>Ga0182741_1000075_pt1 | contig 160296 bp, 144 predicted proteins | sample eDN5th37CBELigOP_FD_128874 | JGI IMG/M metagenome (GOLD analysis project Ga0182741, IMG submission 128874) | Enriched Organic Plus compost microbial communities from Emeryville, California, USA - eDNA 5th pass 37_C BE-Lig OP (version 2) (version 2) ...
CCGGTCAGCGCATGAGCCGGATACACCCTTCTCAATCTGCGTCAAAACTCTGCCGCCCAAAACAGCATACTTCCCAGAACAAAACCCGTCGAAAATATCGATGGGTTTGTCAGCGGTCTGACGGCGCGGTTTGACCGCGCCGTCTCCAAGGTTTTCAGGGTGTTAGGCTCTTTCAAACATCGGTGATGTCGTTCTTGCCACCCTTGGCAGGTGTCTTCTTCGCGCTCGCACGGCGCTCGGCCATGAAGCGGTCGAATTCTTCCTTGTCGCGGGCACGGCGCAATTCAGCGGCATAGGCTTCGAATTCGGCGCGTGCTTCTTCAAGCTTGCGGCGTTCTTCGGCCAGTCGCTCCAGCTCGGCACGACGCCACTCATCGAAGGCCTCGTTGCCGGTGGTGCCGCCGAAGTTGAAGCTTTCGCCCTTGTGGCAGTTGCGGAACGAGCCGAACATGGAATCGGTTTTCTCGTTCACGCCGCGCTTGAACCCTTCGAGGCGATCACCCCAGAGGATGTAGGCGAGCATGGCAAGGCCAAGCGGCCAGAACAGGAAAAAGCCGAGCACCATCAGCGCAATCGTGGCTGGCGTCCATGCCGGGCGGATCAATGCAGTATTGGTCATGGTCTGCTCCGTCAAAAAAAGCGCATGCCATCAAACCGTTCGACAATCGTTCGGCCACATGCGCGAAACTAGCGCCAGCCAGCCCACCCATGCGGGCATTTTCTTCTGGCGGCTTGATATCGACGTGGTGAGAAGATTGCGGCTTTTCAAGAATGTAACCTTCGGATTCAGGCCAGGCGTCCCGTAACCAATGTGATTAATTCGAAATTTTTTTGCGGAGATGTTCAAGAAAAGTGACGCAAAGTCCTGCTATCAGTGCCCAGAAGGCGGAGCCGATGCCGAAAAACGCCATGCCGGAGGCTGTCACCGCAAAGGTTATGGTCGCGGCAAGGCGCTCCTGTTCATCCTTCAACGCCAATGACATCGCGTTGATGAACGGGCCGGTCAGGGCAAGCCCGGCAACAAGTGCGATGAGCGACACCGGCAATACGGCAAAAATCGCGACCAGTGACGCTCCGAAGAGGGCAAACACCACATAGATCGCGGCATAGACCGGCCCGGTGAGCCAGCGCTTGGTGGCATCGGGATGTGCGTCCGGGTTGGTGCAAAGAGCAGCCGAGATCGCTGCGAGATTAGTGGTTGACGCCCCAAAAGGAGCGGACAGTAGTGAAAACAGGCCGGTTACGCGCAGACAGGCGCTGGTAGGCGGCTCATAGCCGGAAGCGCGCAGCACGGCGAAGCCCGGCAGGTTTTGCGACGCCATGGTCACCAGATAGAGCGGGATCGCAATGCCGATCATTGCGCCCATGTGAAACTGCGGCCAGACGAGGGTGAGCGTGGAAACTTCAGGCGCGGGCAGCGCAGGCGACCGCCCCGTGATCAGAGCAAAGACCATGCCGATGACCAAAACGGCAATGACGGCGAGCGACGGATTGAACAGGCGTATGATGAAGAACAGCGCCACCAGCGGCAGGACGAAAACCGGATCGCCGGGGACGGTCTTGGCAGCGGCAATGACGAAACTGAGCAGCACGCCCGCCAGCATGCCTGATGCGACGGAAGCCGGGATGCGTGAAACGAGCATCGACAACTGGCGGATAAGCCCGGTGGCGACCAGCGCCAGCGCTGTCACGATGAAAGCGCCGACAGCTTCCGGCATGGTGAAGCCGGCGCTGGCGCCGATCAGTGCCAGCCCCGGCGTGGACCAGGCGGCGATGATCGGCATCTTGTAGCGGATGCTGAGCCAGGCGGAGGAAGCGGCAATCGCGAGGCAGATCGCCGTGACCCAGCTTGCGGTTTCGGCCTGCGTGGCGCCCAGCACTTGCGCTGCCGCAATGATGAGCGCCAGCGTGCCGCCGAAGCCGACAATGGCCGCAACCGCGGAGGAGGCGAAAACCGAAAACCGCATGACTGTGCTCCGTTACGATTTTTCGCCGATACGTTCCGCAAGGCCGGATACGGTGCGGACCAGGAGATCGAGATCTTGCGGTCGCGACAGGCGATGGTCGCCGTCGCGCACCAGCGTCAGAGTCACATCGTCCACGGGTAGGTGTTCCACGAGCCGCAGCGCATGCTTGTAGGGGACATCCGGGTCCTGCATCCCTTGCAGGATGTGCACGGGACAACCGGTCTCGATGATTCCGTTGAGAACCAGATTCTTTCGTCCGTCCTCGATCAAGGCGCGAGTGTAGATGTAGGGATTGGGGGAATATTCGGAGGGTTCTTCGAAATAGCCCTTTTCCTCGAGATCGCGTTTTTGCGCTTCGGAAAGTGTCGGTTCTACAAGCACAGCGGTAAAATCCGGAGCAGGCGCGATCAGCACGATCCCGGCAGGCGGGTTGCCTTCCTTCATGAGTGCCTGCGCCATGCGTAGCGCGATCCAGCCGCCCATGGAGGACCCGACGAGTATCTGTGGACCCTTGGCATATTTGCGATAGACGGCCAAGCTTTCTTTCAGCCAACGGGAGATGGTGCCCTGATTGAAATCGCCGCCCGATTCGCCGTGACCTGAATAGTCATGCCGGAGTGCACTATGCCCGGTCTCAGCCGCCCATTCATCGAGAGCGGCGGCCTTGGTGCCCAGCATGTCCGAACGATATCCGCCGAGCCAGACGACGCCTGGTGCCTTGTCGCCTGCCCTGTACCGCACGGCGATTTTTGCTCCATCCACGTCGATGAATTCCGGCCCCGCAACGCTCATGTCAGATCTCCTCATTTTCCGGGAACGTTTTGGCATGTTCGGAAAAGAGAGAAAACCCGCCATGTGAGGCGAGGCCCTTGAAATGACGGCAAATGTGACCGATATGCCGCTTGTCCGCCGCGAAATGATAATAAAATGCACGTTTATCACGCGGGGGTGATTTTTCCTGTCAAAGATGCTATTGACTTCGCCGCCTGCTTGACGACATTTCCGCGATCAACTGTGGTTTGATCGGGGACATGCCGTCTGGCAGCAAGCATCCGACCGCATGAGACGTAACAATTAGGAGATAACGACCATTCGCCGACCCTTCAGAGCGACGCCGGTTCAGAAAGACGGACCGCGCTCCAACCGTGATATCCGGGTTCCCCGGGTTCAGCTTATCGATGCCGAAGGCCAGAACCATGGTGACGTTTCCATTCAGGAAGCGCTGGCCATGGCGGAAGAAGCAGGTCTCGATCTCGTCGAGATCGTGCCGAACGCGGAGCCTCCGGTTTGCAAGATCGTCGACCTCGGCAAGCTGAAGTATCAGAATCAGAAAAAGGCCGCTGAAGCGCGCAAGAAGCAGAAAACGGTTGAAATCAAGGAAATCAAGATGCGACCGAACATCGACACCCATGATTATGAGGTGAAGATGAAAGCTGCTCAGCGTTTCTTTGAGGAAGGCGACAAGGTCAAGGTTACCTTGCGTTTCCGCGGACGCGAAATGGCGCACCAGGAACTTGGCATGAAGCTTTTGCAGCGCGTCAAGGAAGACACTGTCGAAATCGCCAAGGTCGAATCCGAGCCGAAGCTTGAAGGCCGTCAGATGATGATGGTTCTCGCTCCACGATGAATATTCGAAATGCCTTGGAAAAGCCGCCTTCGGGCGGCTTTTCATTTGCCTGGATAAATAAGAAATAACGGAAATACAATGAAGACCTTGGGAGAACTGGGGAAATATCAGCAGCGGCGACGCCTCGCGATCGGTGCTGTGGTGGTGCTTCTGGTTGTGGCGCTGCTTTTTGTCGGCTCGCGGTCGACCGGGCACTTTCACGAATATATCGAGGCTTTCGGTCTCAGCCTGATCGTTGCAGCCATTATCGGCCGCATGTGGTGCACGCTCTATATCGGCGGGCGCAAGAGCGCCGAAATCGTGCGCAGCGGTCCATATTCGGTTACACGCAATCCGCTTTATGTGTTCAGCACCATCGGTGCGATGGGCATCGGCGCGCAGACGGGCAGTCTCATTGTGGCCCTTGGCTTCGGCATTCTTTGCTATGTTGCCTTTTCGATCGTCATCCGCGCGGAAGAAAAGTTTCTGGAACAGAATTTCGGCGAACCCTATCGCGCTTATTGCCGCGACGTGCCGCGCTTCTTTCCAAAGCTTTCCCTCTATAACGACGATGCGACGGTGACGGTGAAGCCGGACCGACTCTATCACACCTTTACCGATGGTCTGGTGTTCTTCGTGGCCTATCCGTTCTTCGAATTCATCGAATACCTGCAGGGCATTGACGTCCTGCCGGTTTTGTTACGGCTTTATTGATTGATTTCAGTCGATTCAGCCATTGCGTTTTATGGGCTTTGAGCCTATAAGGCCGCGTTCGAACCGCCCGGCAGGGCATGCCGTGGCGGTTTCGTATGCTTTTCAGGCTTGGTCAGTCTGGAAGTGAAACAGGGTCCCGGTCGGTGGCAGCACCGACGCTGCTCAAATCAAGAGGCGTAGAGTGCCGCAGGCACGACGGGGACTAAACAAAGGAGTAGCAAAATGCCCAAGATGAAGACCAAATCGGCCGCCAAGAAGCGGTTCAAGATCACCGGCACCGGCAAAATCAAGGCTGCAGCTGCTGGTAAGCGTCATGGCATGATCAAGCGTTCGAACAAGTTCATTCGCGATGCACGCGGCACCATGGTTCTCGCCGACGCCGATGCAAAGATCGTGAAGCAGTTCCTGCCGAACGGCCTCTAAGATTAGTCTGAGAAGGAGATCATAACATGGCACGCGTAAAACGCGGCGTAACCGCCCACGCAAAGCACAAGAAGGTTCTGGATCAGGCTGCTGGTTTCCGTGGCCGTCGCAAGAACACCATCCGCACCGCCAAGGCTGCGGTTGACCGTTCGAAGCAGTATGCTTACCGCGACCGCAAGAACCGCAAGCGTACATTCCGCGCTCTCTGGATCCAGCGCATCAATGCTGCTGTCCGCGAGCAGGGCCTGACCTATGGCCGTTTTATTGACGGTCTTTCCAAGGCTGGCATTGAGATTGATCGCAAGGTCCTGTCCGACATCGCAATCCACGAACCGGATGCATTCGGTGCGCTGGTTGCATCGGCAAAGAAGGCTCTCGAGTACCTCAAGAACACCGAAACGCCGAACGCATTTGAAGGCGCTGTCCGCTAAGCCAGCCGCCTTTCCCAAGCAGTATCGATAATTTTGGGGACCCGCGCTGGCTCGGCTGGCGCGGGTTTTTCCTTTTGAGGAGTTTAAACCGGATATGAAGGATGAACCGGGCAAGCTGAGACTGGACCTGGATGCGGACGACCTCCGCAACCTGCTGGTTCTGCTCGTCCAGAGCCAGGGCAAGCGCATTTCCAGCGCTGTCATTGGCGGTCATCGTGTCTGGATCAAACGTTATGACGCCGAAAGGCGTCCGTTCCCGAAGCGCCTGCACAGCCTGATTTCGCCGCTTCTTCCCTATCCCTTCCTGCGCAGCCCAAAAGATATTGGAGAAGCAGGCATGGGCGACCGCGAAGAGCGCAAGATGAGTGCTTTCCTGCAGGCGGGCTTTCAGGTGCCAAGGATTGTTTACCGCCATGGAGCGGTGATGGTTCTGAGCGATGTTGCACCGATCATTCAGGATCGGCTTGACCATCTTGGCCCTGATGACCCGCAAGGACATGACGCGCTTCTCATCCATTGCGCGCGCGCATTGGGCGAAGCGCATGCGGTTGGGCTTTGTCACGGGCGTCCGCACCCCCGCGATTTCTTCGAGAAGAACGGCATTGCCGGTTTTCTTGATTTCGAGGAGGAGCCGGAAATGGTTATGCCGCTTGCCGCCGCGCAGGCGCGCGACGTCTGGCTTTTATTCTTTCAGATCACCGCGCAGGCGCGGCTTGCCGAGACGCCGCTACAGGCATTTGCAGCTTACCGGGCGGTGGCCCCGGCGGTGGTGCTTCCGGAACTGAGGAAAATCGTCGAGTTTTTCCGATTTACCATCGCGCCGCTGCGGCTGTTCCGCCGCATTTTTCTCGGCGGCGATGGAAGACGGCTTTTGCAGGCGATGGAATTTTTTGACGCAAATCTTGATGCGCCTCACCAATCAGGCCAAAGAGAGTGACGAAAAAAGCTCCTTTGGCTGCAAAGTGAAATATTGGGAGTGCTGCAGGCGCAACGGGATTTGAATCAAGAGGCGTGGAGCGCCGCAGGCGCGACAGGGATGTGAACCAAGAGGCGTGTAGCGCCGCAGGCGCGACAGGGATTTAAAAATGAGTGATTTAGAACAACTCGAACGGCAGATTCTCGAAGACATCGCGGCGGCGGCTGATGAGCCGGCGATTGAAGCCGTCCGTGTCGCAGCGCTTGGCAAGAAGGGCTCGGTTTCGGAAAAGCTGAAGACGCTGGGCAGTATGACGCCGGAAGAACGACAGGCGCAGGGACCGGCCATCAACGGTTTGAAAAACCGGGTAACCGAAGCGCTGACCGAGCGCAAGACGGAACTGCGCCGTCAGGCGATTGCAGCGCGCCTTGAGCGCGAGAAGGTTGATGTGACGCTTCCTGTCCGCGAAAGCGCTGCATCGCGCGGCCGCATTCATCCGATTTCGCAGGTGATCGACGAGATCACGGCAATCTTCGCCGATATGGGGTTCTCGATTGCCGAAGGTCCGGATATCGAAACCGACTATTATAATTTCACGGCGCTGAATTTTCCTGAAGGTCATCCGGCGCGCGAGATGCACGATACCTTCTTCTTCAATGCGGACGAGAAGGGCGAGCGCAAGCTTCTGCGCACCCATACCTCTCCGGTGCAGGTTCACACAATGGAGAAGTTCGCCGCCATCCGCGACAAGGAAGGCCGCGACGAGCCGATCCGCATTGTCATTCCGGGCAAGACGTACCGCATGGATTCCGATGCCACCCATTCGCCGATGTTCCATCAGGTCGAGGGTCTGGTTGTCGACAAGTCGGCCACTGTCGCCAATATGAAATGGGTGCTGGAAGAGTTCTGCAAGGCTTTCTTCGAAGTGCCTTCGGTCAAGATGCGCATGCGCCCAAGCTTCTTCCCCTTCACCGAGCCATCGGTTGAAGTGGATATCCAGTGCGACCGTTCCGGCCCGCATGTGAAGTTCGGCGAAGGCAATGACTGGCTGGAAATTCTGGGCTGCGGCATGGTGCATCCCAATGTGCTGCGCGCTTCCGGCTACGACCCGGACGTCTATCAGGGCTTTGCCTGGGGTATGGGCATCGACCGCATCGCCATGCTGAAATATGGCATGCCTGATTTGCGCGCCTTCTTCGACGCCGATGTGCGTTGGATCGAACATTACGGTTTCCGTCCGCTCGACATTCCGACCCTGTTCGGCGGCCTGAGCGCATGACGCAACTGCCCGAACCTTATCGCGATGCCGTGACCTTCGCCTTTGGCGATTCGCCGGAACTCGCCGATGAGCTGCTTGCGCTGGTGCTCGCGGGCCGAAAGACCGCGACCTGTGCCGCGTTTGCCTCTTTCGGGGAAGATGGTGAGCCAATGCCGGTTATCGGTCGCCGCGATGTGGTTCTGGACGGTCAGGGCCGACCTGCTGCGGTGCTGGAGACCATCGAACTGACGGTGCGCCGCTTTGATGAAGTTGACGCCGCATTTGCGGAAGATGAGGGGGAAGGTCCACTGGCTGACTGGCGAAAAGGGCACGAAGCCTATTTTCGCCGCAACGGCGGCTTTTCTCCGGACATGAAATTGCTTTGCGAGCGCTTTCGCGTGGTCGAAGTGCTCAAACGCTGAAATTTAGGAAAGAACACGATCATGAAATTCACGCTTTCCTGGCTCAAGGATCACCTTGAAACCGATGCGACACTGGATGAAATCGTCGAAAAACTGACCGATATCGGTCTGGAAGTGGATGGGGTCGATGACCGCGCCGCTTTCAAGGCCTTCAAGATCGCCAAGGTGCTGACCGCCGTTCAGCACCCCGATGCCGACAAGCTCCGCGTGCTCTCGGTCGATACGGGTGACGGCAAGCCGGTTCAGGTCGTCTGCGGCGCCCCAAATGCCCGCGCGGGTCTGGTCGGTGTTCTCGGCCGTCCAGGCGACTATGTTCCGGGCCTCGACGTCACATTGTCGGTCGGCAAGATTCGTGGTGTCGAGAGTTTCGGCATGATGTGTTCCGAGCGCGAGCTGGAATTGTCCGACGAGCATAATGGCATCATCGACCTGCCGGAAAATGCGCCGGTCGGCACCAGTTTTGCCGCCTATATGGGCCTTGACGATCCAATCATTGAAATTGGCCTGACACCGAACCGCGCCGATTGCACCGGCATTCGCGGCATTGCGCGCGATCTTGCCGCCGCCGGTCTCGGCACGCTGAAGAACACGCTGCCGGAACCCGTCAAGGGTGAAGGCGAAACGCCGGCCAAGGTCGTTCTCGATCAAGATGCCGAAAACCCGTTCTGCACCGGCTTCGCGCTGCGTATGGTGAAGGGCGTGAAGAACGGTCCAAGCCCGAAATGGATGCAGCAGCGCCTGAAGGCTATCGGCCTGCGCCCGATCAACGCGCTGGTGGACATCACCAATTACGTGACTTTCGATCAGGGCCGTCCGCTGCACGTCTTCGATGCGGCCAAGGTCAAGGGCAATCTGACGGTGCGTTCGGCGCGTGATGGCGAGACCATTCTGGCGCTCGACCAGCGCGAGTACAGACTGAAATCCGGCATGTATATCATCGCCGATGAAAACGGTCCGGAATCGATTGCCGGCATCATGGGCGGCGAACATTCGGGCTGCGATGAGAACACGGTCGATGTGCTGATTGAATCAGCACTTTGGGACCCGCGTATGATCGCGCGCACGGGGCGCGAACTCGGCATCGTCACCGATGCGCGCTATCGCTTCGAACGCGGCGTGGACCCGGAAATGATGGTGCCGGGTGCGGAAATTGCAACCAAGCTCGTGCTGGAGCTTTGCGGTGGCCAGCCAACGGTTCTCGATGTGATCGGCTATAGCAAGCCGGTGCCGCGCGTGATCGATTTCCCGGTATCGGAAGTCAAGCGCCTGACGGGTATCGAGGTATCGTACGAAGCATCGTTCGATATTTTAAAGCGCCTTGGCTTTGGCGTTGAAGGCGACGGCAAGGTCATCAAGGCGACCGTTCCGTCATGGCGCGGCGATATTGAAGGCAAGGCCGATCTCGTTGAAGAAGTCATGCGCATTCATGGCATCAATCAGATTGCGCCGCAGCCGTTGCCGAGCCACGGCGCGGTCAACGGCCGTATTCTGACGACGCTGCAAATCCGCACGCGCCATGCCCGCCGCATGCTTGCTTCGCGCGGCATGATGGAAGCCGTGACTTATTCCTTCATTTCAGAAGCGCAGGCCAAGGCGTTCGGTGGCGGCAAGCCGGAACTGAAACTTGCCAACCCGATTGCCGCCGATATGTCGGATATGCGTCCGTCGCTTCTGCCGGGCTTGTTGGTCGCGGCGCAGCGCAATGCGGATCGCGGCTTTGGCGATACGGCCTTGTTCGAGGTATCGGGCATCTATGAAGGCGACACACCGGACAAGCAGCGCCGCGTTGCCGGTGGCGTGCGGCGCGGCACGGCAAAGGTTGACGGCTCTGGCCGTTTCTGGGCTGGCAATGCGGCACCCGTCGGCGTGTTCGACGCCAAGGCCGATGCCCTGGCCGCGCTGGAAGCTGCCGGTGCGCCGGTGGATCGCATCCAGATCGAAGCCGGGGGGCCTGAATGGTTCCATCCGGGTCGCTCGGGCACGCTGAAACTTGGACCGAAGGTCGTGCTCGGCTATTTCGGCGAGTTCCATCCGGATACGCTGGAGGCGCTTGATGTTTCGGGCGCAGTTTGCGGCTTTGAAGTCTATATCGATGCGATCCCTGAGCCGAAGGCGAAATCCACCCGCACCAAGCCCGCACTCAACCTCTCGCAGTTCCAGAGCCTCAAGCGCGATTTTGCGTTTGTGGTGGATGCAAGTGTAGAGGCCGGAAATGTTGTGAAGGCGGTTTCGTCTGCTGACAAGAAACTGATCGTCGGCGTTCAGGTTTTCGATATCTTCACAGGCGCCTCGCTCGGTGAAGGCAAGAAATCGGTTGCGGTTGAAGTGCTGTTGCAGCCGCAAGACCGCACACTGACGGATGAAGATCTGGAAACGCTGTCGAAACAGGTCGTAGCGAGTGTCGCCAAACAGACCGGCGGTGTTCTTCGCGGATAAGACCGCCATGTGATGGAGGTGGAAGCGCTGGCCCAATGAATTCAGGCTGGCGCTTTTTCCATTCAGAAATATAATAAGCCCATTTATGCGATATAGTTTTTGAATTTAAAATTTATGGAAGGATAGATATGCGCTATTTTCAGGCCATTTTGATTTCGTTTTTATTTTCTCTTGCTGGTTCGTCTTTTAGTGTTGCGCAGACGCAATCAAGGCTGGATGAAATCATTGCCCGCGGTGCGCTGAAAGTAGGCACACCCGGCGATTACAGCCCGTTTACCTTCAAGGACCCGAAAACCGGAGAGTTCACTGGACTCGATATTGATCAGGCGCAGGATCTGGCAAAGGCCTTGGGTGTCCGTCTGGAAATCGTCGAGACATCGTGGCCAACGCTTACGCAGGATTTCCGCGATGACAAGTTTGACATCGCGATGGGCGGGGTTTCCGTGACGCTGGAGCGGCAAAAGATCGGATTGTTTTCCCATCCCTATCTTGAGGATGGAAAAGCCCCGATTGCACGCTGCGCAGACAAGGATAAGTTCAAGACAATTGCCGAGATCGATAAGCCCAATGTCAAGGTTATCGCTAATCCGGGTGGCACGAACTCGTTATTCGTGCATGACAATATCAAGCAGGCCCAGATCGTCGCATGGAAAGACAATAAAAGCATCTTTGATGCGCTTGCCGCCGGGAAGGGCGACGTGATGATTACCGACGGTGCGGAAACGCACTATCAACAGAAGCAGCATCCCGGCATTCTATGCGCTGTTGATGTGGAGAAGCCATTCAACCATATCGAAAAGGCCTACTGGATTCAGCGCGATCCCTATTGGGCTGCATTCGTCAATCAGTGGATTGATCTGTCGAAAAAGGACGGCAGTTTTGATGCAATCCGCGACAAGTGGATCAACTGACGGGATCAGGCTTTCCGGTTGCACACGCAGGCATGGCCAGCATTGCCATATCGATGATCTTTTGCACTGCGGCGCGCGAATTGCCATCGCGGGCTTCAAAGGAAATGCTCTGCTGGATCATGTGATAGAATTCGGTCATCTGCGCAATATCGGTGTCGGCAGGCAGTTCGCCTGTCGCGACAGCGCTCCGCAGGCGCTTTGAAAGTCGCTCATGATTGGCGTGACGGATGGCCTGGAGAAATTCCTTCACAGGTACATTTTCCGGTTTGCACTGAATCGAACTGACGCTGATCATGCAGCCACCCGCCGGGCATGCAAAGGCGCTGTCGGCGGTTTTCTCCAGCCATTGGCGCAAGCCTTCATGAATGGTGGGCGCATTTTCAAGCGCGTCGAAAGGAACGGCGCCGATGGTGCGGCGATAATAGTCGACAGCTTCACGAAATGCCTGTTCCTTATTGCCGAAAGCGGCATAAAAGCTCGGCGGCGTGATGCCGATGGCGGTCGTGAAATCGTTGATCTGGGCGCATTCATAGCCCTTGGCCCAGAAAACCTTCATCACCTTGTCCAGCGCCGCATCGCGGTCGAAGCTGCGCGGACGTCCGCGTGGAACCATTTTTCTCCCTTTCTATAATCATCCTTATATAATTCCCTTGACCCTTTCGGGCAAGTCGATATTAATTATGTAATCTATACTATATAAATAGGATTCGTCCCATGAACGATATGTGCGATTCCGCCCTGGCGGCGGAAGGGGTCTTTGCGTCCGCGCAAAAGGCGCGGGCAATCCCGCTGGTCGTGTACTGTCTCAGTCTTGGCGTTTTTGCGCTCACGACTTCCGAGCTTATGATTTCGGGAATGCTGCCCTCCCTTCAGGTGGCGTTCGACCGTTCCATTGCCGATATCGGCAATCTCATCTCGCTTTACGCGCTTGGCATGATGGTCGGCGGTCCGCTGGTGACGATATTGTTTCTGGCGCTCAAGATCGAGAACAAGCGCGGGCTTCTGCTTTTGCTGGTCTTTTATGCGTCGGCGCAAAGTGTTGCGGCGTCCACCAGCAGTTTTCAGGTCTTGCTCGTCGCGCGCGTCCTGACCGGCATGGCGGCGGCGACAAGCTTCGGGCTGATGCTCGCCATTACGGCGCAGCTTGTCGGGCCAGAATTGCGCGGACGCGCCTCGTCGCTCGTCTTCGCAGGCCTCATGCTCTGCACCGTCTTCGGCGTGCCCATCGCGACCGCAATCACCAATGCATTCGGCTGGAGGGCGAGCTTCTGGGCCATTGTGGTTCTGATCCTGGTCTGTGCGCTTGTCATTGCAATCAAGATCGAATCTTCGCCCGATGCGCCGCAGGCGGATCTGCGCTCCGAACTGAACGAAATGCGCAAGCCGAAACTCTGGGCTGCCTACGCCACAAGCGCGCTCGCTATCGGTTCTTCCTTCGCGGTCTACAGCTATCTGTCGCCGATCACGGTGCAGCTTGCCGGTTTCTCGGCCATGCAGGTGCCATTGCTGCTCGCGGTCTACGGCGGTGCCAATATCGTTGGCAATTATATTACCGGTCGCTTTGCGGATCGCCACACGATCCCTACCATCGCCATCGGTCTGGTGCTGATGTTGACGGCCATGCTGATTTTCGCGCTTTTCGCCGAACTGAAGCCTGCTGCAATTCTCGCCATCGTTATGATCGGCCTGACGGGCATTGCCCTCAACCCCGCTTTCATCGCGCGGGTGATGCGGATTGCACATCCCGGCGCGCTGGTGAATGCGATGCATGCTTCGGTCATCAATATCGGTCTGGGTCTAGGGCCGTGGATTGGCGGACAGGCGATGGAGGCCGGCTACGGCTTGCATGCGCCTCTATGGGTTGGCTTCGCCATGACGCTGGGCGGGCTTCTGACGCTCGCACCGCCGGCCTTGCGTCGGATGTAAAGAGGGCGGGAGCCCGCAGGCTCCCAGAGGGCAGCGGAACTGGCGCTGTTATACAGCGCTTGTCTGCACAATGATGGCAAGCATAATGCAAGCCGAATGAGGCCGAATCCAATCTCTGCTGGAGCCAATGGACAGAACGCTGGATCATCTCCGCTACGCCGGTCTTTCGCTCTCACTGCAGCGGCATGTCTTTTCGCAGATGGTGTTGGAAAGTCCGATGCTGGCCGATGCGCTGCGTCGGCTGCAAGAGCTGGGAGGAAAAACGTCCGATTCCTGGCTCGTTTCGGGCGCGCTTTACAACACCATCTGGAACCGGCTGACCAGGCGACCGGGCCTGCATGGAATCAATGACCTCAACATTATTTATTTCGACGACAGCGATCTTTCCTGGGAAGCGGAGGATGCCGTTATCGCCCGCGGAGCGGAGGTCTTCCGTAACTTTCCGCTTCCAGTCGAGATACGCAATCAGGCCCGGGTGCATCTGTGGTTCGAAAAGCGCTTTGGGCAGCCCTATGCACCACTTCGTTGCGCGACCGAATCGATAGAACGCTATTCGGCGATCGCCCATTGTGTAGGCGCGCGGCTAGCAAAGGAGGGTGAGACGGTACAGGGTGGGCTGCTCATCCACGCTCCTTTCGGCCTCGATGATATTTTTTCATTTCGCCTTCGGCCCAATCGTGCCATCGATAACCGCCAAACATATGAGATCAAGGCCGACCGCGCGCTCAAATTCTGGCCGGAACTGGCTGTTCAGGGCTGGGATGCGCCGGATTGAACTCTTTAGATGAGGGGATTGCATGTTTCGTTGGGGTATTCTTTCAACCGCCAGGATCGGTGTCACGCAGGTGATTCCCGCACTTTGCGCTTCCGAGAATGGCGTCGTTCATGCCGTCGCGAGCCGGGATCAGTCACGTGCGCGCGCTGTCGCCGATCGTTTTGGCGCACCGCTGGCATTCGGTTCCTATGAAGAGCTTCTGGCAAGCGATGCCATTGATGGCGTCTATATTCCGCTGCCCACCTCGCAGCACATCGAATGGAGCCTCAAGGCGGCGGAAGCTGGCAAACATGTGCTGTGTGAAAAACCGATCGCGCTCAAGGCCGATGATATCGACCAGCTTGTCGCCGCGCGTGGCAAGCATAAGGTTACGATAGCTGAAGCCTTCATGGTCTATTATCACCCGCAATGGATCAAGTTGCAGGAACTTCTGGCCGAAGGCGCTATCGGCCGATTGCGCCACGTGCAGGGTGTTTTCTCCTATTTCAATGTCGATCCGGACAATATGCGCAACCAGCCGGAACTAGGCGGCGGCGCCTTGCCCGATATCGGCGTTTATCCGACCGTGATCACGCGCATGGTCACTGGTCAGGAGCCTCTCTCGGTCCAGGCATCGGTGGAATATGATCCGGCCTTCGGCACCGACCGTTATGCCAATGTTTCGGCGCGTTTCGACGGCTTTGATCTGACCTTCTATGTCGCGACGCAGCTTGCAGGACGTCAGACAATGGTTTTCCACGGCGACAAGGGCTTCATCGAAGTCTATGCGCCGTTCAATACCGGCAAATATGGTCACGGCAGCATCGCGCTTTTCGATGCCGGACACACACAAGCGAGCGAATGGTCGTTCAGCGACGCCAATCATTACCAGCTTCAGGCCGAAAGCTTTGTGCGGGCTGCACGGGGCGACAGGGACGCGCGGCTGTTCTTGCTTGAAGATTCAAAGGCGAACCAGAAATTCATCGATGCGATCTATCGTGCTGGCAAAACCGGCATGAGCGAGACAGTCCGTTGAACCTGTAAGGAATATCGGGCAAGGAATCTGTCTTTGTCCGGCTCTTGTGACTTGCAGTGAAAAACCGTGTTTCTTATATACGCCTCGCACAGGGCATTGATGTGTGTCGGGTAACCAGGATCGGTATCTGGACGCGCATCGTGAAAAGAGCATTGTGAAACCGATAGGAACCGCCCACGGAACGCTCGGTAGAGGTCTTGGCGGTTTGCTGAATGGAGAGAAATATGGCTAAAGTTATTGGTATCGATCTGGGAACGACCAACTCCTGCGTATCCGTCATGGACGGCAAAAGCGCGAAGGTCATCGAAAATGCCGAAGGTGCGCGTACAACCCCTTCGATCGTTGCATTCACCGACAGTGACGAACGTCTTATCGGCCAGCCTGCAAAGCGTCAGGCCGTCACCAATCCGGAAGGTACCATTTTTGCGGTCAAGCGCCTGATCGGCCGCCGTTTTGACGACCCGATGGTTGCCAAGGACAAGGACTTGGTTCCATACCAGATCGTCAAGGGCGACAATGGCGATGCCTGGGTTGAAGTTCACGGCAAGAAATATTCCCCGTCGCAGGTCTCTGCGATGATCCTTCAGAAGATGAAGGAAACCGCTGAATCCTATCTCGGCGAAACTGTCACGCAGGCGGTCATCACCGTTCCGGCCTACTTCAACGACGCCCAGCGCCAGGCAACCAAGGACGCCGGCAAAATCGCCGGTCTTGAAGTGCTGCGCATCATCAACGAGCCGACTGCTGCCGCACTCGCTTACGGTCTGGACAAGAACGATGGCAAGACCATCGCTGTCTACGACCTTGGCGGCGGCACCTTCGACGTGTCGGTTCTTGAAATCGGCGATGGCGTCTTTGAAGTGAAGTCCACCAACGGCGACACCTTCCTCGGCGGTGAAGACTTTGACATGCGCCTGGTCGAATACCTCGTTTCCGAATTCAAGAAGGAAAGCGGCATCGACCTCAAGAACGACAAGCTTGCTCTGCAGCGCCTGAAGGAAGCTGCCGAAAAGGCCAAGATCGAACTGTCGTCCTCGCAGCAGACCGAGGTCAACCTGCCGTTCATCACGGCTGACGCCACCGGCCCGAAGCATCTTGCCATCAAGCTGTCGCGCGCCAAGTTCGAAAGCCTGGTTGACGATCTCGTCCAGCGCACCATCGAGCCGTGCAAGGCTGCATTGAAGGACGCCGGTCTCAAGGCTGGCGAAATCGACGAAGTTATTCTGGTCGGCGGCATGACCCGCATGCCGAAGATTCAGGAAGTCGTTAAGGCCTTCTTCGGCAAGGAACCGCACAAGGGCGTCAACCCCGACGAAGTCGTCGCCATGGGCGCCGCAATTCAGGCCGGCGTTCTGCAGGGCGATGTCAAGGACGTTCTGTTGCTCGACGTGACCCCGCTGTCGCTCGGCATCGAAACGCTGGGTGGCGTGTTCACCCGTCTGATCGACCGCAACACCACGATCCCGACCAAGAAGTCGCAAACCTTCTCCACCGCCGAAGACAATCAGTCGGCCGTGACGATCCGCGTCTTCCAGGGTGAACGTGAAATGGCTGCCGACAACAAGTTGCTCGGCCAGTTTGACCTCGTCGGCATTCCGCCCGCACCGCGTGGCGTGCCGCAGATCGAAGTGACCTTCGACATCGACGCCAACGGCATCGTTAATGTGACGGCCAAGGACAAGGGCACGGGCAAGGAGCACCAGATCCGCATTCAGGCATCCGGTGGTCTGAGCGATGCCGACATCGAAAAGATGGTCAAGGACGCCGAGGCAAACGCCGAAGCCGACAAGAAGCGTCGGGAGGCCGTCGAAGCCAAGAACCAAGGTGAAAGCCTCGTTCACTCGACTGAAAAGTCGCTGAGTGAATATGGTGACAAGGTTTCGGCTGAGGACAAGAAGGCGATTGAGGATGCTCTGGCAAGCCTCAAGACTGCGCTCGAAGGCGATGATGCCGATGACATCAAGGCCAAGACGCAGACGCTCGCCGAAGCTTCCATGAAGCTCGGTCAGGCCATGTACGAAGCCGCTCAAGCTGCTGAAACCGGTGCTGCCGGCGGTAGCGAAGATAAGGCTTCGAACGACGATGTCGTCGACGCCGATTATGAAGAAATCGACGACGACAAGAAGAAGTCGTAATTTCAGGCTTAATACGTTCAAGCCCGGGGGTTTTCCCCGGGCTTTTGCCAGTTTTCGAAATGTTATATTCGCAGGTTTTGTATAAGCCTGCATGTTGGCCGGTGTCGGTGGAATGCCGATGGAAATATCGGGCAAAAGCCTCCATTTGAAAAATCGCTCTGGCCTGCATACATCTTGAAAAGCACGATACGTTGATACTGAAACCTGGAGTGCTCCGCCGACATATGGATCGGAAGGCACTTCGATGGATGAACAATTGGAAACGCTGGCCCCTGACAAGTGTAGAACGCTTCGGGGCGTGTCGCACGAATCTGGGGACCGGTTTCGGGATACGATGTCCGTGAAAACAAAAGGCGCGTTCCTGTCGCCGGGATAACGAACTGATGAAGATCGACTACTACGAAGCTCTGGGTGTTGATAGAACAGCAGACGACAAGACGCTGAAGACGGCGTTTCGCAAACTCGCCATGGAATATCATCCGGATCGCAATCCGGATAATCCGGAAGCTGAACGCAAGTTCAAGGAAATTGGCGAGGCTTACGAAACGCTGAAGGACCCGCAAAAGCGGGCTGCATACGATCGTTTTGGCCATGCTGCCTTTGAAAATGGCGGTATGGGTGGCGGTTTTGGCAATGGTTTTGCCGGTAGCGGCGGTTTTGCCGATATTTTCGAGGATATTTTTGGCGAGATGATGGGCGGCGGTCGCCGCCGCTCCAATGGCGGGCGCGAGCGCGGTGCCGATCTTCGCTACAATATGGAAGTGACGCTGGAAGAAGCCTATGCGGGCAAGACCGCGCAAATCCGCGTTCCGACTTCCATCACGTGCGATGAGTGTTCCGGCTCCGGCGCAAAGGCCGGTTCGCAACCCACCACTTGCACTATGTGCTCGGGCTCGGGCCGTGTCCGCGCCGCGCAGGGCTTTTTCTCGGTGGAGCGCACCTGCCCGACCTGTAACGGTCGCGGGCAGATCATCAAGGACCCTTGCGGCAAGTGCCACGGTCAGGGCCGCGTGACGCAGGAACGTTCGCTGTCGGTCAATATCCCGCCAGGCATCGAGGACGGCACCCGTATCCGCCTTGCCGGTGAAGGCGAAGCCGGCATGCGCGGCGGCCCGTCGGGCGATCTCTACATTTTCCTTTCCGTCAAGCCGCATGAATTTTTCCAGCGTGACGGCTCGGACCTCTATTGCAAGGTGCCGATCTCGATGACGACGGCAGCGCTTGGCGGCCAGTTTGAAGTATCGACGCTCGACGGCACACAGACGCGTGTGAAGGTTCCGGAAGGCACGCAGAACGGCAAGCAGTTCCGCCTCAAGGGCAAGGGAATGCCGGTTCTGCGCCAGGCAGCTGTCGGCGATCTTTACATACAAATCGACATTGAGACGCCGCAGAACCTGTCCAAGCGTCAGCGCGAACTGCTGGAAGAGTTTGAAAAACTTTCTTCGCAGGAGAATAGCCCGAAATCAGCCGGGTTCTTCTCAAGGATGAAGGAATTCTTCGAAGGTATAGGAGAATAAAAATGGGGGCCTTTCGGCTCCCTTTTTTGTTCTTTTCCTTAATCACGCCTTGCTTAGAGAATTCAAAGCGGCATAAACTTGTCCAATAACGACAATGGGAGCAGCGAGAATGGCAGGACAGCTCGGCAGGAAACTGGCCGCTAAGTTCGATGAGGAGATCCGTTTTTTCAAGGGATGGATAGACGGACCGAAAGCGGTCGGCGCTATTTTGCCGACGAGTTCCATTACGGCCCGCCGCATGGCAAGCGTTATTGATACCGGCTCCGGTCTTCCGGTTCTGGAGCTTGGGCCGGGCACTGGCGTTATCACCAAGGCGATCCTGAAACAGGGCGTCAAACCTGCCGACCTTTATTCCATCGAATATTCGCAGGATTTCGTGGACCACCTGAATACGATCTTTCCGGAGGTCAATATCATCCAGGGTGACGCATTCGATCTCGATACAGCGCTGGGTGAAAAGAAGGACCAGAAATTCGACTGCATCATTTCTGCCGTGCCGATGCTCAATTTCCCCATGGATCGGCGCATCCAGCTTGTCGAAAGCCTGCTTTCGCGTATTCCGCGCGGACGCCCGCTGATGCAGATCACCTACGGCCCCTTGCCGCCGGTTCCTGCCGGTCGCGGCAATTATACCGTCCAGCACTATGATTTTGTAGTGCGGAATGTGCCGCCCGCACAGCTCTGGGTTTATCGCAGCCCACTGGTTTAGATTTTTCCTCGCGGAGTTTTAGTATGACTGCACGTATTCTCGTCTTCGCGGGTTCGGTTCGCATTGGCGCTTTTTCTGGACATATGGCCGATGCAGCCGAAAAGGAATTGCGGGCGCAGGGCGCTGAGGTAACACGCATCACGCTTGCCGACTATCCGCTGCCGCTCATGGACCAGAATCTGGAAAAGGAGCATGGCGTTCCCGAGAACGCGTTGATACTCGGTCGTTTGTTTGCCCAGCACGACGGGCTGATGATCTGCTCGCCGGAATATAACGCCTCAATCCCGCCTCTTCTGAAAAACACCATTGATTGGGTCAGCCGCATCTCAAGCGATGGCGACAAACCGTTCAGGCCCTATGCCGGCCTGACCGTCGGGCTCTGTTCCAGTTCCGACGGCGTGTTTGCCGGGATGCGAGGGCTTTATCACCTGCGTGCCGTGCTGATGAATGTCGGGGTGCAGATCGTCACAGAGCAATGTTCAGTCGGTCATGCATCGGTGGCATTCAATGAGGACGGCACGCTGAAAGAAGAGCGCAGTGCCAGGATGCTCTCCGCTGTCTGCCGCAGTCTCATCGCGCGGGTGGAAGCAGCAAAAAGCTGATTACGTCTCTTTCGTAACGGGACCTGTTGTGCGAAGAGAGTAAAAATCACCACGGAGACTCTCATGACGACGACAGATTTGCGCGATCAACTGATCGTGGGCCTCGACGTGCCGACTATTGCTGAGGCGGAGAAGGCGGTCGAAGAGCTGGGCGATGCTGTTTCCTTCTACAAGATCGGGTATCAGCTCGTTTTCGCGGGCGGTCTCGGCTTCGCAAAAAGCCTTGTCGCGGCGAAGAAAAAAGTCTTCCTCGACATGAAGCTCCTCGATATCGACAACACCATCGCAAAAGGCGTCGAAAACGTCGCGAAGATGGGCGTTTCCATGCTCACGCTCCATGCCTACCCCAAAGCGATGCGGGCAGCCGTAGAAGCCGCAAAGGGATCGGACCTCTGCCTCTTGGGCGTGACGGTTCTGACTTCAATGGACAATGCTGATTTGCGGGAAGCCGGATATTCCGACGATGCGGAAACACTGGTGCTGAAACGGGCCCGTCAGGCGCGCGAGGCGGGTATGGGCGGCATTGTCGCTTCTGCTGTTGAAGCCACGGCCATCCGTCAGGCGGTCGGTCCGGACATGGCCATCGTCACGCCCGGCATTCGTCCCGCCGGTTCGCAAAAGGGTGACCAGAAACGGGTCATGACTCCTGCCGATGCCTTGAAGGCCGGAGCCAGCCATTTGGTTGTCGCCCGACCGATTGTCGGCGCAGTTGATCGCAAAGCCGCAGCCCTTGCCATTCTGGAAGAAATGCGCTCGGTTGCGTGAAAGTACACTGGAGGAGAGAATATGACGAAAGCCTATTGGATTGCCCGCGTGGATGTCCGCGATCCCGAGCGATACAAGGATTATGTTTCGACGGCGAAACCGGCTTTTGAGCGCTACGGGGCAAATTTCATCGCACGCGGGGGCAAGGCTGAAGCCGTGGAGGGGCCGGGCCGCGCCCGCAATGTGATCATCGAATTCGAGACCATGCAGCACGCGCTCGATTGCTACAATTCGCCGGAATATCAGGCGGCGAAGGCTATCCGCCAGACAGTGGCCGACGGCGAGATCATCATCGTCGAGGGCATCTGAAATCAAAGGGCCTGCGGGTCCTTTTTCATTTGTGCTCTATAGACGGACCGGCGGATCGTGCCGCCCGGCAACTGTGAGATCAAGCAGCAACACCTTTCCGGCATGAGGGTCGGACCGGCGGGCTTCGTCATTCAGGCCCTCGTGGGCGCTTGTCACGATCATCGCCGTCGCATCCGGTCCGACGAAAGCCGGGCATGATGGCTGGCCGACAGGCAGCGGAACAGAGCGGATGAGGCGGCCTTGCGCTGAATAGGCGTTGAGCGATTGGCCGCCCCAGCAGGCATTCCACAGCGTGCCTTCCGCGTCAACGACAGAGCCATCGACACCGCCTTCTTCAGTCCGGTGGTGGAAGACGCTTTTGTCCGATACCGGCAATCCGGTTTCGGGGTCCGTATCGACCCGCCAGATAATATTGCGATCCGTATCGGCAAAATAGGCGATCTTTCCGTCAGGGGAAAAGCAGATCGAATTGGTGATTGTGATGCCGGAAAACAGCTTTTTCACCTGGCCTTCGCGATACCACCAGATGGAACCTGCATCGGGTTCCGCTTTCTTGCCCATCGTGCCGATCCAGAAAGATCCCGAAGGATGCACACGCGCGTCGTTAGAGCGGGTGATTTCGTTGTCCGCTTCGAGTGGATGATGAAGAGTGAGGCGCCCGTTGGCGCGCTCACGGATGAACAGACCATGTTCGCTGACAATCAACTGCCGATCGCGATCAATCACAGCGAGGGCGCTCGCTTTCATGCCGAGCGCATGGACGTGGGTTTCGCCGCTGTCCCAGTTCTTCTCGATCAGTTTCTGGCCGAGAATGTCGAACCACCAGACATTACCGCTCAGTGGATCGTAGCCGGGACCTTCGCCCAGTTCTGCTACATGGTCGGCAAACAGGGTAGTTTTAACAACGGTCACATTTTCCTCCCGAGACGCCCGCAGCAATTGCATCAAGCATAGATAATGGATGAAAACCGATCCAGTTCAACTTCACATACTGGAAAAGCACAAACGGAGTCCGCGCCGGATTGAGAGAAAGGGCTATATTGCCTGATCATTCCGTTTTAGATTTCCCGCAACTTCGAATCGCGAGGAAATCATGGCTCTCAAAGTCGCGGTCCAGATGGACCATATCAGCACGGTGAATATCGCAGGCGATACCACGTTCGCCCTCTCGCTCGAGGCGCAAAAGCGCGGTCATGAGCTTTATCATTATACGCCGGACCGCCTTTCGATGCGCGATGGCATCGTTTCCGCTCGCCTCGAAACAATGGAAGTGCGCGACATCAAGGGCGATCATTATACGCTGGGCGAGCCGGTTCGCCGCGACCTGTCGGAAATGGATGTGGTGCTTCTGCGTCAGGATCCGCCCTTCGACATGAATTACATTACGACCACCCATCTTCTGGAGCGAATTCATCCGAAAACGCTGGTGGTCAACGACCCGGCGTGGGTACGCAACAGTCCCGAAAAAATCTTCGTGACCGAGTTTCCTGACCTGATGCCGGAAACGCTGATCACCAAGGACCCGCAGGAAGTGATGGATTTCCGGCGCGAGTTCGGAGACATCATCTTGAAGCCGCTTTACGGCAATGGCGGTGCGGGCGTGTTCCATCTGGCCGATGGCGACCGCAACCTGACCTCGCTTTTGGAAATGTTCGGCCAGCTGTTCAAGGAACCATTCATCGCGCAGCGCTATCTGAAGGATGTGCGTGCTGGCGACAAGCGTATTATCCTGATCGACGGTGAACCCGTGGGCGCAATCAACCGCGTGCCGTCGGAAACCGATGCCCGGTCCAACATGCATGTTGGAGGACGCGCCGAACAGAGCAAGCTTACGCCGCGTGAACGCGAGATCTGCGAGCGCATTGGCCCATCGCTGAAAGAGCGCGGCTTCATTCTGGTTGGCATCGATGTGATCGGCGACTACATGACCGAGATCAACGTCACCTCGCCAACCGGCATCCGCGAAATCCAGCGTTTCGACGGAACCAACATTGCGGCCTTGTTCTGGGACGCGGTGGAAGCCAAGCGGTAGAGGCAGACCTCATTTCGTTCTCTTATTGTTCTTGAATTTGCCGCTCGTCCGTGCTTAACTCTTCAAGTTGTATTTGAGTATTTACTCACTTAAGAGATGTGGTGCGTGGCGAGCGGGGGCACATGGTCGCGCGGGTTGGGACGGTTGCTTTTCAAGGCATAGAGGCTGTGCCTGTCGACGTGCAGGTAATGGTTGCGCCAGGCAAGATGGGCATGTCCATTGTCGGACTGCCGGACAAGGCCGTGGCGGAAAGCCGTGAGCGGGTTCAGGCGGCATTGCACGCCTCAGGCCTCTCCATGCCTACAAAGCGGGTGACCGTCAATCTGGCGCCTGCCGACCTGCCGAAAGAAGGGTCGCATTATGATTTGCCGATTGCAGTCGGGCTTATGGCGGCGATCGGAGCTATCCCGGCGGATGCGATCCAGTCCTATCTCGTTCTGGGTGAATTGTCGCTCGATGGTTCGATAACCTCAGTCGCAGGTGTGCTGCCTGCCGCGATTGGCGCTAACAGGGAAGAAAAGGGACTCATCTGCCCATATGCCTGCGGGCCGGAGGCGGCCTGGGCGGGCGCTGAGATTGATATTTTGGCACCGCGTAGTCTGATCGCTCTTGCCAACCATTTTCGCGGTACGCAGGTTTTGACCCGGCCTGAACCATCCATGCGGATTTCCGGTGAAACGGAACTCGATCTTGCCGACATAAAGGGGCAGGAGACCGCCAAGCGGGCGCTTGAAATCGCCGCCGCTGGTAACCATAATTTGCTGCTTGTAGGGCCACCGGGATCGGGTAAATCCATGCTTGCCCAGCGATTGCCATCCATTCTGCCGCGTCTTTCTCCGCGCGAATTGCTGGACGTTTCGATGATCGCCTCGATTGCGGGTGAGCTTTCAGGTGGAAAATTGTCGGATCGCCGTCCGTTCCGCGCACCGCATCATTCGGCATCGATGGCGGCGATGGTTGGTGGCGGACTACGCGCACGGCCCGGCGAAGTATCGCTTGCGCACAATGGCGTGCTGTTTCTGGACGAGTTTCCGGAGTTCTCCCCGCAAGTGCTGGATTCGCTGCGCCAGCCGCTTGAAACTGGCGAATGTATGATTGCCCGCGTCAATCACCGAACCAGCTATCCGGCGCGCTTTCAATTGATCGCGGCCATGAACCCCTGCCGCTGCGGCATGGCGGGCGAACCCGGCCATGTCTGCGCACGCGGGCCGCGTTGTCAGGCTGACTATCAGGCGCGCATTTCAGGGCCGCTTCTTGATCGTATCGACTTGCGGGTGGATATGCCTGCCATCTCCGCTTTCGATCTCATCAAGCCATCGCGATCAGAAACGAGCGAGACGGTCGCGCAACGTGTCGCGCGCGCCCGCGCAGTACAGAGCGAGCGCTATTCCGCGCTCGGTCTGGAACCCTTCATGACCAACGCCTATTGTTCGGCCAAACTGATAGAGGAGGTCGCGGAGCCGGATGCAGCAGGACTGAAGCTTTTGCGCGATGCGAGCGAGCAGATGCATTTTTCCGCTCGCGCCTATCATCGCATCCTGAAAGTGGCCCGCACGCTGGCGGATCTCGATGGAAGCGACAAGGTTGGCCGCATCCATCTGGCCAGTGCCATTTCCTACCGCATGGGCGCGGAAAGGCTGGTTTCAGCAGCATAAGCCGAGGCTAGATTGGGATCAGCGTGGCGCTATCGGCTTCCAGAGATGGACGACGGCATTGTGCTGGCACGAATAGCACCAGTAGTGCCCCTGATAAGGCTGGTCATACTGGCGGCTGATCGGAAGCCCGGCAAGAAAGCAGAGAAGAAGCGTACCGGCACCGCCATGACCGACAATAGCAATATCGCCAGAGGGCGGGGCCGGTTTCACTGCTTTGAAGCCGTCCACAATGCGCTGCTGCACATCGATGGCCCGCTCCCATCCGCGAATGCTTTTGTCTGGGGTAGAAAAGAACTGGTCGGCAACCATTTCGTGCTGGTCGGGAGGCAGAAAGCCGGTGGAGCTTCGGTCGATTTCACTAAAACGATCGTCGGTCGACGGAACTATTCGTAAAACACCGGCCAGGATTTCGGCAGCTTCAATTGCCTTTGTTTCGGTGCTGGACCAGATCGACGTGATTGAGCGCAGCTCGGGTTGGCTGGCAAAGAAATGCATGCGTTCAAGGCCACGCTCTGACAGATTCCATGATGGAACAGGACTGGCGGGATCGATCACGACTTCCGGATGTGAAATGAAATAGATTCTTGTCACGCGTGGCCTCTCATCGTCCCGTCATCAGAAACCAGAGGGCGTGAAACACGCCCTGTGGTCACCGCGTAACATTCAAACCCCGAATGTTACAAAGCCGTTCTCGTCGATGGCCCAGGCCGGGTTCCAGGCGATTTCCCAGGCGTGATCGTCAGGATCGGCGACATAGCCGCGAAAGCCGCCATGTGCCGGTGTATCCGCCGACCGCAACAGTTTTCCGCCAGCCCCAACTAGCCGGTCCATCAGCGGCGTGACATCTGCCTCCCGCTCCACATTATGAGCAAGCGAAAAGGCACCAGGTTGCAAAAGGCCATCGCGGTTCATGTCTGTTTCGAGCGACGATTTCAGAAACGTTCCGAGAACGAAGCCATTCATCTGATAGAAGATAATTTCCTCATTCTCGAAAACTGGAACCCAGCCGAAGCCTTCCGCATAAAAGCGACGTGAGCGCGCAATATCGGCGATACCAAGTGTGATGACGGAGATTTGCTGTTTCATGACCAAGACCTCTTGTTCTCCAATGCACCATTGCGTCGGAGTGGAAGGTCAAGGGACTCGACGCATCTGCCAAATGACGGCAATCGCGAAGGCCAGGACCCGCTTTGCAACGGGGATCGGGCTAACCGCACCGACCTCTCCTTTTAAGACCCGGAATGAATAGCACGTTCCGGGGCATTTTTCAAATAAACAAGGAGCTCTCAATGTCAGCGCACGGAGCCGACGAGGAGATTGTCAGGGCCTTCAATGGTGACCCATCGACCGGTATCGTTGGCGGCCTGACGCTTCAGATAGGTGTAATCCGTTTCGTTCCAGCGCATGACTTCGTCGGTCAGGTTGTCGAGAACAAAGTCACCGCGATCAGTGCGAACGGTGAGGACTGCATGTCCTTCGCCGTCTGGCTTGCGAACAACAGTAATCAAAAGGTCGGTGAGCGGTATGCCAGCTTTCTGCAATTCGCGTTGCTTCAGCAGGACGTAATCCTCGCAGTCGCCAACGGTCGTCGGATAAGCCCAGTATTCCTCGACACCGTAGATTTCCATGTCAGTCATTGGCTTGATGCGCTCGTTGATCGCAAGATTGATTTCGACAATGCGCTGCCAGTTTGCATGGTTGAGCTGCAGCGCGCGGGTGTCTCGGCTGGTAATGCCGCATTCCTTGGGCTTACGCTTGCAGAATTCGTAATGTCCGATCGGCTGCGAAGTTAGCTTGCCGGTTTGCATGAAGTCACCGGAGGCTGCTTCCGCGCTGAAGCTTGCCATCAGCAGCGACGCTGCGAAACCGGCGGCTGCCATAATCCTTGTGGTCGAGCGAACAACGCAAAACATACTCAACGCCCTTTGGCTCTCGCCATTACTCATTTATTAACGAAACGTTAATGTCTGAAACAGTCTGGAGTCAATTCGGTTCGCCTCGGGACAGCCTGACTTCTTAATTAATGGTTAATGTGGGTATCCTTCAATAATACAATCATTGGTAGAATTCGCGAGAGAATAGGGCACAGCTTGGACGGCGAAAAGCACCCATAATTTTGCCACGGTCCGGGCGCTTGTCTTTTGCCTCGAATAAGCCAATTGTTGGTGTTCGACCGGATCGGAACGATCCCTTTGCAAAGGCCAAAAGATGACTGGCGCAACGACGCGCAAGGCCACGGCAGACGACATGGATGCGCTTTTGCGCATCGAAGAACGCTGTTTCGAGACGGACCGGATTTCCCGACGCTCATTTCGCGCCCTCATCGCGCGGCCGACCGCAGAAACCATTGTTGCAACGGTGAATGGCGCAGTCATCGGCTATGCGATGATCCTGTTTCGCCATGGCACTGCGCTGGCGCGGCTCTATTCGATAGCGGTTGATCCGGAGGCAAAGGTCAAGGGCGTCGGCTCGCTTCTGCTGCAGGCGGCGGAAACAGCGGCTTATGACCACGACCGTCCATTGCTGCGGCTTGAGGTACGCGAGGATAACGAACGTGCCATCGCGCTTTACAAGCGGCACGGCTACCGTCCTATCGGACGCTATCTCGATTACTATGCAGACCATTCGGATGCGCTGCGTTTTGAAAAGACGGTTCGTGGTGACATTTCGCCGGTCACCGCTTTTCCCTATTACGAGCAGACCACCGATTTCACGTGCGGCGCGGCCTGCCTGATGATGGTGCTTGCCCGACACAATCGAGAGACACGGCTTGATCCCGTGCTGGAAGTTCGTTTGTGGCGTGATGCGACCACCATCTACATGATGTCGGGTCCCGGCGGCTGCGAACCTTTCGGACTTGCAGTCGCCGCGCATGAGCGCGGACTAAAAGCATCGGTCATCGTATCCATCGAAGACATGCTTTTCCTGCAATCTGTGCGTTCGGAAGAAAAGCGTAAGGTCATGCAATTGGCCCAAACCGATTTCCGGCAACGCACCGAAGCCTATGCCATTCCGGTGGAATATCGTGGTTTCACGCTGCACGACATTCTGGCTGCCCTGCGTCGTGGAGCAGCAGTGATCGTGCTTGTCAGCGGCTATCATATGTTCGGCAAGAAGGTACCGCATTGGGTGCTTGCCCATGGCGAAGACGGGCGCCACATTCTCATTCACGACCCCTGGGTAGAAGAAGAACTCGGCGAGACCATTGCCGATGCTGCGAATGTCCCTGTACCCTTTCACATTTTCGACCGCATTGCGCGGTTTGGCAGCGATGGGTTGAGGGCCGCCGTTATTCTGGAGAAAAGGACGGACTGATGACGATCTGCGTCATTCTGGTAGGACGCCTCTCGGATATCGACAACGGGGCGACGCCGCACAAGGTCATGACCACGCGCGATTGTCTCGCGCATCCGGCACTCTTCAACAACCAATTGCGTCCGCGCATCATCAATCTGTCGCGCTCTTACGCCTATCAAAGCCGCGGCTACTACGCTTCGCTTCTTGCCGAAGCGCGGGGACATCGCATCATCCCTTCCGTGGAAACGATGATCGATCTCTCGGAACGGCGCCTTTATGAAAACGCCATTCCCGAACTCGAAGACATGCTGAACAAGGCGCTCGGCAAGCATCCGGAAAAGGCACCCGAGACAATCCATGTGCATTTCGGACTTGCCGACAGCCCCGACTTTGAAAAATTCGGACGGCTGCTCTTCGACTGGTTTCGCGCGCCATCGCTGGAAGTATCCGTCAAGCCAGGTGAATGGGCCCGAATCCAGAAGATCGGCTTTGCCAACATCGCCAAGTTTTCCAAGGACCAGAAGGAGCGTTTCGAGGAGGCACTCGACCGATATACCCAGCGCGAGTGGCGCGCGGCGCGCCCAAAGGTGCCAGCGCGCTATTCCTTCGCAACGCTGTGCGACCCGAAGGAAGCGATGCCGCCTTCAACCGTATCAACGCTGAAGCATTGGGCAAGGATCGCGGCAAGGCTCGGCGTGGAAGTGGAACCGATCGGCAAGCGCGATCTGCCCCGGCTCGCCAATTTCGACGCATTGTTCATCCGCGAGACGACGTCGATCTCCAATCATACCTATCGTTTCGCCCGCCGGGCGCAGCAGGAAAACATGCCGGTGATCGATGACCCGATGTCCATGATCCGCTGCACCAACAAGGTTTATCTGCACGAATTGATGCAGGCCAACGAGGTGGCGGTGCCGCCAACGGTGATGATCGCGGGTGAGGAGGATCTGGAGCGTGCTGCCGATATGCTGGGCTTTCCGATGGTCATCAAGATACCGGATTCCTCTTTCTCGCGCGGCGTGAAGAAGGTGAAGGATTTCGGTGAACTGAAAGCGCTTGCGAGTTTATGGCTGGAGGACAGTGATCTCCTGCTGGCGCAAAAATATATGCCGACGAGGTTTGACTGGCGCGTTGGCGTTCTGGACGGCAAGCCGCTCTTCATCTGCCAGTATATGATGGCCAAGAACCACTGGCAGATTGTCAAGCACGATACGGGCGGCAAGCCGCTGGAAGGCGGGTTTCGATCCTATGCGCTGGGCGACGCGCCGCCATCGGTACTGGAAACGGGCTTGCGCGCGGCGCGCTGCATTGGCGACGGACTATATGGCGTCGACCTGAAGGAAACGGACGATGGCGTTGTCGTGATCGAGGTCAACGACAATCCCAATCTCGAACACGGTATCGAGGACGCAGCCGAAAAGGACGAGGTCTGGATCAAGCTGACCCGCTGGTTCACCGACCGGCTGGATCGGAAATAGATCCAGCAGTCAGGCGAAGTGCAGCTGAAATCAAAGAGGCGTAAAGCAGACCTTGGTATGTCCTGCGCCGATGAAGCCGAGCCTACCTGCGGCGCCCTTGGACAGGTCGAGAACGCGTCCCTTGATGAACGGGCCGCGATCATTAATGCGCACGATGAGCGACTTGCCGTTTCTCTGATTGGTAACCTTGACCTTGCTGCCCAGCGGCAGGGTGCGATGTGCTGCGGTCAGGCCGGCGGGGTTCATGCGTTCACCCGAAGCCGTGCGGGAAGTGAGGGCGTACCAGGAGGCACCGCCGCATTGCTGTGCTGAAGCCTCGATTGCGGTGGCCGCGAGAAGACCGGTTGCCGCAACGGCAAGCATAGCCATACGGGTCTTGAAAGTCATGCCAGTTCCACTAGTTGTTAACGGGGTGTCTCACAGTTGTCGCTGAGAAAGACAGTCTCGAACTGGAATCTAAATATGGCGCTGGCGTGGTTCGAATGAGAACATTGTGCGATGCTCGAATCTATATCGCGTAGGGAAAATCATCCTATACTAATCGTTATTTACTTAAGAGCTTAAACATAACAAAGGAATATTAGGAAGTGTTTGGGCTTATTGCTGTAACGTCGTTTACGATTCGTTAGGAATCTGCGGGACGGCTTTGCTGCGCCTTGATTTCACGCGCCGATCGCAAGAAAAGCTGCTTGCATGCCCGGTAGGTGGCCCCGCGCGAGGTGCAATTTTTATTTGCAAGGCAAGTTCTCGGGGGCAGCGGCAAAGTTGATAAAATAAGGCGTTTTGGGGGCAAATTTGCAATTTGTGGCTGTGTTCGGACGGTTCTTCTCGAACTTTAAAAGTTATCCACAGGCCCGAAAGATGGTGAGATGACGTTTCTTTGACCGCTGTTACCCTGCACGGAAGCGCTGAATTCCTGCTATAAGCGTTCAGACCAGACGACGGAACGCCATGCAGGACCACTCCGAAAAAAACAGGATCGACACCGCTTCGCCGGCGATTTCGGCGAGCAAGCGGATCGTGTATCTTTGCCTCGGCTTTCTCATGCTCGGTCTCGGCATTGTGGGTGCCTTTTTACCGGTCATGCCGACAACAATCTTCATCATTTTTGCGGCATGGTTCTTTGCGCGGTCGTCGCCAAAGATTGAGGCACGGCTGCTGGCCGATCAGCGTTTCGGGCCGCTGGTCATGAAATGGCGTGAGCGTGGCGCCATTCCGCCGCGCGCCAAACTCTACGCATGTCTTGGCATGGTTCTCGGATACGGCCTGTTCTGGTGGGGCGCAAGGCCCGGCTGGCTGCTGGCAGGAGCGGTGACGCTATTTATGTTGGGCTCTGCCACCTACGTATTGTCGCGCCCGAACGAGTAACCTCGGCCGCCCTACGGCGTCACATCAAATCCGAACCATTTTTCGGATAGGCTTTTGATGGTGCCATCGGCCTTCGCTGCCATGATCGCAAAGTTGAATCTGCGCTTCAGATCAGCTTCATCCTTGCGCAGGCCCACGGCGACGCCGCGCCCGAGCAGTCCGCCTTTGAAAAGCGGACCGGTCATCACGACATTGGAATAGGCCTGCGTTTTCTGGAGCGTGTTCAGATAGGACCGGGCGGTGACCTGCATGTCGATGCGTCCGCTTGCAAGATCGAGATCGGCCTCTTCGGCGGTTTTATACTCGCGGACCGTGATACCTTCTTTGAAATAGGTATTGATCAGAGATTGGGCTATCGATCCGCCCACGACGCCGACAGTCGCTCCCTTTATCGCGGCGGTGACATCCTGAAGAGCCTGATCCATGTCCGGCTGATTACTGGAAAGGTCCAGATTTTCTTCCATGTGAGGCAGTTTGCTGTATGGGCTGTCGCGCAGGGTGGCGAAAACTTGCGGCGTGCGACCGTAGGATATGGAGAAATCGATGACTTTCTCGCGTGCTTCGGTGGCCGACAGCGCTCCCATTACCGCGTCGACCTTCCCGGCCTGCAGGCTTGGAATGATGGCATCGAAGGGAATGGCGATAAATTCGCATTCGACTTTCATCGCCTGGCAAAGGTGCTTGCCGAGCTCGACCTCATAGCCGTCGAGCGTGCCGTCGGACCGCGTGAGATTATAGGGCCGAAAATACCCCTCTGTGGCAATGGTGAGCACGGAGGGAGCACTTTGTGCATAAGACGGCGGCGCCCAGCTTGTGAGCGCCATTATACAGACGAGATTGAACAGACGTGGATAAGTCACGCGGAACCTTGTGTTGTCACTATGTCACTCGAAGCATAGGTCGGGGACTGTGGTTGGGTAAACTGGCCGGAAGTTGGGAGCCATTATGCGTGTGTCCGGGGCCATCCACTCAAAAACCCGGCACTTATGCGGCGGACGACGGCCGTCTTTCCCTTTGCCGGTTCAGTGATGCCCGAAACCCCACAAACTCACTGGCAAACGTCTCTGATACAAACCTGTAACAATAGTGTCATATGAATGTAATATAGAGCGCGTAGAGGGCTAACGACGCCACATCGTCATATGTCTTTTACAACAGGAGCCGCAGCTCATGAACAAGATGATTTCCTCGACCGCAGCGCTTGCCATCGCTGCCGTTATGTCGGTTTCCGCCGCCCAGGCGCGCGATCAGATTCAGGTTGCCGGTTCCTCGACCGTTCTTCCTTATGCAAAAATCGTTGCCGAGACGTTCGGTGAAACCTTCCCGAACTTCAAGACGCCGGTTGTTGAATCGGGTGGCTCGGGCGCAGGCATCAAGGAATTCTGCAAGGGCGTCGGTGAAAACACCATCGATATTGCCAATGCATCGCGCGCCATGAAGGACTCGGAACTGAAGTCGTGCATCGACGCTGGCGTCAAGGACGTCCAGGAAGTGCGCTTTGGCTATGACGGCATCGTGTTTGCGACCGACGCCAAGGGTCCAGATTGGAAACTGAAGCCGGAAGACGTCTACAAGGCGCTCGCAGCCAAGTTGGTCGTGGACGGCAAGCTGGTCGACAATCCAAACACCAAGTGGAACCAGGTCAACCCGAACCTGCCGGACTGGGACATCGCTGCCTACATTCCAGGCGAAAAGCACGGCACCCGCGAAGTGTTTGAAGAAAAGGTTCTGGCCGACGGCTGCAAGCACTCCGGCGCCCTGGACGAAATCAAAAAGACCGGTCTCGATGACAAGGCCGCCGCTTCCGCCTGTATCGCAGTCCGCAAGGACGGCAAGGCTGTCGACATCGATGGCGATTATGCTGAAACGCTGGCGCGCATTGACTCCAACAAGACCGGCATTGGCGTTTTCGGCCTCTACTTCTTCGAAAACAATGCCGACAAGCTGAAGGTCGCCACCGTCAACGATGTTACCCCTTCCGCTGAAACTGTCGCTTCTGGCGAATATCCGGTGTCGCGTCCGCTGTTCTTCTACGTGAAGAAAGCGCATCTCGGTGTTATCCCGGGCCTCAAGGAATATGTTGAATTCTTCCTCAACGACCAGATGATCGGCCCTGACGGTCCGCTCGCTGAATACGGTCTGGTGCCGGCTCCGGATGCAGAACGTGAAGCACAGCGCGCTGCCTTCACCGAAGGCAAGACATTGGCTGCGAAGTAAGTTTTTGACCTGTGGAACGCGGGGATGAAAAATCTCCGCGTTCTTCTCCTTTCGCGCCTTTTTATTAATACAGGCGCATCCGCGTGGAACGGCATGGGTGGAAGCTGCACCTTGAAGCCATCCGCATTCATTAGGGCAACCGGGGAAATTGAATGTCCTTCTTTCTGGTTCTCGTCAGTATCGTTGCAATCGGGCTGATCGGATTCTTCATAGGTCGCCAGCGTGCCGTTGCACTGGACAAGGCGCAGTCTGCTTCCGCAAAGGCCTCGCCGACCGAGAAAATGCATTCCCGCCCGCATTATCATGGCTGGTGGGTTTTCCTCGTTTCCGCATTGCCTGCGGTTCTGTTCCTTGCGGTCTGGGCTGTTGGAACGTCGGTTTATCTCGATCACAGTGCGACCGCCCGCCTGCCGGATGCCATTGAGGAAGGTTCCTTCACCAATCGCAGCCTGCAGCTCGGCATGATTCGCGGTCTTGCCAGCGGGCTCGACCGGTTGACGCCAGCGGAACTTGAAAGTTTCCCGTCGAACTATCAGGACGCCCGCACGCTGCTGGGCGCAAAAGGCGTGGCCCTTGCGACCGAAGGTCAGGATTATATGGTGCCGATCGCGCTATACCTGAAAAAGGCGACTGCGCTCACGCACACCATCGGTTCTGCTGTTTCCCTGGTGATCGCGGTGGCAGGTCTGATCTTCGGCCTCTCCACGATCAGCCGGCGCATGCGTGCGCGCAACAATGTCGAGCGGATTGTTCTCTGGGGGCTGATTGCAGCCTCCGGTATCGCCATCCTGACGACCATCGGCATCATTTGTTCGATGCTGTTCCAGACCATCAGCTTCTTCCAATCCGTTTCGCCGTGGGACTTCTTCTTCGGCACGGTGTGGGATCCGCGCTTTGCCGCTGCCGGTTCGGGCGGCGAGACAGGTCAGTTCGGTCTCATCCCGCTTCTGGCAGGCACCCTCTATATCGCATTCGTGGCCATGCTGTTCGCGGTTCCGGTCGGCTTGTTCTCCGCCATCTACATGGCCGAATATGCTTCGCCTCGCGTGCGCACAGTCGTAAAGCCGGTTCTGGAGCTTCTGGCGGGCATTCCCAGCATCGTCTATGGCTTCTTCGCTCTCGTGACAGTTGGTCCTTTCCTGCGCGATCTTTCGATTGCCATCGCAGGCGGTCAGGGCTTCATCATGGCACAGAGCGTGCTGACTGCCGGTCTCGTCATGGGGGTGATGCTGATCCCATTCGTGTCGTCGCTTTCCGATGACATCATCACTGCAGTGCCGCGTGCGTTGCGCGATGGCTCGCTTGGTCTTGGCGCGACCCGCTCCGAAACCATCAAGCGGGTGGTCCTTCCGGCGGCATTGCCGGGCATCGTCGGCGCGCTTCTGATGACTGCCTCCCGCGCCATCGGTGAGACCATGATCGTGGTTCTGGCGGCAGGTGTTGCGGCGCGCATCAACATCAATCCATTCGAGGCGATGACCACCATCACGGTGAAGATCGTCAACCAGCTTACCGGCGATCTTGAGTTCAATTCGCCGCAGACGCTGGTGGCTTTTGCACTCGGCATCACGCTTTTCGTCCTGACGCTGATCATGAACATCTTTGCGCTGCACATCGTGCGCAAGTACCGGGAGCAGTACGAATAATGACCGATACGACCTTTAACGCCAGCGGTGCCACGGCACAGCCGACACGCCGCGATATCGGGCTGAAACGCCGCTACGCTGCCGAACGTCGCTTCCGCTATTATGGCATTGCTGCGATTGCCATCGGCGTCTTCTTTCTGTGCGCGCTCCTGTTTTCGGTTTTCTCCAAGGGCTATACAGCCTTCTGGCAGACGACACTCTATCTACCGGTAAAGCTTGAAGAGAGCGTGATCGATCCGGGCAACAAGCGTGCGACCGATCCGAATGTGCTGATCACGGCCAATTATCCGCTGCTGGTGCGCAATGCCCTGGCCGAAAAGCTTGGTGTTTCCACGACAGACCGGCCGGCTATGCGCGATCTGGGCCGCTTCTATTCCGATGGCGTACGCATTCAGCTCCGCGAAATGGTGATGAACAATCCATCGCTCATCGGCACGACACAGACCGTTCCGGTTCTGGCGGGCGCGGATATTGATTCCGCCTTCAAGGGACAGATCGATCTTTCCGTGCCGGAGACGAGCCGTAAGGTTTCGGACCGTCAGGTGGGCTGGATGCAGACGCTTTCCGAAGAAGGCGTGATGAAGGAGGCCTTCAATACCGGTCTGTTCAAATTCGGCGCATCCAGCCGCCCGGAAACCTCCGGCCTCGGAGTTGCGTTGGTCGGCTCGCTCTACATGATGCTCATCGTTCTCGGCCTCTCGCTGCCTATCGGCGTTGCTGCTTCGATCTATCTGGAAGAGTTCGCCAAGAAGAACCGGTTCACCGACATGATCGAGGTGAACATCAACAATCTGGCAGCGGTCCCGTCCATCGTGTTTGGTCTGCTCGGACTTGCCGTCTTCATCAACTTCTTCGGCCTGCCGCGTTCCGCCTCGCTGGTCGGCGGTCTGGTGCTGACATTGATGACGCTTCCCACCATCATTATCGCTACCCGCGCCGCGCTTCGCGCCGTGCCGCCCTCGATCCGTTCGGCGGCCCTTGGCCTTGGAGCATCCAAGACGCAGATGGTGTTTCACCATGTCCTGCCGCTTGCCGCGCCCGGCATTCTGACCGGCACGATCATCGGCCTTGCCCATGCGCTTGGTGAAACCGCACCGCTTCTGCTGATCGGCATGGTGGCCTTCGTCGCCGATGTGCCGTCGACACCGATGGACCCGGCGACGGCTTTGCCGGTGCAGATCTATATGTGGGCAAACGAAGCAGAACGTGCCTTTGTGGAACGCACGTCAGGCGCTATCATCGTCCTGCTTCTGTTCCTTGCCGTGATGAATATTGCAGCAATCATTCTGCGCCGCCGCTTCGAGCGCCGCTGGTAAACGGGAGTCGAAAGCTATGAACCTGATGACTGAACGATCTCTCGAGAAAGCCGTAGGAGAAAAAATGAACGCCAACGCCAGTTCCATAAAGATGCGCGGCGACAAGGTCAGCGTGTTTTATGGCGAGAAGCAGGCTCTGTTCGATGTCGATCTGGAAATCCAGGAAAAGATGGTCACGGCGCTGATCGGTCCTTCCGGTTGCGGCAAGTCTACCTTCCTGCGGTCGCTTAACCGCATGAATGATACGATCGAAGGCTGCAAGGTCGGCGGCAAGATCACGCTCGACAATGAGGACATTTACGATCCGAAGATCGATGTCGTTGAACTGCGTGCCCGCGTCGGCATGGTGTTCCAGAAGCCGAATCCGTTCCCGAAATCGATCTATGAGAACGTCGCTTACGGCCCGCGCATCCACGGTCTCGCGCGCACAAAGGCCGATCTGGAAGAAATCGTCGTGACGAGCCTGCAGAAGGCGAGCCTGTTCGAGGAAGTCAAGGACCGCCTGCACGATGCGGGCACCGGTCTTTCCGGCGGCCAGCAGCAGCGCCTTTGCATTGCGCGCGCGATTGCCGTCAGCCCGGAAGTCATCCTCATGGACGAACCGTGCTCGGCGCTCGACCCGATTGCAACCGCAAAAGTGGAAGAGCTGATCGACGAACTGCGCCAGAACTATACGATCGTGATCGTCACGCACTCGATGCAGCAGGCCGCGCGCGTTTCGCAACGCACGGCCATGTTCCACCTCGGCAATCTGGTCGAAGTGGGCGACACGGAAACCATGTTCACCGCGCCGACCGAAAAGCGCACGCAGGACTATATCACCGGACGCTTCGGCTGATCCGGAACTGCGTTTCAACAGACAGTGCGGCTTCCCCGCAATTTATATTACGAGGTCTACTATGCCGTCTCAGCATACCGTTCGCTCCTACGATGAGGAATTGAAGTTTCTCACCCATAAGATCGCCGAAATGGGCGGACATGCGGAACGTATGGTCGAGCAGTCGGTCGCCGCAATCGTCAATGCGGACAACGCGCTCGCACAGCGCGTCATCTCCGACGATCTCATCCTCGACGCCAGCGAGCGCGAGATCGACGACAAGGCCGTGATGATTATCGCCAAGCGCCAGCCCATGGCCGTGGACCTGCGCGAGATTATCGGCTCAATCCGCATCTCCGCCGATCTGGAGCGCGTGGGCGATCTGGGCAAGAATATTGCCAAGCGTGTTGCTGCCGTTTCGGAATCGCGCCAGCCGGTAAAGCTCTATCGCGGTCTGGAAACGCTGGCCGAACTGGCGCTGACGCAGTTGAAAGACGTTCTGGATGCTTATGCGTCGCGTTCGGTGCAGCAGATCAATGTCGTTCGCGACCGCGATGACGAAATCGATGCCATGTATACGTCGCTGTTCCGCGAATTGCTGACTTACATGATGGAAGATCCGCGCAATATTTCTGCCTGCACGCATCTTCTGTTCTGCGCGAAGAACATTGAGCGCATCGGCGATCACGCGACCAATATCGCGGAGACCGTTTATTACATCGTGACCGGCCTGCAAATGCCGGCTGAGCGACCCAAGGAAGACCTGAGCCACGGTATTGTCGTGGATGAGGCGCGTAAACCCTGAACAGCATCCGGCCGGAGCTAGGTCCGGCGGTTAAGAACGTATGAATAGCGCGGCGGCACGCGGTCGATTGGGGGGACTGTATCCACCGCCCGCCGAATTTGGATAGGGAAATACCGGATGTCACAGGCACCCAAAATCGCTGTGGTGGAAGATGAAGAGGCGCTGAGCGTTCTGCTTCGCTACAATCTCGAGGCAGAAGGCTATCAGGTCGATACAATGCTGCGCGGCGATGAGGCCGAAATCGCACTGCGCGAGAATGTGCCGGATCTGCTTATTCTCGACTGGATGCTGCCGGGCGTGTCGGGCATCGAGCTTTGCCGCCGCCTGCGCCAATGGCCGGAAACCGAGCGCCTTCCGATCATCATGTTGACAGCGCGCGGCGAAGAGAGCGAACGCGTCCGCGGTCTGAGCGTCGGCGCCGACGACTATGTTGTAAAGCCGTTTTCAACGCCTGAACTTCTAGCGCGTGTCAAGGCGATGCTGCGCCGCTCCAATCCGAGCATCCTCTCTCATGTGCTGAAAGTGGGCGACCTTGTTTTGGACCGTCAGCAGCACCGGGTTTACCGCAAGGACAAGGAAGTCCGTCTCGGACCGACGGAATTCCGGCTGCTCGAATATTTCATGATGTCGCCCGGTCGTGTTTTCTCGCGCAGCCAGCTTCTGGATGGCGTCTGGGGCCCCGACATCTATGTGGACGATCGCACCGTGGACGTGCATGTCGGACGGCTGCGGAAGGCGATCAATGTCGGTCGAGCCCTTGATCCGATCCGCACCGTTCGCGGCGCCGGTTATTCTTTCGGTTGATCGGCGCTGTCATCCAAAGTCTCAAGAACAGTTCTTGCCCGGCTCGTCATATTCATCGTGGCGGGCCGTCTTGCGGCATGATCAGCCGAAAGAGCAGCGACGCGATTCGCATCGGTTGGGCCAAAATCAGCGTCACCCACGCGTTTTCACGCGATATTACACATCTGTTTCCAAAGTTGACGCCAATCAACGGAACCGACGCGAAACAGATTTTTTGCAGATCATTCAAAGCACCGGGAATGCGAATGAAAAAACTATTCAAGCAAAAACGAATTAAGGCAGCGATATGGCTTGTATTGTGAGAATTTGAATCGCATTAAATCAATAGCTTATCTGAATTCATAATTCACGTTAAGAAATTATTAATATATTCAAAGGGTTTGGCGGCATATGCCCCATCGCGATTCGAAAATCATTTAAGGCAGTTCGACCGCCTTCTGCATCCTTGGGATTTGACCCTTCGCCTTTTTTTGGCCTAAAAATTCCAAAACCTTGAAGTCGATTGAGCGACAGTAGGACGTGTGATTTTTAAACTTCGTCCTCTTTGACTTGCACCGCAGTCAGACGTTCGCGCGCATCGTTTCGGATGTGTCTGCCTTGAACGCATGACTGGATCAGTTGAGGGTCCTAACATGAGACTGAGCCATTGACGCGCGCCGCCAAGTGGAAATTGCCCGTTCTTATCGGGCTGGTGGTTGCGCCTTTCGTGGTGACCGGTTGCACGACAACCGGAACTTCGGGAAAAGCCAATTCGGAGAAGACGGCGGCAAGCCACGTCAAATCCGTGAATGGCGTAAAGACCTACACCTATACTGCACGTGACAAGGAATGCCTTGAACGCGCGATGTTCTTCGAATCCAACCGTTCGAGTCCAGACGGGCTTCTCGCTGTCGGCACGGTCGTCATGAATCGTCTCGCATCGGGCCGTTATCCTGATACGATTTGCGGTGTGGTCGGCCAGAAAAACCAGTTTGCGCCCGGCGTTCTCACCCGAAAGATGAATTCCAAGGCGCTGCCTGATGTTCAGGCCGCTGCCGATGCAGTGTTGAAGGGCCAGCGTCATCCGAAGCTCAAGAACGCCATGTTCTTCCACACGGCGGGCCTGAAGTTCCCCTACAACAACATGCACTATGTGCTCGTCGCCGGCGGCAATTCCTTCTATGAAAAGCGCAATCGCGACGGCTCGCTCCAGAATCCGGTCCCGCAGGAACCATACAATCTTGCACTCGCCTATTCGCCGCAATCGCCATCCGTTCCCCAGGATCCATCCTATGACGTGACCCTGCCGCAGACAGGTCCGGTTCCGGGAGCAGCACCGACAGTTCAGGTGGCGCTCGCGGAGGCTGCCAAGCTTCAGAGCGTGGAGCAGAACAGCGGCGTCGGTCCGCAGGCGCGCGGCGACCGTCTGGCACGTCATCGCGGTGTTGCGGCACCCCAGCAGGAACAGCATATGCAGATGGCCTCCTACCAGCCGCAATTCGATACGACGGCTCCGCAGCCGACGTCGCTTGGCTACGCTCCGGCAAGCCAGAAGCAGGTTGACGCCATCGGCGCGCTACTTCTGTCGCAAGACAGGCCGGAAGCGCCGCTATAAAAAGCTGATTTCCACTTGATTAATCAGAACGCCGGTCTGTTTGCTTCAGACCGGCGTTCTGATTTTGGCTGGTAGTCGTGGCCGTTCGCACAAGGTCTTAGGGCCGGTAGATCACCATCGGTGCATCGTAGAAATCGACCTGATTCTGCCAGGCGCGCCTGTCGGCTCTGCGATCGAGGTCGAGCCGCATGAGGCAATTGGCGAAAGCGTCCGTCCTGGCTTTGAAACCATAGCCTTGGCAGGTCTGTTCGTCGGCAGCGCGGCGCTGTTCGGGTGTCATCGTCACGCAACCGGCCAGAAGGCCGGTAACGCCCAGTAAGATAAGCACTTTCTTATTCATCGTTTTCTGCTTTCTTCTGCAACTGACCGCATGAATACTATAGCGTAAAGGCAGGAAAAAAGGTGGTGAAATTATGCCGTCTGATAAACTGCCGGTGATTCCCTATCCAAAGAGGTCTTCCACCCATGGCTCATGAACCGCTGAACCCCGTCATCGATCCGGTGAAACTCGAACGTCTCGCGGAAGTCGCCGTTCGTGTCGGTCTGCAATTGCGCGAGGGGCAGGATCTCGTCATCACCGCGCCGGTCGTGGCACTGCCGCTGGTTCGCCTTATCGCCAAACATGCCTACAAGGCCGGAGCCGGGCTGGTAACGCCCTTCTTCGCGGATGACGAACTGGCGGTCGCCCGGTACGAGAATGCATCGGATGCGAGTTTCGACCGCGCGGCCAGCTGGCTTTATGAAGGCATGGCAAAGGCCTATTCGGACGGTGCTGCCCGTCTGGCTATCGCCGCCGATAATCCGATGCTGCTTTCAAACCAGGATCCGGCCAAGGTTTCACGCGCCAACCGCGCCAATTCAAAGGCATATCAGCCGGCGCTGGAAAAGATTGCCGGTTTCGACATCAACTGGAACATCGTCTCCTATCCCAACCCGGCATGGGCAAAGCTCATGTTTGCGAACGACCCGGCGGACATCGCGACCCGCAAGCTGGCCGATGCGATCTTTGCGGCTTCGCGTGTCGATGTCGACGATCCTGTCGGCGCGTGGGCCGCGCATAATGCAGCGCTTCGCACGCGCACCCGTTTTCTGAACGGCAAGGCTTATCGCGCCCTGCATTTCAAAGGTCCGAACACTGATCTGACCGTCGGGCTTGCCGACGGCCATGAATGGCACGGCGGCGCTTCCACGGCGAAAAACGGCATTACCTGTAATCCGAACATTCCGACGGAAGAAGTGTTTACGACGCCCCACGCCCTGCGTGTCGAGGGCTATGTGACCAGCACCAAGCCTTTGTCCCATCAAGGCACCTTGATCGAGAATATTGCAGTTCGCTTTGAGGGCGGACGCATTGTGGAGGCGAAGGCCAGCCGCGGCGAAGAAGTACTCAACAAGGTGCTCGATACGGACGAGGGCGCGCGTCGTCTGGGCGAAGTGGCGCTGGTGCCGCATTCCTCGCCGATCTCGCAGAGCGGGCTTTTGTTCTACAATACGCTGTTCGACGAAAATGCAGCGAGCCATATCGCGCTCGGCCAATGCTATTCCAAATGCTTTATCGACGGAGCGAAGCTGACGCCCGAACAGATCAAGACGCAGGGCGGCAATTCGAGCCTTATCCATATCGACTGGATGATCGGCTCCGGCGAGATTGACGTGGATGGTATCAACGCGGACGGAACCCGGGAGCCGGTGATGCGCGGCGGCGAATGGGCTAACTGATCATGCAAAGGCCGGGGATTTCCCGGCCTTTGTACCAATATCCGTTGGGTCAATTCTTTTCCTGAACATGAGCTTCGAGGAACCACAGCGCCTTGTCGAGGCTGCGGGAAGCAGCGGTAAAAATATCCGCTGTATCGTCGTCACCTGCATCATCCGCATCCTTGATCGACTTGCGCAGCAGGTTGGCGACGTCGCCATAACGCTCGATCAGCGCCAGCAGATGGTCGTGAACGGCATAGATGTCGGTCGGATAAGGTTTGAGCTTGCTTTCCTTGGCAACGACCTGCGTGGTACCAAAGGCTGTCCCGCCAAGCTGTACGGCACGCTCGGCAATCGTATCGACATGTTCGTCAAGATCGCCGCGGAACCCGTCGAGCATTTCATGCACGGCGATGAATTGCGGTCCTTTGAGATTCCAGTGCGCCTGCTTGGTGATGAGGGCAAGATCGATTGTTGCGGCCAGATTTTCGTTGAGCAGGGCGATCATTGTCGTCTTCGTATTGGAAGGAAGATCGTTGCGGGTTGCATGCATCGACTTATTGGACATTTTATCCTCACATCCTTTGCTCGATCCGGCTAGAGAGACTGGGAGAGTGTCGCTCATGATCGTGGGCGGCTGTTCCGGCCCAAACGAACCCGCCAGATCCTTAGAAGGCTCGATCGCCGGAGGGCCTTCGTTGCCTTAAAGGCAACGCAAAACATTCCCGCACCCGTTGGTAAAATGCATTCCGACAGTTTTTGTTCCGTGAGAAATGGCTAAAAAGGGAGCCGGTCCGGCTTCCGCCAAGTTACAGCTTGTCGCAGCGCGAAATCTGATTTACCCGGTTGCGCATGAAAATACTCGCGCTTGATACTGCCGCTTCGTGGTGTTCTGTTGCCGTCTATGATTCCGATGGCGATGTGGTGCTTGCCGATGTGAGCGAAAACATTGGCAAGGGCCACGCGGAAGTATTGATGACCTATGTCGAACGCGCTTTGACGGAAGCGAGACTATCGCTCCCCGACATGGATCGGGTGGCGGTCAATATAGGGCCGGGATCGTTTACCGGCGTTCGTATCGGTGTCTCGGCGGCACGTGGTTTCGCGCTGGCGCTGGGCGTGCCGGCCATCGGGATAACAGCCTTCGAAGCGCTTGCCTCTGAAACCCGGATCGAGAGCCCGGAAAAACCGGTGCTTGTCTTCCTCGACGCCCATCGCGGTGAGATTTATGCGCAATCGTTCGATGCAAAAGGGATCCCGAGCGCAGGGCCTCTGGTTCTGGCACGTGAGGAAGCTCAGGCCCTTGCCGCTTCTCGGGCGGAAAATACGGTTCTTGCTGGTTCCGCCGCTCGCGCAATCAACGAAGATATTGGCGGCCCTTTCGCGCTAGGTCCGGTAGAGCCGACTGCAAAAATCGGCACCTATGCGCGTTTGGCAAGCTTACGCCAGCCGGGGGATGCGCCGAAGCCGCTTTACATGCGCGGCCCCGATGCGAAGCCGCAGGTCGGGTTTGCTTTGCCGCGAAAGAGTGCCGGGGAATAGTCAATGATGGGCTTGCCGTTCGGCCGTTTCGGTCGCAGGGAGGTTTCGGTAGAACCGCTGAACGCGCAGGACAGCAATGCTATCCAGCGCATTCACGCCGTCGCTTTCCTTCATGGCTGGAGTTCCGACGATTTCAGGTCGCTGATTGGCGAAAGCACTGTTTTCGGCTTTGTGGCCCGTCCGGAAGGCAAGCCGAACGATGCCTGTGGCTTTGTGCTGGCGCGTCTGGTTGCAGGAGAAGCGGAAATCCTCACCATCGCCGTCGCGCGCGACGTGCTGCGGCAGGGCGTCGGGCGTGCGCTGATGGATGCCGTGCTGCGGCATCTCTATCAGGAACGGGCCGAAACGCTTTTTCTGGAGGTGGACGAGGCGAATATCGCCGCGCAGGCGCTCTATCGCCGCCTTGGCTTCCAGAAGGTTGGCGTGCGTCCTGCCTATTACGAAACGCCGAACGGCCGATCGGCAGCGCTCATCCTCCGGCGTGACCTGAAGAGGGCATGATGATCGGCGCGATCAGGATATTTCTGGTTGTCGCGGCCATGATTGCGCTGAGCTTGTCGCTGATACCGGTCCAATATCTGTTGCTGAAAATGAAGAACGGATGGAAACGCCGTCTGCCCAATTTCTTCCATCGGGTTGTCGCGTGCCTTTTCGGTTTTCGCATCAGGACCGTCGGCCAGATGCATGAAGGTCGCCCCCTTCTCCTCGTCGCCAATCACACTTCATGGAGCGATATTGTTGTTCTTTCGGCAGTAGGCCCTGTGTCATTCATCGCCAAATCCGAAGTGCGCGACTGGCCCGTCTTTGGCATGTTCGCAGTCTTGCAGCGCACCGTTTTCGTGGAGCGCGAGCGGCGCGGCAAGACGGGTGAGCAAACGTCGGAGATTGCACGGCGTCTGGCAACCGACGACGCAATGGTTTTGTTTGCCGAAGGCACGACATCGGACGGCAATCGGGTCTTGCCGTTCAAGACGGCGCTTTTCGGCGCGGCGCATGCCGCGATCAAGGAAGCGAACGTTCCCGAAGTCATCGTTCAGCCGGTCGCCATTGCCTATACGGGCGTTCACGGCATGGCGATGGGCCGGTATTTCCGCCCGATCGCCTCATGGCCGGGCGATGTCGAGCTGATGCCACACCTCAAGGGCATCTTGCGGGAGGGGGCGATAGACGTCGAGGTGCGTTTCGGAGAACCTGTCGTCGTAACGGCCGGGACAGATCGCAAGGCGCTCGCCCGCACGATGGAAAACCGGGTGCGCGCGCTTTTGCAAAGCGCTTTGCTGGGGCGCGATATTCCCGAAGAGTGACAGCCGTCAGATTGTCACCTTCCAAAATGGCGACAAAAGCTGTAGATAGCCGCGCATGAGCGACAATATTACCGATCTCGACCCCACGGCAGAGCGCCCCAACGCGCGCAAGGTTTTCGTAAAGACCTATGGCTGCCAGATGAATGTCTATGACAGCCAGCGCATGGCCGACAGCCTTGCCGCGGAAGGCTATGTCGCGACCGACACACCGGACGATGCCGATCTGGTCTTGCTGAACACCTGTCATATTCGCGAAAAAGCATCGGAAAAGCTCTATTCCGCGCTTGGTCGTCTGCGGAAGATGAAGGATGCGCGTGAAGCGAATGGCAAGGAATTGACCATTGGCGTCGCGGGTTGCGTCGCGCAGGCCGAGGGACAGGAAATCCTGCGCCGCGCGCCGAATGTCGATCTCGTCATCGGGCCGCAGACCTATCATCGCCTGCCCAATGCGCTTGCGCGGGTTCGCGGCGGCGAAAAGGTAGTTGAGACGGAATACGCTCTCGAAGACAAGTTCGAGCATCTGCCGTCGCCCAAGCGCGAGGAAACGCGCAAGCGCGGTGTTTCTGCCTTCCTGACCGTGCAGGAAGGCTGCGATAAGTTCTGCACTTTCTGTGTGGTTCCCTATACGCGCGGCTCCGAAGTTTCACGCAGCGTGAAGCAGATCGTGGCGGAGGCCGAGCGCCTTGCCGATAGCGGCGTGCGTGAACTGACCTTGCTTGGCCAGAACGTCAATGCATGGCACGGCGCTGGCGACGATGGCCGCGAATGGGGGCTTGGCGAACTTCTGTTTCGTCTGGCGCGCATTCCGGGTATTGCGCGTTTGCGCTACACAACCAGCCATCCGCGTGACATGGATGACAGCCTGATTGCCGCCCATCGCGACCTGCGGCAATTGATGCCCTATCTGCATCTGCCGGTGCAGTCCGGCTCGGACCGGATTCTCAAGGCAATGAACCGCCGTCACAAGGCGGATGAATATCTGCGCCTGATCGAGCGTATTCGTGAAGTGCGCCCGGATATGGCGCTGTCGGGCGATTTTATCGTCGGTTTTCCCGGCGAAACCGATCAGGATTTCGAGGATACGATGCGGCTCGTGCGGGAGGTCAATTACGCGCAGGCCTATTCGTTCAAATATTCGCCGCGTCCGGGCACGCCGGGGGCCGATCTCGACGGCCACGTGGAGGAAGCGGTCAAGGATGAACGCCTCCAACGCCTTCAGGCGCTGCTGTCGGAACAGCAATATGCGTTCCAGGATTCCATGATCGGTCGCGAGATGGATGTTCTTCTGGAAAAGCCGGGTCGCGAGGCTGGCCAGATGGTGGGCCGCTCGCCATGGCTCCTGCCTGTCATCATCGACGACAATCAGGACCGGATCGGCGACATCATTCATGTGAAAATCACCTCTACAGGGACCAACAGCCTTATTGCGCAAAAACTGGCCTGAAGGCATGATGATGCCGAGGCAGAAAATTTCGGCGTATTGAGTCGCTTGCCGGTAATCCTGTCGAGACTGTGATTGCAATGCGTGGACGGTTTGCGTTCATGCATAGTCTGGTCTGAAAAGTTCCCTACTTTTCACGATTGTGCTTTAAGGAGATACGGTTGAGCGCTACGGAAAAGCTGAAGTCTGCCAAGCCAACCAATCAAACGCAAAAAAGCCCGACGACCGGGGCCTCGGATATGGCCCATATCGTGCTCACCTTTGACAACAACCGTCTTGCCAGCGCGCTTTACGGTCAGTTCGATGAAAACCTTGCCCGTATCGAACAGAAGCTTGGCGTGGATGTCCGCTCCAAGGGGAATCAGCTGTCGATCCGGGGCGAGCCGACCGCGACCGAACAGGCGCGGCGCGCGCTTGACCATCTTTATGCAACGCTGCAGAAGGGGCATGAGCTCGGACCATCGGATGTGGATGGTGCGTTGCGTATGGCTATTGCCGCCGACGACCAGCTCACCTTGCCGACCATGGAAAACAAGGGCAAGCTTTCCGCAGCCCAGATTTCCACACGCAAGAAGACGATCTTTGCCCGCACGCCGACACAGGATGCTTATATGCGTGCGCTCGACCGGTCGGAACTGGTGTTCGGCGTCGGCCCTGCTGGCACCGGCAAGACCTATCTTGCCGTTGCCCATGCTGCCATGCTTCTTGAACGCGGGCTGGTGGAGCGGATCATCCTGTCCCGTCCCGCTGTCGAAGCGGGGGAACGTCTGGGCTTCCTGCCGGGCGATATGAAGGAAAAGGTCGATCCCTATCTGCGCCCGCTTTACGATGCGCTTTACGACATGATGCCAGCGGAAAAGGTGGAGCGTGCCATTACCGCCGGTGTGATCGAAATCGCGCCCCTTGCCTTCATGCGCGGGCGCACGCTGGCGCATTCTGCGGTCATTCTTGACGAGGCACAGAACACGACTTCCATGCAGATGAAGATGTTCCTGACCCGTCTCGGTGAAGGATCGCGCATGATCGTGACTGGCGACCCAAGCCAGATCGACCTTCCGCCGGGCCAAAAATCAGGGCTGGTAGAGGCGCTTCGCGTGCTGGACGATGTGGAGGGTGTCGTCAAGGTGCGCTTCACAGAAAAGGACGTCGTGCGTCATCCGCTTGTGGCGGCCATTGTCGGTGCATACGATCGCGATGGCAAACAGCACGCGCGTCCGGAATGATCTTGCAATTGCTTGTTGGAATAACGATTTAAAAGATGCTGTCTGCCTTTTGGCAGGCAGCTTTCTTGTAACTGAAAGGATGATGCGGCTAGCCACATGGAGAGCCGCCGCAGAACGTGTCAAATAACGCGATCCATATCGATATCATGGTCGAAGCTGGCAACTGGCCGGATGAGGCTGCCCTTGAAGGGCTCGTCAGGAAGTCCGTCGAGGCCGCCTGGACAAATCTTGGACTGAACAGCGCGGCAAGCGAACTCAGTGTCGTCTTCACCGACGATGCTTCGATCCAGGCCCTGAATGCCGAATGGCGCGGCAAGGACAAGCCGACCAATGTGCTGTCGTTTCCGGCCTTTCCCGTGAAGGCCGGGATGCAACCGGGTCCGATGCTAGGCGACATCATCATTGCGCGGGAAACCGTCGAGCGAGAGGCCCTAGAAGAAGGAAAGCCGCTCGAAAATCACCTTGCACACCTCGTCGTGCATGGCTTTTTGCACCTTTTGGGTTACGATCACGAAACCGATGCGGAAGCGGAGGTGATGGAAGGCCGCGAGCGTGAGATCCTTCATGCTCTTGCCATCCCCAACCCTTATGCTGTATCCGATTACGACCTTAACAACGATTGACCATGGCTGATCAAACATCGCACCCTCCGTCCGCTGGCGAAAACCGCAGCGAGACCCAAGACGCCGAAGGGCAAAGTACGCAGCGGCCCGTAGTGGCCGAGAAGCGTTCCCTGCTGTCGAATATTTTCCCGTTTATGCGCTCGCGCCAATCCTCTTCGTTGCGCGAAGATCTGGCCGATGCACTTTCCAGCACGGCCAGCGAACAGGACTCAGCATTCTCGCCTGAAGAAAAGGCGATGCTGCACAATATCCTGCGCTTGCGTGAAATCCGCGTCGAAGACGTGATGATCCCGCGCGCCGACGTCGAGGCCGTTGAAATTTCCACGCCGCTCTGGGAGGTGCTGGAGCTTTTCGAAAAATCCGGCCATTCGCGTATGCCGGTCTATGCCGAGACGCTGGACGATCCCCGCGGCATGATCCATATCCGCGATGTTCTCAATTATATCACCAAGCAGGCACGCCAGAAGACCGCGCGCCGCAGCAGCACGCGCAGCAAGGCGACAGCCGAAGACAAGGCCGCGAAGTTCGACATGGGCCGCATCGATCTTACCAAGACGATCGGTGAACTCAATCTCATGCGCAAGGTCCTGTTCGTGCCGCCATCCATGATGGCGAGCGGATTGATGGCGCGCATGCAGGCGACCCACATCCAGATGGCGCTGGTCATCGACGAATATGGCGGGACCGATGGTCTGGTTTCGCTGGAAGACATTGTCGAAATGGTGGTAGGCGATATCGAAGACGAACATGACGACGAAGAAATCATGATCGCTGAAGAAGCCGATGGTGTGTTCGTTGTCGATGCGCGCGCCGATCTGGAAGAACTTGCCGCAAAGATCGGCCCGTCTTTCGAGGTGGGCGAGCATGGCGAGGACGTCGACACGGTCGGCGGTCTCATCTTCTCGGTTCTCGGACGCATTCCGGTTCGTGGTGAGGTGGTGCAGGCAATTCCAGGTTACGAATTCCATGTGCTGGAAGTCGATCCGCGCCGCGTGAAGAAGGTGCGCATCGTTCCGCTTTCCGCGGCTGACCGTCGCCGCCAGCAACGGGCTGTCATATCCACCAAGCCCGGAGAACAGCCCGCACAAGCCGAGACCACAACCGACGCCTCCAACGAGGCCGGATGATCGAAAGGCTGGCAGGGAAAATCATTCTGTCGAGCGGCTGGCGTCGTGCGCTGGCCGCTTTTCTGAGTGGTGCCTTCGCCACGCTGACCCAGCCGCCATTTGATATCTTTGTGGCGGGCTTCATCTCTTTTCCCATTCTGGTCTGGCTGATCGATGGCGCAATCGCCAATGCGAACGCCGGTCCGGTCAGACGCCTGTTTCCAGCAGCTATAATCGGCTGGTGGTTCGGTTTCGGTTATTTCGTGTCCGGACTGTGGTGGATCGGCGCGGCGTTGCTGGTCGATGCGGATCAGTTCGCCTGGGCTCTGCCGCTTGCGGTTCTGGGCCTGCCTGCATTTTTGGCGCTTTTCTACGCGCTTGCGGCCATGGTCGCGCGTGTCTTCTGGTCGGATGGCTTGGGGCGCATTTTCGCGCTTGCATTCGGTTTTGCGCTGGCGGAATGGCTGCGTCTTTTCCTGTTCACAGGCTTTCCGTGGAACGCCATCGGCTATGCCATCATGCCGACACCGCTCCTGATGCAATCGGTGACCGTGCTTGGACTGACTGGAATGAGCGCATTGGCAGCGTTTGTCTTTGCCGCACCGGCCCTGCTGATAGGCGGGCGATTTGCAAGGACGGGCATTGCATTTGCTCTGATACTAATCGCTGCCCATGTCGGCTTTGGTGCGTGGACGCTTTCACAAGCGCCCGCATTGGGCGAGGAAAAAACCTCGCTCGCGGTTCGTATCGTGCAGCCATCCATCGCCCAGACCATGAAGTGGGATAATGCCGAACGCCGGTCCATTTTCGACAAGCTGGTTTCCCTGACGGCGGAAACGCCCGCCGAAGGCAAGCCGAAGCCCGATGTGATCATATGGCCCGAAACGGCAGTTCCTTATATCCTCACCTCAACGCCCGAGGTTCTTTCGCGGATCGGCGAAGTTCTGCAGGACGGTCAGGTGCTGCTGACGGGTGCCGTTCGTGAAGAAAAGGCATCCGGTGGCGGCGAGCCGCGCTATTATAATTCGATTTACACGATCGATGACCGGGGCGTCATTGTCGATGCCGCCGACAAGGTGCATCTGGTCCCTTTCGGTGAATACTTGCCTTATGAGAATTTTCTTCGCAGGCTCGGGCTTCAGGAGGTGGTGGAAATGCCCGGCGGGTTTACCGCCGGTACTGCGCGCCGGGCGCTGAACGTGAAAGATGACAAAACCTTTTTGCCGCTGATCTGCTACGAGGCGATTTTTCCCGACGAGCTTGGATATTCGGGCCAGAAGGCGAGCGCCATCATCAATGTGACAAATGACGCGTGGTATGGCGATACGCCAGGGCCGTACCAGCATTTCCGGCAGGCACAGGTTCGCGCTGTGGAGCAAGGGCTGCCACTTATTCGCGCTGCCAATAATGGTCTTTCAGCGGTCGTGGATACCTATGGTCGAATCACTGACGGTCTTCCGCACGATGCCATCGGGGTAATTGACGCTTACCTACCGTCAACTCGTGCACCATTTTGGAGCACGCCGCCCGGTCCGCGACAATCTCTGGTAGCGCTGTTAACCTTACTCGCGGTGAGCGTGGCTTTCCGACTGCCAATCGGCAGGCGTTTTCATTGACAGACTAATATTGTTACGATGTTATGGCTCGGCGGCGACGGTTTTTGCGGAAAATCGTCAGACTACCTCCCAACACTTATTGTTATCGCTGTTCAGATGAACAGAGCATGAATGAAAGCTCGCAGCTGCGAGGAGTGACAGTTGTATGATTGAGAATAAAAAGAAGCCCAACCCCATTGACGTGCATGTCGGCAGCCGCATCCGTCTTCGTCGTAACATGCTGGGCCTCAGTCAGGAAAAACTGGGCGAAAATCTCGGGATCACCTTTCAGCAGATCCAGAAATACGAGAAAGGCACCAACCGTGTCGGTGCAAGTCGCCTGCAGGCGATCTCGGCAATTCTGAATGTCCCGGTCTCTTTCTTTTTTGAAGATGCACCAGGTTCCTCGAACCAGGCCGGTTTTGCAGAAGATAATGAAGCGACCTACGTTGTCGATTTCCTGAATTCCAATGAAGGTGTTCAGCTGACCCGCGCCTTCACGAAAATTTCAGATCCGAAAGTGCGCCGCAAGATCATCGATCTCGTGAAGTCGCTCGCTGCGGACGCCGACTGATTGCATATCCTAAAAAGATGATGAGCGCGGGACATAGCCGTGTCCCGCCGGACTTTGCGCTTGATGGCGCCGGATCAGGCAGAAAATGTCATCCAGAATGAATTTTCGCGCTGCGGTGCTGTGGCAACAAGAATATGCATTGACGGTTTAATCCCAACTTCGCTAACACATTACCGTGCCCGGAACGCTGGAACCTGTTCCGGGCGCTACTGTGTTTCCATGGCGGAAATATTTTCCGCTGGATTTTCAAGAGGGGTTACCCGTGTCGCGCAGTTCTTATCTCTTCACCAGCGAATCTGTGTCCGAAGGCCATCCGGACAAGGTTTGCGACCGCATCTCCGATGAAATCGTGGACATGATCTACAAGGAAGCGCGCCGTACCGGCGTCGATCCGTGGTCTGTCCGTGTTGCCTGTGAAACGCTTGCGACCACCAATCGCGTGGTCATCGCCGGCGAAGTGCGCGTGCCGGATACTTTCCTGAAGAAGAATAAGGACGGCACCATCGCCCATGATGCTGCCGGGCATCCGCTCATCAATCCTTCGCGTTTCCGCTCGGCGGCGCGCAAGGCGATCCGTGAAATCGGTTACGAACAGAACGGCTTCAACTGGAAGACCGTAAAAATCGACGTGCTTCTGCATCCGCAATCCGCCGACATTGCGCAGGGCGTGGATAACGCCGCCGACCGTCAGGGCGAAGAAGGTGCGGGCGATCAGGGCATCATGTTCGGCTATGCCTGCCGCGAAACCCCCGATCTCATGCCGGCGCCGATCTACTATTCGCACAAGATTCTCGAAAAGCTTTCGGAAGCCCGCCACAAGGGCGAGGGCGATGCGGGCAAGCTCGGTCCCGATGCCAAGAGCCAGGTCACGGTGCGCTACGAGAACGGCAAGGCCGCCGAGGTTACGCAGATCGTTCTTTCCACGCAGCATTTGGATGCGAGCTGGGATTCGAAAAAGGTCCGTTCCGTTGTCGAACCCTATATCCGGGAAGCGCTCGGTGACCTTCCGATCGCCGCCAATTGCAACTGGTACATCAACCCGACCGGCAAGTTCGTCATCGGCGGACCGGACGGCGATGCCGGGCTGACGGGCCGCAAGATCATCGTGGACACTTACGGTGGCGCAGCACCGCACGGCGGCGGCGCATTCTCGGGCAAGGATACGACCAAGGTGGATCGCTCGGCAGCTTATGCCGCGCGCTATCTCGCCAAGAACGTGGTGGCCGCCGGGCTTGCTGACCGCTGCACGATCCAGCTTTCCTATGCTATCGGTGTGGCGCAGCCGCTTTCGGTCTATGTTGATCTGCATGGAACCGGCAAGGTGTCGGAAACTGCGGTCGAGGAAGCGCTGCGTCAGGTCATGGACCTGTCGCCGACGGGCATCCGCAAACACCTCGATCTCAACAAGCCGATCTATGCCAAAACGTCGTCCTACGGTCACTTTGGCCGCAAGCCGGGCCGTGACGGTTCCTTCTCCTGGGAGAAGACGGATCTGACCAAGGCGCTGAAGGCAGCGGTTGCGTAACTTCCTGGCAGGAGGTTGCATCGAAAGCCGCTTGGCGTTATGTGTGCCGACGAATTTCGGGGAGCGCGGTCTTGGATCGCGCTTTTCTGTTATTTGAACCTGATATGATGCCGATGGATAAATCATGACCGAAGAATCTCATCCTCTGCGCGGTGCCGGAAATTTCTTCGGTCGTCGCCACGGCAAGCCTCTGCGAAGCCACCAGAAGAACCTGTTCGAGGATCTTCTGCCGCGCCTGAAGATTGATGTCAAAAACCCGGCGCCGCAGGATTTGCGCACGCTTTTTGAAGCAAAGGTCGATGCCGTGCGTCTGGAAATAGGCTTCGGCGGCGGCGAGCATCTGCATCATGAAACCGGTCGCTATCCACAGACGGGCTTCATCGGCGTTGAACCGTTTATCAATGGCATGGCCAAGATGCTGGCGGCGCTGGATGCACAGCCACGGCAAAACCTGCGCCTTTATGATGAGGATGCGACGGCGGTCTTGGACTGGCTGCCGGATGCTTCCCTGTCGGGCATCGATCTTTTCTACCCCGATCCCTGGCACAAGCGACGCCACTGGAAGCGTCGCTTTGTGAGCGACGCCAATCTGGACCGCTTCGCTCGCGTGCTGAAGCCCGGCGCAAAATTCCGTTTCGCCTCGGATATCGAACATTATGTCAACTGGACGCTCCAGCATTGCCGCCGCCATGAGGCATTCGACTGGCAGGCGAAAGGTCCCTCCGACTGGAACGATGCCTATGAAGGCTGGCCGGGCACGCGCTATGAAGCGAAGGCTTTTCGCGAGGGTCGACGCGCCGCTTATCTGACCTTCATTCGCCGATGAAGCTGCTGACCGCGTGCGGAATGAATCGAACAGCAGAAGCGGTCTTGAAAAAATCCGCTTCCGCTGGTATATAGGTTTCAAATTCTTGGTCGTTTGAACAAGAGTGGGCCCTCCCGGACCCGCTCTTTTTTGTTACTTACGGCTCTCTGAAGAGGTTTATCGAGTGACGGAACAGGAACAGGCAATTGAAGCCGCAAGCGCGGATGAGCGTATCATTCGCGAAACGGGCATCGATGCAAAAGTGGCAGGCATTGTGGAGCCGGTGATCAATACGCTGGGTTTCCGCCTTGTGCGTGTACGCCTTTCCGGCCTCAACGGCCAGACCTTGCAGATCATGGCCGAGCGTCCCGACGGCACGATGACGGTCAACGATTGCGAGCTTGTCAGCCGCACGGTTGCGCCGGTTCTCGACGTGGAAGATCCGATCAACGGAAAATACCATTTGGAGATTTCCTCTCCAGGTATCGACCGCCCTCTGGTCCGCAAGTCGGATTTTGTCGACTGGGCTGGTCACATTGCAAAGGTGGAAACCTCGATAGTTCATGAAGGCCGCAAGAAGTTTCGCGGGCGCATCGTTCTGGGCGATGCGGAATCCGTCGTGATCGAAAGCGATCAGATTTCCTATGGCAGCGAACCTGTCGTTCGCATTCCATTCGATCTGATCTCGGATGCGCGCCTCGTTCTGACTGATGACCTGATCCGCGATGCGCTGCGCAAGGACAAGGCCCTGCGCGAAGGCCGCATTCCGGGCGACGATCTCGGTAGCGATGAAGCGGACGAGCAGTCCGGCGGAGCCGCGCCGGACGAAGCCCAAGATAAAGAATAAGTTTCAGGCGTCCGGCATCTTGAGGAGCCGGATGCGACACCAAGGAGAGTCCAATGGCAGTCAGTGCTAACAGGCTGGAGCTTCTGCAGATCGCCGACGCGGTCGCACGCGAGAAGTCGATCGACCGCGAGATCGTTCTTGCGGCCATGGCCGATGCGATTCAGAAGGCGGCGCGTTCGCGTTACGGCCAGGAAAGCAACATCCGCGCGGACATCAATGCGAAGTCCGGTGAGATCAAGCTGCAGCGCCTGCTCGAAGTCGTTGAACATGTCGAGGATTACGCGACGCAGATTTCGCTCTTCACCGCCCGTGATCGCAACCCGGACGCGCAGATCGGCGATTTCATTGCCGACCAGCTTCCGCCGATGGATTTTGGCCGTATTGCCGCGCAGTCGGCAAAGCAGGTCATCGTGCAGAAGGTGCGCGAAGCCGAGCGTGACCGTCAGTATGACGAATACAAGGATCGTGTTGGCGAAATCGTCAACGGCACCGTGAAGCGCGTCGAATACGGCAATGTGATCGTCGATCTCGGTCGCGGCGAAGCCATCGTGCGTCGTGACGAACTGATCCCGCGTGAAGCTTTCCGTTATGGCGACCGCATTCGCGCCTATGTCTATGACGTGCGCCGCGAACAGCGCGGCCCGCAGATTTTCCTGTCGCGCACCCATCCGTCCTTCATGGCGAAGCTTTTCACCATGGAAGTGCCGGAAATCTACGACGGCATCATCGAAATCAAGTCGGTTGCCCGCGATCCGGGTTCCCGCGCCAAGATCGCGGTTGTGTCGCGTGACGCTTCCATCGATCCGGTCGGCGCCTGCGTCGGCATGCGCGGCTCCCGCGTTCAGGCCGTCGTCGGTGAGCTGCAGGGCGAAAAGATCGACATCATTCCGTGGTCGCCGGATGCGGCTTCCTTCATCGTCAACGCGCTCCAGCCCGCTGAAGTTGCCAAGGTTGTTCTCGATGAAGATGCCGAACGTATTGAAGTTGTCGTCCCGAATGACCAACTATCACTTGCAATCGGTCGTCGCGGCCAGAATGTGCGTCTGGCTTCCCAGCTCACTGGCTGGGATATCGACATCCTGACGGAAGACGAAGAATCCGAACGTCGCCAGAAGGAATTTGCCGAACGTTCGACCCTCTTCATGGAAGCGCTCGACGTGGACGAGATGGTCGGTCAAGTTCTGGCTTCCGAAGGCTTTGCCTCGATTGAAGAACTGGCCTATGTCGAGCCGGGCGAAATCGCCTCTATCGATGGTTTCGACGACGATACGGCTGGTGAAATCCAGGAACGCGCCCGCGAATATCTGGATCGCATCGAGAGCGAACAGGATGCGCGCCGCAAGGAACTGGGCGTCGAGGACGAATTGCGCGAACTGCCGGGCATCACCACGGCTATGCTGGTTGCTGTCGGTGAGGACGGTGTAAAGACGATCGAAGACTTTGCCGGTTATGCCGTTGACGATCTGGTCGGCTGGCGTGAACGAAAGGACGGCGAAACCGTTGCCCATAGCGGTATCTTCTCTCCGTTTGACGTTTCGCGCGTCGATGCGGAACAGATGGTGCTGACTGCGCGTTTGAAAGCGGGATGGATCACGGAAGAAGAACTGGCATCGGCTCAGGAAGAAGTCGCCGAAGCAGAAGCCGGTGAAGAGGAAGCAGCTTCCTAAGAAGCGTGCGGGAACAAGAGAGCCGCGTGGCTTCTTACGTCTGGAGCGATTCAGGCGTAAGCTGTGCGGCTCTCGCAATTAGGCTCTGAAAAATAGCCGTCGTGCATCTGAATGGATCGGTCAGTCCGGCCTTTGGGGAACGGTTCTGGCATTTGCCGCATTGGACTGAAAAATGCGTCAGGATTTTCGGAAAGCGCGATGTGTTGATTCAATGGTTTAGAGCGTCCTTTGTGCGTTTATGAGAACGCGTGACGCTCTGACGGGTTGTGGTAGGGCTTTTGCTCTGGTACAGCGCCCGCGTTGCGTCCGATGTGCGGGCAGACCGCGATATGGCAAGACGGGAGTTCGCGTGGAGCAGGATATGAATGACAGAACCTGTATCGTCACGCGCGAAAGCGGTTCTGCCGATGACATGATCCGGTTCGTGGCCGGTCCCGATGGGGCCGTAGTACCGGATTTGAAACGGAATCTGCCGGGAAGGGGATGCTGGGTGAAGGCCGAGCGCCGCCTGGTGGATGAGGCGGTCAAGCGCAAGCTTTTTGCGCGGGCGCTAAAGGAAGGTGTAACGCCGCAGGCGGATCTTGGCGCGCTGGTTGACCAGCTGCTGACGAAATCTGCTCTCGGCAGCCTGGCTCTGGCTCGCAAGGCGGGAGCCGTGGTGTCGGGCTCGACCAAGGTGGATCAGGCGATCCGGACCGGGACAGCCGCCATGGTATTGCACGCAAAGGAAGCCGCCGCCGACGGCGTGCGCAAGCTGGATCAGGCTCGCCGTGCCGTAGTGCATCTGGATGGTCCGGAGATCCCATCTTTCTCTCTTTTTACAGGAGAAGAAATGGATTTGGCATTTGGGGGCGGAAATGTGATACATGCAGCCGTACTTAAAGGAAAGGCGGCAGCCGGGTTCGTAAAGCGGGCGCTTATATTGCATCGCTATCGCGGTGAAAGCGCATCGGACTCGGAGTAGGGTGCAACTCTGGAGGGGTTTGGCAGGCCCCGGATGGGATTGCACGTTGAAACGGATGACTGGAGCTTTATCCAACATGACCGGGTCGCGTTGGATAATGCTCGAGTAGAGCGGCCGGAGCCGCGAAGGAAACGGAAACGTAATGAGCGATAAAACGAACGACGACAAGACGCTGAGCGTTAATACGAAGAAGACGCTGACCATGAAGCGGCCAGGCGTCGAGCAGAGCACCGTGCGCCAGAATTTCAGCCACGGCCGCACGAAGGCTGTCGTCGTTGAAACGAAGAAGCGCAAATTCTCGCGGCCTGACGAGAAGCCGGAAGTAGAATCGGCGGCTCCACGGCCTGCAACTCCTGCACCGGCGGCTCCTGCGTCTGCAACGCCCGCACCGGCACAGCCCGCGCAGCCTGCCCAGGCTGCACAGCCCGCTCCGGCAGGTCGTGCGCCGGCAGCCCCGGCGCCAAAACCGGCGGCACCTGCTGCTTCGGTGACGAAGCCGCATGTCGCGCAGCAGCGACCGACGCAGCAGCGTCCCGGTGGCCAGCAGGCACAACGCCCACGCCCGTCCGACCGTTCCGGCATGGTTCTGAACACGCTGTCGCGCTCCGAAATGGATGCACGCCGTCGTGCGCTCGAAGAAGCGCAGGTTCGTGAGGTTGAGGAACGCGCACGTGCCGCCGAGGAGGCCAAGCGCCGCGCCGAGGAAGAAGCGCGCCGCGCCAAGGAGCGTGAAGAATCTGCCCGTCGTCAGGCGGAAGAGGAAGCCCGCCTCAAGGCAGAGGCAGATGCCCGCCGCAAGGCTGAGGAAGAAGCTGCCAAGCGCATGCCGCAGTCGGAAGCCCGCACCGAGCGCCGTGATGATGCGCGTCCGGCGCCGCAAGGCAATCGTCCGCAGCAAGCCGGCCGCCCACAGGGGAACCGTCCGCCGCAAGGTGGCCGTCCGCAACAGGGCGGACCGCGTCCGGCGCCAAGCCTCGTCGATGCTGCTCCTATCCCCGGCAAGCCGCTTCCGCAGAGCCAGCTCCGCAAGCCCGGCCAGTCGGATGACGATGATGATCGTCGTGGCGCAGTCCGTCGCGGCGCTCCCGCGAAGCCGGAAGTGCGTGCGCCGAAAGCCACCAAGGGCGAGGATGATCGCCGCCGTGGCAAGCTGACGCTCACCAGCAACCTCGAAGAGGAAGGCCGGTCGCGTTCGCTTTCCGCGATGCGCCGTCGTCAGGAAAAGTTCAAGCGTTCGCAGATGCAGGAAACGCGCGAAAAAATTTCGCGTGAAGTCACCATTCCTGAAACCATCACGCTGCAGGAACTGGCCCAGCGTATGGCGGAGCGCTCCGTCGATATCATCAAGTACCTGATGAAGCAGGGCCAGATGATGAAGCCGGGCGACGTCATCGATGCCGATACCGCGCAGCTAATCGCCGAAGAATTCGGTCATACCGTGAAGCGCGTTGCCGAATCCGACGTTGAAGAAGGTATCTTCAACGTGGAAGACAATCAGGCTGCCATGGTTTCGCGCCCGCCGGTCGTGACCATCATGGGCCACGTCGACCACGGCAAGACCTCGCTTCTCGATGCCATTCGTCATGCCAATGTCGTGTCGGGCGAAGCGGGCGGCATCACCCAGCATATCGGTGCTTATCAGGTCGAACAGAACGGCCAGAAAATCACCTTCATCGATACGCCGGGCCACGCCGCATTTACCGCAATGCGTGCCCGCGGTGCGCAGGCTACCGATATCGCCATTCTGGTGGTTGCGGCTGACGACAGCGTGATGCCGCAGACGATTGAATCGATCAACCACGCTAAGGCGGCGGGTGTTCCGATCATCGTGGCGATCAACAAGATCGATAAGCCGGCTGCCGATCCGCAGAAGGTTCGCACGGCCCTGCTGCAGCACGAAGTCTTCGTGGAATCGATGGGCGGTGAAGTGCTCGACGTCGAAGTGTCGGCCAAAAACAAGATCAACCTCGACAAGTTGCTCGATGCTGTTCTGCTTCAGGCTGAAATGCTTGATCTGCAGGCCGATCCGACCCGTACCGCCGAAGGTGTGGTTATTGAAGCCCAGCTTGATCGCGGTCGCGGTTCCGTTGCTACCGTTCTTGTTCAGAAGGGCACGCTGCATCCGGGCGACATTCTGGTCGCAGGCAGCGAATGGGGCCGCGTGCGCGCCTTGGTCAACGACCGTGGCGAGCATGTCAAGGAAGCCGGTCCGGCAATGCCGGTCGAAATCCTCGGCCTTCAGGGAACGCCGCAGGCAGGTGACCGCTTTGCCGTGGTTGCCAATGAAGCCAAGGCCCGTGAAATCGCTGAGTACCGCCAGCGTCTGGCGCGCGACAAGGCGGTTGCACGCCAGTCGGGTGCGCGCGGTTCGCTCGAGCAGATGATGAACCAGCTTCAGGTTTCGGGCACGAAGGAATTCCCGCTCGTCATCAAGGGCGACGTTCAGGGTTCCATCGAAGCGATCAGCAATGCGTTGGACAAGCTCGGCACGGACGAAGTTCGCGCCCGCATCGTCCATTCGGGCGCAGGCGGCATCACGGAAAGCGACGTGTCGCTGGCCGAGGCCTCCAATGCCGCGATCATCGGCTTCAACGTCCGCGCCAACAAGCAGGCACGCGACGCAGCCGACCAGCAGGGCATCGAAATTCGCTACTACAACATCATCTATGATCTCATCGATGACGTTAAGGCAGCGATGTCGGGTCTTCTGTCGCCGGAACGCCGCGAAACCTTCCTTGGCAATGCGGAGATTCTCGAAGTCTTCAACATCACCAAGGTCGGCAAGGTTGCCGGTTGCCGTGTCACCGAAGGCAAGGTCGAGCGCGGCGCAGGCGTCCGCCTCATCCGCGACAACGTGGTTATTCACGAAGGCAAGCTCAAGACGCTCAAGCGCTTCAAGGACGAAGTGTCGGAAGTTCCGGCCGGTCAGGAATGCGGCATGGCGTTCGAGAACTACGACGACATTCGCGCGGGCGATGTCATCGAAGCCTTCCGCGTCGAACACGTTTCGCGCACGCTTTAAAAACTATCCCGCCGGGCTGTCGAGAGGTGGCCCGGCTTTTCGTTATCCGGTCCAGAGGGTCTGACTCCCGGCTGGATTGTGGTAAGTTGCGTATTATTGCGCCTGCCAATTTGTAGTCATGTTGTCGGACAGTCCTTTGTGGCTGGATGCCGATTGGCGGCTGTTTATCGAGGATATAGCCATGGCACGTTCTCCAGATCCAAAAGGCTCGGGCGGCCTCTCCCAGCGTCAGCTCCGCGTGGGCGAGCAGGTGCGCCACGCATTGGCGCAGGTGCTTCAGCGCGGAGAAATCCGCGACGATCTCATTGCCCGCACGGTGATTTCCGTTTCGGAAGTACGCATGTCGCCTGACCTCAAGATCGCGACCTGTTTCATCACGCCGCTCGGCGATGCCGATACGCAGGCGGTCATCAAGGCGCTGGCGGCGAATGCGAAATTCATTCGTGGTCGTATGGCGCCCAGCCTCAGCCAGATGAAATACATGCCGGAATTCCGCTTCAGGGCCGATACCAGCTTTGACAATTTTTCCAGGATCGACGCGTTGCTCCGCTCGCCGGAAGTCGCCCGCGACCTGACCCATAATGAAGACGAAGACGGCGAGGACAAAACCTCCCGCAATGGAGACGAATAAAGCATGGCAAGACGGGGCAAGAAAAAAGGTCGCCCGATATCCGGCTGGGTCATTTTCGACAAGCCGAAAGGGATGGGATCGACCGAGGCGGTCTCGAAGATCAAGTGGCTGTTCAACGCCGAAAAAGCCGGTCATGCCGGTACACTCGATCCGCTTGCTTCCGGCATGTTGCCCATAGCGCTGGGCGAAGCGACCAAGACCGTGCCTTATGTCATGGATGGAACAAAGATTTATCGTTTTACCGTAACCTGGGGTGAGGAACGGTCGACCGACGATCTGGAAGGCCAGCCGACCAAGACCTCGGATAAGCGCCCGACGCGCGCGGAAATCGAAGCATTGCTGCCGAACTATACCGGCGTCATTTCACAGGTTCCGCCGCAGTTTTCGGCAATCAAAATCGATGGCGAGCGCGCCTACGACCTCGCCCGTGAAGGTGAAACGGTCGAAATCCCGTCCCGCGAAGTCGAGATCGACCGTCTGGAGATCGTCGGCGTTCCGGATGCCGACCGTACCGAATTCGAAGTTGAATGCTCCAAGGGCACCTATGTGCGCTCGCTGGCGCGCGACATGGGGCGCGATCTCGGCTGCTACGGTCATATTTCGGAGCTGCGTCGCATTGAAGTTGCCCCGTTCACGGAAGAGGATTCGGTGACGCTGGCGGAACTGGAACAGGCATGGCCGCCGCTGCCGCCGAAGGATGAGGACGGCAATGTCATTGAGCCGGCTCCGCGCCGCGATTTTTCGGCGATTGACGCATTGGTCATTGATACGGGTGCTGCCCTTGACTGCTTGCCGCAGGTGCCCTTGACCGACGATCAGGCGCAGCGCGTGCGTCTGGGCAATCCGGTAATCTTGCGCGGGCGCGACGCGCCTTTGGAAGCGGATGAAGCCTGCGTCACCACACGCGGAAAACTGCTCGCCATCGGCTATATCGAGCACGGGCAATTCAAGCCGAAGCGGGTTTTCACAACCGGCTGATGTTTCGTTGGAAGCTGCCGGTGAGGCGGCAAATTGAATTGAGGCTGGTATTCGTGCCAATTTTGCACTATATGCCCCTCATCGATCATGCGTAAAAGCATGTCAATCGTGTAAATGGCCCGCGCTGGACGACATCCCGGCCCGGGCGTCTGGTTTTTCTCTCATCTAGAAAGGGTGTTACGATGTCGATTACTGCTGAGCGCAAGCAAGCACTTATCAAGGAATACGCCACCAAGGAAGGCGACACCGGTTCTCCTGAAGTACAGGTTGCCGTTCTTTCCGAGCGTATCGCCAACCTCACCGAACACTTCAAGGGCCACAAGAATGACAATCATTCGCGTCGCGGCCTCCTGAAGCTGGTTTCGCAGCGTCGTCGCCTTCTTGACTACGTCAAGGGCATTGACGAAGCGCGTTATCAGGCGCTGATCGGCCGTCTCGGCCTGCGCCGTTAAGGTTGAAATCGGGCGACGCCTCAAAACGTCGCCCGTTTGATTTTGAATGGGGCTATTCGTGGCCCTTGAAAAACCGGACCGGCGGCATGGTGCCCCCGGATCGGATGCCCGAGAGCCAAACGGCTCACGACTGGACCAGTCATGGGGCAGGATTGCAGGCAGTTCGTTTGGTTTTCCGCGAGCTTCCCGTTGTCTTGCCCGTGGCCTGTCCGCCAACCCGGCGTTGCCTTCAGGCGCTTTTGCGCGGCATTGCCACATGAGGACAAGATATGTTCAATACCCATAAAGTAGAAATCGAATGGGGCGGTCGTCCGCTTACGCTCGAAACCGGCAAGATCGCCCGTCAGGCTGACGGCGCTGTTCTCGCAACCTATGGCGAAACCGTCGTTCTGGCGACTGTCGTTTCTGCCAAGGAGCCGAAGCCGGGCCAGGACTTCTTCCCGCTCACCGTCAACTATCAGGAAAAGACTTACGCTGCCGGCAAGATTCCGGGCGGTTACTTCAAGCGTGAAGGCCGTCCGAGCGAAAACGAAACGCTGGTTTCGCGCCTGATCGACCGTCCGATCCGTCCGCTCTTCGTCGACGGCTACAAGAATGATACGCAGGTTGTCGTCACCGTCGTGCAGCACGATCTGGAAAACGATCCGGACGTCCTGTCGATGGTTGCCGCTTCCGCTGCTCTCACCATTTCCGGCGTGCCTTTCATGGGCCCGATCGGCGGCGCGCGCGTCGGCTACATCAACGGCGAATATGTTCTGAACCCGAATATCGACGAAATGCCGGAATCGAAGCTCGATCTGGTCGTCGCCGGTACGTCGGAAGCTGTGCTGATGGTCGAATCCGAAGCGCAGGAACTTTCTGAAGAAGTCATGCTCGGCGCCGTGGTTTTTGGCCAGAAGGGCTTCCAGCCGGTCATCGACGCGATCATCAAGCTCGCCGAAGTTGCCGCCAAGGAACCGCGCGACTTCCAGCCGGAAGACTTGTCGGCCCTCGAAGCCAAGATGCTCGCCGTTGTTGAAAGCGACCTGCGCGACGCTTACAAGATCACCGAAAAGCAGGCCCGTTATGCTGCCGTCGATGCCGCCAAGGCAAAGGCAAAGGAACATTTCTTCCCGGAAGGCGTGGAAGAAACCGAAATGTCGCCGGAACAGTTCGCGACCATTTTCAAGCACTTGCAGGCCAAGATCGTTCGCTGGAACATTCTTGATACCGGCAGCCGCATCGACGGACGCGATCTGAAGACCGTTCGCCCGATCGTGTCCGAGGTCGGCATTCTGCCGCGTACCCACGGCTCGGCCCTGTTCACCCGTGGTGAAACGCAGGCAATCGTCGTCGCCACCCTCGGCACCGGCGAAGACGAACAAATGATCGATGCCCTGACCGGCACCTACAAGCAGCCTTTCATGCTGCACTACAACTTCCCGCCTTACTCCGTCGGCGAAACCGGCCGCATGGGTTCGCCGGGCCGTCGCGAAATCGGTCACGGCAAGCTCGCATGGCGCGCAATCCATCCGATGCTGCCTGCCGCCGAACAGTTCCCATACACGATCCGCGCTGTTTCCGAGATCACGGAATCGAACGGCTCGTCCTCGATGGCGACCGTCTGCGGCACCTCGCTGGCCTTGATGGATGCAGGCGTTCCGCTTGCACGTCCGGTTGCCGGTATCGCCATGGGACTGATCAAGGAAGGCGAACGCTTCGCCGTTCTTTCCGACATTCTGGGTGATGAAGATCACCTCGGCGACATGGACTTCAAGGTTGCCGGCACGGAAAACGGCATTACCTCGCTCCAGATGGACATCAAGATCGACGGTATCACCGAAGAGATCATGAAGGTTGCTCTGGAGCAGGCCAAGGGCGGCCGCGTGCACATCCTCGGCGAAATGTCGAAGGCTCTGTCGTCGTCGCGCGCTGAACTGGGCGAATTCGCTCCGCGCATCGAAGTGATGAACATCCCGACCGACAAGATCCGCGATGTTATCGGTTCGGGCGGCAAGGTCATCCGTGAAATCGTGGAAAAGACCGGCGCCAAGATCAACATCGAAGACGACGGCACGGTGAAGATCGCATCGTCCAACGGCAAGGAAATCGAAGCCGCCAAGAAGTGGATTCATTCGATTGTTGCCGAACCGGAAGTCGGCGAAATCTACGAAGGCACGGTCGTCAAGACCGCCGACTTCGGGGCTTTCGTGAACTTCTTCGGCCCGCGTGACGGTCTGGTTCACATTTCGCAGCTGGCTAGCGACCGCGTTGCCAAGACCACCGATGTGGTCAAGGAAGGCCAGAAGGTCTGGGTCAAGCTCATGGGCTTCGATGAACGCGGCAAGGTTCGCCTGTCGATGAAGGTCGTCGATCAGGAAACCGGCAAGGAAATCGTACAGGAAAAGAAGAAGGAAGAAGCTGACGCTGAATAAGCGTTGCGTCCTTTCTGAAATTGGAAAGCGCGCCTCCGGGCGCGCTTTTTTGTTGCATGGGATTCATTTCAAGACCATGGATGAACCATGATCACACCAGCGCAACAAACTCTCTTCCTCCCCTTCGATCAGGGCATTCTGGATATGCCCGAAGAAGGCCAGTCCTTTCTTGCCTGCGGCCTGTCTGCTGACCGGCGTCTTGAAGATGAATGGAAACAGGCGCTCACTTTCCTGCAGCCCTGGCGTCCTGATTGGCTTGCTTTGGAAAAGGAAGGCTTCAAGGCAGTACCCAGGTTGGCCCCCAAGTTGGACGAGGAGCGCCGTTTCGCCGGTGGGCTACTCCTGCTCGGAAAACATCGCGGACGCAATGAGGCATGGTTTGCAGAGCTTCTGGAGCGTGTTGAACCGGGCGGATGGATAGCCGTGTCCGGTGACAAGAAGCTCGGTATTGACAGTTTTCGCAAATGGGTCGGCAATATTGCCGAAATCAGCGACCGCATGTCTAAGAACCATGCGGTGGTTTTCTGGCTGAGAAGACCTGCCGACCTCACCGGCGATTTCATCGCCGCCCTGAAGCCGCTTGCCGCCAATATCGATGATGTATTCCGGACCGAACCCGGCATGTTCTCGCATGGCGTGATCGACAAGGGATCCGCCTTGCTCGTGCCGCATATGGAAAAGATCGTCTTCGGCAATGTTGCCGATCTGGGCGCTGGCTGGGGCTATCTGGCTGCCCAATGCCTGAAATTTGCTGATCGCATCAAGGCAATAGACCTTTATGAGGCCGATTTTGAGGCGCTGGAGGCCGCACGCGGCAATCTGGAACGGCTCGCCGCATCGGTGCCGATCAGCTTCAACTGGTTCGATGTGACCAGCGAGAAGCTGACGGGCATCTATGACACTGTGGTCATGAACCCCCCGTTCCATGAGGGGCGGGTGACGGATGTTTCGCTTGGACAGGCATTTATAGCCGCTGCCGCTTCACGGCTGAAAACCGGCGGACGTCTGCTGATGGTCGCAAATCGTCAGCTGCCCTACGAGACGACGCTCAAAGGACTCTTCAAGAACGTGACGCTTCTTGAAGAGGCGAATGGTTTCAAAATCTTCGATGCGAAGAAATAAAACAAAAAACCCGGCATCTCAGCCGGGTTTTTTTGTTGAGCAAAAAGAAGGTCACTCGCCGCGTTCGGCGTCAGAGCTTTTCAGCTCTTCCAGCGTCGGCATGGAGACGATGTTGTAGCCCGAATCCACATAATGGATTTCGCCGGTGACACCGCTCGAAAGATCGGACAGCAGATAGACTGCCGATTTGCCCACATCGTCGATATCGACGGTGCGGCGCAGCGGTGAATTGCGGCGCTGATAGCTGAAGATCGCACGTGCATCGCCAATGCCGGCACCGGCCAGCGTGCGCACAGGACCAGCCGAGATCGCATTGACGCGAATACCCTGCGGACCGTAATCGGCAGCAAGATAACGAACCATGGCTTCAAGCGCGGCTTTGGCAACGCCCATGACGTTGTAGTTCGGGATGGTGCGCGTGGAACCGCCATAAGTCAGCGTCAGGATCGAGCCGCCGTCCTTCATGAGCTTCTCGGCGCGCTGTGCCATTTCCGTGAAGGAGTAGGCGGAAATCACCATGGTGCGGCTGAAATTTTCGCGCGTGGTGACGTCTGCGTAGCGACCCTTCAGTTCATTCTTGTCGGAAAAGCCGATGGCGTGAACGATGAAATCGAGCTTGCCCCACCTCTTCTCGATTTCGGCAAAAACCGCATCGACCGATTCGATATCTTCGACATCGCAGGGCAGCACGAAATCCGAACCGACCTGTTCGGCCAGCGGCTTTACGCGCTTGCCGAGCGCATCACCCTGATAGGTGAATGCGAGTTCTGCACCCTGTGCTGCAAGTTGCTTCGAAATTCCCCAGGCGAGTGAGTGATTATTCGCGACCCCCATGATGAGGCCGCGTTTGCCTTTCATCAGACCTTCCATATTTTCCCTCTCCCTCAGCCCTGGTAACGCTGGAAAACCAGCGTCGCATTGGTGCCGCCAAATCCGAAGGAGTTGGAGAGCACGGTGTTGAGCTGAGCGTTGTCAATGCGCTTGCGAACGATAGGCATGTCCGCGAAGGCTGGGTCCAGTTCTTCGATATGTGCGCTTTCGCAAATGAAATTGTTCTGCATCATCAAGAGCGAATAGATCGCTTCCTGCACGCCGGTCGCGCCAAGCGAGTGGCCGGTCAGCGACTTGGTCGCTGCGATTGGCGGGCATGCGTCGCCGGAGCCAAAGACCTGACGGATGGCTTCGATTTCCGGTGCGTCGCCGGCAGGCGTGGAGGTTGCGTGCGGGTTGATGTAGTCGATCTTGGTCTTGACGGTCGAAAGCGCCATTTTCATGCAGCGGATAGCACCTTCGCCGGATGGAGCAACCATGTCGTAGCCGTCGGATGTTGCGCCATAGCCGACGATTTCACCATAAATCTTGGCGCCGCGTGCAAGCGCCGTTTCGAGGTCTTCCAGCACCAGGACGCCGGCGCCGCCTGCGATAACGAAACCGTCGCGGTTCTTGTCATAGGCACGCGATGCTGTGGACGGCGTGTCGTTATATTTGGTCGACATGGCGCCCATGGCGTCGAACAGGACCGAAAGCGTCCAGTCGAGGTCTTCGCAGCCGCCTGCGAACATGCGGTCCTGCTTGCCATACTGGATCATCTCGAACGCATTGCCGATGCAATGGTTCGATGTGGCGCAGGCCGAGGAGATCGAATAATTGATGCCCTTGATCTTGAAGAACGTGGCGAGCGTCGCGGAGGCCGTCGAGCTCATGGCTTTCGGCACGGCGAACGGGCCGACGCGCTTCGGGCCTTTTTCGCGGGTGATGTCGGCACTATCGACGATCGTGCGGGTCGAAGGACCGCCGGAACCCATGATGATGCCGGTGCGATCATTGGAAACTTCCTCTTCGGAAAGTCCGGCATCGGCAATCGCCTGATCCATGGCAATGTGGTTCCAGGCCGTGCCACGGCCATGGAAGCGCATCGCGCGCCGGTCGACGAGCGCTTCGACGTCGATATTCGGGGCACCGTGCACCTGGCAGCGGAAACCGAGCTCGGCATATTCCTCAGCGTGGGAAATGCCGGACTTTGCTTCACGCAGCGAAGCCGTGACTTCTTCGGTGTTGTTACCAATCGAGGATACGATCCCCATACCCGTTACGACCACACGCCGCATCGCGTTCTCCTTTACACCTGATCCGTGAGCGGCGCGCCGTCATGCGGACTGCCGCCTGTTCGCGGTTACATAGGTGTGATCTTCGCATGTTTTGAGCGCGACCGCATGAAAACTGTTCACTTTTTGCAGTCGCGCTCGGGAATGATGATGATTGAGGCGCTTTACTGGCCCTCGCTGTCCTTCGACAGGCCGACGCGCAGATCGGTTGCCCGGTAGATGGTTTCGCCATCGGCTTTCAGCCAGCCGTCAGCCGTGCCGAGCACGAGGCGGCCACGCATGACGCGCTTGAAATCGATACCATATTCAAGAAGCTTCGTGTGCGGACGCACCATGCCCTTGAATTTGACTTCACCGGTCGACAGGGCCATGCCGCGGCCAGGCTCGCCCAGCCAGCCGAGGAAGAAACCGGTCAGCTGCCACATGCCGTCAAGACCGAGGCAGCCCGGCATGATCGGATTGCCCATGAAATGGCATGGGAAATACCAGTCGTCCGGCCGCACATCATATTCTGCGCGGATATAGCCCTTGTCGAACTCGCCGCCGGTTTCGGAAATATCTGTGATGCGATGGACCATCAGCATCGGAGGCAGGGGAAGCTGAGCATTGCCGGGACCGAACATCTCGCCGCGCGCGCAGGCCAGGAGTTCTTCATACCCGTAGCTTGATTTCTGTTCTGCCATTACGCCTCCCTTGAGGTTCATTCTGTATCGACCGGCAATCCGGCCCGGTTGTAGGTTTCACCGGAACATCCCTACCACAGACAGTTTCCGGCAGTAAAATCATGCATTGGATTAATCCGGGGTTTATCTGAAAAACCGCGCAATTCCCAAGGCTATTGATAGTTATTTCGCAACGGCATATATCAATGTCAGTATGCAATGGGCAACAGCCCGTTTGACGATTGATGATTTTGCAACAAGCTTGTGACGGTACCAACGGTGAATATGCAGTCTTCACATACCCACTCGACGGTCTCGATGGAAGAGCAGCTCCGCCGCGCGGGCCTGCGTCCGACGCGGCAGCGCGTTGCGCTTGCGAGCCTGATCTTCGCGCAGGGCGATCGCCATTTGTCCGCGGAAGACTTGCACGAAGAGGCTGTCATGGCCGACGTGCCGGTGTCGCTGGCGACGGTTTACAACACGCTGCACCAGTTCACGGAAGCCGGTATGCTGCGCATTATCGCGGTCGAAGGCTCGAAGACCTATTTCGATACGAATATCTCGGATCATCAGCATTTCTTCCTCGAAGGCGAAAATGTCGTGTTCGATATTCCGCACGGCGAGAAGGGGCAGCCGACCGTTGCCAACATGCCCGACGCGCCGGACGGCATGGAAATCGTCAATGTGGACATCATCGTGCGCCTGCGCCGCAAGGGCCAGTAGCGGCGCCGTCTTTCGGCTGGGAATAAAAGAAAGCGGTCATGGCCGCTTTTTTTGTTGCCTATCGGCACGCATGAGGCTGAAAAGGGAAAAGTTCCGCCGTCCCGAATGAATCGCCTCCCAGGTTCCAGTCGGGCTCATACCAAGGAGATATCATGCGTAAACTGTTTGTCGCCGCAACCATTCTCGCCGTGTTTGCGACCGGTAGCGCCTTTGCAAAAACCGTCCGGATCGGCGTTACGCCGGGGCCACACGCCCAGATCATGGAAAAGGTCAAGGAAGTCGCCGAGAAGAACGGCCTTGAACTGGATATTCAGGAATTCTCTGATTATGTCATCCCGAACATGGCGCTTGCGGATGGCGCGCTGGAAGCAAATTCGTTCCAGCATAAGCCTTATCTCGACAATCAGGTCGCCGATCGCGGCTTCGACATTGTGAGCGTTGCCGAAACCGTCAACTTTCCGATGGGAATGTATTCGAAGAAATTGAAGAATATTTCGGAGCTGGCAGACGGCGCGACGATTGCGATCCCCAACGATCCGACGAATGGCGGGCGCGCTTTGCTCGTGCTTGCTGAAAACGGAATCATCAAGCTCGATCCGTCCAAGGGGCTGAAGGTCAACGCCATTGATATCGTCGAGAACCCGAAGAACCTCAAATTCGTTGAGCTCGACGCCGCTCAGCTTCCGCGTTCATTGGAAGATGTCGATGCCGCGGTCATCAACACCAACTACGCCATGGAAGCAGGCCTCAATCCAGCAACCGATCCGCTGGTGCGGGAAGGCGAGAAGGCACCCTATATCAATATTCTCGTCGTTCGCACCGCAGACAAGGATGCCGACTGGGTGAAAACCCTGATTTCCTCCTATCACAGTGACGAGGTGAAGGCGTTCATTGCCACAACGTTCAAGGGATCAGTGATTCCTGCCTGGTAATAATTCTGAGTGGAAGCGGGGCGATTTTCGCCCCGCTCGCTTGTCAGCCTTTCAGTTCCATCCGAATGTTGCGGAAGGGTAGGCCTTCGTCATCTTCCGACCGCTCGCCAATCACCTTGAAGCCCATACGGCGATAGAAACGACAGGCCCGCTCGTTGTCGGCATAGACTTCAAGCGATAACTCGCTCTTCAATGCCAAGGCGTGGCGGACCAGAGTTTGGCCCACACCAGAACCTTGAAGGTCGGGATCGACAAACAGCCCGCCGATGAAGCAATCCAGAAGGCCAATAAAACCGGCTGGCCTGTCATTAATCGCGGCAACCCATGTTTCCGCCTTTTCGAGATAGACATCTTCAATAAGCTGGCGCTGCTGTTGAAGTCGATCTTCTCCGAGAAAAGAATGGGCTTCCAGGGAAGCACGATACCAGATGGACGATAAGGATGGCTTATCCGATGCCTTATAGGCACGGATCGTCACTTCGTGATTTTTCATGATTTGCCAGAGTTTTAGGTATACGCAAAAATTCCACCGCGCGGGTGGGTTCAAATCCGTTAAAACGGCAGCGATGAACGTCTGCGCATAAAACTCCTTCGAAATTCAACCGCTTCACAATATCGGTCCGAGCCGGGCGAAGTCAAGTTTGGCCGGTTCTGCTATCCAATCCCGTGGAGAGGGCTAGTCGAAGACTTCGCCCGGATAAACGCCCCACAGGTCCGATTGTTTTATCCAGCCGCGAACCCCGCCCATATCCATCCGGCACCATTGGCCGGTGCATTCGCGCACGGTCCCGACCACGCCCGGTTCGATCTCGGCCGCAAGCCCCGCTGTATCGCTGGCATCGCGCCGCATATTGATCATCGAACCCTGATTATTCTTGAGCCACGGAGCTGTAATGGCAGTTCGCTTGCCGGAGAGCAGCGACTGGTAAACCCAGCCTTCCGTGCCGTCCGCATCGCGGATGCGACGCCAGTTGTCGTATTCCTGAATGATTTCGACCGGCAATCCGGCCTTCATGAAAAGCCATGAAACCGCATAGTCACGCCCCGGTCCGACGCGCAGATTGACGCGCGCGGGTTTAAGGCTGACGAAACGCGGCACCGGGAGACCGCTTGCGCCCACGGAAGTGCCTGCGGGTTCCGCAGCCATTGCGCCATGCGTGTCGGAGGCGCCAAGCGGCTCCAGAATGAGAAAAAATGCCAGAAAGCCAAGCGTGGCTATCATAAAGCGTTGCGAAAGTACCCTGTACAAACTGCGACCTCTCGCCGTCCTGTCACGACAGAACGGTAGCGGCTTCGGCAGTTGGTGGGAGCTGCGAGGCGACGGTGCCGTCCTGTTTTTCAGATCGTGCATCCATCTGTGCGTTACAGATCGAGCTGCGATCCAATTATTTGATTTCTAATGCCCTTGCGGAAAACCGTTGCAGATTTTCCAACAGGCACCCGAAGTTTCCGGTTTTTCTTTGTCTTTGCCGCTTCGCCTTGATAGAGATGTTGAGCCGAAGCAATATCCCATATTGCACCGCCTTGGTTAAGGAGGTCTCAACGTGAAGCTTCGGTTAACGCATTTTCCGGGAATGTGGGAGTAGGTTTTCCCTTGGAAATGTGCAGGAAATTTCTTGGAGCGCGCCCTGTCGGCTGATTACAATACGGGCCGTTCCGGAGGCTTTGCTCAACAATGGGGTGGAGATGTCGAACAAGAAGAAACCGCTGGTCGTTCTTACGCGTAAATTGCCGGACCCAGTGGAAACCCGGATGCGGGAACTGTTTGATGCGCGTCTGAATATAGACGACCACCGCATGAATCAGCCGGAAATCATCGCCGCCATGAAAGAAGCGGACGTTCTGGTGCCTTGCATCACGGATGTCATCGACGCAGCAGCAATCGAGCAGGCTGGCCCCAATCTCAAGCTGATCGCAAACTTCGGCAACGGCGTGGACAATATCGACGTTGCCGCAGCAGCAAAGCGCGGCATTACCGTCACCAATACGCCGAATGTTCTTACCGAGGATACGGCGGACATGACACTGGCGCTGCTGCTCTCCGTGCCAAGACGTCTGGTGGAGGGCGCCAATGTGCTGGGCGAGCGCCACGGGCAGTGGCCGGGCTGGTCGCCGACCTGGATGCTGGGGCGGCGTATCTGGGGCAAGCGTCTCGGCATTGTCGGCATGGGGCGCATCGGTACGGCCGTTGCCCGCCGCGCCAAGGCTTTCGGACTTTCCATTCACTATCACAACCGCAAACGCGTCAGCCCGCAGGTCGAGGAAGAACTGGAGGCGACCTACTGGGATAGTCTCGACCAGATGCTGGCCCGGATGGACATCATCTCGGTCAACTGCCCATCGACGCCTGCCACTTTCCATCTGCTGTCTGCTCGCCGCATCGCGTTGATGCAGCCAACCGCCTATATGGTCAACACGGCGCGCGGCCAGATCATCGACGAGAATGCGCTGATCGAGCTGATCGAACAGGGCAAGCTCGCAGGCGCAGGTCTGGACGTGTTCGAGAACGAACCGGCGGCCAATCCGCGTTTGCTGGCCCTTGCGGAAAAAGGCAAGGTTGTCCTGCTGCCGCATATGGGCTCGGCCACCATGGAGGGCCGCATCGATATGGGTGACAAGGTCATCATCAATATCAAGGCTTTTGTCGACGGGCATCGCCCGCCCGATCGCGTATTGCCAAACCGGGTTTAGTTTTTCCGGACGATGGTCTGCGTTTCTCCGGCGTTCTTGCCGTCGATAAAGCGCAGTACCGTATGTGCATAAAGGCGCGGATTCTCTACCGGAACACCGTGTCCGGCGTCGGGCAGGATAATCAGTTGCGCGCCCGGTATCTGGCTTGCGATGAATTCGGTATGCTCACGCCTAATCGCCGTATCATGGTCGCCGATGACTATCGCCGTGCGCACGCTGATGTCCGACAGTTCCTCGCCGGTATAATTCGGCTCGTTTGCCCAGAGCGCATGAATTTCCTTGTCGATGCTCTCATAGTGGCGCAGTTCCGGTATTGGTTTTCCCTCGGCCCGGGCCTCGATATAGCCGGTATTTCCGTCAGGCGTGACATTTGCTGCCTGCGCAAACAGGCTTTTCAGCCGCTCGGGATAACGCATGGCGATATCGAGGCCGATAATGCCGCCATCGCTCCAGCCGACGAGATCAACCTTGTCGATGCGGAGAAAGTCGAGCAGCGCCACATAATCGTCGGCCATCAAGCCATAGGTGATCGGATCTTTGGTGCGGGTGGATCGTCCCTGTCCGCGACTGTCGGCAACGATGACGGTGTGATGGCGCGCAAGGATCGGAAGCTGCGCATCCCATACATGCTGGTCGGACAGGCCCCCCGGAATGAGCAGGATTGGCGATCCCTTGCCCACAACCCGGTAGTGCATTTCGATGCCGTTGACCGCGGCAAAAGCGGCAGGGGATGCGGGGATGGCCATGCGCGCAATCCTCTCGGTCGAAACGGAGGAAGGAAAAGACAAGGCAAAGCCGATCAGCAGAACCGCAACCGTCAGAGTCGTCTTTCCCTTCATGAGTTTCCCGCCCGTATTCAGGGTCTTCTCACAAGCGTCGGCAGATCGTAGAGATAGGCTATGCGCTTGATCGCGTCCTGCAGCGGTTCAAGCGTAACCGTCATCGTATGGCCGCTTGCATGGATGAGCATGTCGGGCGAGGCGCAGATAGCGACATGACCCTTCCAGAAGACGAGATCGCCGCGCTTCAGATTGGAATAGGTTGCATCGGGCTTGATGATATCGCCAAGCGTATTCTGCTGCATGTCGGAATCGCGCAGAACCTTGCGGCCCGCCACCCACATGGAAAGTTGCACGAGACCGGAGCAGTCGATGCCGAAGCCGGACGTGCCGCCCCACAGATAGGGCGTGTGAAGAAGGGTTTCTGCGACGGCCACATAGTCCGCCGCGTGTTCGTCAACCGGCACAAGATGGCTTGCGATGAGCGCCTCACCGCTTTCCAGCAGCGCATATTTGGTGCCTCGCGTCTCGGCGGCGCCGACGATGCGCACGCGGGAACCGAGTGACAGCGCCTTCGTATGCGGGAAGCGGAGATCAGAGCCGGGATAAACGAAGGTTCGGGGCACTGCCACCATATGCGTCGCATCGCTCGCCGGGCGTTCCAGCGCGGCAGCGGAGACATAACCAGTGTAGCCGTCGCGTTCGGCCTGAACCCACGACCATCCGTCCATTTCCTCGAATACGCGGACAGAATCGCCAAAGATCATCTGGGTCTGCGGCCCGCTATCCATGCGCGGTTCGGCCCGCAGATCGACAACCGGGACGGAAACCTGCATGGGCGTTCCGGCGGCAAAACGCGCCGCTTCCACCTGACCGGCCAGCCTTTCATCGGCGAGGTCGGGACGGTAGGCGTTGAGGCGGCGATCGAGCATGGTCAAAGTGGTAACTCCCTGGCTTTGGCGATCACCAGATCACCCAGTCTTTCAACATAAAGTGCACCGGCAACCGTTCTCTTTACTAGCACATTTCGCCGGTCTTTTTCATCACGATGCCGGGAAACAAGATCGAGCGCGCCCATTGTGTCGAGCGCGCGTGTGATAACCGGTTTGGTGACATTCAGTTTCGCTGCGAGCCCCCGCACGGTATGTGGCGGGGGCTCCAGATAGATGGTGAGCAAAATGGCTGCCTGTCGCGTGGTGAGATCGGGCATCTCGTCGCGCACCTGTTCCAGCGACAGGGTTCTCAGCAATGTCAGCGCCTGCAGCGGCTTCAGCTCAATTGGCATCCGGCTCCACCAAAGCTGGGATTGTTTCGGAACCGTTTTATCCAATCTGCTTTCGGCGTTTCAGGCAAGCGGATTCAGCGCGCCGGGTAGCGTTCCTTCAAAAGCTGGTAAAGAGCGCGAATGGCTTGCGCCTCGCCACCGACCGGAGAAGCAGGCTTTTCCACCGGCACCCAGCCGAAAATGTCGAAATGCGCCCATGCGCGTGCCTTTTCTACAAATTTGTCGAGGAAGAGTGCCGCCGTTACCGACCCGGCAAACCCGTCCGTGGTGACATTGTTGATGTCGGCAATCCGCGAGGAGAGTTTTTGCGCGTAGGGCTTCCAGAGCGGCATCCGCCACAGCGGGTCCGCCGTCACATCAGCACTGTTTGCAATCGAAGCGGCAAGCTCGTCATCATGCGTGTAGAATGGCGGCAGATCAGGGCCGAGCGCAACACGCGCAGCACCCGTCAGGGTCGCCATGTCGATCAGGAGTGCAGGCTCTTCTTCATCGGCCAGCGCAAGCGCGTCGGCAAGGACCAGACGGCCTTCCGCATCGGTATTGCCGATTTCGACGGTCAGGCCCTTGCGGCTTTGCAGTACGTCGCCCGGACGGAACGAGTTTCCGGCGATCGAATTCTCCACTGCCGGGATGAGCACCCGCAAGCGCACCGGCAGTTGTGCATCCATGATCATGGAGGCGAGGCCCAGCACATTGGCGGCTCCGCCCATGTCCTTCTTCATGAGAAGCATACCGCTTGCCGGTTTGATATCGAGACCGCCTGTATCGAAGCAGACACCCTTGCCGACAAGGGTGATTTTCGGATCGTCTGACTTACCCCAGCCAAGATCGATCAGGCGTGGCTCAATAGCGCCAGCACGACCGACGGCATGGATCATGGGAAAATTCTTCTCCAGAAGCGCATCGCCTTGTGTGATGGCAATGTCTGCCTTGTATTTCTTCGCCAGTTCACGGGCGGCGTTTTCGAGGGCATCCGGCCCCATATCGTTGGTTGGTGTGTTGATGAGGTCGCGCACCAGAGTTATCGCCGTGGCGATGCGGCGGATTTCGGCTTCATCCAGACCATCAGGCAAGGCAAGGCGGATCGCCTTGCCATTCGCTTTGCGATAGCGCGTGAAACTATAGCCGCCCATCAGGAAACCCAGCACTGCGAGCGCTCTGTCATCGACCGCGCCCTCAAAATGCCAGTCCCCTTCTGGAAGGCTGCGGGCGAGCTTTCCGGCCAGAAGCTGCGACTGGCCGCCCTTCTCCGCGTCGCCGGTTCCAAAAAGTGCCCCCGATACCGATCCGTCTGCGCCCGGGAGAGCGAGCACGCGTCCGGCTTCGCCATCAAAGCCATTGGCCTTGGCCCATGCAACGGCCCCGGCGGGAAGGCCGGAAGTTTCCAGCCCGCCATTCGGCGTAAACCAGACCGGACGGCTTTGTTCGGATTTTCGGGAAAGAAGTTCGACAGACATGATGCCTCTTTCTGGCCAGTAGGTGATGTTCCGCAAAAGCGCATGGGTTTTGTCGGAAGTCCATAAAAACAGACAGATAGCGCGATTATTGCCGTGCGGAAACCAAAACCACAATCGCTATATTAACCAATCATTAGGGTTAACAGATTATTGATTGAGCAGGAATTGGGCTTGAGGGTGACTAAAGCATGTCGGGTGACGACACGCTTTTGGCAGGAGAGGCGGGATGCTGAACATCGTTCGAAAAGACGCTATCGCAACACGTCTTGGCTTCGCCTGTATTCTTTCAGCACTGGTACTTTCCGGCTGCACATCGGTAGACCGGACCACGACCGGATCGGTGCGCCGCGCCGCAACCGTTGCCACTTTCGATCACATGAACGACGCGCAGCTTGCAGCCATGGCCGGGCGGCTCGGCGCGCAATATGAGCGCAATCCGAAGGATCGCCAGACGGCGCTCAACTACGCCAATGTGCTGGCGCGCCTTGGCCGCAACGATCAGGCGCTGGCCGTCATGCGGGCGCTTGCCATCGTCTATCCGAAGGATCAGGCCGTTCTTGCCGCCTATGGCAAGGCGCTTGCTGGTGCTGGGCAGTTCGACGGCGCGCTCGACGCCATTCGCCGCGCGCAAAACCCGGCCTATCCCGACTGGAAACTGGTTTCCGCCGAGGGCGCCATTCTCGACCAGATGGGCCGGAAGGAAGAAGCCCGCGCGACTTATCAAAAGGCGCTGCAGCTTCAGCCGAATGAACCGTCAATCATCTCCAATATGGGCATGTCCTATCTTCTGGCCGGTGATGCGCGGACTGCGGAAACCTATTTCAAGCAGGCCGCGGCTGCCCCCGGTGCCGACAGCCGCGTGCGCCAGAATCTTGCCCTGTCGGTCGGTCTGCAAGGCCGCTTTCAGGAAGCCGAGGCGATTGCCGCGCAAGAGATTTCTCCGCAGCAGGCTAAGGCCAATACGGATTATCTGCGGTCAATGCTGGCCCAGCAGAATTCCTGGAACATGCTCAAGGACAAGCCGAAGGGCTGAACCTTCTTTCATCAGTTGCCGCCGAACAATCCGCCTTGCGCGGATATCTGGATGAAGGCCGGGCCGAGGATGACGATAAAGAGCACCGGCAGGAAGAAAACAATCATCGGCACGGTGAGTTTCGGCGGCAGGGCTGCAGCCTTCTTTTCGGCTTCAAGCAGACGCAGGTCGCGGCTTTCCTGAGAAAGCGTGCGCAGCGCCTGCGCGACCGGCGTGCCGTAACGTTCGGCCTGGATCAGCGCTTGCGTGACCGATTTCACCGGTTCCAGACCTGTGCGATTGGCGAGATTTTCATAGGCCTGACGGCGCTCCGGCAGGAAGGAAAGCTCGGCATTGGTCAGCATGAGTTCTTCGGCCAGCTCGACGGATTGGATGCCGATTTCATCGGCTACCCGGCGGAAAGCCGCTTCCGTGGACATGCCCGATTCGACGCAGATCAGCATGAGATCGAGCGCATCCGGCCATGCCCGCCGGATCGATTGCTTGCGCTTGGTTGCCCGGTTCGAGACATAGAGGTTGGGCGCATAAAAACCGGCATAGCCGGCAAAAATGCAGACGAGAAGACGAACGAAGAATGTTTGATCGGCAAGCACGCCGAGCATGAAAATATAGATCGCGGCAACGGCCATTACCCCAAAAGGCAGCACGAAACGCAGGAACAGGAAGATGTTGAGCGGATTTTGCCCCCGGAAGCCCGCTTGCCTGAGCGAAGCAATCGTCTTTTCGTCAGCCAGCGCGCGTTTGAGATCGAGCTTTTCAACGAATTCCCGGATGCCCTGCTTCTGCTGATGACGCAGGCTGCTGCGACGGTCGCTTTCGGCGGCGAGACGGGCCCGCTCGCGCGAGCGAATGGCTTCGCGTTCGATGGCGACCGACTTCATGCGCGATTTGAGCGCGCTGCCGCTCAGTACCGGCAGGAGGATTGTCACCGCGGTTGCAAAAACCGCGACCGTGATCAGGGCGCCGATCAGAAAATGCGGGTCGGACAATTTCTGTGTGAGGAGAGAGATCATATCCGGTGCCTCACATATCGAAGTTGATCATGTTCTTCATGATGAAAATGCCGGTCAGCATCAGGACAGCCGCAATGCCGAGCAGCATATGGCCGGTCGAAGACGTGAAAAGCAGCGTCATATATTGCGGGCTCGTCAAATAGACGAGAACCATAACGATGAAGGGCAAGGCGCCGATAATCGCAGCCGAAGCCTTGGCTTCCATGGAAAGCGCATTGACCTTGGCCTTCATCTTTTTCCGGTCGCGCAGAACCTTTGACAAGTTATTGAGCGCCTCGGAAAGATTGCCGCCCGCCTGTGCCTGTATCTGGATGACGATGGCGAAGAAGTTGGTTTCCGGGCAAGGCATGGAATCGGGCATTTTGCCGACCGCTTCGGGGATGGAAAGCCCGATCTGTTGCGCCTCGACGACCTTCTTGAACTCGCTCTTGACCGGTTCCACCGCCTCGCTTGCAATGAGCCGCAAGCCGTCATTGAGCGGAAGCCCAGCGCGGGTCGCGCGCACGATGACATCGAGCGCGTTGGGAAATTCCTCAAGGAACTTCTTCAGCCGTTGCTTGCGCCTGTGCAGCACGAACCAGCGCGGCAAGCCGAAGAAACCGGCAACGGCGACACCCGGCAGGAAAAGTAGCGGCGCGCCGAAAAGCAGCGCGATGAAAGTGGCAAAAAATGCCGTCACGCCGGAATAGAGATAGAATTTCTGTAAGGTGAGATTGAGCCCCGCCTGCGTCAGCAGGATGCGCAGGGGCGGGTATTTCTGGTTCTTCTCACGCTGCTTTTGCCGGGCTTCCAGATCCTTGATATTGTCCTGGAGCTGTTTGCGGCGCTTCTGGATGTCGGCGTTTCTGTCGCGCTCGCTGCGCGTAATCGCCCGTTCCGAGCCGCTGTTGCGCACGGTCTCAAAGCGCCGCGCTGCATGATCCTTCTTGCCGAGCTTGTCGTAAAAGAGCGCAAAGAACAAAGCAGCACAAGCAATGACGGCGAGCACCACGAACATCACAATGCTGGCCGGCCCTGTCATGCACTGGCCCTTTCCATGCTGTCGAGCACGGATGCAAGGCGGCTGTCTTCATTATAGTAGCGGGCGCGCTCCCAGAAGGCGGGACGCCCGATGCCGGTCGAGCTATGGCTGCCGAGAATGCGGCCGGAAGCGTCTTCCCCCTTGATATCGTAGAGAACGAGATCCTGCGTGGTGATGACGTCGCCTTCGAGCCCGACCACTTCCGTAATATGGGTGATGCGGCGCGAGCCGTCGCGCAGGCGTGCGGCCTGGATGATGATGTCGACCGAACCGACGATGATCTCGCGCACCGTCTTTTGCGGCAGCACATAACCGCCCATGGCGATCATGGCTTCCATGCGGTTGAGGCACTCGCGCGGGCTGTTGGCATGGATCGTGCCCATCGAACCGTCATGGCCTGTATTCATGGCTTGCAGGAGATCGAACACTTCAGGCCCGCGCACTTCGCCGACAATGATGCGTTCGGGACGCATGCGCAGGCAGTTCTTTACCAGATCGCGCATGGTGACTTCGCCTTCGCCTTCCAGATTGGGCGGGCGGGTTTCCAGACGCACCACATGCGGCTGCTGCAATTGCAGTTCTGCCGAATCTTCGCAGGTGATGATGCGTTCGTGCGCGTCGATATAGCGTGTCAGGCAGTTCAGAAGCGTGGTCTTGCCCGAGCCGGTGCCTCCCGAAATAATGACATTGCAGCGCACCCGGCTGATGATCTGCAAGAGTTCCGCCCCGGCATTCGATATGGCGCCGAACCGCACCAGTTGGTCGAGCGTCAGCTTGTCCTTGCGGAACTTGCGGATGGTGAGGGTCGGACCGTCGAGCGACAGCGGCGGCGCGATGACGTTGACGCGTGAGCCGTCCGGCAAGCGGGCATCGCAGATCGGGCTCGATTCATCGACGCGGCGTCCCACCTGGCTCACGATGCGCTGGCAGATGTTGAGAAGCTGCTGGTTGTCGCGGAAACGAATGCCGGTTTCCTGCAGCAGGCCATCCACTTCGATATAGGTGCGGCGCGAACCGTTCACCATGATATCGGCAATGTCATCGCGGGAAAGAAGCGGCTCCAGGGGACCATAACCCAGCACGTCATTGCAGATGTCGTCGAGCAGTTCTTCCTGCTCGGCAATCGACATGACGAAGTTCTTGATGGCAATAATGTCATTGACGATATCGCGGATTTCCTCGCGCGCGGCATCCGGCGCCATGCGGGACAGTTGCGACAGATCTATCGTGTCGATCAGCGCGGAGAAGACCTGCGATTTGGTGTCGTAATAGCTCTCGGTCTTTTCACGTCCTTGCGTGCCGGCCTGGACCGGGGATTTTACCGGCGTCGAAGGAACGGATGCCTGTATGCGGGACGGTTGCACGGTTGGCTGGGCCGATGCGGACGTTGCAGCAGGCGTGGCAGGTTTTGGTGCAACCGGTCGCATTCCGCTTTCCGGTCTGTTTCCCGTATCGTTGCCTCTTCTGCCGAACATGATTTCCTGCCGTTACTTGGTCTTGCGTGCAAACTTGCCGAGAAGGCCCGATATGCCGCTCTTCTTGCGCGGTTGCACATCGGCCCTGCCGGTCACGACATGCGCGATATGGCTGATGGCTTCGGCAACCGGGCTTTCCGGATTGGTCTCCGCGATCATCCGGCCATTATTGGCGGCATTGCCGAAAAGTTGCGGATCGAAGTCGATGGTGGCGATGGGATCGATGCCGAGCGGTTCGGCAAAATCGGCGAGCGCGATTTCCGGTCGCTTCGGAATGCCCATCTGGTTCAGCACCAGATGCGGCTTCACATCGTTCGGACGCAGCTGCGCCAGCGTGTCGAGCAGATTCTTCGTGTTGCGAAGATTGGCAAGATCGGGCGTCGCGACGATCACGACTTCATCGACGCGCATCAAGGTGGTCCGTGTCCATCCGTTCCAGCCATGCGCGACGTCCAGTACGACCAGCGGAGAATTGCGCTGCGCAACGTCGATCAATTCGGCAAAGGCGTCCTCGGCAAAATCGAATGTGCGCTCCAGGGTCGAAGGTGCGGCGAGGATAGACAGATGGTCGCCATACTGCACGAGCAGCCGGTCGAGATAAACCTCGTCAATGCGTTCCGGCGAGAAGACCGCATCGGCGATACCGAGCGTCGGGTCCTGATCGAAATTGATGTTTGCCGTGCCGAAGGGCAGGTCCATGTCTGCCAGCACGACATCGTGCCGGAACATGTTGGAGATCGACCAGGCGACGTTATGGGCCATGGTAGACGCGCCCACGCCGCCTTTCGCGCCGATGAAGGCGACCGAACGGCCAAGCGGTTCCGCACCGGGATCGAGAAAGATCGAGGACACGATGGCCAGAATGTCGGCGAGCGAAACAGGCGCCACAATATATTCCGAGACGCCCCGGCGCAGCAGTTCGCGATAGAGCCAGACCTCGTTGGAATGGCCTATGACCATGACCTTCGAGCCGGGATCGCAGACCTCTGACAACTGCTGCAGTTCTTCAAGCAGCACATTGGGTTCGGAGGCTGATTCGACGATGATCAGATTGGGTGTGGAGGCGGTCTGGTAAAACTCGATTGCAGCCGCAATGCCGCCCATCATCACCTTCAGATGGGTCTTTGCCATGCGCCGGTCGCCACCTGCTCGCTCAATCGGAATGGCGACGCTTTCGTTCACGCAGAATGCCTGGATGGAAATGCGCGGGATGGGACGCACATTTTCAAGCATGATCGGCGCACGACCTGTTTCCGGCGCTTCTTCCTCCGGTTCCAACGCGAAGTTGCTCATGGCGCCCTCTTAATACTCGGCCTGCTGGCTGCGAGGTTCGCGCCAGTTTTGCGTCTGTGTAGGCGACATTTTCACATAGCCCTGATTGCCGTTGAGACGTGCCGTAGCCCGATCCGAATCGATGGGCGACATGGTGCGCGGTCCCAGAAGATCGGCCGGATTGGCCACCTGCGCGGCCAGATTGTTCTGCGAGGCGCAGCCAAAATTGGCGTAATGGCGGTTTTCGGGCGTGCTGGCGAGGTCGTCCGGCCAACGTCCGCACGGCGTCGTGCCGGCCGTGATCGCATAATAGCTGATGCGGATTGGCGCTGCCGCGTCGGGGCTTTCGACCGGATAGTTTTCGATGGCGATATTGTTCGCCTTGATGCCGCTGCGCCGCAGTGCCGCCGACACTTCCGTGCTCAGCCGATAGGCCGCGGCCTGATTGGACGCGCCCGAAGGCACCAGAACATAGAGCATGCCGGAACCGTTGCGCCGGTAATTGGCGATGGCGCCCTCAACGATGCCGCGCTGCATGGGGCTTAGTTTCTGGTCCGCCTGTGCGACCGGGATATCGGTAACCTGCTCCCGTTCCGCAATCGTGATCGGGTGATTGGTGCGGTAATCGTCCGGCAAGGCGCCCACCGTGACGTGCTGGCGGTTCGCACAGCCCGCAAGAAGGGCGAGCGACAGGGCGACGAGCGCTGGTCGGGCTGGAATCCTGCAAAAGCCTCTGGCTGAATAGGTCATGATCTGTCCCCGCTCACTTATAGATATAACCGACGACGCCGTTGTAGCGACCGGGCGGCAATTTGGTTTCCATCGTGCCGTAAACGCGATTGACCTTGCCGAGTATGTATCCCACGCCATCGCTGGCCGGGTTGAAATTGTCGTCGGGCCGCGCAAGCTGCTGGCGGGCGACTGGTCGCGCCAGGTAGGGCGTTACGATCACCACCAGTTCGGATTCGTTGCGGATGAAATCCTTGCTGCGGAACAGCGCCCCGAGGACCGGAATCTTGGTGAGGCCCGGAAAGCCGGAAACCGACTGGCGCACTTCATCGCGGATCAGGCCGCCGATCATCATGGAACCGCCGGACGGCAGTTCGACCGTCGTGTCGGCGACGCGTTTGCGCAGCGACAGGACGCTCGCGCCAACGCCTTCCATCTTGTTTGTCGTGCCCGCACCTTCCGTTGTCGGCTCCGACACGGAGGTTCTGATTTTCAGGCTGATGCGTCCCGGCCCGAGCACGGTCGGCATGAATTCCAGACCGATGCCATAATTGATCTTGGCCAGCTGATTGGTGCGTTTTCCGTCATCATCATAAGTCACGCTGTTGATGACATTATATTCGCCGCCGACATTGAAAGCCGCCTTTTCGCCGGAGATTGCGGTCAGCGTCGGCTCAGCCAGCGTCTTCATCACGCCTGCCGATTCCATCGCCCGCAGATAGGCGGAAAAGTTGCTCGTCGCGAGGCCGAAGCCGGTATCGGACAGGTTGTTGCCAATGGCGCCCGCAATGCTCTCGGAAATCCCGCCGTAGGAAATCCCGTTCGAAACGCCGCTGCCGCTCATATTGACGCCAAGCTGCTTCATGACCGAGCGGCTGACCTCGGCAACGGTGACTTTCAATGTCACCTGATCTTCGCCCACAATAGTCAGCATATTGACGATGGCGCTTTGACGGCGCCCCCAGTCGGGATTGTTGATGGCGACACCGCCGCCGTCGGTGGGCGCGGATGCAGTCGTGGTGAACTGGCCGGTTGTAGCCTCGCCGCCAGAAACGAAAAGACCGGCGAGCTTGGCCGCCTGCGCCGAATCCTGCGGGGTCTGCACGGTTCCGGTCAGCACCACATTGTCGTTGATGAGTTCGACGCGAATGTCGGAGCCGGGAATGAGACGCTTCAGCTGGGACGAGAGCCCGCTTACGTCCCGCTCGATCTCGACATCGATGGATGCGACCTGTTCGCCATTCGGACCGAAGACGAAAATATTGGTCTGGCCGACCTGCTTGCCGAAAAGATAGATGCGCCGCGACGTGCGCGTCACTGCATCGGCGATTGAAGGATTGGAAACGAGAACGTCATAGGCGTCTTGCGGAAGGTCGAGGACGACCGACTTGTTGAGGCCAAGCTTGATCGTCTGCGAACGCTGCTGGCTGCCCACCTTGACGATGCCAGCCGCCGCCATTGCTGTCATGTCGGCAAGCGGCAGGGAAACGGTTGCAAGCGCGCTGGCTACCAGTGCGATCTTTGCGGAATATGGGCGCACGCGGTTTGTCTTTCTCATGAGCGCGGTCCTATTTCTGTAACGCTGCCGGATTTGATGACCTTCACCGTCCCGCTGCGTGTCGGCGAGGAAACCAGATAGTCGGCCTGCTTGATATCCCTGTCCTCGACATCCTGTGTCGAGCGAAGCGCCAGCGTCAGGCGGTCGGCCATCTGCTGGGCGACGGTGATGATTTCAGCCTGTTCGGGCGTAACTTCTAGTGTCGCGGTCTGGCCCACCATGACCTTGCGGCCCTGCTCGTCTTCCTGAATGGCCTGATCGATGGCCAGCACACGCACATTCTGCAGCACGGTTTCAGTGGTGAAGGGTGCGAGCGACTTGTCGCCATTGTCCGGCTTGCGGCGGGTCATGATGACATCGACGAAATCATTGGGAAGAATGAAGCCGCCAGCCGAGCTTTCGGCGTTGATCTGCGTCGCAACAGCGCGCATACCCGGCGGCAGGATCGACGACATGAAGCTCTGGCCGGGGCCGATAAGCTTGGCCTTGCGGATCGGTTCGCCCGTGAAGAACTGGAGCCGCACCGTGGCGCCGCTCAACTGATTGATGGCATCGGGTTCGCTCGCGCGGGTGATGTAGCCTTCGCTGATGGCCTCCGCGGGCCAGGGCTGCCAGCGCATCTGCGATGTGAGCTCTGCGCCGACACCGAGATTCTCGGTGGCGACGAGCACATCCTCCAGTTTGATCTGCGGTGCTTCAGGCGCGGCGGCGACAGGCGCAGGCGGCGGTGTGGCGAGGTTCATGGCAATATAGCCCGCTCCACCAGCCGCAAGTACGGCTACTCCTAGAATGAGCAGTCGAGCTGATTTCATGATGTGCCCCGCGCAAATCCCCACGCCTTGATGACGTGTTCCAAAATTGCACTGGCAATCGTGTAATTATGGTTAATATAATCTTATTCGCATAAAGAAAGATTGAAATTGCACGTTGGCGTTGCACATCGGTGCACTCAAAATATCCCCGCCATAGAGGCTTTCACCGATTCTCCGACCGGCGTCAGCGGAAATGTCCACAGACCGGCAGCGCCGAGCGCAATGCCGTAGGGAATGCCTGCGTCCTTGCGGGCGAGCGTTCCCATGAAGGCGAAGCGGTCAGCCAGAAGCGGACGCGGAGCCATCCGGTAGACAATGATCGTGAGCGTGAGCACGCCGCCAAGGATCGAGACCATCACGAGATAATCCACGAGTCCGGGATTGGGGCCATACCACAAGGCTGTCGCCGCGATGAGCTTGGCGTCACCGCCGCCCATGGCGCGAAGGCAGAAAAGCGAAAAGGTGATAATGAGCGCAATGCCGCCAACCGCCAGATGCCAGCCAAATTCGGAAAGTGAAATGCCGCAAAGTGGCGAGAGCATGAGAAAGCCGAGCGTCAATCCGATGGAAACACGGTTGCGGATCGTCATCGACGTCAGGTCGGTGACCATCGCAGTCACCATGGCCAGAGCGAAGATTGCCGTCATGGCTGTTGCTGTCATTGCCGCCCCCGCGTCGCCTGTCATCCCATTATCTGGCCGCTGTTTGCGCGGAATTGCTCGCCTATGCTTAGCGGTTGGTCGCTTGTTGGAATTGTGTGGCGGTGTCGTTGAATTTTTCGCCGACACTGCCGGCCACAAGCGCGACGCCGCTGATGATCATGATGGAAACGAGCGTGCCGATCAGCGCATATTCGATCGCTGTCGAACCGGCCCTGTTCTTCATGAAACGCGTCATCAATGTCGGCATCGCATGCTCCTCGCTGTTCCGATTGCGCTGGTTTTTGGAAGCGCGCATTAATTTCGGATGTGCTGAAGCATAGGAGAGAGGAATTGTGGCCTTCTTAACGGGTATGGTTAACGAAATACTGCAGCGCTTGTGAAGCGACAACAATCGCGCGATTGGTTAATCTTTGGCGAATAGCGGGCGCGGCCCGCCCTGCAGGGTGGTGACTTAATGCTTCCTTCACCAATCCCGTTCATTCTTTACTCATTATATCGATGGGGCTTCATGAGCTTGGCCCATTATATCAGCGGGGGAATGTCGCGTGGTGCGTCGTTTGTTTTCTTTGGGCAGCTTCGGCATCTTGCCCGTCATCTGTGCTGCACTCGTGGCTGTCTTCGCGGTCACACCGGCATCGGCGGAAGACTATATTTCCCTTGAAACCAGCCAGGCGCGCATTTTGCGCCTCGCCCGTCCCGCCGACAGCGTTGTGATCGGCAATCCGTCGATTGCCGATGCAGTCGTTCAGGACGCACAGACCATCGTCCTGACCGGCAGGGATTTTGGCGTCACCAATATTGTTGTGATGGACAAGCAGGGCGAACCGATCCTTGACCGCGAACTGGTTGTTTCCCGCAATACGCGCGGAACGACGCGGATTTATCGTCAGGCTGAGGTGCAAACGCTTTCCTGCACACCCTATTGCGAAAAGGCTTCGACAAAGAACGGTTTCGACGACAAATAACGATATTCAGGCGGAAGCTACCGTTTCCGTTAATACTCTTTCAGGTTGTCCTGTTGTAACGATACGCCCAATCGAATTCTTGATCGAATTCAGGCAGAATTGGGTGGGGTTATGAGACCGGATTTTTTGGCGTGTCGCCTTGCGCGGGTGGACATAAGCCTGCGCCGTTTCCTGCGTGCGCAAAATGGCGTGGCGGCAGTGGAATTCGCGCTGCTTATCGTTCCATTCCTGCTCATCGTTTTTGCGACGATCGAGGTAGGCGTGAGTTTCGCGGCACGTCAGGTGATATCCAACGCGACGGAGACCGTGGCGCGCAAGCTGCAGACGACGGGCAAGATCGGAGACATCCAGATCAAGGACGCCGCAATCAGCGAGGAAGCCCTGCGCACCGAACTCTGCCAGCAAATGCAGTTCATGGTCGCTGCGGGCTGTCCCAATCTTTCGTTCAATCTTGGAACCTATGATGGGTTCGACAAGGTTCCGACGGACGAGATTCTCGACGATGAGGGCCGACTAACCCGGACTGGCATTGCCGGTACAAGCGGAACCTCGGCAATCAACCAGCTCAACGTGGTTTACGCCTGGCCCGTGCTGACGAACATTCTTTATCTGGTCAAAAGTCCTCATGCAGCCGGCGGCACCATGCCGCTTTTTGCAACCATCACCTGGCAGAACGAACCCTTTCCCAACTGACACAACCGACGCGCATCTCGTTGGAAAGCAGGTTCGTGTTTTCCGGATGCGTTCTACAGCGATCACCAGAGCGGTCAATTGTCATGCGTAACTCTATTCGGAATTTTCTGGGTGACCGGCGCGGCTTGGGGGCGGTTGAGTTCGCGCTCATCGCGCCTCTCCTGCTTCTGATTTATCTGGGCTCCGTCGATCTTGCCGAGGGGGTGGATACCAACAAGAAAGTGTCGCGTTCGGCGAGCGTCCTTGCCGATCTGGTTGCCCGCCAATTGTCGGTCACGACGAATGATCTGAACAATATGTTCAATATCGGTCGCGCCTCGCTTCTGCCCTACGGCCGTAGCAACCCGAAGATAAGGATCACCGCAATCAGGATCGAGGGCACTTCAACTACCACGAATCTTACGCCGAAGGTCGACTGGTCCTATGCCAATGTTGCAGGTTTTGCGGCAAAAACAGGCGCAGCCGGGGATATTCCGTCAAATCTCGTGAGTGAGGGGTCGTATTTCATCAAGGTTGATGTCGAGCTTGACTACAAGCCGCTCAATGCATGGATTTCCACCAGCATTCCGATGCGTGAAACCTATTATCTGGCGCCGCGCTATACAAACACGATCCCCTGCACCAATTGCTGAGCTCTTGGCATTGCGGGCAAAACTGAACATATAAGGACAAAGCCGATGCACGGCTCTTATTCAGGAACAGTTTTCAATGCCCGAATTACCAGAGGTCGAGACGGTTCGCCGTGGTCTGCAGCCCGTCATGGAGGGCGCGAGCGTCACCCGGGTCGAACAGCGTCGGCCGGACCTGCGTTTTCCCTTTCCCGACCGTTTTGTCGAACGTCTTTCCGGGCGACGCGTCACAGCACTCGGCCGCCGCGCAAAATATCTGACGATCCATCTGGACGACGGTCTTTCGGTGATCAGCCATCTGGGCATGTCGGGCTCGTTTCGCATCGAGACCGACGAGGGCGCTGGCGTGCCCGGCGCATTCCATCATGAGCGTTCCAAGCTGAGCGTGCACGATCATGTGGTGTTTCACCTTCAGCGCGCCGATGGCACTACGGCCCGCATCGTCTACAACGATCCGCGTCGGTTCGGCTTCATGCTCTTTGCCGAAGAAGGCGCGCTCGACAGTCATCCGCTGCTCGCGGGCCTCGGCATAGAGCCGACAGGCAATCTGCTTTCCGGCGCTGTTTTGGCGGAACTCCTCGCGGGCCGCAAGGCGCCTCTCAAGGCCGCGCTGCTCGATCAGCGCCTCATTGCCGGTCTCGGTAATATCTATGTCTGCGAGGCGCTCTGGCGCAGCCGCCTGTCGCCAATGCGCGCCGCGGGGTCCGCTGCGAAGGATCCCGAAACGATGGATCGGCTTGCTTCCGACATCCGCACGGTGATTGCGGAAGCCATTGCCGCCGGCGGCTCCACGCTCAAGGATTATATTCAGGCGGATGGTGCGCTCGGCTATTTCCAGCACGCCTTCTCCGTCTATGGGCGCGAAGGTGAGCCGTGCCGAAATCCCGCCTGCAACGGCTTTGTGGAACGGGCGGTTCAATCTGGACGTTCGACTTTTTTCTGTGCCTCCTGCCAGCAATGAGTGCTTGAAAAAGAAGTTCTGCCGGTCCACCTTGCCCGCCAAACAGCTAGCCGTTGATGGAGGAGTTCAAATTCATGGCCTATGAAACGATCATCGTCGAGACGCGCGGCAGCGTCGGCCTCATTCGCCTCAACCGTCCGCAGGCGCTCAATGCGCTGAACCGCCAGGTTCTGGACGAATTGACGGAAGCTCTCGGCGCTTTCGATGCAGACGGCAAGATCGGCGCCATCGTCCTGACCGGCTCTGAAAAGGCTTTTGCTGCCGGTGCTGACATCAAGGAAATGCAGCCGATCGATTTCGTGGACGCCTATCTTCAGGACATGTTCGCGGACTGGCAAAAGGTCGATCGTGTCCGCAAGCCCATCATTGCGGCGGTTTCGGGCTATGCGCTCGGCGGCGGCTGTGAGCTTGCCATGATGTGCGATTTCATCATTGCCGGCAGCAATGCCAAGTTTGGCCAGCCCGAAATCACGCTCGGCGTCATGCCCGGCATGGGCGGCTCGCAGCGTCTCACCCGCTATGTCGGCAAGTCCAAGGCGATGGATATGTGCCTCACGGGCCGCATGATGGATGCCGCAGAGGCAGAACGCAGCGGCCTGGTCTCGCGGGTGGTCGCGCCGGAAGAACTTCTGGAAGAGGCTTTGAAGGCTGCCGAACGCATTGCGTCCTTCTCGCGTCCCTCCGTGCTTATGGTCAAGGAAGCGGTCAATCGCACCTATGAAATGACGCTGAGCGAAGGGCTCCGTTTCGAGCGACGCCAGTTCCACTCCCTGTTTGCGACGGAAGACCAGAAGGAGGGCATGGCGGCCTTCATCGACAAGCGCACGCCATCGTTCAAGAATCGCTGATTGGTCGGGCTGACGGCGGTCGGCTGTCTGCCCTAACGGGAGTGCCATGGAAGTCTTCCGGCTGTTCCTACTGGCTTTCATTGGGCTTTCGGGCCGGATTTGCGGCTCTTTGATCGAGCTTTGGGGCAGAATCCACGTTGACGCCGCCCCAAAGCTGATCTATAAGCCCGCCCACGGATCGGCGGCCCAAAGGATTTTTCTCGGCTGCCCTAGAGGTTTTGTGCCCGGCGGTTTTTGCCCCTGGCTAGCTGACAGAAAAAAGAGAGGCATTTATGGCCAATACTCCTTCGGCCAAGAAGGCAGTGCGCAAGATCGCTGCCCGCACCGAAATCAACAAGTCCCGCCGTTCGCGCGTTCGCACCTTCGTACGTAAGCTGGAAGACGCTCTGCTGAGCGGCGACAAGCAGGCTGCGGAACTCGCATTCAAGGCTGCTGAGCCTGAACTGATGCGCGCAGCTTCCAAGGGCGTGATGCACAAGAACACCGCTTCGCGTAAGGTTTCGCGCCTTGCCCAGCGCGTTAAGGCTCTCAACGCCTAATATTCATCCATTCTAATGGATCAGTTTCGAAACCCGGCTCATTGTTAGCCGGGTTTTCTTTTTTGAGCGTTTTTTGGACAATCGGCATTCTTCCTCTCCCACCTGGAATTGAAGAGATATTTCAATGGCTAGCTGGAAATCCTGGGAGGAGCGTCAATTCTATGAGCGTCAATTTAATCAGTATTTTCAAATGGTTGCGGATTGTTGTCCACTGTTATCCACAGGCTGGTTTAGGGACTCGGAAGTGGGTTTGAGTCAAGAATTTTTTTTAAATTTATTTTTCGAACGGAACATATCAGGACCACCTAAAAATTGTCCCAGGAAAACGTATTGAATCCAAAGGTGTTATTTCGCTGGCATCCGATTCCCCCCTGTTGCGGGGAGGCCCTGCAAGAGCTTTCAGCAAAAAAATGTGGTTTTCTTAGGCTTGCCCTTTGCTGCGAGGCTTCGCTAAAGTCAGGACATAAGAGGGGTGGGCCACCGGCCCGGAGTTAGCATCAAATAGCGAGTTTGTCGGCGTGGGCGTCACAGCCCGCGGGTGTTATATTCTGGTCGTAAGGTCCTGATCCTCATGGTTGATTGCTTACCATTCATTAACCGGAATGCCGTTTTAGGCATGTCCCCGACAATTGAATGGTTGTGGCGGATTTCTTTCCGGGCAATCAGCCTCCGATAAAAGTGTTGTGAGTCGTAAAAAGGTCGCCGGGAAGGAGTATCCGGGTGTTGGTCCTGAAGGGACCGTTTGAGTTTGTGTTTGGCCCAGAGCTTTGAAGCCGGGCTTTGTGAGTGAGTACCTGCTGGCAAGACGGATGATAAATCCGCGGTTCGGACAGGAAAAAATGACAAGCGTCAGAAAACGACGCGTACGAATGTGAAGGCAGGCGAGACGATGGCAATGATGACCGGCAAATCGACGGCAACGATGGGTGATGATGCACATGCGAACCGTATCCACGGATCTTCTGCTACCGGAAATGACAAGAGCCTGGTCGAGCTGAGCGGCAATGCCGGTGATGAGGTTTTCGAGCGCCTTACGGCAAAGCTGAAAGCCCGCGTCGGCACCGAGATTTATTCCAGCTGGTTCGGTCGTCTGAAGCTTGATGATATCTCCAAGAGCATTGTCCGCCTGTCGGTTCCGACGGCATTCTTGCGCTCCTGGATCAACAATCACTATTCCGAACTGCTGACCGAGCTGTGGCAAGAAGAAAACCCGCAGATTCTGAAGGTTGAAGTCGTGGTACGTGGCGTTAGTCGCGTGGTGCGCAGCGCTGCTCCGGTGGAAGCCTGCGAAGCGGCCGAGAACAAGCCGGTCGCGGCCCCGCGCGAAAAGATGGTGTTTCCGCTTGGTCAGTCCTTTGGCGGCCAGCAGGTGGGCGAGAAGCGCGGTTCCGCGGTTGTCGCAGAATCGGCGGCGGCTTCGGGTGCCGTGCTCGGTTCGCCGCTCGATCCGCGCTATACGTTCGACAGCTTTGTCGATGGTGCATCGAATCGCGTGGCGCTTGCTGCAGCCCGCACCATCGCCGAAGCCGGTTCCAGCGCCGTGCGCTTCAATCCGCTCTTCATCCATGCTTCTGTCGGCCTCGGCAAGACTCACCTTCTGCAGGCCATCGCCGCAGCCGCGCTCCAGCGCCAGGAAAAGGCCCGCGTTGTCTATCTGACGGCTGAATATTTCATGTGGCGCTTTGCAACCGCCATTCGCGACAACAACGCGCTTTCCTTCAAGGAGCAGCTTCGCGATATCGATCTTCTCGTGATCGACGACATGCAGTTCCTGCAGGGCAAGTCGATCCAGCACGAATTCTGCCATCTCCTGAACACGCTGCTCGACAGCGCCAAGCAGGTCGTGGTCGCCGCCGACCGCGCGCCGTCCGAACTGGAATCGCTTGATGTGCGCGTTCGTTCGCGCCTTCAGGGTGGCGTTGCGCTCGAAGTGGCGGCGCCTGACTATGAAATGCGGGTCGAAATGCTGCGCCGCCGTCTGGCCGCTGCACAGGCGGAAGATCCGAGCCTCACCATCGGCGAAGAGATTCTCTCGCACGTTGCCCGCACCGTCACCGGATCGGGCCGCGAACTGGAAGGCGCTTTCAACCAGCTCCTTTTCCGCCAGTCTTTCGAGCCGAATATTTCCATCGACCGCGTCGATGAGCTGCTCGGCCATCTGACCCGCGTTGGTGAGCCGAAGCGCATCCGCATCGAGGAAATCCAGCGCATCGTGGCGCGTCATTATAATGTCTCGAAGCAGGACCTGCTGTCGAACCGCCGCACGCGCACCATCGTCAAGCCGCGTCAGGTGGCGATGTATCTCGCCAAGATGATGACGCCCCGCTCGCTGCCGGAAATCGGTCGCCGCTTCGGCGGTCGCGATCACACCACGGTTCTTCATGCTGTGCGCAAGATCGAGGATCTGGTCGGTGCCGATACCAAGCTGGCGCAAGAACTCGAACTTCTGAAACGTCTTATCAACGATCAGGCCGCCTGATTTCAGGTGAGGCCACGACATCCGTTCAATCCATGCGTGGATATTGGGCATAAAGCCCGCGCCGCAGCGTTTTACGTTGCGGCGCGGGCTTGCTTTTCTCCTTAAAAATCTGCCACTTTAACGGACCTTCTGGCGCCCCGGGGCGCCTTATCGACAGGGGCCGTCTGCCTGCCCGTCAGATGCAGTTGCCCTGTCCCAGCGAGCGAGTGCGTTTGAACATGCGTGTTACCCTAGAGCGATCGAACCTTCTCAAATCTCTCAATCACGTCCACCGCGTCGTGGAACGCCGCAACACGATACCGATTCTGTCGAACGTGCTTTTGCAGGCTGAGGGCGCAAGCCTGGCGCTGAAAGCCACCGATCTTGATCTTGAGGTCAATGAAGCGACTGCCGCCATGGTGGAACAGGCTGGCGCCACGACGGTTCCGGCGCATCTCCTCTATGACATCGTCCGCAAGCTGCCGGACGGTGCCGAAGTCATGCTCTCGACCAATCCGGATGGCGGTTCCATGTCGGTCATCTCCGGCAAATCGTCCTTCCGCCTGCAGTGCCTGCCGCAGTCTGATTTCCCGGAACTGACGGCTGGCGCGTTCACTCATTCCTTCCGCATCGAGGCACAGGCGCTGAAGCGTCTTATCGACCGCACGCAGTTCGCGATCTCGACGGAAGAAACCCGCTATTATCTGAACGGCATTTTCTTCCACGCCATCGAAAGCGACGGTGCCTTGAAGCTGCGCGCTGTCGCGACCGACGGTCACCGTCTGGCGCGTGCCGAACTGGAAGCGCCGTCCGGCACGGAAGGCATGCCGGGCATCATCATCCCGCGCAAGACGGTTGCGGAACTACAGAAGCTGGTGGATGTGCCGGATGTGGTCGTTACGGTTGAGCTGTCGGATGCCAAGATTCGCTTCACGGTCGGCTCTGTCGTGCTCACCTCGAAACTGATCGACGGCACGTTCCCGGACTACCAGCGTGTGATTCCATCCGGCAACGACAAGAAGCTCACCATCGGCCGCCAGGAATTTGCGGCCTCGGTGGATCGCGTCTCGACTATTTCCAGCGAGCGTGGCCGCGCAGTGAAGCTCTCCATCGCCGATGGCTTGCTGACGCTGACCGTCAACAATCCGGATTCTGGCAGCGCAACCGACGAGTTGGCTGCGGACTACGATGCCGATCCGCTCGATATCGGTTTCAACTCGAAATATCTGCTCGACATTACCAGCCAGCTTTCGGGTTCGGATGCGGTCTTCATGCTGGCCGATGCCGGTTCGCCGACACTGGTGCGCGATACGGGTGACGATGACGTCCTTTACGTCCTCATGCCGATGCGTGTTTAAAGAACGGAAAAGTGAATACTTCGGAGCCTGATCAAAGCCGCCCGGATCGCGTTTCGATCCGGCGGCTTAAGCTTGTCAATTTCCGCAATTATGCGGAATTGTCGCTGCCGCTTGGGCCAGGACATGTGGTCCTGACCGGCGAAAACGGGTCCGGCAAGACCAATCTCATCGAAGCGGTTTCCTTTCTGTCGCCGGGGCGCGGTCTGCGGCGCGCCGCTTATGACGATGTGGCGCGCACCAATTCGCTCGACGGCTTTGCAATCCATGCCGCGCTCGACTGCATGATCTATGGTGAGGCGGAAATCGGGACCGGAACCGCAGGCGGCGGCGAGGGTGGCCGCAAGGTCCGTATCAACGGTGTTGCGGCCTCCGGCGATGATCTGCTTGATTATGCGCGCATTCTCTGGGTGGTGCCGTCCATGGATGGGCTGTTCACCGGCGGCGCTTCTGATCGGCGGCGTTTTCTCGACCGCATGGTGCTGGCCATCGATACGGCTCATGGCAAGCGGGTGCTTGATTATGAGAAGGCGATGCGCAGCCGCAACCGGCTGCTGAGCGACGGCAACAGTGACGGCCAATGGCTGGATGCGATTGAAAGCCAAATGGCAGAGCTTGGCACAGCCATCGCTGCCGCCCGCGCCGAGGCCATGCGTCTGATCGCGGCGATGATCGAACGACTTCCTGCTGAAGGACCGTTTCCGAAGGCCGATTGCTTTCTGGAAGGCGCGCTGGAGCAGAGAATCAATGTCGAGGCGGCGCTTGACCTCGAAGAAGATTTCCGCCGCATTCTGCGTGATGGCCGCGCGCGCGACCGGGCGGCGGGCCGCACGCTGGAAGGCCCGCATCGTACCGACCTGATTGTCCAGCACAGACCCAAGGCAATGCCTGCCGCGCTCTGTTCCACGGGCGAGCAAAAGGCATTGCTGATCGGTCTGGTTCTCGCCCATGCGCGGCTGACGGCAGAACTTTCCGGCATGGCGCCGATCCTCCTGCTCGATGAAATCGCCGCGCATCTCGATACGGGACGCCGTGCAGCGCTGTTCGGCATTCTGGATGAACTTGGCGGGCAGGCTTTCATGACCGGCACTGATCGGGCGCTTTTTGAGGCGCTTGAAGGGGAAGCGCAATTTTTCAATGTGGCGGCTGGCACGCTTACCCCGCTCTGAGGCAAAATATCCGCTGACAGCGGGTCGGCAGAGGCATATGTTTGCCGACCATGAACGCACCATCGAAGCCTTTTTCATCCGAAGAACTTGAACGCTATGCGCGCCATATCGTGCTGCCGGAAATCGGTGGCCCGGGCCAGCAGAAGCTGAAGGCCGCCCGCGTGCTGATTGTCGGTGCTGGTGGGCTTGGCGCGCCGGTGCTGCAATATCTGGCGGCTGCGGGCGTCGGCACGCTCGGCATTGTCGATGACGACACGGTTTCGCTGTCGAACCTGCAACGTCAGGTCATTCACGATACGCAAAGCATCGGCCAGCCGAAGGTGGCAAGCGCGCTTTCCACCATTGCCCGCATCAACCCGCATGTAAAGGTTGAAGGTCATCAGTTTCGCCTCGATGCGGACAATGCCGAAGCCCTCATCGGCAATTACGACGTTGTGGTGGATGGTTCCGACAATTTCACCACGCGCTATATTCTGGCCGATGCCGCTGCCAAAGTCGGTCGCCCGCTGGTGACCGGCGCCATGGGCCGTTTCGATGGCACTGTCACGGTGCTGATGCCTTACGCGACCGGCCCCGACGGCACGCCCAACCCGTCCTATCGCGATCTTTTCCCGGAAGCGCCGCCGCCCGGAACGGTGCCGACCTGTGCGGAAGCCGGAGTGCTGGGCGTCCTGCCGGGTGTGATCGGCAGCCTGCAGGCAATGGAAGTTATCAAGCTCATCACCGGCATCGGCGAGCCGCTGGTCGGGCGCTTGCTGCTCTATAATGCGCTGAATGTCCGTTTCGAAACCATCCGTTACAAGGCGCGCAAACCGAAATGACGGCTCTGCGTGTCGAAGTTATTGGCGGGAATTTCGGGCAGTGGGAAGAATTGCTCGGCATGATCCGCGACAGCTTCGCCTATATGGACGGCGTGATCGATCCGCCCTCGTCAGTAGGTTTGCTGACGGCGGAAAATTTGCGGCAGAAGGCCGAGGAAGAAACCGGCTTTGCAGCCTTCCTTGATGGCAGACTTGTCGGCTGTGTCTTCATACGGGAAAAGGCCGAGGGCTTTTATCTCGACAAGCTTGCCGTCGCATCCGCTTTTGAGGGACGAGGCATTGGGCGATTGCTGATGCAAAAGGCGGAAGATGTTGCGCTTGCAAAAGGCAAGCCCTCGATTGAGTTGCAGGTGCGTATCGAGCTTGCGCGCAATCGGGCGGTGTTTGAGAAGCTCGGATATCGCAAGATCGCGGAAACCGCGCATCCGGGCTATAGCCGCCCCACATCCATAACCATGCGCAAGGAGATCACGCGTGGCACTGACATTAACCGATGAAGAGCGGTCGATAGCGGCTGGCGATCAGGGGGAAGGCGCTGCGATGGCGATGCGCATCGTAGCCGACACTGCGCGGCTTATGGGTGCGCCGCGTCTTATCCCTGTCGCATCGGCGCATATCGACGGTGCCCTCTATCACGGCGATAGCGGAACGCTTTTTGCTGAGAAGCTTGTAGAGGGCGGCGCGAAGGTCAGGGTGCGCGCCACACTCAATGTCGGTTCCATCGATCTGACAGGCTGCTCGCATAATCATTTGCCGGCTCACGAGGCGGATATGGCCAGGCGTATGATGCGCGCCTACATCAAGCTTGGCTGCGAGCCGACATGGACCTGCGCGCCTTATCAGGCCGGCCACAGGCCAGCACAGGGAACCGATGTCGCATGGGGCGAATCCAATGCGGTCGTGTTCTGCAATTCGGTTCTGGGCGCGCGCACCAATCGCTATGGCGATTTTCTGGATATCGCCTGCGCCATTGCAGGCCGCGCGCCGGATTATGGCCTGCACCGGCCCGAAAACCGCCGCGCTACCGTGGTGATCGATATTTCGGCGCTCGATCCTGGCTTCCTGTCGTCCGAGGTGGCCTGGCCCATTCTCGGCAATCTGTTCGGACGCAGCGTGGGCACGAATATCGGTGTCGTCGCTGGCAGTCCTGTCCATCCCGATGAGGACGATCTCAAGGCTTTCGGTGCGGCGTCGGCGTCGGTTGGTGCCGTCGGTCTGTTCCATATCGCGGGCGTGACGCCGGAAGCGCCCGATCTTGAAACGGCCTTGCAGCATCAGGAGCCGGAAGGTGTCATTCGGGTCACGCGAGACATGATCGAGATGACGCGCAAGCGGCTCTCGACGGTCGAACGGGTCGATCATATCGATGCGGTCGCCATCGGCAGTCCGCATCTTTCGATAACGGAATTCGACCGCTTGGAGCGAGCCATCGCGGAACGCAAGCTCGCTGTGCCGCTTTATGCCTGCACCGGGCGTCATGCGCTGGCTGAACTGGAAAAGGGCGGGCGCAGGCAGGAGCTGGAAAAGGCGGGCGTCATCATCGTCGCTGATACATGTGTGCTGGTAACGCCTATTTTGCCAGCTAAAGATGATGCCGTCCTGATGACCAATTCCGGCAAGTTCGCCCATTATGCGCCCGGCAATACCGGCTACGGCGTGCTGTATGGCTCGCTGGAGGAATGCGTGGAAAGTGCTGTCATGGGGCGTCCCATTTTTGAGGGACAAGCGGTATGAGCGGGCTCGAAACCTCGATCCTTGTTGCCGGAAAAGGCGCGGAAGCGGAGGCGCTGGTTCTCTCCGCGCCGATCAGCTTCTGGGGCGGTGTCGATCCGAAAAGCGGGCGGATTGCCGATGTGCGCCATCCAGAACATGGGCAAAGCATCGCCGGGCGCGTGCTGTGCCTGCCAGGAACCATCGGTTCGTCGTCAGCCGCTGCCGTCCTGCTGGAACTGGTCCATAGCGGCCACGCGCCCGCAGCCATTGTCCTGCACGAGCCTGATGCAATCCTGCTGCTTGGCCTCATCGTTGCCCGTGAAATGGGCCATGACGTGCCGATTGCCATTGAGCTTGACCGGGAGGCGCAAAAGCAACTCGCCGGCCATCGTGTGACGGTCGGCGAGGATGGGGCTATCTGGATCGGTCAATATTGAGTTGAACGATCCACGACATGTTCCAGCGTGCCGTCGCGCTCGAACGCTTCGATCTGCCGGATGATCTGCGGCACAAGAGCGGTTGCGGATGAGCTCGCCGCCGCATGCGGGGTGATCGTCACGCGCGGATGATCCCAAAGCGGGCTGCTGGTTGGCAGCGGTTCCTGCGTGAACACATCGAGCGACGCTGCCGACAGAAGACCGCGATCGAGCGCGGCCAGAATATCCGCCTCATTTTGCAATCCGCCGCGCCCGGCATTGATCAGCACCGGAGCGCCGAGCGGCCCGTCGCTCTTCAGTTGCGCGAACATTGACATGGAGAGGATGCCCTTGGTGTCGGGCGTCAGCGGCAGCAGACAGACAAAGATATCCGGCGCCTTGAGGAATTTTCCAAAGCCGTCCTTGCCGTGATAAGTCTGCACGCCATCGATCTCTTGCGGCCGGCGGCTCCAGCCTGTGACATTGAAGCCGAGCACCTTCAGCTTTTCGGCCGCATCGCGCCCTAATACGCCAAGCCCCATGATGCCGACCGTCACTTCATGCGCGGCGGGCTGGCGGCGATCCTCGTGCCAGACATGGTTCTGCTGCTGCTTGCGATAGCGCTGTCCGAGACGGTGGTGATCCAGCACCTGCCAGACGACATATTCCGTCATGCGCATGGTAAGATCGTCAGAGATGATGCGCACCAATGGCACATCGGGAATCCGGTCGTCGCGGAAGACGTGATCGACGCCCGCGCCCAGCGAGAAGATGACTTTCAGGTTGGGCAGGTTCGCAAGCGAACCGGGCTTTTGCTTCCAGACCAGCGCATATTGGACGGAAGGGTCGTTTTCCGCACGATCCGTCACCACCGGACGGTCCGGCGCATGGTCCCGAAATGTCTTCAGCCAGATTTCCGGGTCCCAGTCGGTGATCGCGAGAAGAATATTGCCCTTGGTTTCGCTCATTGTTTTACCCCTCCCTGTGTTGCCTCCATATGGAAAGCAGCAGCCATCAACGCCTTGGTATAATCGGTCTGCGGATTGGCAAACACATCCTTTGCCGCGCCATATTCGACCGCCTTGCCGTTGCGCATCACCAGCACATCATTTGCCAGCGCCCGCACCACTTTCAGATCGTGGCTTATGAAAAGATAGGCTAGGTCGTGCTTCTGCTGCAATGCGCGCAACAGATCGACCACCTGCGCCTGCACGCTCATGTCGAGCGCCGAGGTTGGCTCGTCCAGCATGACGAATTTCGGGTTCAGCACCATGGCGCGTGCAATCGCGATGCGCTGGCGCTGGCCGCCGGAAAATTCGTGCGGATAGCGGAAACGGGTTTCAGGATCGAGGTTCACCTCATTGAGCGCTGCCACCACCCGGGCATCGCGGTCATCTGCGGAAAGCTTGGGCTCATGCACGAGAAGTCCTTCGGCGATGATGTCAGCGATGGTCATGCGCGGCGACAGCGAGCCGAACGGGTCCTGAAACACGATCTGCATTTCCCGGCGCAGCGGGCGCATGTCCTTGAAGCTGAACTTCGCGATATCGCGACCGTCGAAATTGATCTCACCCTTGGATGAAATCATCCGCGAAAGCGCTAGTCCCAATGTCGTCTTGCCGGAACCGGATTCGCCAACGACGCCGAGCGTCTGTCCGGCGCGCAAGTTCACATCGATGCCGTCCACCGCCTTCACATGGTCGACGGTCTTGCGCAAGAAACCTTTCTTGATCGGGAACCAGACGCGAATGTCCTTGCCTTCCATCACCGTTTTCGCAGCCGGGTCCGCAGCGGGCGGTTCGCCTTTCGGTTCGGCGGCAAGCAGGTGCTTGGTGTAAGGATGCTGCGGGTTCTCGAAAATCCCTTGGGTCGGTCCGACCTCAACGATCTTGCCCTTGCTCATCACGCAGACCTTGTCGGCGATCTTGCGCACGATGCCGAGATCGTGGGTGATGAACAGCATCGACATGCCCTGTGCGGCTTTCAGTTCGGCAAGCAGCTTCAATATCTGCGCCTGCACGGTAACGTCGAGGGCGGTGGTCGGCTCGTCGGCAATCAGCAGCTTTGGCTTGTTGGCCAAGGCCATCGCGATCATGACGCGCTGGCGCTGACCGCCGGAAAGCTGGTGCGGGAAAGCGGTCAGGCGCTTTTCCGGTTCGCGAATGCCAACTTCGTGCAGAAGTTCAAGCGTGCGTGCCCGTGCCTGGGCGTCGCCCATGCCTTGGTGCATTTTCAGGATTTCGCCGATCTGCCGCTCCACACTGTGCAGCGGATTGAGCGAGGTCATCGGCTCCTGAAAAATCATCGTGATGTCGTTGCCGCGCACACGCCGCAGTTCCGGCTCCGAGGCCTTCATCAGATCCTTGCCGTTGAAAAGAATTTCCCCGGAAGGATGGCTGGCGGAAGGGTAGGGCAGCAGTTTCAGGACGGACAAGGCCGAAACGGATTTGCCTGAACCCGATTCGCCGACGAGTGCCACCGTTTCGCCTTCGGCGATGTCGAAGGATATGCGGTCGACAGAAACGCGTTCCTCACCGTTCTGGCGGAATGCGACGGACAGATCGCGGACGGACAGCAAGTTTTTATTCATTGATCCGCTCATTGGCTCGCTCATTGAAATGCCTTTCGCGGATCGAAGGCATCACGTGTTGCTTCACCGATGAAGATCAGAAGCGACAGCATCAGCGATATGACCACGAAGCCGGTAATGCCGAGCCATGGCGCTTGCAGGTTGTTCTTGCCCTGGGCCAAAAGTTCGCCCAGCGAAGCCGAGCCGGGCGGCAGGCCGAAACCGAGGAAGTCGAGCGAGGTGAGCGTGGTGATCGAGCCGTTCAGGATGAAAGGCAGGAAGGTCAGCGTCGCCACCATGGCGTTGGGCAGGAGATGCCGCCACATGATGGTGCCGTTCTTCACGCCGAGCGCGCGCGCCGCATTCACATATTCAAAATTTCGCGCCCGCAAAAATTCCGCGCGCACGACGCCGACGAAGGCGACCCATGAGAACAGAAGCATGATGCCGAGAAGGACCCAGAAGCCGGGCGGCAATATCGCCGCGATAATCAGCAACAGGTAGAGAACCGGGATCGAGGACCAGATTTCAATGAAACGCTGGAACAGAAGATCGACCCAGCCGCCGAAATAGCCCTGAACCGCACCAGCCGTCACGCCGATGATGGCCGAGAAGAAGGTGAGGATGAGGCCGAACAGCACCGAAATGCGGAAACCGTAGAGCGCGCGCGCAAAGACGTCGCGGGCCTGATCGTCGGTGCCGAGCAGGTTGAAATTACCGAAACGGCAATTGGGATCGCTCACCCCTTGTGGATAGCGCTGGCAGCGCTCTTCGGGCGAATAAAGCCAGAACGGCTTCGACGGGGCCGCTTCTGGTATCTCGCTGTTCACGGTGTTGTAGGAATAACGGATCGGCGGCCAGATGGCCCAGCCATTATTGTTGATCTCGTCCTGTATCACCGGATCCCGATAGTCGGTGACGGCATAAAAGCCGCCGAATTTTTCTTCCGGATAGTCGACGAAAACCGGCATCAGCAGCTCGCCCTTGTAGGAAACGAGAATAGGCCGGTCATTGGCGATGAACTCGGAGAAAAGGGCTGCGACAAGCAGGAACAGGAAAATCCACAGCGACCAGTAACCGCGCTTGTTGGCCTTGAAATTCTGCCAGCGGCGCTTGTTGAGCGGTGACAGAAACGGACGTTTTACCGGCTTTGCGGCGGAGAGGGTGGTGTCGGTCATTACACGTCCCTCCGCTCAAAATCGATGCGCGGATCGATCCATGTATAGGTAAGGTCGGACAGGAGGCCGACCAGCAGGCCGATCAGCGAGAAGATGAAGAGGTTGGCGAACACCACCGGATAATCGCGGTTGATGACCGACTGATAGCCGAGCAATCCAAGTCCGTCGAGCGAGAAGATGGTTTCAATCAGAAGCGAGCCGGTGAAGAAGGCCGAGATGAACGCGCCCGGAAAACCGGCAATAACGATCAGCATCGCATTGCGGAAAACGTGACGATAGAGAACCTGGTTCTCGGTCAGCCCTTTGGCGCGGGCCGTCGTTACATATTGCTTGCGGATTTCTTCCAGAAACGAATTCTTGGTGAGAAGCGTCGTCGTGGCGAAGGCGGAAAGCACCAGTGCCGTCACCGGCAGAACCATGTGCCAAAGATAATCGCCGATCTTGCCCCAGAACGACATCTGCGCGAATTCGGGCGAAGTGAGGCCGCGCAGCGGGAACCAGTCGAAGAACGAGCCGCCCGCGAAAAGCACGATCAGCAGGATGGCGAACAGGAAGCTTGGAATGGCATAGCCGACGATGATGACGGCACTGGTCCAGGTGTCGAAGCGCGAACCGTCCTTGATCGCCTTGCGGATGCCGAGCGGTATGGAGATCATGTAGGACAGAAAAGTCAGCCACAGGCCCAGCGAGATCGAAACCGGCATCTTTTCCTTGATGAGATCAATCACGCTGATGTCGCGGAAATAGCTGTGACCGAAATCGAAGCGCAGATAGTTCCACAACATCTGTCCGAAGCGCTCCAGCGGCGGCTTGTCGAAACCGAACTGCTTTTCAAGGTCGGCGATGAATTGCGGGTCCAGCCCCTGCGCGCCGCGATATTTGGAATTGACTGAGCCGCTATCGACGGCACTTTGCCCGAAATCGCCGCCGCCACCCGAAAGGCGGTCAAGAGCATCGCCGCCCTGACCCGACAACTGCGCGATCACACGCTCGACCGGGCCGCCGGGGGCGAATTGAACGACGGCGAAGGAAATGGCCATGATGCCGAAAATCGTCGGGATCATCAGAAGCAGGCGACGGAGAATATAAGCGCCCATCAGCCCGTTTTTCTCCGCAGGTTCAGATCAGTCTTATGGCTTGCCAACAGCTCTTGCCTTTTCTTCATCAATCCACCACAGCATCTCGACAGGGAAGCCGTAATCGGGCTTCGGCTCCTTGAAACCGAACCGGTCCCAATAGGCCGCGAGATGATTCGCTGACGTCCAATTTGGAATCCAGTCGCGCCGGATACGCAAGTACCGATCGAGCACACGCATCGTGGCGACGAACTCCTCACGCGTCGAAGCTGCGCCGATATCCGCAATCAGCGCGTCGATCAACGGATCTTCCGTGCCGGGAAGGTTGTAGCTGCCCGGCATCCTGGCCGATTCGGCACCAAATATTCCGGCGAGCGATTCCTGTGTTGGCGTGGGGCTGAACTGTAGCGCCATGCCCACCAAGTCGAACTGGAAATCCTGCAGCCGCGCCTGATACTGGCTAGCATCGACAAGCCGCAGGCTTGCATCGATGCCGATGGCGCGCAGCTTCTGCGCAAAGGGATTATAGATCCGAGTAAAAGCTTCGGAATTGGAGAGCATTTCCAGCGCGAACTTCGATCCGTCCTTGTCGTGGAACTGACCGTTCTTGCGCTCGAAGCCCGCGGCCTCCAACAGCTTGATGGCCTCTGCGAACTGTTTCCGGTCCCGTCCTGTTCCGTCGGAAACCGGCATCAGCACGGCTTCGCCGAAAATGGCGTCGGGCAGCTTGCCGCGATAGCGTTCAAGCACCTTCAGCTCATCGGGTGTCGGCAGGCCGCTTGCCTGAAAATCCGATCCCTGAAAGCAGGATTGCGAACGGGTATAAATGTTGTAGAACAGATGCTCGTTGGTCCATTCGAAGTCGAAGCAGAGCGCAATTGCCTCGCGCACACGCGGATCACGGAACCGCTCGCGGCGCTGGTTCAGCGCCCAGGCCTGCATCAGCGGGCGCTTTTCTTTCGGAAAGGTGCGTTTGATGACCTTTCCCTGCTGGATGGCCGGGAAATCATAGGCCGTCGCCCAATTCTTGGAGACGGTCTCCTCGCGATAATCGATGTTGCCCTTCTTGAAGGCTTCGAATTGCGGCTGGCGATCGCGGAAAAATTCGATGCGAATGCGGTCGAAATGGTTGAAGCCTTTCTGCACCGGCAGGTCTTTGCCCCAATAATCCTCTACGCGGTCATATTCGATGAACTGACCGGCGGCGAAATTGCCGATCTTATAGGCGCCGGAACCCAGCACCGGCTCCATGGTCGTGGCTTCAAAGTCACGATCCTTGAACCAGTTTTCCGACAGAATCGGCACGACAACCGCATCGAGAAGGGCGTTCGCGCCGCGCCCCTCTACGACGCGCAGACGCACTTCGTGCTTGCCGGTTGCCTCCACCTTTTCCACACCTGCCAGATATTGGCGCAGTGTCGGATGGCCTTTCTGCTTGATGGTCGTATAGGTGAACACCACGTCCTTCGCCTCGATCGGCGAACCGTCGTGAAAACGCGCTTCCTTGCGAAGCTTGAAGGTGCAACTGCGCCGGTCTTTGGAAAGCGTCGCGCTTTCCGCGATCAGGCCATAGACGGAATCCGGCTCGTCCAGCGCCGAAGCCATCAGCGTATCGAAGGTCAGTTCCACGCGCGGCGGCGCATCGCCCTTGAAGGTGAAGGTGTTGAGCGTGTTGAACGTGTCGGTATTCTGGTTCCAGATCCAGCTCGACGGCGCGAAATTGAACGTGCCGCCTTTCGGCGCTTCGGGGCTGGCATAGTCGAAATGCTGAAAATCGGGACCGTATTTCAGGTCACCGAAAGCCGAAAGTCCGTGCAGCGCCCTGCCTGTCGGTATGTCGGCAATGGCTCTCGGTGGCAGGAAGGCCGCAAAAGCGGCACTTCCCGAAAACCCCAGAAAATGGCGGCGGTTCATGCGAAGGATTGTCATTCCCGTTCGGCCCTCATTCACTGCCGGTCTTGAGCTTGGCTTCCTTCGCAGGGTCTATCCACCAGGAGAACGGGTCAATCCCAACATAGTCGGGCTGCTTTTCAGGCATTCCGAATTTATTCCAGTAAGCCACGTTGATCTTGTCGGAATACCATTGCGGAATGACGTAATAGTTCCACAGAAGCGCGCGGTCGAGCGCATGGGTGGAAGCGACCAGCTCGTCGCGGTCCTTGGCATAGATGACGCGGTCGATCAGCTTGTCGATGGCGGGGTTCTGGATACCCGCATAATTGCGGCTGCCCTTGAAGTCGGCGGCCTTGGAGCCCCACATGTCGCGCTGCTCATTGCCCGGTGAAGCCGTCTGCGGGATGACTGAGGTGATGACATCATAGTCGAAATCATTGACGCGGGCCTGATACTGGGCTGTGTCGACGATGCGCACGGTGGCGTTGATGCCGATCTTGCGCAGGCTTGCCGCGAATGGATTGTAGATGCGCTCGTCCGTCGGGTCCTTGCCGAGAAACTCGATGGTGAATGGATTGCCCTTGGCATCGACGAGCTTGTTGCCCTGCAATGTCCAGCCTGCTTCCGAAAAGAGTTTCAGGGCGGTGCGCAGGTTGTCGCGCGTCGCCTGCGGCGTGTCATAGACCGGCAGCTTGAATTCCTTGGTCAGCGCATCGGCAGGAAGCGAATCCTTCACCGTTTCCAGAATGGCCTGTTCTGCGGGCGTCGGCGGGCCGCTCAGTTCCAGTTCATTGCCCGCGAAATAGCTGTTGATGCGCTTGTACTGGTTGAAGAACAGCAGGCGGTTCATCGATTCGAAGTCAAAGGCGTAAGTCAGCGCCTGACGCACTTTCGGGTCCTTGAACTTGTCGCGGCGCATATTGAGGAAATAACCCTGCATCCGCCCGACCGCATGGTAGGGGAAAGACGCCTTCACGACATCGCCGCGTTGCACTGCGGGGAAATTATACTGCTCCATCCAGCGCTGGATGCGGTTTTCCAGACGATAGTCATACTGGCCGCCCTTCTTGAAGGCTTCCCAGGTCGCGTCCTCGTTGAAATAATATTCATAGCGCAGCCGGTCGAAATTGTTGCGCCCCACATTGACGGCCAAATCCTTGCCCCAATAGTCGTCAACGCGCGCCCAGGTGATCGAGCGTCCGGGCGTCATGCTCTCGATCTTGTAGGCGGCGGAGCCGAGCGGGATTTCGAGCGTCGGGCGGGTGATGTCGCGCTGCCTGCCCTGCGCGTCCTTGCCCTCCCACCAGTGCTTGGGCAGAACGGCAAGCTGTCCCATGATCTGCGGCAGTTCGCGGTTGCCCTTTTGGCTGAAGGTGAATTTCACCTCATGTTCGCCGGTCTTTTCTGCCTTCTCCACGTCGCCATAATATTTGTTGTACAAGGGCGACTGCTTCTTCAGCACATCGAACGACCAGATCACGTCATCGACCGTGATCGGCTGGCCGTCATGCCATTTGGCGTTTGGATTGAGCTTGAACTTCACCCACGAAAAATCGTCGGGATATTGGAGCGCTTCGGCAATCAGCGGATATTGCGTCGATCCCTGATCTAGCGAATCCGTCATCAGCGTATCGTAAAGCATCCCGCCGCCGAAGTCCGACAGTCCTGCGGCAGGAACCCCTTGCACCACGAAGGGATTGAGGCTGTCGAAGGTGCCGACGGCAACCATATTCAGCGTGCCGCCTTTCGGCGCATCCGGGTTCACATAGTCGTAATGCTTGAAATCGGCTGGATATTTGGGCTCGCCAAGCAGGCTGGAAGAATAGCGCCATTGGGGTTCCGCATCATTTGCGCGAACCATTGAAACCGTGCCCGCAAGCATGGCCACCGCGAACGCACCCGCCCAAAAAGCTCTCATCCAGCCTTCTCCGTCTCTGTTTCGGATATATTAGGATGAAGTCTTATGGGTTTTTGCGGAGGAAGAAAGGCATGCGGACAATAAATTTGATGCGGGCAAGAAAAAAGCCCGGCGAGCCGGGCTTTGATCGTCATTCCGTGTCGTCGGCTTAATTCGCCGGTGCCGGTTCCGCAGGCTTCTGCTCCCCGCCTGCCGGTGCATTGCCTTCAGCGGGCTTTTCGCCTTCGGCTGGCTTTGCATCGCCACCTTCAGCAGGTGCCGCATCGGCGGCTGGCAACGGAGCCGGATTGTCGGACAGCGTGCGCAGATAAGCGATCAGATCGGCGCGCTCATTGTCTTTCTTGTCGCCGGCAAAGCCCATGGCCGTGCCCTTGATGAAGCCCTTCGGCGAGGTCAGGAACTTGTTGAGATGCTCAAAGTCCCACTTGTTGCCCGCAGCGCCGAATTCCTTCATCGCAGCCGAATAGCCAAAACCTTCAACGGAGGCAGCCGGGCGGTTCACGACATCCCACAGATGCGGACCGACCTTGTTGGCGCCACCCTTTTCACCGGTATGACATGCCGCGCAACGCTTGAAGACGGCTTCACCGCGTGCCGGATCGGCAGACTGCAGCAAGGTTGCGATCGAAACTTCTTCCTTGGCCGGTGCAGCTCCTCCTTCACCGGTGGAGGCTTCCGCCGCTTCGATGGCAAAGCCCGGCTTTTCAGGCGCAGGCGAGTGAAACAGCGAATCGGACAGGATGCCCGTTGTCATGACAACGAATACCGTTGCCAGAAAAGCCATGATAAACTTGTTAGTCCGGGTTGAATTCATCGCCGGTCAGCGCTCCCTCTACCAAAACGCTCTCCCCGAGAACGCTCTCCTAGCCGGCATGCAAGCCTTTAATAAAGGTCGCAATTCTCTCCCCGGCATCGGGCGGAAACTAGGTCTTTTGCCAGGGCGATGCAACACTAATAAAGGGGACCGGACCCGTGACTTTTTGACACTTTTGATGCATTTCCAGCACCGGCGAAGCGCGGTACAAGGCGTTCGCGACCTTATTTCTTCTCAAGAGGCCATCATGCTGCAGACCTTAAAGACCCTCACGCTGATTCCCGCACGGATGGCCTCCACGCGCCTGCCGAACAAGCCGCTCGCCGATATTTGCGGCAAGCCGATGATCGTCCATGTGGCCGATCGTGCTGCTGCTGCAAAGCTGGGCCGGACGGTGGTTGCAACCGACAGCGAGGAGATTTTTTCGGTCGTGACCGCGCATGGCCACGAAGCCATCATGACGCGGGAGGATCACGAATCCGGTTCGGACCGCATCTATGAAGCGCTTTTGAAAGTCGATCCCGCGGGTGAGGTCGATGCGGTGGTGAACGTTCAGGGGGACCTGCCGACCATTGATCCCGACATCATCCGGCGCGCGCTTCTGCCGCTGGAAGACGGACCTGCTGACATTGCGACGCTCGGCGTCGAAATCGAGGAAGAATCGGAAAAGACCAATCCGAGCGTGGTGAAGATCGTCGGCTCGCCGCTGGCAGGCAACAGCCGCCTGCGCGCGCTCTATTTCACTCGCGCAACCGCGCCCTATGGTGAAGGTCCGCTCTATCACCATATCGGCCTTTACGCCTATCGCCGCTCGGCACTGGAGCGCTTTGTGAAGCTCGGGCCATCGCCGCTGGAAAAGCGCGAGAAACTGGAGCAATTGCGGGCGCTCGAAGCTGGAATGCGCATCGATGTGGAACTGGTGAAGACGGTGCCGCTCGGCGTTGACACGCAGGCCGATCTTGACCGTGCGCGCCTTCTTGTCGCAAAGGGTATCTGACGACCGTCGTTTGGCGGCAATTGAGAAAGCATGGACACGATGAAAACCAACAGGATTTCCTTCCAGGGTGAAGCGGGCGCAAACTCCGATACGGCGTGCCGCAACATGTTTCCCGACATGGAGCCTCTGCCGTGCCCGACTTTCGAGGATGCCTTCAACGCGGTTGAAACCGGCGCCGCCGACCTCGCGATGATCCCGATCGAAAACACGCTGGCCGGTCGCGTCGCCGATATTCATTATCTGCTGCCGCTCGCCGACATGCATATCGTCGGCGAATATTTCCTGCCGATCCATTTCCAGCTCATGGTGCTTCCGGGCGTCAAACGGGAGGAAATCAAGACCGTGCACAGCCATGTCCACGCGCTCGGCCAGTGCCGCAACGTCATCCGCCAGAATGGCTGGAAGGGCGTCATCGCGGGCGATACGGCAGGAGCTGCGCGTCTCGTCGCCGACATGAAGGACCGCTCCATGGCGGCATTGGCGCCGCGCCTTGCCGCCGATCTCTATGGCCTCGATATCCTGGAAGAAAATGTCGAGGATTCGGAAGACAATGTGACCCGTTTCGTGGTCCTGTCCAAGAACAGCCAATGGGCGCCGCGTCCCGAAAACGGCGAGCGGATCGTGACGACTTTTGTCTTTCGCGTGCGCAACGTCCCGGCAGCGCTCTACAAGGCGCTGGGCGGTTTCGCCACCAACGGCATCAACATGACCAAGCTCGAAAGCTACCAGATCGGCGGGCGTTTCATCGCCACGCAGTTCTATGCCGATGTCGAAGGGCATCCGGAAGATGCCAATCTGAAGCTTGCGCTGGAAGAACTGCGCTTCTTCACGAAGGAAGTCCGCATCCTCGGCGTCTATCAGGGCAGCGATATTCGCGGCACACAGCTACTTGCCGCTGAGTAGTCAGCTCGGGTCGTAGGCCCACGCCCTTATCAGATGGGTTGCGATGGCGCCGGATGGCGGCACCCGCAGCCCGTTTTCATGCGTGCCTTCGAGCATGGTGCGCACTTCAGCCTTCGAGAACCAGCGGCCGTCTTCCAGCTCCGAACGGTCGATGGTGAAATCGTCGCTCAAAACCTCTGCATGGCAGCCGATCATCAGCGAATAGGGGAACGGCCAGGGCTGGCTCGCATGATAGGCGACACGGCCGATGGCGAGCCCCATTTCCTCCACGCTTTCCCGGCGCACGGCTGCCTCGATTGTTTCGCCATGCTCGATAAAGCCCGCGAGACAGGAATAGGAGCCGGGCGCAAAATGCGGCCCACGGGCAAGAATGCATTTTTCGCCGCGCACCGGCAGCATGATCGCCACCGGATCGGTACGCGGAAAATGCTCCGCGCCGCAATTGGGGCATTGCCGCTTGGCGCCACCGGCGCGCATTTCGGTTTTCGTGCCGCATCGTCCGCAGAAACGGTGATTGGCGTGCCATGCGGTGAGTGCTGCTGCGTGTGCTAGCGCGCCAAGCAGTTCGGCAGACACCAGCCCCTCCGTATAGATGCTGCGATAGTCCTGCATCCGGAAAGGCGCTTCCATCGCTTCCGGATCGAGCTGCGTCGTCAATGCCACAAGCGGCATTCCGTCCTGAAGCCCGAGCAGAACAGGCTCCTGCAGGTCGGGCGCAAATTCCTTCGCCTCGCCGAAGCGGAACAAGGCGCGCGGCGCTTTCTCATCGGCATAGTCGAGAAGCAGCCTGTTGCCGCCCAGCAGCATGATTCGGGTTTGGGGAAGTTCCAGCGCCGTGAAGGCCGAATCATCCTGCCGCTTTTCGGATTGGCGGTCGATCCGGTTGCCGGAAAAACCGACGGATCGGCTTGGTTCGATTTCCGGCAGGTCATAAAGACGGAAAGCCATGATTATCTCTGGAAAGGATTTTGGGGGATCGAAACGCATCCCGAAAAGATGCGCGCGAAAACAAACTAAAGCGCCGCGCGAATGGCGGCGATGAATTTTTCGGCGTCTCTTTCGTCGTAGGCTTCGCGGGTGCCAAAACCCCAAACGGGACCGGGCCAGCCCGCATCGCCCTCGTTGCGGGCGATCACATGCAAATGCAATTGCCGCACGATATTGCCGAGCGCGCCCGTATTGATTTTTTCGCAGCCCGTCGCCGACTTGAGCGCCTGCGCAACGATGCCGGTCTCGAAGGTCAGCATCGTCTGGTCGAGCGGTGTCATGTCGTGAATCTCGGCGAGATCAGGACGGCGCGGCACCAGGATCAGCCAAGGCCAGCGCCGGTCATTCATCAGCCGAAGCTCGCACAGGCCGAGCTTGGCGACGGAAAAAGTGTCGGCATTGAGCCGTTTATCAAGTTCAAATTGTCCCATAGGCCGATTCCTATCAGTTTTTTTCGTTCAGCGCTTGCTTTTTGCGCAACGATTGACGATATGCAGACCGGGAGGTTGGTGGTGGACGAGCCACTCGCCAACCGGGTCAGGTCCGGAAGGAAGCAGCCCTAACGAGCCACGGCACGGGTCATCGTGCCAGCCTCCCACCCTTCTCACCGCGCCGACGACTGTTGATGGACAGCCTCTTTGGTTGACGCCGCTCATGCGTCCGGTCCAAACTGGCGGCTGAGAAAGAAGCGAATGGAGAACGGAAGGGCAGCTCATGGACACAAAATCCGCTGATGGCGCCTACCGCGTTCTCGCCCGCAAGTATCGCCCCCAGAATTTCAACGACCTTATCGGCCAGGAGCCGATGGTCCGCACGCTCAAGAACGCGTTCGAGACGGGCCGCATCGCGCAGGCCTGGATGCTCACTGGCGTTCGCGGGGTCGGCAAGACCACCACGGCGCGCATTCTGGCGCGCGCGCTCAATTACAAGACCGATACGGTTGACCAGCCGACCATCGACCTTTCCGTGCAGGGCGAAAACTGCCAGGCGATCATGGAAGGCCGCCATGTCGACGTGATCGAGATGGACGCCGCCTCGCATACCGGCATCGATGACATTCGCGAGATCATCGAGCAGGTTCGCTACCGTCCGGTTTCGGCGCGCTACAAGGTCTATATCATCGACGAAGTGCACATGCTTTCCACCGCCGCCTTCAACGGCCTGTTGAAGACGCTGGAGGAGCCGCCGCCGCACGTCAAATTCATCTTTGCTACCACTGAAATCCGAAAAGTACCGATCACGGTTCTGTCGCGCTGCCAGCGTTTCGACCTGCGTCGTATCGAATCGGGCACGCTTGCCGCTCATCTGCGCCGTATTGCGGAAGCCGAACAGATCGAGGTGGATGACGCATCGCTGGCCATGATCGCCCGCGCAGGCGAAGGCTCGGCACGCGATTCGCTGTCGATCTTCGATCAGGCCATCGCGCATGGCGCTGGCACCGTCACGGCGGAAGCCGTGCGCTCCATGCTGGGCCTTGCCGACCGCGCTCGCATCATCGACCTGTTCGAGATGCTGATGCGCGGTGACGTCGCAGGCGCTCTGACCGAATTTCGCGCCCAATATGATGTCGGCGCGGATCCTTCAGTTGTGCTGACCGATCTGGCCGATTTCAACCATCTGGTCACGCGCCTCCGTTTCACGCCTGACGTGGCGGAAGACGTGTCATTGTCGGAAGACGAACGCGTGCGAGGCCGTGAATTCGCGCAGAAACTTTCGGTCCGCGTGCTGTCGCGGACATGGCAGATGCTGCTCAAGGGCATTGCGGAAGTGGACACCGCAACAAGGCCGGTTCAGGCAGCGGAAATGCTGCTGATTCGCCTTGCCCATGCCGCCGATCTGCCGACGCTGGATGAAGCAATCCGCGGTCTCGACAGTGGTTCGGTTTCCGCGCCGCGCCCGCAGCCGGGCAATCCGCGCCCAAATGGCGGTGGCCAGCCCGAAGCGCGTTTTGCCACTGACGCGGTTGGCGCATCTTCGATGGCGCCCGCTTCCGGTGGGCCAGCCACGGCCATGCGTATCGTGGAAACCACGGCGCAACTGGCGCAGCCGGTGCAGGCAGCGCAGCCGGCTGTCGAACCCACGCCGCAGCCCTCGGTACCGATCAACAGCCTGCACGATGTTGTGGCCCTTGCCGACAAGCACCGCGACATGCAGTTCAAGATTCTGGTCAAGAACTGTGTGCGTCTGGCTTCTATTGCGCCCGGACGTCTCGAAATCGGCCTGACCGACGATGCGCCGAAGTCGCTGCCGAGCGATATTTCGCAGCGCCTCCTCAACTGGACCGGCATTCGCTGGATCGTCACCGTCGCGCGCGATGTGGCGGGGCAGACCATTTCCGAGGCTGAAACCGAGCGCCGCGACAATCTGGTGACCGACGCCCGAGCCGATCCCGATGTGGCCGCCATTCTCGCAGCCTTTCCGGGCGCGAAGATTACGGACGTGCGCATTGCCGTGCCGGAACAGAATGACGACGAGGATATCGACCTCGACGCTATACCGGAAACACCGGACGTAACGTCTGAAGACGACTGAACTACGGAATGATGGAGTAAACCCATGCGTGACATGATGGGCATGATGAAGCAGGCGAAGGAATTGCAGGCCAAGATGAAGGCCATGCAGGACGAGATCGCCAATCTGGAAGCCTCGGCGTCTTCGGGCGGCGGGCTGGTGACGATCACGCTTTCCGGTAAGGGCACCCTGTCGGCGCTGAAGATCGACCCGTCGCTGATGAAGGAAGACGAGGTGGAAATCCTCGAGGACCTCATCATCGCGGCGCATAACGACGCCAAGGCCAAGCTCGAAGCCGCCATGGCCGAAAAGACCCAGTCGCTCACCGCCGGCCTGCCGATCCCTCCGGGGTTTAAGCTGCCGTTTTAGGGGAATAGGGCAATAAGGCAGTAGGGCAGTATGGTTTTATCTGCCGGATTGCCGCCGCCCATTTTTCCTATTGCCTTACTGCCCTATTGCCTTACTGCCTTAAAAGATGTCCAAACGAATAGCCGGTCCTGAAATCGAACGTCTCATCCAGCTTCTGGCCCGCGTGCCGGGGCTTGGGCCGCGTTCGGCCCGTCGCGCGGCGCTGCATCTCATCAAGAAGAAGGAAGCGCTTCTGGTGCCGCTTGGCGGCGCGATGCAGGAGGCTGCCGAAAAGGTGCGCATCTGTTCGTGCTGCGGCAATGTCGATACGTCCGATCCATGCACGATCTGCACCGATGAGCGCCGCGATCCGGCGACATTGATCGTCGTGGAGGATGTTTCCGATCTCTGGGCGCTGGAGCGCGCCGGTACGATGAATGTGCGGTATCACGTTCTCGGCGGTCGCCTGTCGCCGCTCGATGGCATCGGCCCGGACGATCTCAACATCAAGGGATTGGTGGAACGTGTCGCGGCCGGTGAAATCAAGGAAGTGATTTTGGCGGTCAACGCCACCGTCGAAGGCCAGACGACCGCGCATTACATCACCGACCAGCTATCGAATTTCGATGTGCGCGTGACACGGCTTGCCCATGGCGTTCCGGTCGGCGGCGAACTCGACTATCTGGATGAAGGCACGCTTGCCGCAGCGTTACGGGCACGGACAACGCTTTAGAGCATTTCCAGCAAAAGTGTGAAACGGTTTTGCGCAGGATAATGCGACAAAACAAATCTAGGTTTGGAGACATGCATGGCAGCGGGACATTGGAAGCGTAGCCTGAAGATTGGTCTCGCACTGCTTGCCGGTCTTGTCATTTCCCCCGCCATCGCCGCGCCCTCGAAGGCACAGATCGAAAGCCAGTATCGCAATTGGCTGGAGAAAGATCTCTGGCCGGAAGCGAAGGCGGCAGGTGTGTCCCGCGCCGTGTTCGATCAGGCTTTCGCCGGTGTCTCGATCAATTGGAAGCTGCCCGATCTTGTCATTCCCGGCGAAAAGCCCTCGACGCCAAAAGAGCAGAAGCAGGCGGAATTTGGCGCGCCCGGGAAATATTTTAACGCCAAGACGATGGGCGCCGTCACAAGTGGCGGACAGGCGCGCTACGGCCAATATGCCAGCCTCCTGAAGCGCATCGAACAGAAGTACGGCGTTCCGGGGCCGATCCTGCTCGCCGTATGGGGCCGCGAATCCGGCTTCGGCACGGTGAAGATTCCCTATAATGCCTATGAGGTTCTCGGCACCAAGGCCTTTATGGCAACCCGCAAGGACATGTTCCGCAAGGAACTGATCGCCGCGCTCGAAATCGCCTCGAAAGGCTATATCGACGAGAGCGCCATGAAAAGCTCTTGGGCGGGCGCGCTCGGCCAGCCGCAATTCATGCCGACCTCCTATCTCAAGCACGCCGTCGATTTCGACGGCGACGGCAAGCGCGACATCTGGAATTCTGTGCCCGATACGCTCGCCTCCATTGCCAATTATCTGAAACTGCATGGCTGGCAGAATGGGCGCGACTGGGGCTTTGAGGTCAACGTTCCGGAGAATGTCTCATGCTCGCTGGAAGGACCGGATCAGGGCAAGTCGATTGGCGAATGGGCGAAGCTCGGCGTCACCAGGGTGAATGGCAAGCCGTTTCCCGCCCATGAATTGAAGGGCGAGGGTTTTCTGCTCATGCCTGCCGGTCACCACGGCCCGGCCTTTGTGGTGAGCCCGAATTTCTATGTGCTCAAGGACTATAATATGAGCGATCTCTATGCGCTCTTTATCGGCCATGTCGGTGATCGCATCGCCTATGGCGCGGGCGATTTCAGCCGTGCATGGGGCGATGTCGGCTCCATGTATCGCTCCGATATTGGCGCAATGCAGAAGCGCATGCAGGCGCTCGGCTATGATGTCGGCAAGCCGGACGGGTTGCCCGGCTTCAAGACGCGCCGCTCCATCGGCCTGTGGCAGGCCAGGAACGGCATGGCTTCTACCTGCTTCCCGCAACCGGAATTGCTGCGTCAGATTCGCTGAATGAGATCGGCAAAAGCCTGCAAGGCTTTGGTCCTGTAGCGGTCATTGTGCTGAAGCATGAGGAACTGACGCCGGGGCAGGGGAAAATCCGCCTTTACCAGTGTTCCCGCTGCCAGATGCGGCGCCGCGACAAGCTCCGATATGGCGGTCACATAATCGCCGGAGCGCACCGCCGAACAGATGGCTTCGTTGGAGGGCAGTTCCAGCGCCACATGGAGCCGCGCCGGGTCATAGCCGGAAGCGCGCATGGCATCCTCGAAAACGCTGCGCGTTCCCGATCCCTGTTCGCGCAAAATCCATTTTCCCTTAAAAAGCCGGTCCCAGTTCAGCTTCCCGCTGCCTGCCCAGTCATGGTCGGGACGCACCACCAGAATGAGCTGATCGCTTGCAACCTTGGTGATCGATAGCGACGGAGCCTGCACCGCCCCTTCCACGAGGCCGATATCGGCAACGCCTTCCTCTGTCGCCTGGGTCACGCTTTCCGTGTTTCCGAGCGTCAGCCGCACATCGATCAGGGGGTAGGCAGCGTGAAATCGCGCCAGAAAGGGCGGCAGCCAGTAGCTTGCAATGGTCTGGCTGGCATGGATGGCGAGAATGCCGCGCTTGCCGCCGCCAAGTTCCGACAGCATACGCTCGGCGGAACGCGCGCGGGCAAGCGTGGCGCGCGCCTCATCCAGAAACATGCGTCCATCGCCGGTCAACTCAATGCGCCGGCCGATGCGGTTGAAGAGGGTCGCGCCGTAGCGGTCTTCCATCGTGCGGATGGCTGAACTGACCGCCGAAGGGGTCAGATGCAGGGCTTCCGAGGCTTGGGTGAGGTGCTCCCGCTCGGCAACTTCTATGAAAATTCGCAGTTGTTCCAGTGTCATAGCGATAATCGTTCGATTTTATCGAATGAAATATGCCATATAATGAAATGGAATGAACAGTAAAAATCAAGCATCTGATCGGAAAATATTTTTCTTTCTCGATGAAATGCCAAAATGACATACTCCAAAATCCAGAACATCCTCCCGGGCCTCGCCTTGAGTATTGCCGTCACCGCCGCGGCGCTGACGCTGGAAAAAATCGAGGAGTATTATGCGGGGCGGGCATGGCTGGAAGCGCTGGTTATCGCCATCCTGCTCGGTACGGTCGTCCGGACGTTCCTGCGGCCCGGCCCACGGTTCAACAAGGGAATAGGCTTTTCCGCCAAGCTGCTGCTGGAGATCGCCGTGGTATTGCTCGGAGCTTCGATCAGCGCAAGCGCGGTCGTTGCTGCTGGCTCGGGGCTCATTTTCGGCATTGCGGGCGTCGTTGTGGTGGCGATTTCGCTCAGCTACGGGATCGGTCGCCTGTTGAAGCTGCCGCATCGCATGGCGGCACTGGTCGCCTGCGGCAATTCCATCTGCGGCAATTCGGCGATTGCCGCCACTGCGCCAGTCATCGGCGCGGGTAGCGAGGATGTGGCGGCTTCCATCGCCTTCACCGCGATTTTGGGTGTGGTTGTGGTGTTGACCTTGCCGCTGCTGGTGCCGCTTTTGGGCTTGTCGCACACGCAATATGGCGTGCTGGCAGGGCTGACCGTTTATGCGGTGCCGCAGGTTCTGGCGGCCACTGCGCCGGTCGCGACGGTCAGCGTGCAGCTCGGCACGCTGGTCAAACTGGTCCGCGTGCTCATGCTGGGCCCAGTGATTCTTGTTCTCGCGCTTCTTGCCGGTAACAAGGATGCGAATGCCAAGCCCGGCTTCTTCCAGCTCGTGCCATGGTTCATTCTGGGCTTTCTCGGCATGATGGCATTGCATTCGCTGCACCTGATACCGGAATCGATCCTCCCCGCGATTCAGTCTGCCTCGACCATCCTCACTATCGTTTCGATGGCGGCGCTGGGGCTTGGCGTGGATGTGCGTTCCGTCGCAGCCGCCGGTGGCCGTGTGACGTTGACTGCGATTCTCTCATTGCTTGTGCTGGGCCTCATCAGCCTTGGGCTGATTCATCTGCTGAACATTGCCTGAGGCCACAGGCGCGGGCACCAATGCACTCCGCAAAAATTGCGATTGTTGCGGCTTTTAGAACATGGTGCGATAGGGCTTGCCAATATGTGAGAGATTGCCATGACCCTGTTGCCGCTTACCATGATCCCCGACCCAATCCTGCGCAAGCTGTCCCTTCCTGTCGAAACCATCAATGGCGAAATCCGCCAACTCGCGGAGGATATGCTCCAAACCATGTATGAATCGTCGGGCGCGGGCATTGCCGCCGTGCAGGTTGGCAGGCTCCTGCGCATGACCGCGATCGATGTCGAATATCGCAATGGCGAGCCCAAGCCTATCATCGCCATCAACCCCGAAATCATCGCCGCCTCGGAGGAGAAAAGCACGTATGACGAGGGCTGCCTGTCTGTCGGGGCTGCCTATCGCGGCTCGGTTTCGCGCCCTGCGCGGATTACCGTTTCCTATACGGACCTGAATGGCGAAAAAAAGCGGATCGATGCCGATGGCATTCTGGCCACCTGCTTCCAGCATGAGATCGACCATATGAACGGCGTGCTCTTTCTCGATCACCTGACGGCAGAACAGCGCGATGAAATACTGGAGAAAGTGGCGATGAATGCTTCGCCCGATACCTGAATGATTTCTCTGGCGGGAGGTACAACCTCTTCGGCCATCGTGACCCATGGCGAAAGACAAAGCCCGACATGAGCGGTGCTTCAACACGCTGATTTATCAAACACGTTAAAAAGACTAGGGCATTTTCAGCGACGCGAAGCGCGTTGGCGTCGGATAATGCGATAAAAGCAATTGGCCTCGTCCTGAAACGCGCAACGGTTTTCGGACAAGGCACAGGTAAAAGCAAACAATAGAGCGAAGATCGGGTTCAACCCGCTGGAGATACGCTCTAGAACCAATAACAGAAATAGGATGAATGAGCTATGGCCAGAAGCTCTTCCTCTGTATAGGAGTCATTCTCGTAATAATGCGGCGGCATGCAATTGGAAACATACCAATTGGCAAATCTCGTCAGTACATCCATTACTAGGTTTTTCATAACCATCTCCTTCAAGACGGTTATATTATGCGTCTCTCTTGAAATAGGCGCATGTCCAATACAGTGGGTACAATTTTTACGTGACTAAAAACCGCCGTGCGAAGGCGACAGCAATCGCGCCTGTGGCGATAAGCCGAACCAAACGCACCCAGGTTGCCAGTCCGTCTGGAGTGGTTCCTATTTCACTGGAGATGACTTGGAGCGGTTCCGAATCCAACGGAATCGTTGGATCCGCTCTATCTATTTTTCCGGTATTTCCGAATGCAAACCGTTTCACGCTTTTGCTGGAAATGCTCTGGCTGCACGTATCGGCGCTCGCGTAATCTGAAAAAGAAAAAGCCCGCCGAGAAGCGGGCTTTCCATGTTCGGTCGAAACCGGAAAAGATTAGTTCTTTTCCTGCTTCTTCAGAGCGGCGCCGAGGATGTCGCCGAGCGAAGCGCCGGAGTCGGACGAACCGTACTGAGCGACAGCTTCCTTTTCTTCAGCGATTTCAAGCGCCTTGATCGAGACCTGCAGCTTGCGGGTCTTCTTGTCGAAGGCGATGACGCGGGCGTCAACCTTCTGACCGACCGTGAAGCGTTCCGGACGCTGTTCGTCGCGGTCGCGCGACAGATCCGAACGCTTGATGAAGCTTTCCAGATCGTGGTCGACGAGACGGACTTCGAGGCCACCGTCGGTAACGGCGGTCACTTCGCAGGTCACAACGGCGTTCTTGCGCAGTTCGCCCGAAGCTGCTGCTTCGCCGACCTTGTCGCCGGAAAGCTGCTTGATGCCGAGCGAGATGCGTTCCTTCTCGACGTCAACGTCGAGAACGACAGCCTTGACGACTTCACCCTTGTTGTACTCTTCGATGACCTGTTCGCCCGGACGGTTCCAGTCGAGGTCGGAGAGGTGAACCATGCCGTCAACGTCGCCGTCGAGACCGATGAACAGGCCGAACTCGGTCTTGTTCTTGACTTCGCCTTCAACAACGGTGCCGACAGGGTACTTCTGGGCAAAGGTCGTCCACGGATTGTCGAGGGTCTGCTTGAGGCCGAGGGAGATGCGGCGCTTGACCGGATCAACTTCGAGCACAACGACTTCGACTTCCTGCGTGGTGGAGAGAATCTTGCCCGGATGGACATTCTTCTTGGTCCACGACATTTCGGAAACGTGGATGAGGCCTTCGATGCCCGGCTCGATTTCGACGAACGCACCGTAGTCGGTGATGTTCGTGACGGTGCCGGTGATCTTTTTGCCGATCGGGTACTTCGCGCCGATGCCATCCCAAGGATCGTTCTCGAGCTGCTTCATGCCGAGCGAGATACGATGGGTTTCCTGGTTGATGCGGATGATCTGCACCTTGACCGTCTGGCCGATGGTGAGGATTTCCGACGGATGGTTGACGCGGCGCCATGCCATGTCGGTGACGTGCAGCAGACCGTCGATGCCGCCGAGGTCGACGAACGCACCGTAATCGGTGATGTTCTTGACGACGCCTTCAACGACCTGACCTTCTTCAAGGTTCTGGACGATTTCCGAACGCTGTTCCGCACGGCTTTCTTCAAGAACGGTACGGCGCGAGACAACGATGTTGCCGCGGCGCTTGTCCATCTTGAGGATTTCGAACGGCTGCGGGACGTGCATGAGCGGGGTGACGTCGCGGATCGGACGGATGTCGACCTGCGAACGCGGCAGGAAGGCAACAGCGCCGTCGAGGTCGACGGTGAAACCACCTTTGACCTGATTGAAGATCACGCCATCGACGCGCTCGCCATTGGCGAACTTCTGCTCAAGCTTGACCCAGCTTTCTTCACGGCGTGCTTTTTCGCGCGACAGGACAGCTTCGCCCAGAGCGTTTTCGATGCGCTCGACGTAAACTTCCACTTCGTCGCCCGGCTTCAGCGTGCCGTCCTTGCCCTTGGCGCCGAATTCCTTCAGCGGCACGCGGCCCTCGACCTTCAGACCGGCGTCGATGATCGCCATGTCCTTTTCAATGGCTACGATGCGGCCCTTGACGACATAACCTTCAGCAAGGTCGTTCGTGGCAAAGGATTCCGCCAGCAGCGATTCGAAATCTGCGAGGGATGGATTGAAATCTGACATGAATACTCCTGATGCATCCGGAAAATTCATCGGATGCAGCGCCGGGGGTTAGTGTTGCGTTATGCCAGACCTCGGCCCCGTCTTTGCAGACAACCGGCGCGTGGAACGCGAAGTCAGGCTTTTCAGTATGAGTGCAGCCTATATAGGTCCGAACTCGGGATAATCCAGCTTTTCAGGGCACAATGATACCCGAAAGGCTTGAAAACCTGCCGGATTCATCCCCGATGCTGCGCCAAAGCATGATCAATCAGCTTTTTTGCGGCCAGAAATGCCGCTTCTATACTCATTTCGCTCGTATCAAGCAAGTGCGCGTCTTCCGCAGGCTTCAAGGGAGAATCGACGCGGTTCGTGTCGCGCTCGTCGCGCTTCCTGAGGTCGGCAAGGATTTCTCCAAGATCGGCCTTGTCGCCGCGCGCCACGATTTCCTCATAGCGACGCTCGGCACGCACTTCCGGCGAGGCCGTGACGAAGAGCTTTATGGCTGCATCGGGACAGACGACGGTGCCGATATCGCGCCCGTCCAGCACGCTTGAGGGGAGCGCATTGGCGAAATTGCGTTGCGCTTCGACAAGCGCCCGCCGGACCTTCGGCATGACGGCGACCTTGGACGCCGCTTCGCCGATTGCATGCGCGGAAAGGACGGCCTTGTCCACCTCGCGCAGGTCGAGGTTGAGTGCAGCGTCAGCCGCCACCGCTTCGTCATCGAGCGGCAGACCCTTGTCGAGAAGCGCCTTGGCGACGGCGCGATAGGTCAGCCCGGTATCCAGATGCGGCATGCCGTAGTGAATGGCGATGCGCCGGGCAAGGGTTCCCTTGCCCGAGGCGGCCGGTCCGTCGATGGCGACGATAAACGGCATCATTGCGCGCCGCTCAGTTCGATCTTCGCGCCCAGTCCCGGCATCATGTCCATGAATTCGGGGAAGGACGTGGCGATCATGGTGCTGTCGTCAACCGTCACCGGCTTTTCCGATGCAAGGCCCATGACGAGGAAGCTCATTGCAATGCGGTGATCAAGATGGGTTGCGACCGTGCCGCCGCCCAGTCCCTTGCCGTCGGGACGGCCACGGACCGTCAGCGACATTTCGCCTTCGGTGCAATCGACGCCATTGGCTTCAAGGCCGCGTGCGACCGCTGCCAGACGATCCGATTCCTTGACGCGCAGTTCGTCCAGCCCGTCCATCACGGTTTCGCCTTCCGCGAAGGAGGCGGCAATCGCCAGGACCGGATATTCGTCGATCATCGACGGCGCGCGTTCCGGCGGAACGGTGACACCTTTCAGCTTCGACGCCTTCACGCGCAGATCGGCAACGTCCTCGCCGCCTGCGAGCCGCGCATTGAGCACCTCGATATCGGCGCCCATTTCCTGAAGCGTCAGGATCAGGCCGGTGCGGGTCGGGTTCATCAGCACATTGCGGATGGTGACGTCCGAACCTTCCACCAGAAGGGCGGCGACGAGCGGGAAGGCGGTCGAGGACGGATCGCCCGGCACGTCGATGGTCTGGCCGGTGAGCTTGCCCTGTCCAACGATGCGGATATGGCGCACGCCATCCTTGTCGGTTTCCACCGTCAGGTCCGCGCCAAAGCCCTGCAGCATTTTTTCGGTATGATCGCGCGTCATGACCGGCTCGATGACGGTGGTGACGCCGGGCGTGTTGAGACCGGCGAGCAGCACGGCGGATTTCACCTGCGCGGAGGCCATCGGCACGCGATAGGTGATCGGATTGGCCGTCTTCGGGCCGATCAGCGTCAGCGGCATGCGGTCGCCTTCGGCTGCTTCCACCTGAACGCCCATTTCGCGCAACGGGTTCAGCACGCGGCCCATCGGGCGCTTCGACAGCGAGGCGTCGCCGATAAAGGAGGTTTTCATGTCATAGGTGCCGACAAGGCCCATGGTGAGGCGCGCACCGGTTCCGGCATTGCCGAAATCGAGCGCTGCTTCGGGCTGCAGCAGGCAGCCATTGCCGACGCCGTTGATGATCCAGACATCGCCCTCTTTACGGATTTTCGCGCCCATGGCCTGCATGGCGCGGCCGGTATTGATGACGTCTTCGCCTTCCAGAAGGCCGGTAATGCGGGTTTCACCCGAAGCCAGACCGCCGAACATGAAGGAGCGGTGCGAGATGGACTTGTCGCCCGGAATGCGGATTTCGCCCGTAAGTGCCTCCGAGCGGCGGGCGGTTGCTGGTTTCGGGGATGCAGAATGGGACATGGATTTTTCACAGTCACATTTTGGCGCGGACACGCGCCGGGATTGAGAGATAAGCGGGGCTTCCCTAGCATAGTAATATTGTGCGGTCATCCGCGAATACGCGGCGCGGGCGACACTGAGGCGGAAGAGTCTGCATATGCGCGTGCGTTTGGCTTTGACAAACGCGCCAAATTGCGTTTATGCACCGGACAACACTATAAACGCGCTTAAGACTTGCCCCTTGCCATATGGCTCAGCGAACAGCATGGTGACGGGCTGTATGCTTCGAGGCAGGCATCCCGGCGCGATATTATGAACTTGTGTCCCCGTGCAAATTAACGAGGCTAGACGTGGCAAAAGCTGAACTTGGTACCAAGCGTATCGACCCGGAAACGGGCAAGAAATTCTACGATCTCAATCGCGATCCGATCGTTTCGCCCTACACCGGCATTTCCTATCCGCGGTCCTATTTCGATTCCACGCTTGAAAGCCGTGTCGTTGAAGAGGAAACCGAAGAGGAAGAATTGGATACGGCGCTGGAAAAGCCCGATTTCGTCTCGCTCGAGGATGCTGACGACGAAACCAAGGGCGGCGGTGACGATCTGCCGGATATCGACGACGATGATGTCGATCTGGGTGACGACGATGACGACACCTTCCTCGAAGAAGAGGAAGACGAGGACGACGATATGTCGGGTATCCTCGGCGGTGGCGTCGGCGGCGACGACGAAGAAGGCTGATCCGTTCAGCCGCTCCGGATACGATGCTTTTGCGAGGCGGCCTTCGGGTCGCCTCGTTTCGTTTGGGCGCGTCTTGCACGGGAAGACCGCCGCGATCTGTGAATTATTTTTGGCAGATGCGAAAAGAGTTGCGATTTAGCTCTTGATCTTCTCGCGAACGCCATTTAATAAGCCGCCACACCGGGCAGCAAGTCCTGCCTGGCCCACCTCGAAAGAGGTCTGATGGGGCCATAGCTCAGCTGGGAGAGCGCCTGCATGGCATGCAGGAGGTCAGCGGTTCGATCCCGCTTGGCTCCACCAATTCCTTACTGAAATCCGGAAGACATACCCGTATCTATCGACGCGATAGCTGTCCTTGGACAGACGTGTTCGTGCGTCAAAATGATCTCGGGTGACATTTAACCGGATCTTTCAGGGATATGCCGCTCGACAACTCCCAAAAAGTTGGTAAGTGAAATTCCGAAGTATTTCGGCATGGCTATTTCGAATGAGCAGGCTTCCTGATTTCGATGGGCTGCGGTTTTTGTTGTGTATCGGAATCGCCGTCTTTCATTTTTCCTTCCGCATTCCGGTGAAGAATGAAGCGTTGAATGAATTTATATTAGCCTTCTCTTATTTTACCGACATCTTCTTTATTGTTTCCGGTCTTTTTCTGGCGCGCCGGCGAAACTATCTCTGGAACTGGCCCCGTTATGTTGCCTTTGTCGGAAAACGGCTGGCGCGGATTTATCCGCTGCACGTGCTTGCTTTTTCCTGTTTCGCGCTGCTGTCCATCCTCACGGCAGCGGGAATCCTGCATCCCCTGGGCAATCCCAGTACAAGCTGGCTTGATGGGCTGACCCAGCTCCTGCTGATTCACAATTGGGGATTGGGCAGCACGTCCTCCTACAATTATGTGAGCTGGTCGCTGAGCGCACTTTTCGCCATGTATCTGGCGTTTCCGCTGTTCGACATGTTGTGCCGCCGTTTCGGAAGTTGGGTTCTGGTCGGCGTCATCGTTGCGGCCATCGGCGGTGAATATCTGGCGCAGAAACTTGGCGTATTATCACTCACCCGCATACAGATATCCAATGTGGGCGTGTTCCGCACCTTGCCTTCCTTCCTCTTCGGGATGTGGCTTGCGAGGCGGGAGCATCCGGTCATGCCGCGCGCGGCCGTCAAAAGCCTGCTTGCCGTGTGCCTTGCCGTATTCCTGTTCTGCCACCCGTATAACGGACCGGGTGAACCCCATACGCTGGAAGGTCCTTTGCGGCTGGCATTCGTTTATACGAGCGTTTATGTGCTCTATCTCGCATCCGTTCAGGGCATCTATACGCCGCTGCAATGGCGCGTGCTGGCAAAACTCTCGCGTTACAGTTTCGGCATCTTCATCCTGCATCCCCTCGTCGGGATGATGTTTTTCCGAATGGCCCCGGAGCGGTGGAGCGAGACGACGGCGGGCGCGGTGCTGACCATCTGCGGCGCTGCTGTCGCCAGCGTGTTGATTGCCGCCGCCGCCTATCACCTGTTCGAGAATCCGCTTCACCGCCGGTTGGTGAAAAGGATAGACGCCTGGCTCGCCAGATACGAGCGCGGCTCTGCCGAAATCACGCAAGGCGGCCTGCCTGTCGTCCGATAGACAGGCGTGCCACCCGACCGATCAGGCCGTGCGCGTCGTGCCGCTGTCCTGTCGCATCAGATAGAGCGATGCGCCGACGATCAGCGCGGCCCCCGGCCAGAAGTTGATGCCGGGTGCGGCGGCAAAAACGATCCAGCCGAAAATCACATTGATCGGCAGTCTCAGATCGTCGAACGGCTGCAGATAAACCGCATCCGCGATCGAATAGGCTGCAATCTGGAAATATTGCGCCAAGGCAGTGAAAGCCCCGATGACGATCAATATCGACCAGATCTCTACGCTCGGCGCTGCGATTGCCGTCATGCTGAGGCCGGATGCCAGCCAGAGCGCTGCATTGATGGGGGTGAGCAGCACCAGCATATAGGCCGAAATTCTGGCGGGCCTTTCAAAACGGGTCAGATATTTGGTCATCACCGAATAGCCCGCCCATAGTGCGGCGGCGAGGACCGGCAGCAGCGAATAGACCGTATAGGAATCCGACCAGGGCGCGATGATGACCAGCGCGCCGACAAAGCCGGCGAATGTGGTGAGCAGCCGCGCCGGCGTGACCTTTTCCCGCAGAAACAGCCGCGCGCAAAGGATGACGAAGAACGGCGAGGTCATGGACAGGGCGACCACCTGCCAGATCGGCACATGGGTCAGCGCGTAAATCCAGACCTGTACGCCGGCGGCGGCCAGCGCGACGCGCATGACATGAAGGCCGAGGCGGCTGGTGAGCAGGGCTCCCGCGCCATCGCGAATGATCATGGGCAGTGTCAGCACCAGCGCAATCACATATTGCCAGAAGGCGATGATGACGGATGGAATGCCGGTACGCGTTCCCGCCCATTGGGTGGCGACATTGACCGCGGCATAGGCCGAACAGGCCGCGACCATTAGCGCTGCGCCGCGCACGGTGGGTTTCAAAGTTGGGGCAGAGGCAAGTTGGCTCAACGGTTTCTTCCCTTTTTTAAGCCTGCTACCTCAGGGTACGGGAAGAAAAACTGCAGGACGAAGACGGCAAGCCGTCCAGCCAAGCATGATTCCAACCTCGTTCTCTCTCATCCGGACTATGACCGTCGGCTTCGGAGTTGCACCGAATCTGCTGACCCTGACACGTTTTTCATGTCAGGCGCTCGCGGGCTTCGGGTGTTTCACCCGTTACCGCCGGTGGGGAATTTCACCCCGCCCTGAGAACTGGATATTTCTTTTGCACCGGATGGCATGAAGTTGCATCCGAGGCTGGCAATAAATAGGCCCCGTTTTTTCGCAAGGCAAGATACTCACTGCTCGTGCGGCAATGATGCGCCCTGATGCCTCTTGCTGCGCCCTCGAGTGCCATGCCATCGGAAAAGCATGGACGTATCGGCAACTCTCTTCTAGAAATCCGTAACGGGGTTGACCGGGAGAGGGGTCGGCTCCGCATGGTTCTGGGAGGAATGATGAGCACCAACGCAGTCCCCACGCAGTTTTCGCATGACCATCCGCTATGGCAGCCGGATGCCCGGCGCATCGCGGCCAGCAATCTGGAGCAGTTCCGCATTCGCGCCGAACAGCGGTCGGGCCTCAGCCTGCCGGATTATGCCGCGCTGCATCGCTGGTCGGTGGAGGATCGTGCCGGATTCTGGACGCTTGTGTGGGATTTCTGTGAGGTCGTCGGCGAGCGCGGCAGCAAGGCACTGGTCGATCAGGGCCATATGCGCGCGGCGAAATTCTTCCCTGAAGCAAGGCTCAATTTTGCGGAAAACCTGCTGCGATACAAAGGCCGTGAGGATGCGATCGTCTTTCGCGGCGAAGACAAGGTCCAGCGCCGCCTGACATGGGACGATCTTCATGCGCTGGTTTCAAAGTTGCAGCAATTCATGCTAGCCGAAGGCGTGGAACCCGGTGACCGCGTGGCGGGCATGATGCCCAATATGCCGGAAGCAGTGGCGCTGATGCTGGCGGCAAGCTCAATTGGCGCGGTCTGGTCATCCTGCTCGCCGGATTTCGGCGTGCAGGGTGTGCTCGACCGCTTCGGCCAGATTGAGCCGAAGCTGTTCTTCGCCTGCGACGGCTACTGGTATAATGGCAAGCGCATCGAGGTGGCAGACAAGGTTGCCGAAGTCACCGCGAAACTGCCGGGGCTGAAGCGCGCCGTCATCGTCACCTATCTGGGCGAGGCGGAAACGGTCGCGAGCAAGGCCGAAAAGGGCATCGCGCTCGATGCGGCGCTCGCTCCATTCACCGCAAGGCCGGTGGCGTTTACGCAGCTTCCCTTCGATCATCCGCTCTATATCCTCTTTTCCTCCGGCACGACCGGCATTCCGAAATGCATCGTGCACCGGGCGGGCGGGGTGCTGTTGCAGCATCTCAAGGAACACCGCCTCCATGCGGACTTGCGCGATGGCGACCGCTTTTTCTATTTCACCACCTGCGGCTGGATGATGTGGAACTGGCTGGCGTCCGGCATCGCATCGGGCGCGACGCTTTTGCTTTATGATGGATCTCCGTTCTACCCCGATGGCAATGTGCTGTTCGATTATGCCGCAGCCGAGGGCATGACCTTCTTCGGCACATCGGCGAAATTCATCGATGCAGTGCTGAAAGCCGGGCTGAAACCGGGGCAGACGCATGACCTGTCGGCGCTGCGCACCATTTCCTCCACCGGCTCGCCCTTGTCGCCGGAAGGCTTTGCCTTCGTCTATGAGGCGATCAAGCAGGATGTGCACCTCGCCTCCATTTCCGGCGGAACCGATATCGTGTCCTGCTTCGTGCTGGGCGTGCCGACCGAGCCGGTCTGGCAGGGCGAGATTCAAGGGGCGGGCCTTGGCATGGCCGTCGATGTCTGGAACGATGACGGCAAGCCGGTGCGGGGCGAAAAGGGCGAACTGGTCTGCACGAAGGCTTTCCCCTCCATGCCCCTGCAATTCTGGAACGATCCGGACGATGCCAAATATCAGGCCGCCTATTTCGAGCGTTTCGACAATATCTGGTGCCACGGCGATTTTGCCGAATGGACCGCGCATGACGGCATCGTCATCCATGGCCGTTCTGATGCGACGCTGAACCCCGGCGGCGTGCGCATCGGCACGGCGGAGATCTACAATCAGGTCGAGCAGATGCCGGAAGTGGCCGAGGCGCTGTGCATCGGGCAGGATTGGGACAAGGACGTGCGCGTGGTTCTGTTCGTGCGGCTTGCCGAAGGTGCCGTGCTGGACGATGATCTCAAGGCGCGCATCAAAACAAAAATCCGCACCGGCGCGACGCCGCGTCATGTCCCGGCGAAAATCGTAGCCGTGTCGGATATTCCGCGCACCAAGTCGGGCAAGATCGTGGAACTGGCCGTCCGCGACATTGTGCACGGTCGCGAGGTGAAGAACCGTGAGGCGCTTGCCAACCCGCAAGCACTGGAGCTCTATCGGGACATAGCCGAGCTGCAGCAGGACTGAATGGGTGCCGGATAACGGGCGCAACAAAATTTCGTTATCCGGTAATAAATAGCCACAGAACGCCGCGCAACCCCATTGCCTATTTGACCGCCACGGGACACTCTGCCTTCCACATAAGCCATCCTGCAAAGGATGGTCGCCGGGCAGAACTTGTGGAGGACGAGTATGTTTGCTTTGGGCCAAAATGGGGGCATGAACTTCGGTCTTGGCGAGGAGATCGAAGCCCTTCGCGATACGGTGCGCCGTTTCGCGGAAAGCCGCATTGCGCCGCTGGCCGCCGAAACCGACCGCAACAACGCGTTTCCTATGCATCTGTGGCGTGAACTGGGCGAGCTTGGCGTGCTTGGCATTACCGCGCCCGAAGAGCATGGCGGCGCTGGCATGGGTTATCTCGCCCATTGCGTCGCGATGGAAGAAATCAGCCGCGCTTCCGCCTCCATCGGCCTCAGCTATGGCGCGCATTCCAATCTCTGCGTCAATCAGATCACCCGCAACGGCTCGCCCGAACAGCGCGCGAAATATCTGCCGAAGCTTATTTCCGGCGAGCAAGTGGGCGCGCTGGCCATGTCCGAGCCGGGGGCCGGTTCCGACGTTGTTTCGATGAAGCTTCACGCTGAAAAACGGGGCGACCGTTACGTTCTCAACGGCAACAAGATGTGGATCACCAACGGCCCCGATGCCGACGTGCTGGTGGTCTATGCCAAGACCGATCCGGCGGCAGGCCCACGCGGCATCAGCGCCTTCATCGTCGAAAAAGGGTTTAAAGGCTTTTCGACCGCGCAAAAGCTCGACAAGCTCGGCATGCGCGGCTCAAATACGTGCGAACTGGTGTTTCAGGATTGCGAAGTGCCAGCCGAAAACCTGCTTGGAGCCGAGGGCAAGGGCGTCAATGTGCTGATGTCCGGGCTTGATTACGAGCGCGTGGTGCTGGCGGGCGGGCCGCTCGGCATCATGGCGGCGTGTCTTGATGTCGTCGTGCCCTATGTGCATGAGCGCAAGCAGTTCGACCAGCCGATTGGCGAGTTCCAGCTCATGCAGGGCAAGCTTGCCGACATGTATGTGATCTTCAACGCTTCGCGCGCCTATACCTATGCCGTGGCAGCAGCCTGCGACCGGGGCGAGACGACGCGCAAGGATGCGGCGGGCTGCATTCTCTATACGGCGGAAAACGCCACCCAGATGGCCTTGCAGGCAATACAGGCTCTCGGCGGCAATGGCTATATCAACGACTACCCGACCGGACGCCTGTTGCGTGACGCCAAGCTTTATGAAATCGGCGCGGGCACGTCGGAAATCCGGCGCATGCTGATCGGACGGGAACTCTTTCAGGAGACCCGTTGATGGCGGTCCTGAAATCGGAAATCTCCACCCGAAGCGCCAGCTTCGAGGCCAACCGCAAGGCAATGCTGGCGGCTATCGACGTGGTGGCGGAAGCCGCGCGCATCGCCATTGATGGCGGCGGCGAGAAGGCGCGCGAGCGTCATGTTGCACGCGGAAAACTGCTGCCGCGGGAGCGTGTGGCGCAACTGCTCGATCCGGGTTCGCCCTTTCTGGAAGTGGGGCTAACGGCAGGCCATGGCATGTATGGCGGGGCAGCACCTTCCGGCGGCATCATTACCGGCATCGGGCGCGTGTCGGGCCGCGACTGCATGATCGTCTGCAATGATGCGACGGTGAAGGGCGGCACCTATTATCCCGTCACGGTGAAAAAACACCTGCGCGCGCAGGAGATCGCGGGCGAAAATCGCCTGCCTTGCATCTATCTGGTCGATTCCGGTGGCGCGAACCTGCCCAATCAGGATGAGGTTTTCCCGGATCGCGACCATTTCGGGCGCATTTTCTACAATCAGGCGCAAATGTCGGCGGCGGGCATTCCGCAGGTCGCCGTGGTGATGGGATCGTGCACGGCAGGCGGCGCTTATGTGCCCGCCATGAGCGACGAAACGGTGATCGTGCGTAATCAAGGCACCATCTTTCTGGCGGGTCCTCCTTTGGTGAAAGCCGCGACCGGCGAAGTGGTGAGCGCGGAGGATCTTGGCGGCGGCGATGTCCACACGCGGCTTTCGGGCGTCGCCGATCATCTGGCCAACGACGATGCCCATGCCTTGCAGATCGCGCGCGCCATTGCCGCCAATCTCAACAGCGAGAAGCGTAGCTTTATCCCAAGAGGTGTTGGCGCCGCGCCGCTTTACGACCCGGAAGAAATTCTGGGCATCGTTTCCGCCGATACGCGCATCCCGTATGATGTGCGCGAGGTGATTGCGCGCCTTGTCGATGGTTCGGATTTCGATGAGTTCAAGGCGCGTTTCGGCACCACCTTGGTCTGCGGTTTTGCCAGCGTCTATGGCATGCCGGTCGGCATCATCGCCAATAATGGCGTCTTGTTTTCGGAAGCGGCGCTAAAGGGCGCGCATTTCATCGAGCTTTGCTGCCAGCGCAACATTCCGCTGGTGTTCTTGCAGAACATCACCGGCTTTATGGTCGGGCGCAAATATGAGGCCGAAGGCATTGCCAAGCATGGCGCCAAGCTGGTGACGGCGGTGGCAACCGCCAATGTGCCGAAGCTCACCATGCTGATTGGCGCATCCTATGGCGCGGGCAATTACGGCATGGCCGGGCGGGCCTATTCGCCGCGCTTCCTGTGGACATGGCCGAACAGCCGCATCGCGGTGATGGGCGGCGAGCAGGCGGCAGGGGTGCTGGCAACCGTCAAGCGTGACGGGATCGAGCGCACCGGCGGCACTTGGTCGGCGGAAGAAGAGGCGGAGTTCAAGCGCCCGACGCTCGAAATGTTCGAGCGCCAGAGCCACCCGCTCTATGCATCTGCAAGGCTGTGGGATGATGGCATCGTTGATCCGCGCAAGAGCCGAGAAGTGCTTGGCCTGTCGCTTTCCGCCACGCTGAACGCGCCGGTCGAGCCGACGCGTTTCGGCATCTTCAGGATGTAGGAAGACAATCAGATGTTTAGCAAAATACTGATTGCCAATCGCGGAGAAATCGCCTGCCGGGTCATTCGCACGGCGCGCGAGTTGGGTGTCGCAACGGTCGCGATTTATTCCGATGCGGATGCAAATGCGCTGCATGTGGAGATGGCTGACGAGGCGGTGCGTGTCGGCCCTGCCATTTCGGCGCAAAGCTATCTGAATGTCGATGCGATCATCAAGGCCGCAAGGCAAACCGGCGCGGAGGCCATCCATCCGGGCTATGGGTTTCTTTCCGAAAATGCCGGTTTCGTGGATGCGGTCGAAGAAGCGGGACTTGTCTTCATCGGCCCATCGGCCAAGGCCATCCGCGCCATGGGGCTGAAGGATGCCGCCAAGGCGCTGATGGAAAAAGCGGGCGTGCCGGTCGTGCCGGGCTATCACGGTGACAATCAGGATGGCGCTTTTCTCAAAAGCGAGGCCGACCGGATCACCTATCCGGTGCTGATCAAGGCGCGCGCGGGCGGCGGCGGCAAGGGCATGCGCCGCGTCGATCAGGCTTCTGATTTTGCCGCAGCACTCGACAGCGCGCGGCGCGAGGCGGAAGCCTCGTTCGGCGATGGCGCGGTGCTGATCGAAAAATACATGGCGAAGCCGCGCCATATCGAGGTGCAGGTTTTTGGCGACAATCACGGCAATGCCGTGCACCTGTTCGAGCGCGATTGCTCGCTGCAACGCCGCCACCAGAAGGTGATCGAGGAAGCGCCAGCGCCCGGCATGACACCGGAAATGCGCGCCGCCATGGGTGAGGCGGCGGTAAAGGCGGCGCTGGCGATTGGTTATTCCGGCGCTGGCACGGTGGAGTTCATCGCCGATGTGTCGGAAGGGCTGCGGCCCGACCGCTTCTTCTTCATGGAAATGAACACGCGCTTGCAGGTGGAGCATCCGGTCACGGAAGCAATCATCGGCCTTGATCTGGTCGAATGGCAATTGCGCGTGGCTTCCGGCGAAAAATTGCCGAAGCGTCAGGACGAACTGTCCATAAACGGCTGGGCTTTCGAGGCGCGGCTTTATGCGGAAGACCCGGCGCGTGATTTTCTGCCTGCCACGGGGAAGCTCGCCTTGTTCGCGCCGCCTGAACAGGCGCGTGTCGATTGCGGCGTGCGCACCGGCGACACGATCACGCCGTTCTATGACCCGATGATCGCCAAGATCATCAGCCATGGCGCAACCCGCGATGAGGCGCTGAACCGGCTCGATGCGGCACTTGGCAAAACCCGTATTGCGGGGCTGGTCACGAACCGCCAGTTCCTGTCGGCGCTCTGCAATCTTGAAGCTTTCCGCACCGGCGATGTCGATACCGGGCTGATCGGACGCGAGACGGCAGGGCTTTTCACCGAAAAGCAGCCTTCGGATATTGCCTTTGCCCTGGCCGCGCTTGGCGCGCTCGACCTTCTGGATGCGCCGCGAGAAGGCGACCCATGGGTAAGCCTGCGCGGTTTCCGTCTATGGGACGAGGCATCGCGCTCGGTTCTGCTCGATCATCGGGGCGAGCGCCGCATGGTCAGCTTTGCGGCCAGAGGCGGCAACCGTTTCAGCTTTGCTTTCGGCGAACTGGAAATCCGTGCCCATGAAAACGGTCTCGTCCGTTTCGCCCTCGATGGTCGCGTGACGGAGGCATCGGTCTTGCGCATCGGCCATGATGTGACCGTGCAACTGGAAGGCTGGGACACCATATTTCATCATGTGCAGTCGCTGGGCGCGGAGGAGGATGTCTCGAGCGAAAGCCGCATCCTGTCGCCGATGCCGGGGCGGGTAGCGCTGGTTTCCGTGGTCGAAGGTGCGCATGTCGCCAGGGGCGATCCGCTGGTGACGATGGAAGCCATGAAGATGGAACTGTCACTGACCGCGCCGCGCGACGGCAAGGTCGCATCCGTAACCGTTACGGCGGGCGATCAGGTCAGTGAAGGCGCATTGCTGGTGGAGCTGGAGGAACAACATGGCTGAACACGTTGAAATCGTCGAAATGGCAGCGCGTGACGGCCTGCAAAACGAAAAGCGTTTTGTGCCGACCGCCGACAAGATTGCGCTGATCGACCGCCTGTCGGATAGCGGCTATTCGCGCATCGAGGCGACGAGTTTCGTCAGCCCCAAATGGGTGCCGCAACTGGCGGATAGCCGGGAAGTCATGGCGGGTATTAGGCGCGCCGATGGCGTGCGTTATTCGGCTCTCGTGCCCAATATGAAGGGCTATGAGGCGGCGGCAGCAGCCAATGTCGATGAAATAGCGGTTTTCATTTCCGCTTCCGAAGGCTTTTCCAAAGCCAACATCAATTGCACGATTGCGGAAAGCATCGAGCGCCTGTCGCCCGTCATCGGTGCTGCGATCAATGACGGCCTGGCCATTCGCGGCTATGTGAGCTGCGTGGTCGAATGCCCCTATGACGGGCCGGTGGCCCCGCAGGCAGTTGCCGATGTGACCGAGCAACTCTTCTCGCTTGGCTGTCACGAGGTGAGCCTCGGCGACACGATCGGGCGCGGCACGCCGGACAAGGTTGCCGCCATGCTGGACGCGGTGCTGGCCATCGCCCCGGCGCACAGCCTTGCCGGTCATTATCATGACACTGGCGGGCGGGCGCTCGACAATATCCGCGTCAGTCTGGAGAAGGGCCTGCGCGTGTTCGATGCTTCCGTCGGCGGGCTTGGCGGCTGTCCGTTCGCGCCCGGTGCGAAGGGCAATGTCGACACGGTGCTGGTCGCTGAAATGCTGCATGATCTTGGTTTCGAAACCGGTCTCGATATTCAAAAACTGAGATCGGCTGCACTTTTTGCGCAAGCGCTGCGTCAGGATAAAGCGGCCTAGGAGCAATTATGAGCGACTTCGAAACCATCCAGATTGCGGTCGACCCACGTGGCGTGGCGACGCTCACGCTGAACCGGCCCGAACAGCACAATGCGCTGTCGGGCCTGATGATCGATGAGCTAACCACCGCAGCGCTGCATCTGGGCGATAACGAAGCCATACGCATCGTGATCCTGACCGGCGCAGGCATGAGCTTTTGCGCGGGCGGCGATCTGGGCTGGATGCGGGAACAGGTCAAGGCCACGCGTGAACAGCGCATTGAAGAAGCGCGCAAGCTTGCCCTCATGCTGAAAGCGCTGCGCGATCTGCCAAAGCCGTTGATCGGGCGCATCAACGGGCAGGCCTATGGCGGCGGCGTCGGTCTCATCAGCGTGTGCGATGCGGCGATCGGCGTTTCCGGCGCGCGCTTCGGGCTGACCGAAACAAAACTCGGCCTGATACCGGCCACTATCAGCCCCTATGTGCTGGCGCGTATCGGGCAGGCCAATGCGCTGCGCACATTCACATCCGCCCGCCTGTTCGATGCCGAGGAAGGACGGCGCATCGGGCTGCTGCATGATGTGGTCGAAGCCGAAAGGCTCGATGCGGCGGTTGAGGCGGAAATAAAACCTTACTTTTCCACCGCGCCCGCAGCCGTCGCCGCATCCAAGCGGCTGGTCCATGCGCTGGGCGCGCCGATAGACGAGGCGGTGATCGACATGACGCTCACTCGCCTTGCCGATACATGGGAGACACCGGAGGCCGCAGAGGGAATCGCGGCCTTTTTTGCGAAGAAATCACCATCATGGAAGGGAGGAGACTAAGACTTTGGGAGGAGCCGATTTTCGTTGTAGTTGCGGGTACTTGGCGCTTGCAATCGAAAGCCGGAAATGCATTCTTATTACATCATGAAAGCGCGCTCCCTGTCTGGAGCATGATTCCGAAAGGGCGGATGCAGTTTCGGATAATATTATGGCTCTGGCCTGTTCGAGGCGGCGGTGCGCTTTTGGATTGACCCTTTGAGATCATGCGATGAACAAAAGGGAGGGCCCGGCAATTCGGCAGCGCGGATGCGCTGAGATTTGACCGGCAAGGGTTGTCTCGGGGCCGTCGGAGGACGCCGCCCCACCAAAGGAGAAAAAGAATGAACCTGAAACTTCTGTCCAGCGTGGCTTTTGCCGCCAGCATCGGCTTTGCCAGCGCCGCTTATGCAGACATCACCATCGGCGTGGTTGCACCGCTGACGGGCCCGGTTGCCGCTTTCGGCGATCAGGTGAAGAAGGGCGCGGAAACCGCCGTTGAGGTCATCAACAAGGCGGGCGGCATCAAGGGCGAGAAAGTCGTCCTGAAGTTTGCCGATGATGCGGGCGAACCGAAGCAGGGCGTTTCCGCTGCCAACCAGATCGTCGGCGACGGCATCAAGTTCGTTGTCGGCCCGGTCACGACCGGCGTTGCCATTCCGGTTTCCGACGTCTTCTCGGAAAACGGCGTCCTGATGGTCACGCCGACCGCCACCGGCCCGGACCTGACCGCGCGCAATCTGGAAAACGTGTTCCGCACCTGCGGTCGTGACGACCAGCAGGCCGAAGTCATGGCCGATTACGTCCTGAAGAACATGAAGGACAAGAAGGTCGCCGTGATCCACGACAAGGGCGCTTACGGCAAGGGGCTGGCCGATGCTTTCAAGGCAGCGCTCAACAAGGGCGGCGTCACGGAAGTCCATTATGATTCGGTCACGCCGGGCGACAAGGATTTTTCCGCGCTCGTCACCAAGCTGAAGTCAGCCGGTGCTGAAGTGGTTTATTTCGGCGGCTACCATGCCGAAGGCGGTCTCCTGTCGCGCCAGCTGCACGATGCCGGTCTTCAGGCTCTGGTTCTCGGCGGTGAAGGTCTGTCCAACACCGAATATTGGGCAATCGGCGGCACCAATGCACAGGGCACGCTGTTCACCAACGCCAAGGACGCCACCAAGAACCCGGCTTCCAAGGATGCCATCGAGGCCCTGAAGGCCAAGAACATCCCGGCTGAAGCCTTCACCATGAACGCCTACGCCGCTGTTGAAGTCATCAAGGCTGGCATCGAACGCGCCGGTTCGACCGATGATTCGGCTGCCGTTGCCAAGGCGCTGCATGACGGCCAGCCGATCGAAACGGCTATCGGCACGCTGACCTATGGCGCAAACGGCGACCTCAGCTCGCCGAGCTTCGACATCTTCAAGTGGGATGGCGGCAAGATCGTCGGCCTCGAATAAGGCAGTAATCGTGAAATAGACACGCCGGGGTTTAACCCCGGCGTTTTGCGTTTGTGGAGTGATCAGGAGCCGGTATAGCCGAGTTCGGCTTCGATAGCCTCGAATGTCTTTTCCATGGCGTAGGTGGGGCTCAGCGGACGCGGGTAAAGGACCAATATCTGCGAAAGAATGACATAGGGCCTCATTCGAATGAATGGATATAAAAAATGGAATGGCTGGAAACTTTCTTCTTGGTTTTCGTGGGAAATATACTAAAAATTTGACTTAATCTTGTCCGTTCGGGCAAGAGTTTGACGTTTCTTTTTAAGTTATTTTGTTCGGGGTCCCGCAGACACGTGTGGGAAATTTGTTGGGGCAAGCCTCTGTTCAGCGTCGGTGGAGCAGGTGGTTTTTCGCGGGCTTAAGCTTCGGTTAACCATGTCTGTTTAATCTGCGATCATGGATGGGGCGGTTAGCGGAGCAGGTTTATGCAGCGCTACAGATTTGACGATAAAAGAATTCTGATCGAGGCAATTGTTGAATTGCTCAACCGGGGCGTGGAGCCCGATGAGCTCGATCTCGTACTGAGCCGGATCGGTCCGGTCGATCTCGATTTGATGCGGCAATGCCTGATCGAGGTGTGGAACTACAATCATCCGGAACTGGCCGAAGCGCCGATGGCGGCCTGACGGCGGGTTCTGTGGGCAGGCATCGGACCGCGGAGCGGAACGGATGCCGGCATAATTGGGCGCGAATGCGGCGCTTGCGCGAGAATACGGCGGTTTCTGGCAACGGTTTGTGGGCCGAAACTGTCGGGGCAGGGCCGGGTTGAACCGGTTTTGGAGCAATCTGGCCACTGTCCGCAATGTCATATTCCTGAAATGCAGACGGGTTATACCCATATGCGTATCGGGAATTCACTTGGGATCGTGACCACGGATGTACTGGCGCAACTCAGGTGAAAGCGGAAGGTCGGGTTCAGCCCGGCCTTTTTCGCGTCAGGCGCATGTCTCCCGAAAGTGGGAACTGCCTTTGCACTTTTGCTGGAAATGCTCTCGGAGCTGCGCAGATCGAAGAGCGGTTGCAGTCTGTCGTGGTGCCTCGTCGCCACGCCGGTCTGCAAACGGTGCTTTCTGCATTCCGGTGCTCGCATACCTCTCATGAGCGATTTTTCGCAGCCCGCCGCTTTTTGATTCAGGCTCCGGGATTGCTGCAGCGATGCAGCCTACAATACCAGCCCGCCCACGCCCATGCGCGAAAGGTCGTCGGCGGAGAGCGCCATGCCCGCCATCAGCCGATCCAGCACGCGGTCGAGGCTGTTTTCGCGGGCGCTGCGGGCCGATCCGGGCGCGGCGACGATATATTTTCCGTGGTGCCGCCCCAGAACCAGCAGATTGCCGGGATCGACCGGCATGCCGATGCGCAAGATTTCGCCGCCCGAAATACGGATCGATTGCGGCACGATATCCGCCTCGTCGGCAACGGCCGATGCGCTGAAAATCACGACGATGTCGCAGGCCGGGCCCACTTCCGCGATTGCCGCAGCCAGTGCGGCCTGATCGTGGGCGACGCGCTTTTCGCAAACAAGCTTGCCGCCATTGCGGGCGACCCGCATTTCCAAGAGCTCGCGGGTCTTCTCAAGAACGGTCTCGCGGATCGAAGGGAGGCGCGACTGGATCAGCCCGATCCGCGCGCCGTTGAACGGATGGACATGCAATGCCGGTCGCGCATCGACGCCGATTTCGTGCAGCAGGGTCTTCGGCACCGCGAAAGGAATGATCTTGACGGTAGCGATCATCTGCCCGGCTTCCACCCGCACATGGTTGCGTAGTGTCGCGATGGAAATGCGCGCATCATGCGCGTTGATGGCATCGATGCGGCCTGTCTCGGCTGAAAACACGCCGTTCTTCCGGGCATGCAGGTTGACGCGACCGGTCGAGGCATTGCCGATTTCCACATCGGCGGATGCGACTATGCGCGCAACGGCAAGCGCCGCCTCGTCCTCGCCGACATCGCCCTCTTCCAGGCGCGCGGCCAGAACCGCGCTGACGCCCGCCTCCCGCAGCATGGCAAGGTTGAGCGCATCGAGAACCGTGCCCTTGCGCAAGGTGAGCGCACCGGCAGCCGTCGGATAACCGAGGATTGCACCTTCGGCCTCATCGAGCGGTATTTCGGCAAATATCATGTTCACCCCCAATTCCCTCGTGAAAATCCAATAGAACATAATCGGGCCGGAGTGAAACAGTGACCATCAGCATTATGCGAATGCACCTGTCAAACGCCCGTGTCGATTGCGTATTTCCGTGAATTCAGGTGAGAAACAGCCTGCGGATCCGGTAAAATCCCATCACAATCCCGTTCCTTTGAGGGAAAACAGTGGTTTCAACTTGCAAACCCTGTGCGTTGGGCCTATTGCACCGCGTCTGACGGCTTGCGCCCTATCTGGCCCGATCTGTCGGCCCATCGATCCCCGACAGTGAGATCGATGATTGCATAAGACATTGCCTGACAAATGGCCCGCACATCAGCGCTGAGCCCCGATTATTTAGACAGAATGCCCGTTTTGGGCGCGACATTACGATCCAGCACAATTTTCGTCAGAGACGTGACAAATGCGGCTATTCGATATAACGGTACTTTTGGAAATTTCAGAATTTACCGAAAACTAGGAAATGACGCATGCGCCGGAGATGACACTCTGCGCGCAGGATGGAAAGACAAATGAAACACGGCACCCCCCGGACGATCGTTTCGTTCGCCGTCATGGCCCTCACGGCGTTTCTCGCTGGCTGCGAGAACCAGGTCCTTCTGTCCCCGAAAGGGGAAGTCGGCATGGCAGAACGCGATCTCATCTTCTTTGCGACCGGCCTCATGCTGCTAGTCGTGCTTCCCGTCATCTTCATGACGCTTTACTTCGCCTGGAAGTACCGCGCCTCGAACGAAAAGGCGGATTACCAGCCCGACTGGCACCATTCGACCAAGATCGAGCTTGCCGTCTGGCTCATCCCGATGGCGATCATCGTCGTTCTGGGCACGGTCACCTGGATCAGCACCCACAAGCTCGATCCGTATCGTCCGCTGGTATCGGACGCGAAGCCGATCAATGTCGAAGTCGTCGCGCTCGACTGGAAATGGCTTTTCATCTATCCGGATCAGGGCATCGCCACCGTCAATGAAATGGCAATGCCCGTTGATGTGCCGGTCAATTTCAAGCTGACCTCCAGCAACATCATGAACTCTTTCTTCATTCCGCAGCTCGGCAGCCAGGTCTACACCATGCCGAGCATGCAGACGAAGCTGCATCTGGTTGCCAATCATGCAGGCGAGTTCGACGGCATCTCCGCCAACTATAGCGGTCAGGGCTTTGCCCAGATGCGCTTCAAGGCGCATGCCTACAACCAGGCCGACTTCGACAAATGGGTGGCCGATGTCAAGGCAAAGGCAAATGGCGAAGAGCTGAGCCGGGATCGTTACGCCTCGCTGGTCCAGCCGAGCGAGAAGGTTCCGCCGCAGTTCTTCACCTATAGTGACCAGACGCTGTTCCACAACATCGTGAACCGCTGCTGGGACGGCAAGTCCGTCTGCCTCGACGATGAAATGCATCGTCAACAGATGATCCGGGAAGCGCGCGCCAACCTGCGCAAGTCTTCGCCTGTCGATTTCAGCCAGTGGGCGAGCGACATCATCTGCGCAGTTCAGCCGCAGCGCCTTTCGCAGCTCGAAAACTGATGTGCCGATAGGCCCGTGATCTCGAATGAGGTCACGGCCATTCGCATTCAATCCCTTGTTTCACGCGGTTCCGGAAAGATCGCGCTCTTGCGCCGCCCCGGAATTGCTCCAATCGAAGCGTGATAAAAATGTTCGGAAAACTTACGCTCGAAGCGATACCCTATCACGAGCCAATCATCATGGTCACTTTGGCCGCGGTGGCTGGCGGGGCGTTCGCTATTCTGGCAGCCATAACCTACTACCGCAAATGGGTACCGCTCTGGAACGACTGGCTCACCTCCGTCGACCACAAGCGCATCGGTGTGATGTATATCATCCTGGCTCTCGTGATGCTGTTCCGCGGTTTCTCGGATGCCATCATGATGCGCGCCCAGCAGGCCATTGCCTCGGGCGCGAATGAAGGCTTCCTCCCGCCGCACCACTACGACCAGATCTTCACCGCCCATGGCGTGATCATGATCTTCTTCGTGGCGATGCCCTTCATCGTCGGCCTGATGAACTTCGCCGTGCCGCTTCAGATCGGCGCGCGCGACGTGGCGTTCCCCTACCTCAACTCGCTCAGCTTTTGGCTGACGGTTGCCGGCGCCATCCTCATCAACATCTCGCTCGGTATCGGCGAATTCGCCAAGACCGGCTGGCTGGCCTATCCGCCGCTTTCCGGCAAGGAGTTCAGCCCGGATGTCGGGGTGGATTACTATATCTGGGCCTTGCAGATTTCCGGCATGGGCACGCTGCTTTCCGGCGTCAACCTCATCACCACCATCATCAAGATGCGTGCGCCCGGCATGGGCATGATGCAGGTTCCGGTCTTCACCTGGACGGCGCTCTGCTCCAACGTGCTGATCGTCGCGGCCTTCCCGATCCTCACCGTCACGCTGGCGCTTTTGTCCCTTGACCGCTATCTGGATTTCCACTTCTTCACCAATGATGCCGGTGGCAATCCGATGATGTATGTGAATCTCATCTGGATCTGGGGCCACCCGGAAGTCTACATTCTGGTTCTGCCGTGCTTCGGCATCTTCTCGGAAATCGTGGCAACCTTCTCCGGCAAGCGCCTGTTCGGCTACAAGTCGATGGTTTACGCCACCGTTGCCATCACCATCCTGTCGTTCCTGGTCTGGGTCCACCACTTCTTCACCATGGGCGGCGGCGCCAATGTCAACGCCTTCTTCGGCGTGGCAACCATGATCATCTCCATCCCGACAGGGGCGAAGGTCTTCAACTGGCTCTTCACCATGTATAAGGGCCGCGTTCGCATGGAAACGCCGGTCATGTGGACCATTGGCTTCATGTGCACCTTCGTCGTTGGCGGCATGACAGGCGTTCTGCTCGCGGTTCCGCCAGCGGACTTCGTGCTGCACAACTCGGTGTTCCTGATCGCCCACTTCCACAATGTGATCATTTCGGGCGTCCTGTTCGGCTGCTTTGCCGGCGTCGTCTACTGGTGGCCGAAGGCTTTCGGCTTCAAGCTGAACGAACGTCTGGGCAAGAACGCCTTCTGGTGCTGGCTCGTCGGCTTCATCCTCGCCTTCATGCCGCTCTACGTGCTCGGCCTGATGGGCATGACCCGTCGCCTGAACCACACCGAAAACCCGGCATGGCACATCTACCTCATCGTTGCCGCCATCGGCGTTGCGATCATCCTTTGCGGCATCGTGTTCCAGGTTCTGCAGATCGCCATCTCGATCCGCGACCGCGAAAAGCTGCGCGACACCAACGGCGACAGCTGGGGCACGGGCCGCACGCTGGAATGGTCGCTGGCTTCGCCGCCCGCCTTCTACAACTTCGCCGAAGTGCCGCATGTGCGCGACCACGATGCCTGGTGGGATATGAAGCAGAACGGCTATGTGCGCCGCACCGAAAAGTTCGCGCGCATTCATATGCCGAAGAATACCGGCACCGGCTTCATCATCGGCATGCTGAACATTCCGCTCGGCTTTGCCCTCGTCTGGCACATCTGGTGGCTGGCAATCGCCTCTGCCCTCGCTGTGCTGGCCGTTGCCATCGCTCACTCCTTCAATAATGACAGGGACTTTTACGTCTCGGCCGAAGAGGTGCAGGAAGTTGAAGACCTCCGCACCCGGCAACTGACTGCTCAGGAGGCCTGATTCCGATGAGCGCAAGCATTTCGACCGCCGCTCCGTTCACGGGCGGAAACGAGCACCCCGCGCATGAGGACCATCACGATGCAGGGTCGACCACGCTGGTCGGCTTCTGGATCTACCTGATGAGCGACTGCGTCCTCTTCTCGGGGCTGTTTGCAACCTACGCCGTTCTGGCACACCAGTTCGCGGGCGGCCCGACCGGCCGTGAACTGTTCGACCTGAACTTCGTTCTGATCGAAACCATGCTGCTGCTGGTGTCGTCGCTGACCTATGGTCTGGCCACGCTTTCGATGTTCAAGAAGAACCGCGCTGGCCTTCTGTTCTGGCTGGGCGTGACCTTCCTGCTCGGCGCCGCCTTCCTCGCGATGGAAGTCTATGAGTTCAATCACCTGATCCATGAAGGTGCCGGACCGGGACGCAGCGCGTTCCTCTCCGCCTTCTTCGCGCTGGTGGGAACCCACGGTCTGCACATCACGTCCGGCCTCATCTGGATCCTGGTGCTTTCCGCCCAGCTTCTGCGTGACGGCCTGACCGAAAAGAACCAGACGCGCGTGATGTGCCTCAGCCTCTTCTGGCACTTCCTGGACATCATCTGGATCGGCGTCTTTACTCTTGTCTATCTGCTGGGTGTACTGTGATGAGCTCTGCACACGAAACACATGACCACGGCGCAAGCCACGGCAGCCTGAAGTCTTATCTGATCGGCTTCGTGCTGGCGGTTGTCCTCACCGTCGTTCCCTTCATGCTCGCCATGAACGGCTACTTCACGCCGGCCACCACCGCCGCCATCGTGCTCGGTATCGCCGTCGTCCAGATCCTGGTGCATCTGGTTTACTTCCTGCACCTCGATCCGAAGTCGGAAGGCGGCTGGAACATTCTGGCGCTCATCTTCACGGTCATCATCCTGGCTATCGTGCTTGCCGGCTCCATCTGGGTCATGCATCACCTCGATACCAATATGATGCCGATGTACATGTCGCCGGAAGACGTGCGCAACCTGCCATAAGCTCCGCCAAGGGCATTCCCTGCATCGCAACGCCTGCGGGGAATGCTTCCATGCGCTGCGCGAAACAAGTGGCCTGACGGCCCGTGATCGCGGCTTTATCCTCCCTCTCTCCCCCCAAAGCCGCGTGGCGCCCCGGTTCATTCCGGGGCGCCTTTCGTTTGCGGGTTGAGTAGCAGAATTCACACCTCTTAGACTCAAGTAAAATTTGCGTAAAATTGATATTACTTTCCGTAAGGAAAAGTTGATGGGGAAATTATATAAGTGTAGTAAAGTATAATATGCGTCATTAATTTACCATTATTGAGGTATAGGTTTGCATATTGACCTATATTGGGTTAGTATCAATTTTGATTGATACTCTATTGCGTCTCTGTGTACTCGCAAATATGGAGTAGATGTGATGCCATTATTTAAGAGATTGCTTAATAATAATCGTTTTATCGGTGTCGCTGTTGCGGCTGTAGTTCTGATCGCGCCGGAGGTTGCTTCCGCGGCCACGGCCTATGTCTCGGCTGCGGTCAATATTCGATCGGGGCCGGGGGCCAACTATGCCCGGCTTGCCGCACTTCCCGCCGGTGCCTCCGTCAATGCCGGTTCCTGCCGCAACGGCTGGTGCCAGATTTATAACGGCAACAGCGTCGGCTTTGTGTCCGCGCGCTATCTCCGCTTCGGTTCCTACCAAGGTCAGGCCTATCCCGCGCCGTCCTCGACGACCGTCATCGTCGATAATGGCTACTCTGACGGCTGGGCGCCGGGCTTTGGCCTCGGTCTCGGTCTCGGCTGGGCAACCGGCGGCTATTGGGATCCCGGTTGGGGCTATGGCTGGGGCGTCGGCCCTGCGTGGCGGACCGGGCCGGCTTACCATTATGGGTGGGCGGCTCCGGTAAGCCCGCCCCACTTCAATGGGGGCGGCTTCAGCCAGCCCGCATTCAATACGCCGGCATTCAGCAGGCCTGCATTCAATACGCCCGCATTCCGCAGACCTGCATTCAATACGCCCGCGTTCAGCAGACCTGCATTTAATCCCGGTTTCGGCGGCGGTCATTTCGGCAATATGCGCCCGATCCATTCCGGTCGCTGATAGCCGGAACATTTCGTCAGGTCATCCTCCTCCCTCCTCCCGTGACCTGATGGACGGCCCGCCGAGACCCTTCCGGCGGGCCGTGCCTTTTTGGAATTTTCGATAATCATCAGAAAATGCATGGGCGCGGCGGGCTCAACCTGCGCGAGCGTCCACGAGACTGTGGTAACGTTAATACTCCGTTGACTGAAATGGTCCATATCTAGCGTTGTCGCTTGGAGTTCCGTTCTCCCCATGGTAATCCCTGAATCGTCCTGGGCTGGGGATGACGATCGGGACGCTGCCAGGCGACCGCATAGACAGGAACCGGACAGTAAAGCGTATGACTTGGAGTAGCAGGACGATACAGGGAAAGAGCATTGCCATGCTTTTGCTGGCGGCGCATTTTTCCTCGCTCGCGGTGTCGCCTGCGCTGGCATTCGAGCTGTTCGGAATCCGCCTGTGGGGCGAGGACAAGAAGGAAGACCCGGATATCATCGATCCGAAGACCTATACGGTCGAGGTCACGACCACGGGCGACCGCAAGAATGCGGACGGCACCGAAGCCGATCTGAAATCCACCATTGAAGGCGCTTCGGGCCTCGTTACCGATCAGGAAAAACCCGCTTCGGGTTCCGCCGGACTGCTGGCCAAGGCGCGTGGGGATTATCGCCGCATTCTCGCCGCCCTCTACGGCGAGGGCCGTTATGGGGGCACCATATCGATCAAGGTCGACGGGCGCGAGGCCAACGACATTCCGCCGGACGCGGACATACCCGACAATGCCAAGATCGCGATCACCGTCGATCCCGGCCCGCAATTCCTGTTTTCCCGCACCGCGATTTCCAATATCGCGCCGCCGCCGGTCGACAAGCGCGATCACGTGCAGTCGCCCGAAGACGCCGGTTTCGCCCAGGGGCAGGTGGCGCGTTCGGGCACGGTCATCAAGGCCGAGCGCCTGGCCGTCGAGGCGTGGCGCCAGCAGGGTTACGCCAAGGCCCGCGTGACCGGCGAGGACATCGTGGCCGATCATGCCGACAACCGGGTTTCCGCCGATATATCGCTTGATCCGGGGCAGAAGGCGCATTACGGCCCGGTCAGCGTCGTCGGGACGGCGCGCATGGACCCGCAATTCGTGGCCTGGATGACGGGCCTGAAAGAGGGCCAGGAATATGACCCGGACGACATTGAGAAAGCCAAGAAGCGCCTTGGCCGCATGGAAGTGTTCCGGGCGATGAGCTTTGAGGAAGCCGAGAAGATCGAGCCGGACGGCAGCCTGCCGATGACGCTTAACGTGCAGGAGCGAAAACCCCGTCGATTCGGCTTCGGCGCCGAATATTCGACCATCGACGGGTTTGGCGTCACGGGCTACTGGATGCACCGCAACCTCTTCGGGCGCGGCGAACGCCTGCGCTTCGATGCCAAGGTCAGCGGCATTGGCGGCACGCAGGACAATTCCTTCGATCCGAAGAATTACACCTATCTCCTTGGCACCACGTTCACCAAGCCGGGTGTCTATACGCCGGATACGGATTTTGTAGCCTCGCTCGACGCCAAGCGCGAGGTGCTGGACGCCTATACCGAAACCTCGGTCAATGCGAAAACCGGCTTCACGCAGATATTCAGCGACGAACTGTCGGGCGCGCTCTATGCCAAGGCGAGCCATGGCCGCTTCAACGACGACGTGTTCGGTGACCGCACTTTCACCACCGCGGGTCTTGAGGGCAATCTCCTCTATGACAGCCGCAACAACAAGCCGGACCCGAGTTCGGGCATCTATCTGGAAGGCAATATCCAGCCCTTCTATGAATTCCAGTACGGCAATTTCGCCACCCGTTTCACCGCCGAAGGCCGCACCTATTATGGTTTCGGCGAGAAGGACCGGGTAATTCTCGCGGGCCGCCTCAAGGTCGGTTCCATTGTCGGCGCGTCCATCGAGGACCTGCCGCCGAGCCAGCTTTTCCTCGCAGGCGGCGGCGGCTCGGTTCGCGGTTACGGCTATCGCAATATCGGCGTCAGCGCGGGCAATGGCGAGATCGTCGGCGGGCGCTCGCTTGTCGAGGCCAATGGCGAAGTGCGCACCCGCATTACCGATTCCATCGGCGCGGTGGCATTCGTCGATGCCGGTTATGTCGGCGAAAAATCATTCCCCGATTTCTCGGAACAGATGCGCGTCGGCGTCGGTGGCGGTCTGCGCTACCTGACCGGCCTCGGGCCGATCCGCCTTGATGTCGCCGTTCCGCTCAACCGCCGCTCGGGCGATCCGAGCTATGGCTTGTACGTAGGTATAGGACAGGCGTTTTGACCAGATTTCTCGCAATCATCGCCTTCATCGCCTTCGCCGTTACGGCAGTCATCTTCGGCTGGCCGGAGCGGGAGGCGCCGGTGCTGGCCCCAGCTCAGGCTAATGCGCAGGCGCAACAGCCGGACAGCGCGCAGCAGGCAGCGCCTGAGGAAGAGAAATCCTATTTCCTGTCCTTCGTGGAAAGCCAGCTTTCCGCGCCCAACCGCCGCATCTCCATTTCCGGCATCAGCGGCGTTCTGTCTTCGGAAGCAACGGTCGGTTCGATCACCATCGCCGACCGCGAAGGGGTGTGGCTGCGCATCGAGAATGCCAAGCTGAACTGGAGCCGCACCGCGCTTCTGGTCGGGCGTCTCAGCATCCAGTCGCTGGCCGCCGAGCGCATCGACTTCATTCGCAAGCCATTGCCGGACAACAGCCTGCCGTCACCGGAATCGTCCAGTTTCAGCCTGCCGGAACTGCCGATATCGATCAATCTCGACCGGCTTGCCATAGCGCGCCTGCATTTCGGGCCTGATATTTTCGGTCTCGAATCGGAAGTGTCGGCCAATGGCCGCCTGTCGCTTGCCGATGGCTCGCTGGATTCCAGTTTCGACATCAAGCGCCTCGACGGTCCGGGCGGCACTTTCGCGCTTCGCGCGGCCTATGCCAATGCCGACCAGAAGGTCGATCTCGACCTGAAAGTCTCCGAACCGGCCAATGGCATCGTCGCCAACCTGTTGAACATCGATGGCCGTCCCCCTGTCGATCTCACCCTGACGGGTGCCGGTCCGCTCGACGGGTTGAAAGTCGATCTGGCGCTCGACACCAATGGCAGCCGCACGCTGACGGGTGAATTTACGCTCAACCGGCAAGGTCAGGCCCCCGATGGCGGCCGCGTTTTCTCCGCCCGCTTCAATGGCCCGATCGCGGTGCTGGTGCCGCCGGTCTTCCGTGATTTCTTCGGTGCCGAAACGGTTCTCTCCGCCGATGGCTTCCTCAAGGATGCGGGCGGTTTCCGCCTCGACGATCTGGCGCTGAACAGCGCCGCCTTGAAGCTCAAGGCTTCCGCCGAAACCGGCAATGACCGCTTCCTGAACAGGCTGCGCGTTGACGCTTCCATTGCCGATGAGAGCAAGGGCCGCGTTCTCCTGCCGGTCAAGGGCGCCGAAACCTATATCGACAACGCAAAATTTCAGATCGCCTACGGTGATCGCCCGACCAATGACTGGACGGGCACGCTTGCCGTTGCCGGTCTCAAGAATGCAACGATTTCTGCGCGGAGCATCGCGCTCGACATGGGCGGCGTTGCCGAAAATCTGGATGACGCCGCCAATCGCCATATCTCCTTCAAGGTCAATGGCGGGGTGGACGGCATTTCGGCGGAACGCGCCGAAATCGCCGAGGCGCTCGGAAACAGGATAGCGCTCGCCGTCGACGGCGCTTGGCGCGCCGGCTCGCCGGTCGAGCTTGCGCAGGCCAATATTTCCGGCAATGGCCTCAGCCTCGATCTCAAGGGCAATATTGACGACTTCGCCTTCAATGGCGACATCGCCGCCAAGGTGGCAAGCCTCGCGCCTTTCGGCGCTCTGGCTGGCCGTGACCTCGCGGGCAGCATCGATGTCAACGCGAAGGGCATCGTGCGCCCGATCAGCGGCGCTTTCCAGCTTGACCTCAATGGCACGGCGCAGAACATGCGCACCGGCACTGAAGCCGTGGATCGCATTCTCGACGGCGCGGTTACGCTGGGCGGCGCGCTTGGCCGCAGCAGCGAAGGATTTTCAGCGCGTGATTTCCGCATCGGCAACGAGTTGAGCGAAATCACCGCAAACGGTTCCTTTGCGTCCGACAAGGCCAATTTCGATTTCGGCGTCATGCTGTCCGATCTCAAGCTTCTTTCCGATCAGGCATCGGGCCGCATGACGGTCAAGGGCAGCGCGCGCGGCGACGACAAGCTGATCGCGCTGGCACTCCGCGCCGATGCGCCGCAAGGCACGCTGGCAGGACGCAAGCTTTCCGAAGGCGGTCTCGACTTCAACGCCATGCTTGACGGCAATGCAACGACAGGCGCTGCCCTTTCCGGCAAGCTTGCCGGCAGCGCCTTCCTCAATGGCCAGCGCATCGATCTGGGAACCGTGATCGATATCGTCAATGACGAGAAGCGCCTGACCGATCTCGTCTTCAATGCGGGCGGTGCGCATCTTTCCGGCAATGTGACCCAGAGCGCGAAGGGCCTTTTCACCGGCGCGCTGAAACTGGATGCGCCCGATATTTCTACCGCCGCAGCCCTGGCGCTTGCCGAAGCGACCGGTGCCGCCAATGCCGATATCACGCTGGACGCCAGCGACGGTCGCCAGAATGCATCGGTCACCGCAAACGCCAAGGGCATCAAGGTCAATGGCAACCGCATCACCTCGGCGGATATTGCCCTGACGGCAAGGGATCTGTTCGGGGTGCCGGTGGTCGACGGCAATGCCGCGGCGCGCGACATTCTGGTCGGCACGTTCGGCATCGACAGTTTTGACGCCAAGGCCAATGCGACCGGGTCGAAGACCGATTTCACGGCCAATACCAAATTGAAGATCGGCACGGTTGCGAGCGCCGCCGGTTCGCTTGAGCCGAAGGATGGCGGTTTTGAACTGGGTCTCGCCTCGGCCAATGTGAAGCAGGGGACGCTTAGCGCCAATCTGGCCGCGCCAGCCACCATTTCCATGAAGGGCGAGGAAATCTCCTTCGGGGATATCGTCATCAATACGGGCGCGGATGCCAGCGCGGGTCAGGTCAAGGTCAATGGCGTCGTCGATGGCCGTCTCGATCTTTCGGTCGCGCTCTCCAACCTGCCGCTGGCGCTTGCCAATACGTTCAAGCCGGAACTGGGGCTTGGCGGCACGGTCAACGGCACGGCCCGCATCACCGGCACCAAGGATGCGCCCAATGTCGCCTTCGACATGGCGGCGCGCGGCGTGACGGCAGCCGAGCTCAAGAAGCAGGGCATCGCCGCTCTCAATGCCGATGCCAAGGGCACTTCCGCCAATAACCGGCTGAATGTCGATGCGCATGTCACCGGAGGGGGCGGCATTGATGTCCGCGCCAATGGCGGCGTGCCGCTTGGAAAAGGTGATCTGGCGGTCGATGTCAATCTCGCCAATCTCCCGCTGACGGCGCTGAACGGTGCGGTCAAGGGGCAGGATCTCGCTGGCAATGTCACCGGCACGGCGCGGGTCACCGGGCCGCTCAACAATCCGGCTGCGACATTCAACCTGCGCAGCACCGGCCTTGCGGCCAAGCCGCTGCGCGATAACGGGCTTGCGCCGCTCACCTTACAGGCTGCGGGCAGCTATGCGGCCATGGCCATCGACTTTTCGTCGGTGACCGTCGATGGTCCGCGTGGGCTCAATGTCACCGCCAATGGCAAGGTGCCGTTTTCGGGGCAGGGGCTTGGCGTCAATGTCAACGGCAGCGTTCCGCTGGCGCTTGCCAACCGCTTCCTGGCTGATCGCGGCGCACAGGCAAACGGCACGCTGACGCTGACGGCCAGCGTTTCGGGCGGCTTCAACCGTCCGCAATTGCGCGGCATGTTCTCCACCAATGGCGCAACCTTTGTCGATCCGGACACCAATGTCCGCCTGAACAATATCAATGTCATGGGCAGCATGGATGGCGAAACCATCACGCTGCGCCAGGTCAATGCCGCGCTTGGCAGCGGTGGAGCGGTTTCTGCCAGCGGCACGATTTCGACCAATGCCGAGGCGAATTTCCCGGCCAATATCGAAATCAAGCTGGATCGCGCCCGCTATGCCGACGGCAAGCTGGTGGTGGCGACGGTCAATGGCGGGATCACGATCAATGGGCCGCTGATGCGCGACCCGCTGATTTCAGGCCGGATCGACGTTGACCGTGCCGAAATCTCGGTGCCGGAAAATCTCGGCGGGGGCGCGGCCTATGTGCCGGTGCAGCACAAGAATACGCCGAAGAACGTGCAGGTGACGCTGGACCGCGCCAAGGTCGAAACGCGCAAGAGCAAGGTGCCGACGCCAACGTCGCGCCCGACCGTGCCGCGCCTTGATGTTCTGATCAATGCACCCAACCAGATTTTCGTGCGCGGTCGCGGCCTTGACACGGAACTGGGCGGACGCCTTCGCCTGACCGGGCCGGTGACCGACATCAAGCCGGTCGGGGCCTTCGACATGATCCGCGGCCGCATCGGCATTCTCGGCCAGCGCATTACCTTCGACGAAGGCCATGTCACGCTGGTAGGCGATCTCAATCCGCAACTCAACTTCGTTGCCCGTTCCGAAGGCAATGAAATCACCGCAATCGTGACGGTGACGGGCACGGTCGATAATCTCGACATCAAGTTCTCCTCGACGCCGGAACTGCCGCAGGATGAAGTGCTGGCGCAGCTGATCTTCAAGCGCTCCATCGGCGAATTGTCGGCCTTCCAGATCGCGCAGCTTGCCGCCGCGGCGGCAGAACTTGCGGGCGGTTCCAACAACTCGCTGATGAACAAGCTGCGCGCCGGGACAGGTCTCGATGACCTCGATGTGGTGACGGACGACAAGGGCCAGACGGCGGTTCGTGCCGGACGCTATATCCGCGATAATATCTATCTTGGCGTGGAAGCAGGGTCGGGCGGCACGACGAAAGGCACTGTCAATCTCGACATTACCCGCAATCTGAAAGCCAAGGGCGCATTGGGTGCGGAAGGCGACTCCAGCGGCGGCATTTTCTACGAAAAAGATTATTGAGCGCCGCAAATAATGAGCGGGACAGGCCGGGTTCCTTGAACCCGGTCTTGCAGTCTAAATACAACCAAGAATAGCAAAAACCACAATTTTGCCATCAAAAAACCATGAATGACACATGTTTGCCGCATTTGCCTTTGTTTTTTAATCGATTGAATACGGTTCCTCGCTGCAATTTAAGCTTTAAACTGCAATTTTCAGACACGTTTGCGCGAGTTGTTTAACCGTTCTTCAACCATAAGACCGCAAATTGCTGGCTAGTAATGGCGGTCGCGCTGCGGCTGTTTTTGAACTTTCGTTCCATCCCTTGTTTCAGGGCCAGTTGCATGTCGAAGTCGCGTGATGATCTAAGCCGCCGCCATTTCCTTTTGGGCACCGGAGCCATCCTCCTCACCGGTGCCGCCGGGTGCAGTCAGACGATGGACATGTCGGCATTCCAGATGAATGTCGATCCCATGTCGACAGGCGGCATTACGCCGATGCGCCCGCAAATCAGCGTCGACAAGGCCATCACCACGCCGGATGTCATGTATGCTTCCGTGAAGGAAGGCCCTTACGATCTGCCGGCAATTCCTTATGAAAAGGTGCCGAAGCAATTCCGCCGCCAGATCGTGCCGGACCCGACCGGTCAGGCGCCGGGTACCATCGTGGTCAGCCTCAAGGACCACTATCTCTATTATGTCCTGCCGGGCGGCGAGGCGCTGCGCTATGGCGTGGGCATCGGCAAGGCCGGTTTCGAGTGGCAGGGCCGCGCCAATGTCCAGTACAAGAAGCAATGGCCGCGCTGGACACCGCCGCCGGAAATGATCCAGCGCAAGCCGGAACTGGAAAAATACCGCAACGGTCAGGAACCCGGCCCGCAAAATCCGCTCGGCGCGCGCGCTCTATATATTTTCCAGAACGGGCGCGACACCGGCTATCGCATTCACGGCTCGCCGGAATGGTGGTCAATCGGCCAGTCCATGTCATCGGGCTGTATCCGCCTGATGAACCAGGACATTATCGATCTTTACAATCGCGTGGAGGGGAAGGCGCCGATTATCGTAGGGTAACCGTAGGCATTCCGGTCCTGACGGCCTGTTCAGCCTCGGCACGATTATTCGTAGCGCACCGACTTCGGCATGGCCTCGCCGAGCTTGACGAAGTGGCTTATTTCGGCGCGCAGATTTTCCGCCGAAGCCATATGAATATGGCTCTGCGGCGCGACCTCGTTCTGCACGACCTCGGTGGATAGGCCGGGCATGACAAAGGCTCCTGCGGTCAGGACGAGGGCGGCGGCAATGCCGAGGCGTCGTTCGGTTCTGGCCTGCATTTCAATCTCCTTGCGCCGACGGACGGCGACTAAAATCTGGAATCCCGTTCATTCGCAAACGCTGGACTTTTCCGGTCGGGGCCGGTCAGTGAAAAGTCGCGCGCGGCGTAAAATTCAGTGCGCTGTCGATGGCGTGAATCGGTATTGGCAACAAAGTCTGGCCGAAATCAGCCAGCGTATCTGCAAAATTGCGGGCTGCCCCTGCCACATCGTCGCAGCGGCGATGACAGGCAATGGCCTCAAGGCAGGTTTCGAGCAGCAGCGCATCCTGATTCTGGATGCCGGAAATCAGCCCCAGCGTCAGGCATTCCTCGCGGCAGACATGGTGCGAATCGAAGGGGAAAGCGCGCAACGGGCAACTGGCGCAATGGCGCAGAACGCGGATGAAATGCGACAGCTCACCCACGGCGCGCTTTGCTTCCGAAGGCCCAAGCACTTCCGAATAGAGGCCCCAGGTCATTTCCCACGGGATGATCGAACCCGTCTCGAAACCCGCCGTCCAGCGGCGATAGCCTTCCAGCACCAGCTTTTCCGGCAGGCGGTCGAAATAGCCCGCGCTGTTGGCGCCGTTCAGTTGGGATATGCGCATGTTCATGTCCGCCTCCCGAAGAAGCGGGAGCATGACGTGATGCGCGGGCCGGACCTGTCCGAGAAACGTTGCGTTTCTGTCCGCACATTGCAATATCCGGTCGGCAAGAGACGAAGCTGCCAGGGCAGGCCGTCGACATTTGCGGACCGGCATTCGCCGAGACCAATCATAGGGTCCTCCAATCGAAAGGGTTCAAGGCCCAGACATCAAAGGGTGTAAATCTGCACATCCATAAAAGCCCGAAAATCCATCTGGAGTCAATTACTCATCTTTAAAATCTTATTAGATTTCAATAGTTTGGAATTATTCTAGACTTTAATAGTCATGTTTACAGCATTTGCAAGGGAACGCAACCGCTGCGGGGGTTCAGCGGTTGCGGCAAACGGGCGCATAATGCGCGACGGAGAGACACCGCGATCATCCGCCCGCTTGCTGGCCCGGCAATCGCATTTTCAGGGAGCTGAACGGCCATGCCGGGAACGGGACGTATTCCGGTACTCCGGAGAAACTTCCGCCACGGCCTGACCGATCTGCGATTGCTGCGCCAAGGGCGCCGGAAAGGAGCGCCGGTCCGGTTCAGCCGGATCGAAACGCCCCGTTTCACGCTTGTGCTGGAAGTGCTCTAATGCCCCGAATGCCCTACGCTCTTCTGGCCGCTTTGCGCGGTAACGGGGAAATCGATTGTCACCTTGCCGGCCTTTTCAAATTCCAGCGTGACCGGCACGGTCTCGCCTTCCTTGTAGGGCTTTTCCGGCTCGATGAACATGAGATGATAACCGCCGGATTTCAGCACGACCTTCTCCCCGGACGGAATATCGAGACCGCCTTCGAGCTTGCGCATCTTCATCACGTCGTTCTGCATGGTCATTTCGTGGATTTCGACGCGCTTGACGCCTTCGGTGGCGGCGGAAACCAGCTTGTCGGCCTCCTTGCCGTCATTGGCGATGGTCAGGAACCCGCCGGCAACCTTGGCGCCGGGAACCATGGCGCGCACTGACGGGCCGGTGATTTCGAGGTCGCCAAGCTTTGTCGGCGCTGCCGCCTGCATGGAACCATGGTCCATCTGGCCGTGATCGCCGCCAGCGCCAGCGGCCTTCACCAGAAGCTGCGGTGCGGGGTGTTCGAGATCGTGCGGGTTCTGGCCGTCCTGCGGCACTTCCGTCCAGGCAACCGAGGCGGCGCTGCCGCAAAGCTGCGTCACGGGAAAGGAGAGGGTGGTGTCCTTGTCGAACGGGGCGAGCTGGCCGACGACGGTGAACTCGTCATAGAAGTCGCCCGGCAGGCTGCCATCGGTGAAGCGGACTTCCTTCACGCCCGATGTCACGTCCTTGCCGTGCACCTTGTAGCTTTGGGCATAGTCGCCCTTGACGGTTTCGATCTTCCAGCCGGGCTTCACCTGCGGCTGGGCGGAAATGAAACCTTCCGGAAGCTCGATCTTCACTTCGGTCGTGGCCATGCCGTCGCAGCCATGCGGCACGCGGAAGGTGGCCTTGTAGAAACTGCCTGCCCCGGCTTCGCGCTGGTCGAGCGAGGAATGGGCCTGGGCCAGGCCCGCGGAAGCGCACAGTGCGGCAAGTGAGATTGCGGAGGCGAAAAGACGATGGTTCTTCATTGTTTCAAACCTGAATAATCATGGACAGGCACGCCGAACAGGGTCCGGGCGCGTTCAGTTCCGAATGCGGGGGAGGCATTCGTTCAAGCGATCCTGTTCAGGCGAGGGGCGGCGCTTGCGGCGGCGCGGAAGGCGGATAGGTGCTGTGCCGCAGGACGGGCTGCGGCGGCACGATGCCGTCGGCCATGGCGATGTGCGGGGCGGCGCCGGTGGAACCGGCTGGCGCGGGGCACAGGAAGGCGGACGCAATCCGGCAGGCTTCGCATCCATTGTTGCTGAAGTGCCTGTCATGGCCCTTCTGGTCCGGATCGGAGCCATGGTCGCCAATGCAGAGCACGGGATAGCTGCCATCCGGCAACTGGTACTGGGCCAGCAGGTAGCTGTCGGGCGCATTGAGGTCGACGGGCTTATGCGCAAAGGCGACGAATATCAGGGCGAATACGCTCAAGATGCGTATCGCCAGAGACATCCGATATTGGCCGATGCTCGTCGTCAACTCAAAGCTTCTCCATGCAGGCGGACTTTACCTAGCCCATGCGAGCCGTCTTTGCCAAGCATCAAACAGAAACGGCGCGCATTGGTCGCGCCGTTTCTCTCTCAAGCGGTCAGGGGAGGATGGACGGGGATCAGATCGCCCGCTTCTTCATCTGTTCGGCGATATAATCTGCCTGACGGATGGCGAGCGCCACGATGGTCAGGGTCGGGTTTTCCGCCCCGCCGGTGGTGAACTGGCTGCCGTCGGAAACGAACAGGTTCTTGATGTCGTGCGTCTGCCCGTGTTTGTTCACCACGCCATCCTGCGGCTTTTCGCTCATCCGGTTGGTGCCCAGATTATGCGTTGAAGGATAGGGCGGCGTCGGGAAGGTGCGGATCGCGCCGACGGCCTCGTAGAGCGCCTTGCCCTGCGCATAGGCATGGTTGCGCATGGCAATATCGTTCGGATGGTCGTCATAATAGACATCGGGAACCGGCAGGCCGTGTTCGTCCTTCACATCCTTGCTGAGCGTGATGCGGTTTTTCTCCTGCGGCATGTCTTCGCCGACGATCCACAGGCCCGCCATGTTGACATAATCGTCAAGCGCCGAAGTGAAGCCGCGCCCCCAGCCGCCCGGATTGAGGAAGGCCGCCATGAAGGGCAGGCCGAGCGAAATGGTTTCCATCTCATAGCCGCCAACGAAACCGCGTTTCGGATTATGCGCGGCCTCGTCGCGGATGATGCCTGCCATGGTGGTGCCGCGATACATGTGCACCGGCTTTTCAAACGAGGCATAGACCGAGCCGGTGGTGTGGCGCATATAGTTGCGCCCGACCTGTCCCGAGGAATTGGCAAGGCCGTCCGGGAATTTCGACGAGGCCGAGTTGAGCAGCAGGCGCGGGCTTTCGATCGAATTGCCCGCCACGCAGACGACGCGCGCCTTCTGGAAATGCTGCTTGCCGTCCTTGTCGGCATAGAGCACGCCCGTCACCTTGCCCGCCGCATTGTGCTCGATCTTCAGCGCCGTGCATTCGGGGCGGACTTCCAGCTTGCCGGTTTCCTCGCCCTTCGGGATTTCCGTATAGAGCGTCGACCATTTCGCGCCCCATTTGCAGCCCTGGAAGCAGAAGCCGGTCTGCTGGCAGCCCATGCGGTCGTCGCGCGGCGCGGAGTTGATCGCCATGCGGCCCGTATGGCATTCCTTGTAGCCGAGCTTGTCGGCGCCCGCCTTCAAAACCTTGAAATTATTGTTGCCGGGCAGGCCCTCGATCCCGTTGGTGCGGGTGACGCCCATCTTGTCCTCGGCCTTGGCGTAATAGGGCTCCAGTTCGGCGAGCGTGATCGGCCAGTCGAGCAGGTTCGCCCCTTCGATCTTGCCGTAATGGGTGAGCGTCTGGAACTCGTAATCCTGAAAGCGCAGCGATGCGCCAGCCCAGTGCGTGGTGGTGCCGCCAACCGCCTTCACGATCCATGCGGGCAGGTTGGGGAAATCATGCGACACGCGCCAGCTGCCCGATGTGGTGCGCTTGTCGAGCCAGGCGAGCTGCGCGAAACTGTCCCATTCGTCATTGATGAAATCTTCAAATTCGTGGCGTTTTCCCGCTTCCAGAATAACGACATCAATGCCTTTCTGGGCCAGTTCGTTGCCGAGCGTGCCGCCGCCAGCGCCCGAGCCGATAATGACGACGACCTTGTCGTCCTTGAGATCATATGGAGCAGCCATTGTTTCCTCCCAATGCTTTCCCGTTTCCGCAAGACGTGATGCGTCTGCCGGACGGTGGTGCCGCTTTGTAACCGGTGTGTTTTCGCGCCGGGGCGCTTACAGCCATTCGATATCGTCGAAGCCGCGCTGGATGTAGCCGCCCTTGGAATAGGCCTCGCCCTCGTAGCCGAAGAGCGGCCAGATTTCCTTCTGGTTGTAAAGGCCGGTCACAAGCCCGCTTCGCACCTTCTGGAAGAAGGGGCTTTTCTCTATATCGCGCAGGATGGCGACGCGCTCTTCCTCCCAGCCAAGTCCCAGATAGCCTCCGGCTCCGGCCCGCTTGTCCAGATCGGCAACGCCGTCCTCGATCAGCTTCTTCAGCGTCTCGTCCTTGGCGGAATCCGCGTCATAGGGTTTGACGGCGATGGCGTAGAAACGGTCCGGCAGCTTGTCGTGCGGGTAGATGTCGCGTGCGAGCTGGATCAGGGTCGCCATGGTCTCGGGCTTGAGCGTGGCGGTCTCAAGCGCCCATGCGAATTGCGGGCAGATAACGGCATTGCCGCTGATGACCAGCATGGCGCCGAGGCTGAGCCCCGCGCCGCGCTTGAGAACGTCGCGGCGCGACAGCGTCTTTTTCTGCCTGCTGGAAAGACCGTCGAAAACGGTTGTCATTCGGTTCTCCTCCATTGCTTGCCCGTCCGGAATGGGCGGGCTGGCTGTGCGTTCCCGGAGATTTTCACCACCGGGAATGCTGGCATTTGCGTCCATCACGGCCTCTCCTCCAGGCCGTGGAAGACGATGGGGCGGGCCTACTGGTAGCGCCCGCCGCGTTGCAGAACTTCGATCTTGTAGCCGTCCGGGTCTTCCGCGAAGAAGAAGCGGGCGAGCTGCACGCCGTTGTTCTTGAAATCGACAAGCTTGCCGACCTTGAAGCCAAGTTTCGTGAAGCGGGCATGTTCGGCATCGACATCATCGACCACGACGGCAAGATGGCCGTAGCCGTCGCCCAGATTGTAAGGCTCGGTGCGGCCCTTGTTGACCGTCAGCTCGACTTCGAAATCGGCTTCGGCATTGCGCAGATAGATCAGCGTGAAGGTTTCGAAATCGATGCGCTCGGCAATATCGAGGCCAAAGGCCTGTTTGTAGAAGGAAACGGATTTTTCCTCGTCGAGAACGCGGATCATCGAATGAATGGCTTTGGCCACAAGCTGCTCCTGTTTCTTTGCCGCTTCGTCAAATGCGGCTTGCGATTGTCTTGCTGGTTGTCGATTATGGTAGAAAAAACGGCGGCGTGGTGGCAATCGGCTACCACAGCCAAGTTCGTGCTCTGAACCAACGGAGGAACCCATGTGCAAGGTTTTCGCCGAGCAGGACCCGGAAGGCTACCGGCAGATCAATCGCTCCGTGCGCATAGGCGGCCATTCCACCAGCATTCAGCTGGAGGCCACCTTCTGGCGCCTGCTGGACGAGATCGCGGCCAGCCAGAACCTGACGACGCCCCGCTTCATATCCACGCTTTACGATGAAGCGCTGGAGGCCAATGGCGCGATCCCCAACTTCGCCTCCATGCTGCGCACGACCTGCGCGCTTTACCTCATGGGCCATCGCCCCGAGGCTGCCGTTTGTGAGGAGGCCGCGTGAAACGAGCCCGGGTGGGCATTGGCCTTTTGGTGAAAAAGGCATAAGGAATAAGGGAATAGGGCAATAAGGCAGTAGGGCAATATGTTCCATACATACTCCCTTACTCCCTTCCTGCCTTCATTAAAGGAATCGGAATGACAAGCGTAACACGCGAACAGGTTCAGGAACGGCTGAGGGCCGTGACGGGACCGGATTTCGAAAGCGATGTCGTGTCGCTCGGTCTGGTGTCGGATATCTTCATTGCCGACGGCAAGGTCTTCTTCTCCATCACGGTCCCTGCCGAGCGCGCCGACGCGCTGGAACCGATGCGGCTTGCCGCTGAAAAGGCCGTGAAGGAAATCCCGGGCGTCACCGGCGCGCTGGTCACGCTTACGGCAGAAAAGAAGGGCGGGCGCACCAGCGACGACGCACCGCCGCCGCCAAAGCCGCAACCGGCACCGCGCCCCGTCGCGGTTTCCGGACAGGGCAAGCATGGACATGCACCCCAGCCGCGCCCGGCGGCAAAACCCGGCATTCCGGGCGTCGGCGCGATCATCGCCGTCGCATCGGGCAAGGGCGGCGTCGGCAAATCCACCACGGCGGTCAATCTGGCGCTCGGCCTTGCCGCCAACGGGTTGAAGGTCGGCATTCTGGACGCCGATATTTACGGGCCGTCCATGCCGCGCCTGCTCGGCCTTTCCGGCCGTCCGGAAACGATCGAGGGCCGCACGCTGAAGCCGATGGAAAACTACGGCGTCAAGGTCATGTCCATGGGCTTCATGGTCGATGAGGAAACGCCGATGATCTGGCGCGGGCCGATGGTCATGTCGGCGCTGACGCAGATGCTGCGCGAAGTGGCCTGGGGCGAGCTTGACGTTCTGGTGGTCGACATGCCGCCCGGCACCGGCGACGCGCAGCTTACCATGGCGCAGCAGGTGCCGCTGGCGGGCGCGGTTATCGTTTCGACGCCGCAGGATCTCGCGCTGATCGACGCGCGCAAGGGCTTGAACATGTTCCACAAGGTGAATGTGCCGCTTCTCGGTATCGTCGAGAATATGAGCTATTTCATCGCGCCCGATACCGGCACGCGCTACGATATTTTCGGCAATGGCGGCGCGCGCAAGGAAGCCGAGCGGCTGAACGTGCCGTTCCTCGGCGAAGTGCCGCTGCATATGGATGTGCGCGCCTATTCGGATGCCGGAACCCCGATCACCGTCAAGGACCCGGACAGCGAACACGCGAAAATCTATCGCGAGATTGCCCGGAAGGTCTGGGAAAACATGAAGGGCGGCAAGGGCGCTCGTGCAGCGCCGGCGATTGTTTTTGAGTAGGGGGTTAAGGCAATAAGGCAGTAGGGCAGTATGTTAAGGGAATAGGGGAGTAAGGGAGTAGGGGAGTATGTTTTGGTTGCGGATGACCGCGCCAACCATATCCTTCTCTGCCCTACTGCCCTACTGCCCTACTGCCCTACTGCCCTACTGCCCTACTGCCCTACTGCCCTACTGCCCTACTGCCCTACTGCCCTACTGCCCTAAGTCACCACCGACGGCGCGTCACGTCC
>Ga0182741_1000076_pt1 | contig 159963 bp, 112 predicted proteins | sample eDN5th37CBELigOP_FD_128874 | JGI IMG/M metagenome (GOLD analysis project Ga0182741, IMG submission 128874) | Enriched Organic Plus compost microbial communities from Emeryville, California, USA - eDNA 5th pass 37_C BE-Lig OP (version 2) (version 2) ...
CCCGTGGGTTTCTACTCGTGGGGTGTTTCTTTTTTCTGCCCGCAAATGTACGTCTAAGCTGCTTTCTACGTGCGTTTCGACCCTAAAAAATTCAAAGATCTAAATTTGACAAAGTAGAGTTAATGATAATTTTTTTGTATAAAAATAATTTGTGTAACATTGCATCAGTTCTTTGATGACTGTTAGGTCACGATAACGAATCCCTTATGCGATCTGATCCAACAGTTATCATTAACGTAGAATCTCCCGGAGGATGGGGCTGAAGGTTTAGCAGGGCCAACATAGCGCAAGCATGTCCACTCTATATTGGCCTGAACAATGAGAAAGCCGCTTGTAATGAGCGGCTTTCGTTTTTATTGGCAACTAACGTTGATAAACACACTATAAACAACTTTTCACAACTGCATCAAAACAATAAAGGCTGCCCTACAGCAGCCTTCAAAATTTGTCAGTACCCGGGACGGGAGTTGAACCCGTACAGCCCTTGCGGGCCACAGGATTTTAAGTCCTGCGTGTCTACCAGTTCCACCACCCGGGTCCATCTTTTTTATCCTAACCTGGGGCGGGAGTTGAACCCCACCTTTAATAGCCAACAAAAAAGGTGTGACTGTATCACACCTTTCGCTTGAGCGGAAGACGAGGCTCGAACCCGCGACCTCAACCTTGGCAAGGTTGCGCTCTACCAACTGAGCTACTTCCGCGTATGTATTATCTTAAAGAACAACCACTTTTACCATTCGTTGAAAAGCGGATTGCAAAAATAGGAATTGTATATTTCCTGCAAAATTTTTGTGCCGCGTGGCGCCAATTATTTCTGGTATTGCGGCGTATACAGGGTGCTGCTCTGGATTTCTACCTCTGGTTTGCCCTTATACCGGTTTTTGTACAGGCTGTACGATCCGCCCACCACAAACGCCAGAATACAGAATACCTGCAGGTAAAACAGGAATACGGATGAATTCACCCAGTTGCGGGTAAAATCCTTATCGCGGTAGTCTTTCTCGGTATGTTGATCCATAATTGTAAAATGTGCTGCAAAATTAATCGTTAAAAGGATATTTTTCAACTGTTTGGGCCACAAATTTCTGCGAAGGTTTTTTTGCCCCGTATAAAATAGGCCCATACCACGCTTTTCCGCCAATACCCCTGCGGCTTTGCCTTGCGCGCTACCGGGAACAGGCTTTTTTTCCGCTCCCGCAACAGCCATTTCACGAACGCGCCATGCGCCCGGAACACCGCCACAAAATAGGTCCCCTCCCCTGCCAGCAAGGATTTCACCGCCGAAATCGTGTCCAGCACAAAACGGAACGCAATTTTCCAGGCAGCTTCCGCCGCTCCCATATTCTTGGCCATCATCACCAGGTTGTTCCGGAAATTCAGGTATACCTTCCGCGCATTGCCCTTGGGCAGCGTGCCGCCGCCTACATGGTACACCACCGAAGCAGGACAGGCATATACCTTGTATCCCGCCAGTTGCGCGCGCCAGCAAAAATCGATTTCTTCCTGGTGGGCAAAAAAGTATTCGTCCAGTCCGCCCAGTTCATGGTATACCGATGCTTTTACAAACATCGCGGCGCCGCTGGCCCAGAAAATAGGCCGCACCTTGTTGTACTGGCCCGTGTCCAGCTCGCACACATCAAATACGCGGCCGCGGGCAAAGGGATAACCCAGGTAATCGAGCCAGCCGCCGGCGGCACCCGCATATTCAAAATGATCACGCCGGTCGAATTGCAAGAGCTTGGGTTGGCATACCGCAATCTGCGGGTCCGATTCCATAATGGCCATCACCGGTTCTATCCATCCCGGCGGCACTTCCACATCGGAGTTGAGCAACACGTAATAGTCGGCGGTGATTTTTTTCAACCCCTCATTATACCCTTTGGCATAACCGAAATTTTCCGGGTGCCGGATGATGCGCACCTGCGGATGATGCCGGCGCAGGTAATCCACGGAATCGTCGGTAGAGGCATTGTCGATGATCACCACCTCCTGGTGAGGCCAGGTGCCGGCCAGCACGGAAGACAGAAACCGCTGCAGGAAGGAACGCCCGTTCCAGTTTAATATGACTATGGAAACTAATGGCCTGGACATTGCGGTTTTCAAAATATTTTGCCAAATAACGGATGCAAAGGAACGGTTTTTATAAATTAGTTGCATGATTCAGCCGCTATTTAACTGGAAAACAGGCATTGCCATCATTGCCATTGCCATCGTTAGCGGCACCATCTTCTACTCGCAATTCCTGGCCCATAAAATAGCGCGCGAAGAAAGAGGAAAGGTACAACAATGGGTAGAAGCTTCGCGCCTGCTGGTGCAGGACACCACCGGCATCAGCGATAACCTGGCCATCCTCATCGTTACCGAAAACAAGAGCATTCCTATCATCGTGACCGATGAGAATGACCGCGTACTGGATTTTGTAAACCTGGATACTGCGGAAGTGGCGCAGGATTCGAATTATGTATACAGAAAGTTGCAGCAGTTTAAAGAGAAAAACCCGCCGCTGCAGTGGGTGAACCCGGCAGACAGCACGGAAAAAAACCTATATTATTATGGTCATACCACGCTGCTGGACCAGGTGCGGTATTACCCGCTGGTGCAGTTGCTGATTGTGACCTTGTTTATCATCATTACGCTGACGGCGCTTACCACAGGTTTTAAATCGGCCCAAAACCAGTTGTGGGCGGGGATGGCCAAGGAAACGGCGCACCAGTTGGGCACGCCGCTGACTTCGCTGCAGGGTTGGGTGGAAATGCTGAAGGAAGACCCACGCAATGCGCCCATAGTGCAGGAAATGGAAAAGGATGTGGACCGATTGAAACTGGTGTCGGACCGGTTTGGAAAAATTGGCAGTACGCCGCATTTGGAGGCTACGGATGTGCTGGCGCAGGTGAATAATGTGGTGGAGTATATTCGGAAGCGGGCGCCGGGGAAGGTGCAGTTCCAGGTGAATACGCATGGGCAGACATCCGTAATAGCGCCGCTGAGCGCGCCGTTGTTCGATTGGGTGATTGAGAATTTGTTGAAGAATGCGCTGGACGCGATGGAAGGAAAAGGACAGATTACCATTGATATTACCAGTACGCCGCGCACGGTGCTGATTGATGTAACAGATACCGGGAAAGGGATCAGCGCGCAGCATATACGGAAGGTGTTCAAACCGGGGTTTACCACGAAGAAACGCGGGTGGGGATTGGGATTGAGTTTGAGCAGAAGGATTATAGAGTATTACCATAAGGGGCAGATTTTTGTGAAGTGGAGCGAGGCGGGAAAGGGGACGACGTTTCGGGTGGTGTTGAAGAGGGAAGAGTGAAGAACAAGTGGGTAATGAATGTAAAGGCTGATGAAGGAAAAAGGGATGAGGTAAGAAGAAGTGGAATGATGGAAGAATTTGTACGGTTTTTATGAGGAAAAGCTATAAATTTGCGTCCTTGTTTTGATGCCCAGGTGTTGAAATTGGTAGACAAGCCACTTTGAGGTGGTGGTGCCCGAAAGGGCGTGCAAGTTCGAATCTTGTCCTGGGCACAGAGAGCTTTGCAGGTGGAAACTTGCAAGGCTTTTGTTTTTTTGGGGGTACATCCAGAGTGTAAGGTCATCCCCCGCTGGCGGGGAGCGCCAGCAGTGACTGACTGCATCAACGTGTTTCATGGATGAGGTGGTAAAATGGCACCACCCCCATCCATTCAGCATACTTCCTAAGGTAACCCCGTGGATGGGATGGTGGGTGGATGTACCAAAGTAGTGGCAGTGTGTTTGAGTAAAGAAGAGGGTTATTGTTCCGAACGGGAATTGACGGAAATTGCACTGTGGACCTTCTCGATATATTCAGCGGGAGACATTTTGAATTGCTTTTGAAAATTGCGGCGGAAATGCGCGGAGGAACTATAGCCTACTTCCAACGCCAGTTCATTGATGCGGAATTTGCCGGCATTGATGAGTTCTACGGCTTTTTTCAATCGTGTGAGATTAATCACATCATTCGGCGACATACCCGAAATACTTTTAATAGCCCGGTACAAGGTAGACCGGCTCATGTTCATCAACTCCGCCATCTTTTCTACATTCAGATCCTGATCATACAAATTACGGAGAATGGTATCGGTAATCTGTTGCCACAACAATTCATCTTCCTTGGAATGCGTTATGCTGTTGATATGCACCAGCGGCGAGCGCGCATAGGTCTCCTTCAGCTTGGAGCGGTTTTCCAGCAAATTGTCTATCTGCACATACAACAAATCCAGCGAAAAAGGTTTTTCAATATACGCATCCGCCCCCAACTTCAGCCCCTGTATTTTTGATTGCAAGGTATTTTTTGCCGTAAGCAATATCACTGGTATATGGCTCAGTTCCGGCGTAGACTTCACCCGTTCACAAAACTGAAAGCCATCCATGCGTGGCATCATCACATCGCTCACCACGAGCTGTATAAATTCATTGCGTAAGATCTCGATGGCCTCTTCCCCGTCTTTGGCGGTGTAGATATGGTATTTCGATTTGAGGTCGTGCGACAAGTATTCGAGAATATCTTCACTGTCATCTACCAGTAAAACCACTGGCTTGGCCGTCTTCACAAATGGTTCCATTTCTTTCATATGGCGCCGGGCATTTGTGGGCCCGCGCGTAAAATACAAAATAACCCGGTACTACTGAAAGGCTAAAAAGCCGGGAAGCAGGTAATGCTTTGTTACCCCCTGGCTTCCCGGATTTTAGTAGGATGTATGGCAGAATAATCTATTCGTAATGTACCTGCTGGTCCTCGTCCGGAATCTGGATATTCCGCACCCGCTCCAGCGTCAACGGACCGGCATAGCGGTAGTTGATGGGGAAATCAGGGTTGGTAATATCGCTGAACCAATATTCGAGGTTCATGGTGATGTACGTTTTCTGCAGGTAAGGTTGCACTTCATCCATCCGCGAAGAAATGGTGTAGGTGCCCTGCTGTTGCGAAAAATTGATAGAAGGATCGGCAGCCGTCAACGTCACCGTGCTGTCTGCATTGAAGGTGGCAATGATCTTGTATTTGGCGCGGTCATAGGCTTCTTCATCAATATGGCCGGCAAAGAAGAACACAGATTTTTCATCCACCACCCAGGCCGTGCGGTGCGGTACGCTGAACGCATTGGCATCGTTCTGTGGCAGGTCGCGGTTCCAGATGCGGCCGGCGCTGCTGTACCGGTTGGAAAAATCGTTGAAGGTAATGATATGCATCAGCGATTTGCTGTACCATCTCCTGCTGGCCACATTGTTTTTGGAAGTAGACACAATTTTCAGGGGCAGGATGTACTTGTTGATCATGTCCAGGTCTTCCAGCATCAGGTCCACTTCAAAAAAGCCCTGCAGGGAACCGGCTGGTATGGTGGTGGTCATGGATTTGAATTTATAATGCTTTTCAGGCAGTTCATGGAAGTACAGGTCTTCGCGCAGGCGGAAGCGGTCGAAGTTCAGGTCTTCCAGCGTGTCTTTATCAATGGCAATGGTTACTTCTATGTCTTCATTATTGCCGGTGGTGCCGCTGAGCACTACGGGCACTTTCAGGGTAACCACGCCTCCCTGGCTTTTGTATTGGGCATATACTTTCACCACGCCGCTGCGGGCAAACGATACTTCTTTTACATATTGTTCATCCAGCCATTCTCTTTTGCAGGCAGGTCCGGTTACCAGGATGATGGCTATGAATATTAATATCTTTTTCATGTGGGTGTAGTATTAGAACGGGGTTGTCCAACCGGGGTTTTGGGTCAGCTTTTTGTTTTTCCGCAATTCATCATGCGATATGGGCCACAGGTACATCTTCTTCACAAAGATGGTGGGGAACGAAGGGATCACCACCGGTGTGTGGAAGAGATCGCGTTGCGCTTCGGTCATATCCATATTGCATCCCATGATGGGCATGGCTTCTTCTACGGGCGCATCTTTCCACCTTCTCAGGTCGAAATAGCGGTGGTTTTCGCCCAGGAGTTCGATCATGCGCTCTCTTTTCAGTTTTTTCCTGAACTCTTCTTTGGAAGCGTAAATGCCCGGGTCAAAATCGGGTAACCCTGCCCGTATGCGAATCTGGCTCATGGCCTTGCTCATTTCTGTAACATCACGGGTAATGGTGTGGGTTTTGGTACCGGTATAGTCGGGGATGCTGTACGTGCCGCCCAGTTCATTGAGCGCTTCAGCATAGATCAGCAGCACTTCTGCATAGCGGATAGCCGGTTCGTATTTGGGCACCACAAAAGAGCCGTTTTCTTTATCGCTGTGTGAGTCGATGGGGTTCACAAATTTCTTGATGCCGATGCCGGTACGTACGTGGAACTGGGGCGAGGAAGGCTGTTTGCCATCCGGATAGCCCCGGTAATACCAGATTTGTGTCTGGCGCTTGCTCACATCCAGTACGCTCAGGCGCCACCAGATAGACCCGTTATACGCAACCGAAGCATAGAACCGCGGTTCACGGTTGGCGTATTGCAACGATACACCTGCAGGCAAAGGCGGATAATCGGTGTCGTTGGTGGTAAAGCCGCTCACGCGGGGGTTGGTGGGCACATCGGTACCATCGTTCATATAATAGGCATCGCATTGTTTCTGTGTAATGCCATGCGCGTTCCATCCGCCGAGGGAGTAAGGCGTCTGGTGTTTAGCCAGCGCCTCGAGTCCCACTCCGCTCGTTTCAGTGCCACGGGTAAAAATAATTTCCGGGTTAGCGGCCAGCGTAAGCGCCCCGTTGAACAACTGGCGGTACGATTCAAAGGGGTCAATATCTTTCCAGCCATTGGGGAAATTGGCTTCGGAGTATACGGGGTGATAGGGCGGCACGATGGTTTTCGGTTGTGCCGGTCCCTGGTCGGTGTCGTTGAAGGGAGCGGTAAACAGCCGGTACACGCCTAAATCAATCACATCTTTTGCAGCTGCAGCGGCCCTTGCCCATTTCGATTCATCATAGGTTTGTGATATGAGTATCCGGCCTTCATGGTCTACCAGGTCAGCCATTTCCGTGTTGCCGTTGAACAGGGGACTGGCTGCGTACAGATACACTTTGGCACGTGCTGCCAGCGCTGCTCCTTTGGTGGGCCGCACTACGTTGCGGTTGTCGCGGGCCAGGGGCAGGTCGAGGGCAGCGGTGGCCAGTTCTTTGGTTATGAAATCAACGCATTCATCGTAATGGCTTCTCGGTATGGCCAGCTGATCGTAGGGCAGTGTGTAATCAATGCCTTCATCGGGCATTAAGGGCACCGGGCCATATTTGCGGATCAGCAACCAGTAGTAATAGGCACGGAGGAAACGCGCTTCCGCTTTACGCTCAGCAATTTCTTCCTTTGACATTTCGCGGTTGCGGTCAATATTGTGAATGAAGGTAGAGGCTTTGCGAATGCCTTCATAACAGGAGCGCCAGGAACCCTGGATCCAGCTTTCGTCGTATTCACCGTTTTTGTAGTTCTTGTAACTCCTGTGGTCCAGTTCATCGCCGCGGTCGCCGAAGAACATATCATCGGAGATCAGGTTGAAAGGCGCATAGTCTTTACTGGCCACGTCGAGGTTTTCTCCCCGCAGGTGTGTGTACGTATCGGCCAGCCACTGTTCTGCATAATCCCTGCGCACAAATAAAGTGTCGATATTCATCCTGTCTTTGAAGAAATGCTCCATGTCCATGTACTTCTTGCAGGAATACAGCGAGCCGGTTAAGGCAGCAATCACTATGATGTTGAGTATTCTCATACCAATGTTTTATTGGCGGGTTAGAATTTAAATGTAATACCTACAGTTATCGTTTTGGGTAGCGGATAGCGCGTGCCGTCGCTGCTGGCGAGTTCGGGGTCCCAAACTTTTACTTTGTCCCATACTGCCAGGTTTTGTCCCAGCAGGTAAACGCGCATATTGCCCATCTTTAACCGGGAAACCAATTTGGCAGGCACGGTATAGCCTATTTCCAATGTTTTGAAGCGGAGGTAGGAGCCGTCGCGCAGCCAGAAGGTAGAGGGACGATAGTTGTTGGAGTTGCCACCGTAGCTCAGGCGCGGATATTTGGCGTTCGGGTTTTCGGAACCGGGATGTCCGCCGGCAAGGTCACTGGATATCCACCGGTTGGCGGGGTCTGCCACTTCAGCCAGAATATTGCCCCAGCCGCCCTGCGAGAAAGGATATACCGTAGGCCCGTTCAGGAAGTAGGATACGCGTCCGGCGCCCTGGAAGAGCACGTTTACATCAACGCCTTTGTATCGGGCAGAAAGTCCGAACCCATACAGCATGGCGGGCCGCCAGCTGGCGCCGATGGGCACCACGTCGTCGCCATTCACCACCCCATCGCCGTTCACGTCTTTGTATTTGATATCGCCGGGCATAACGGGACCAAAGGTTTGCCGCGGGCTGTTCCGGATGTCTTCATAATCTTTGAACAAGCCGAGCGCAATCAGGCCCCGCATCTGGTCGGCACGATAGCCTTGTTGCAGCAGGTAGGGATAAGGGTTATATTGCTCGTCGCGTTCAAGTATTTTGTTTTTATAGTAGGTGAAATTGCCTCGCAGGGTAAAATCAATGCCCCTGATTTTCCTGTTCACAGCGAAGTTGCCGTCAATGCCGCGGTTGTCCATGGTACCGATATTGGCAAATGGTTGTGCGCCTACGCCTACAATGGCAGGCAGGTGGTCTCTGCGCACGTAAATATTGCGGCGGGTTTCCTGGTACAGGTCAATGGTCAAACTAAAGGCGTTGTTCAGGATGTTCACATCAAAACCGAGGTTCTGTTTGCGGGCAACTTCCCAGGTGAGGTTGTCAGAAGCAAATTCGGTAAAGCGTAGACCGGGCCAGCTGTTCGGGCTTCCCGGGTCACCAAAGTTGAAGCTACCGGTCTGGCTGATGGTGCTCAGGTATGCGAAGCGAAGGCCGCCGAAATTATCATTGCCCACCTCCCCTATTGAGTACCGCACTTTGAACAGGTCGAGCCAGTGTACATTGTCGCGAATGAAATTTTCTTCGGCAATGTTCCAACCCACGGCCACGGCAGGGAAGAAACCAAACTGGTTACCTTTCTTGAAACTTTCAGAACCTGTGTAACCGAAGTTGAATTCCACCAGGTAGCGGTTCATATAGCCATACTGCGCACGGCCTGAAATGGAAATATTGCGTCGTGGAATGCCGTTGCGGATATCACTTCCCTGGTTCTGCGTTTGCCGTTGCTCTCTTACAAAGGATTTCACCATGCCTGCCACGCTGTGTTTGTTGGCGAAGGTGCGGTCGTACACCAGTTCGAGGTCGCTCTGGTATATGCGTTCGCCCGCAGAATTGGCTTCTTGCGTCATTAATTTTGCGCCAGAAACGCGGTTCATGATCAAGGCCCCGTTTCGCCTGTCGCGCCTGCGCTCGGTATTATACTGTTCCGGCCATTTGCTGCGAATGATTTCGTTGAGGCTGATGGCATCATAGGCCAGTCGTGCGGTAAAACGCAAACCGGGTGTGATCATATCGAGCCGCTGGTTCAGCGTAATGTTCGATTCCATTTTGTTTTCCCAATGTTCCCGGTAACCTGTCTGCGTAGCCAATACCCAGGGGTTGGTCTGGTTGCCTGTTCCGTAGGCGGGCACCAATCCATTGGAATACATAAAGGGAATGGATATTGGATTTTGTCCTACCAAAGAATACCATATGTTCATGTTGTTCAGCCCGGGCAGGTTGCGTTTTTCCAGCCAGCCGGATACACCGAGGGCCAGGCTGGTGGTGGGCGTTACATCGAGGTCGTAGTTAACGCGGTAGTTCCAGCGCGACAAATGCGCATTGGTTTTGTATTCTTTCAGTGATGCGTCGGATTTGTACATACCGCCTTCATCCACATAGCTGGCCGATACAAAATACCGGGCAATGGAAGCGCCACCGGAGAGGTTCACCGCAGCGCGGTAAATATTGGTGCCGTCGCGCAGCAATTTGTCCTGCCAGTCCACATTGGGGTACATGTCCGGGTCCAGTCCCAGCCGCAGTATTTCCAGTTCATTTTCGGTATACAGCGGTTCCTGGTTGCGCGTTATTTTAGCTTCGTTCACCATTTTGGCGTAGGTATACCCGTCCACAAATTTTGGGGTACGCGTACGCGTTAGGTAACCGTATTCCACTTTTCCATTGATGTTCACCTTGCCTGCGCGGCCTTTTTTGGTGGTGATCAGTATCACGCCATTGGCGCCTCGTGAACCGTAGATGGAAGTAGCGGAAGCATCTTTCAAAACGGTAAACGACTGGATGTCTTCAATATTGATTTCATTAAAGGGCCGTTCAAATCCGTCTACCAGCACCAGGGCGCTCTGGTTGGCGCCAAAGGTGGAGATACCACGGATCCAGAACTCTGAATGGTTGCTGCCCGGTTCACCGGAAGTTTGCATGGCTATAACGCCTGCCACGTTCCCGGCCAGGCCGTTGGTAATATTGGAAGTAGGCGTGCGCAACTGGTCAACGTCCACAGCGGTAACGGCGCCTACCACGGTTACTTTTTTCTGCGGACCGGCAGCGGTGATGATCACGTCGGTCAGCACGCTGGAGTCGGCCCTCTTGAGCACCACGTTCAGCAGCTTTTTGGTGCCGATTTTGATTTCCTGGGTAGCGAACCCTACGTGCGAGAAGATCAGGGTGCTATATGGTTCTGCGTCTACGGTATACTGCCCGCGTTCGTTGGTCATGGTACCACCGCCCACGCGGTCTTTGATGGATACGCTCACGCCAACGAGCGGCATATTGGTCTCATCGGTAACGGTGCCGGTTACCTTCAGATTTTCCTGGGCGTCAGCAGTCAGGTAACTGCCCAGGCAAAGCAGTAGAATGGTTATATAACGCTTCATTATTTGGTGTTCTGGGTTATTCAGTATTGATGGTTCTGATGCGGCGGTTTTTCTGGTCAGCTACGTAGAAAGTGCCGGTTTCTTTGTCGTAGATAATGCCGTGGGGCCGGTCGAACTGTGCGTCGCGCAAAGCGCCGTCGGCATAGCCCCACTGACCGGGACGGCCGGCAAAGGTGCTCACCACGCCTTCGGGCGTAATCTTGCGGATGCAATGGTTCATGCGGTCGCACACATAAAAATTGTTGTCTTCATCGAAGGCGCCCTGGTGGGGTTCGTTAAACAGGGCGTCGGTGCCTACGCCATCGTTGTAGCCCCGGGTCCTTCTGGCGCCCACAAAATGCACGGGCGTTTCGAGGAGGCCGGTCGTTCTGTTATAATTGGCTTTGAGAATATAGTGCTGGTTTACCACTACGATGTAGGCAAAATCGCCACTGGGAGCAAATTGAATATTGAATTCCCAGCTTACATCGCCGATGCGGAACAATTCTTTTACCGCCCTGGCCGCCCTGTCGTAATAATACACAGCACCGTTATCATAGGCGTTGAAGAAATAGTCGCCTGTTTCCGGGTGGGCAGCGCCGCCGTTTGTTGTTTTGCTGTAAATGTGCGAAGTCCAGCGGGAAAAATTATCGGCTTTGGTGCTGATCGCCGTACTCAACCCGTTCCAGTCCCACTGGTCATTGGTAATGTACAGCGTATCGAAAGTAGGATTGAACGATAAGGTTCTCGGTCTGTCAAGACCGTTACCTGTTCTCCAGATGGTCTTTACCTCGGTGAGGTCTTTGTTGATAAACCGTAATCCCCGGTATTCTTCCAGTAGATAAATATTCTTCTCATTATCAAAGCAAAGCCAGTACGGTTCTTCAAACTGCGCCTTTTCGATCGGTCCGTCAACGATGGCCGTTCGGCCGTCTTTATCGGTAAAGCCCGCCAGCGTACCTACGTTGGGCGCGAAAATATAGATGAACTCTTTGGATGAAACGGCTTCCTGTTCAGCATCGCCATTGCCGATCACTACCTTAATATCACCGGTGCCGGCTTTGGAAGGCACCATCACATAGATGGTAGTATCGTTCATGCCGATGAGCGGGGCGCGCACGCCGTTGACATACACTTTTACAATGGAGGTGTCGTTTCCAAAATTTGATCCGAAAATGAGCAGTTGGGTGGCCACGCCGCCGCTGTCGGGAGTAAAGCGGGTGATGATTACCGGTTTGGAGGGATCATAGGGCGTGCCTTTGAAGGGAGCAGCATCTTTTTTGCAGGCAAGAAAGACAAAGATCATGAAAATCACAAAAGGCAGGCCCCTCGAAAACAGATTGGCAAACTTTACTTTCATATACAATCGTTAAGCAGTCAGGGTTAGTGTAGCCAAAAATACAAGGGCGTTAAGAAAGTGTTAATTACTTTTGAAGCAAAAACAGACCATTTTGTTTCAATTTTGGAATAAATGCCGTGGCCTGATGATACGACTGCTACTAACTGTGCTGCTTGTACTTTCCCTTCAATACGTTGACGGACAGACTGTTTATTTCAGGCATTATGAAATTGAAAGCGGATTGTCCAACAATTCCGTGATAGCCATATTGCAGGACAAGGACGGATTCCTATGGTTTGGTACGCCCGACGGGCTGAACCGCTTCGATGGCTATGAATTCAAACTCTTTCGTTTTGACCAGGAGGCGGCGCAGGGTTCGGCCAGCAATGCCATTTTCTGTTTGCACCAGGATGCGGAGGGTACGTTGTGGGTGGGCGCCAGCAAGGGATTGTATTATTATAATCCGAAAGATGAAACGTTTAGCCGGCTTTCAGGCACGCAGGGAAAATGGGTGCGGAATATTCAAAATGATACAGACAATAATATATGGTTTGTAGAAAATTCACGGTTATACAAATACGTTAGCTCATCTGATACAGTGATGGAACAGCATCCGGCTGAGCTGGGAAATATTACTACGTTGTACCGCGATGGGGATAATATATTATGGATGGGCAGCGCCAACGGGATACTGGCGCGGCTGGACCCGCGCAGTAACAGTTCCGATTATTTTCATGCGCCGGCCATCAGCAGGAAGACGAATACGATTGAAGCCATTTGCGCGGCGGATAACAATACGCTGCTGATCGGTACTTCACTTACGGGGTTGAAACGGTTTGATGTGGTGCGGCATACGTGGAGTACTGTTCCTTTGATGCGGGGAGCTAAAGATGAACCGTACGTGCGGTGTATTTTGCGGGTTGCGCCTGCTTCGTATTGGGTGGGAACGGAATCGGGATTGTTTATACTGGGCGCAGACAGCATCCGGCATTTTTATAAGGTAACCGGCGACAGTTATTCGTTAAGCGACAATGCGGTGTATGCGTTATGCCAGGACCAGGAAGGTGGTATATGGGCCGGGACGTATTTTGGCGGCATCAATTATTATCCGAACCATTTGGTGCAGTTTGAAAAATTTTTTCCGCGTAATGACGGGGTGTCTATACGCGGCAGTGTGGTGCGGGAAATCGTGCAGGATCAATATGGCATGCTCTGGATAGGTACCGAAGACAAGGGACTGAGCCGGTTCAATCCGGTAACGCATCGTTTTACCAATTGTATTGACAGCAAGGGCAGCCTGGGCACGCTGCCTACGAATATTCATGGCCTGATGGCAGACCGCGACCGGTTGTATATCGGTACGTTTGAAAATGGTTTGTATATCGTGGACCTGCGCACGCAGGCCATTGTGCAGCATCATGTAGCGCATGCAGGGAACGGATTGAACAGTAATTATATCAATATTCTTTACAAAACCCGCAAGGGGGATATATGGGTATGTACCTCCAACAGCATTTATATTTTTGATCCTGTTCAAAAACGGTTCAACCTCGTGCCGGGGTTGCCGGAGCATACGTTTTATTCCGCTTTTTTAGAAGACGATAAGGGTCGCATATGGATAGGCACGCATGATAACGGTGTTTTTTGCGTGGAGAACGGGAACATTACGCCACTGCGTATTCCGTATAATGGCGGTACGCTGTTTAATGAAACGCGGGTGGTAAATTTTCTGGTAGACAGGGACAGTATTTTGTGGGTGTGTACCGTGTCGGGATTGTTTCGGGTGTCGCTGCCTACGCAACAGGTAAGGGCGTATAATACAGCCACGGGGTTGCCGGGCGATATGGTGTACAGCGCCATACAGGACACTAACGGTAATATATGGGCTACGACTTCGAAAGGACTGGCATTGATTGATACGGCGCACCGGTTGGTGAAGGTGTTTCGGAAAAGTGATGGGCTGCTGAGCAACCAGTTCAATCACCGGTCGGCGTTTAAAGATGCGGAGGGAAATATTTATCTGGGAGGATTGAAAGGTTTTGTGCGGTTCAACCCGGGGCGCATGAACCCCGGTGGGTATGTGCCGCCGGTGTTTTTTACGAGGCTGCGGGTGTATGATAAGGAGGTGTCGACCAATTCGCCTTATACTTTTTCGGAGAATTATATATTGAACAGTAACCAGATTACGCTGCCGCATAACCGGGCTACGTTCAGTCTTGATTTTGCTTCATTGGGTTATACTGCGCCGGACAATATTGAATATGCGTATATGCTGGATGGGGTGGACAATAACTGGAATTTTATCGGGAAGAACCGGCGGATACATTTCAATAATCTTTCGCCGGGCACGTATGTGATCAAAATAAAATCCACGGACAGTGACGGGGATTGGATGGCGAATGAAAAATCACTGACGGTTGAGATTACGCCGCCGTTCTGGCGCACAAAGCTGGCGTACATGATTTATGTGGTGCTGCTGGTAACGCTGATTTATTGTACGGCGCGGTTCTTTTACAACCGGAACCGGGAGAAGCAGGTGCGGCGGATGGAAATTTTTACGTTGAACAAGGAAAAGGAATTGTACCAGCAGAAGATTGATTTCTTTACGCGGGTGGCGCATGAGATCCGTACGCCGCTGACGTTGATCAAGGCGCCGATGGACAAGATTTTTAAATCGGTGGAACGCATTCCGGATATCCGTCGGGAGGTGGAGATCATGAACAAAAACACGGACCGGTTGCTAACGCTCACCAACCAGTTGCTGGATTTTCAGAAAGTAGAGAGCGGGAGCTATATGCTGCATACGGAGCCGCGGGATATTGTGGCGATGGTGAAGGAGGTGTACCAAAACTTTCAACCGAAGGCGGAGAAGCGGGGCATTCAGTATGTATGTAAGACACCTGATGGGCCGGTGGTTGGGAATGTGGATGCGGATGGGATTTTTAAGATTATCGGGAATTTGTTGGATAATGCTATTAAGTATTGCCAGTCTTATACATTGCTGGAAGTGTATACGACGCTGGGGAAAGATGGGAAGGAATATGAAGTAGTGATTAAAGTCTCCAATGACGGGAAAATTATCCCGGAGGAAGAGCGGGTTTATATTTTCGATGCGTTTTACAGTGCGGGCAGGAGTAGTTTGTTTGAAAGCACGGGGATTGGGTTGTCGCTCGCGCGGTCTATTGCGTTATTGCATAAAGGAAGTTTGGAGTATAGCACAGATGGGAAATTTAATATTTTCAATTGTGTTATACCGGTAGCATAAATAACCTACTAAAGTAGGCTGCATTGCATGCCATACCTGGAAGCCTGTTCATCCCCCGCTGGCGGGAGATGAACAGGTTGATGGATGTACCAAAAAAAGGCAATAGTGTTACTTATCCCGGTTAGCCACTTTATTACCATTCAATTTTTCCCGCAATAATTTCATATAATACCCCCCTACTACACTCCTTGCCTGGAAACCTACCTGCTTGCCATTGGTAGTTTCATGCCAATCACTTAGTGGAACCCGTGAGGTTGTTTCTGTAGCGTATTTGTATACCGGTTCTATCAGCGCAGCAAACACCGCGTTGTCATCAGACAAAGTAGCGGTCCACACTATCCAATCGCTTTTCGTATAAGTTCTCCGGCTATCCAGCGGCAACCCATACTGTTTCTGCTGACCGAGATAAAATTTCAACTCCTTCTCATACACCTCCGCCGGAAACAGATCAAGTCCCAGCACCTTATCCCATACCAGATTGTATTTCTGGCTCCACGTACCACGTTTCCCAAAAGCCAATGTATAATGGTCCCCGTCATCAGCCATCTGCATCCACCGCTTCACCATATTGCGCGCGGTATCGCCGTATTGACGGGCAATATCTTTATGACCCAACATATCCGCCAACATGCTGTAACACTGAATGCCCACAATAGCTTTTACAGAAAGATTGGTATTGCGCGCCAAATGCCCCGCAAAATCGTCGGTACACAACTGGTTGGCGGGATCAAATCCATCGGTCACCAGAAAGTTCACCCATTGCGTCAAGGTTTTCCAGTGTTTGGCCGCATATTGAGCATTGCCTTCTGCGCGCGCAATGGCGGCTGTGAGGATGATCATGTTACCGGATTCTTCCACCGGCATATCATCACCATAGGTTTGTCCATTGGCATGCGGATAGGTGCCGATATCATGCGCTGCAAACGGTTTGGTCCATTTACCGCTTTCGGAGTAATAGAAGATACCGTTCAGCATGCCTTTCAACAGGTCGGGATTATACACCAGGTACAATGGCGCTGACGGGTATGTAACGTCCACAGTATTGATGGAGCCGTTGCTGAAATTTTCTTTGGACAGCCACAGCAATTCGCCCTGCGGACTTTTCACCAGTTTGTGGGCGGCAATGCTTTGCCGGTAAGCCAGCACACACAATTCAGCATACGATTTACCGCCGGCCTGCACAAGATCGGCATACATTTTTTGGTTGAACTGCTCACACTTTTGCATAACCGATTTATAATCTTTCCACGCTGCAACCAGTTCTTTTTCGATCGTGGTATTGTATTCTGTTTTCCACCAGGGTTGAAGGTTGGTATGGAAATACTGGATGGAATAGAGATCATCATAGCCCAGCAGGAACACCTGTTGTTTGGCTGTATTGCCTACTTTGCCGAGAGAAACTGAAGTGTTCAAAAACAATCCGGCGCCCGACAACAAGGTCTTTTTCGGTTTTTCCTTTCCTACAAAAGAAACCACGGCGCCAGCCGCATCGGTTACATACTGCAACGCGTTGGAGGGCGCTGCTACATAGAAATATCCCCAGTCGATGCGAATATCATCACCTTTCTTACCCAGTATGTCCTGTTCTTTGGTGCCTATTTTCAATATTTTCAATCCACCTGACTGGTAGGAAGTAGCTTCCAGTGCCTGCGCTGCACTGTTGGCGGCAATCACACCGGACGCGCCGAAGTAAGCTTCTACCTCATGTGTTTTGTTATCGTTAGCCTTTACCTGGTACGTGACATACGACACGGGCCGCGACAACAACCGTAAATCCTGCAGCAGCAGCGGTGAGGTAAAAGTTACCTGTGCATCTATGGGCCCGCACTGGAAATGATAAATGGTTTGTGTGGCGTTGATCTCCACCTGTTTTTGCTGGGCGGTTTCAACGGCCATCGAGGGATCGCTTTTGATTTCCCTGGCCAGGCCGGCATCGATGTAAGCCAGTCCGCCGGTGTTCACGGCATGAATGGCGAGTACATTGGTTCCTTGTACGAGGTTGTTGCGTACGGCTTCTTTCAGTTCATCATAGCGCCATTTGCTTACTACGCCGATATGCCGGTAGATTTCTTTACCGTTCAGGTATACGGCAGCGTTATCATCGTGTTTGATGGTGAGTGCAAGATGGTCGAGATTAGTTTTATCGAGGGTGAAGGTGCGGCGGATCCATATATCCCTTGTTTCCCAGGATGTGCCCACTTTGTTATAGGGAAGGGTAAAGGGACCGCTGCCGGTTTTCCAGCCGGCATCGTTGAAATCGATGGCGTACCAGTTGTTGCCCGGGTTGGAGGTGGTGTAGCGGGCGGTGTACGATTGCTCTTCACCAACAGGCAGAACGGGTTGGTAATTTTTAGCTTCCTGTCCGAAGAGCCGATATGTTTTGCCGTCCACCTTGATCATACCGATGAGGGAATGGTCTTCACCGGTCCAGTGGCGGGTGGTAGCAGTATTTACCTGATCTGTAAACGACCAAATGCTGAAGTAAGGGTCGTGTGTAATGAGCGGGTACGCGGGTGCTTTCTGTTGCGCCTTTGTGGCTGTAAGTCCCATCAGCATCATGGCTGTGAAAAATGTCCGTTTCCTCATGTCTTATTGTTTGTTGAAAAAAATGCCTGGTTTGAAGGATAATTTGTGTTGCCTGCACGGCTGTTTCCCTACGCTGTATTGGCTGGATGGCGTCATCAGGATGCCGCCAGCGGCATTACAGGCGTTTCAGCTGGTGCAATAAAATGATAGGATAAAACCTGTTGAAGTTTTGTTGGTGGTTATGGATGATGTCTTGCCGCAATCGCTTTTCCATTACAAATAGTTTAACCGATAAGACGTGTAAAGTACGCGAATGGATGTCAGGGGTTGTATTCAAATTGTATCATAATGCGGTCAGTTTGTTGCAGTTGAGGATGATGGGTGGATGGGGTTTGGGATGAGCAGGGAGTGCGTGAGCAGCGATAATGGTGTAAATTGGATGAACGCTTAGAAGTATATGCGGGTGAAAATAGTTATGTTATATGAATATCTGTTGCGGGGATGAAGGAGGGTGAAGATTGTGGGGAAAGCGGCCGGTTTGGTGCCATGCAATTCTTTGTTGCGGGCCTTGGTGATGGTGCACAGTATAGGGTTCTTCTGCGGCAGCAGCAACGCACAGCAGCCGTTGCAGGTGGTGGGTGAGCGTATGCTGCAGGCAGATATTGCAGGACTGGGAGAAGAAAGTCATGGTTATGCTACGTTCAACACGCTGAAAGCTTCCATCGTTTCCAGGCTGCATGAGCAACGGAAAGACGGAGCGCTGGTGTTTGAAAGTTCTTTTACACAGGGGATGGCGGCTTACCTGTTGCAGTATCCGTTGGACAAACGCATGGAGGCGTGGTTGTATCCATTCTGGAATACGCCGGAGGTGGGCCGTGCACTGCAAAGTTTTGTTACGAAAGAGGAAGAGAAACAACAACCTTTTTTACTAGGATGTGATGTGCAGGAAGATTGCAGGTATGTAGTGTTTTCACAAATGCTGCAGCAGCGGCAATGGGTGAGCAGGCAAAGGGCGTTGCTGGAGAAGGCGGATTCGGTATTACAATATTATATAGGTGCGGACTATTCACGTGCGGTGATGAATGAGGAAGAGGTGCATTTGTTGCATGGATGGTATGATAGCATTGCGGTGGAAATCCGCGGCACGGTAGCTGATAGCCTTGCTTTATTGCTGGTAGAACGATGCCTTCAAAACCGTAAATGGTTGTGTGAGTACTTAAGCTTGAAAGCGAGCAAAAAGCGCATGTACTTCAGGGATAGTATCATGGCGGTGATTGTGCTTTGGCTTAAAGAACATCTTTTTAACAAATCTCCGGTTTGGATATGGGCAGCAAATTCGCATGTTGCAAGGAGGAAGCAGGAAGGGAAAGCACCGCAATGGATGGGTGAATGGTTGCAGGCAAATCCGCATTATTCATATTATGCCGCAGGGCTGCAGCGCGGCGGTCAAAAGCGGAAAGAGCGGCCCGGCAATACACCGGTTTATGATATTCGTTTTTCTTCGCAGGGGAAATTTGATGCGGTGATTTTTCATCCATCTCCACAAAAAATAGCGGCTTCTCAATGGAAGACGAGGTGCCCTTAGTTGGCAAAATGGAATCCAGCGTGTCTTGAGAGGCTACGCGCGTTAACACAAACAGGCTACCACTCTCTATTACTTCCAGATCATCGTCCGCTGGAGGTAACGCTGTAGCAGCCCCTACTCCTTTTTTCACCAAAAATGGCTACATTGTATGGGAAAGTAGATGGAGAAAGGGCTATAATAAAAAGATACAAAAAAAACAGCTTTTAGGGAACGTCAAAAAGTACGTATATTTGTACTTAAACCAGTACCAAAATGAGAGTAGTGAATTATTCGGAATTTCGTGCCCACCTTGCCGAGAACCTGAATGCTGTGAATGATAACAAGGAAATAGTGATAGTGTCCCGCACGCAAGGTAAGAACGTGGTGGTAATGGACCTGGATGAATATAATTCCATACTCGAAACCCTGCACCTCACCAGCACCAAAGCAAACCGGAAAAGATTGGAAGAATCCATTGCAGAAATGCTCCAGGGCAAATCTGCAAAACATAAACTGATTGAGTAGTAAAATATGGAATTGGTCTGGCAGACGAATGCCTGGGAAGATTATTTATACTGGCAGTCGCATGATAAGAAAGCACTTCAACGGATCAACGAGTTAATAAAAGATTGCTTAAGATCTCCATTCAAAGGAATAGGCAAACCTGAGCCATTAAAAGGCGATCTCTCCGGTTTTTGGAGCAGGCGCATTACAGACGAACACAGACTGGTATATACTGTGCTGGGTAACCGGTTGCATGTAATTCAGTGTAGGTTTCATTATTATTGAGGTGAGGTGTTGGCGGACCACCCCCATCCATGCTGTTTGCTACCTGGGGGTAATAGCGTGCTGGCGCCCCACCTCCGGGGGATGGAGGGGTTGCTGGTGTGCCAGGGAAGTGGCAGCGCGTTGCGGGTATGTGAGCAGTTGTCGCATAATGGGTAAAATGCCGCGGCATAATATTTAAGCAATTATTTGGTAGCAACCATCTGTTCCCATTCAGCAGCAATCATCTGCTCCTGTTTACCAGCAATCATTAACTCCCCCTGCACGGGCAGGCAATCCCGTTTTCCTGCCCTTCGGCAATTTTCACATTTCGGTACAAAGAAATAGTCTTAACTTCTGTTGTGATGCGCTGCTTACTCATAGCCGGGCTTCTGTGGTGTGGTTCCCTGGCGCGGTCCCAGGACCTGAATGGCTATTGGAAAGGGCGACTTACCATGACAGGTTGTTTTCCCGAAAACAATATCGAACTGCAAATCCGCATCAACGGCAACGAAATCACCGGGGATTCCTACCATTACCAGAACATCTTTTACTACGTCAAGAAAAAATTCAATGGCCATTATGATCCTGAACAGAAAAAGCTGAAGCTGCATGAGAATGTTGTCACTACCTGGCAAATCCCGTATCACTGCGTGATTTGCATCAAAGAGTACGAGCTGGTGTACAGTCGAAATGGTGATGTGGAAACGCTGATGGGAGATTGGGTGGGCAATATTCAAAATACCAATACCAATTGCGGACCGGGCACTATTGTGCTTACACGTATTAAAGAGTCAGCTTTCAAGGAAATTCCGGAAGTGAAGGTGGATACCGGTGAGATACGGCTGGATTTTTATGATAATGCCGAAATTGATGGGGATTCGATTACAGTGCTGGTAAATAAGCAGGTGGTGTTGCGTCATCAGAAATTAACGGCAGAGCCGGCTACTACTATTCTGAAGGTAGATTTGCACAATACGTTTTATGAGGTGGAGATGATTGCTGAGAACCTGGGGAGCATCCCGCCTAATACGGCGTTGTTGGTGGTGACGGCGGGCGCGAAGAAGTATCATTTGTTTCTTTCGTCTACAACTACGAAGTCGGCGAGGGTCCGGTTTGTTTATGATAAGGAGGAGGCGAAGAATGTGAATAAGGAGTAGGGGGCTGTGCCCCCACAACCTCCTTTCAAACCATTATTTCCATTTCAACTTCACATACACAGGAAAATGATCGCTCGGATACCTCCCATAATACGTATCCGTCAACAACCCCCATTTCACCGGCTCAAATGACTTGCTGATGAACACATGATCAATAAATGATTGCTTCTTATTCATATCCGGCCGGGGATTCCACCCATTGAAAGAATTGTTGTTGGCATAAGGATCTTTCACCAGCGTATAACTGTCTTTCAACACCTCGCTATTAGCCAGCGCCTGGTACCAGGATGTTTTGTGATCGCCATTGAAATCCCCCGTAAGCACCACGGGGCTATTGCCCGCAATGGAGCGGATTTTTTCCAGGATGAGCTTACTGCTTTCTTCGCGCGCCTTCACACCTTCATGATCATAATGCACATTGAACACAAAGAATTTTTTCTTCGTAGCCTTATCTTCCAGTTGTACCCAACTGCAAATGCGGTTGAGATGAGCATCCCAGCCGGGACCCGGTTTTTCCGGCGTGGGCGATAACCAGAAATCGCCGCTTTTCAATACACGGAATTTATGCTTCTTATAAAAGATGGCTGAAAATTCTCCTTTCTCCTTTCCATCATCGCGGCCTTTGCCATACCAGGCATAATCAGGAAGCGAGTCGGACAACTGGTCCAACTGGTGTTTCATGCCTTCCTGTGTGCCCAGCACATCAAAATCATGAAAGCGGATGAGCGCGGCCACATACGGCGCGCGTTGTTCCCAGAGATTGCCGCTGTCGCGGCGGTTGTCGTAACGAATGTTGTAGGAGCCAACAACCAAATGCTGGCCGAAAGAGGAAGTAGCAAAAAACAGGGTTGACAAAACCACGGACAGTAATTTCAATTGCATTGCCTTTGTTTTAGATACAGTGGATGTAAACGAAAGCGAATGTAAAGCATTTACTGTCAAAATACAATCAGGCAACGCAACGACCGATCAGCCCGGCGGCATGCAACAACTACCACACATTTTTCGGACACCAGTCACCGTAAGAATTCCCCAGCATCACGCCAATGAGAATTTCATGCGTGCCTTTGGCAAAACTGTTCAACCCGGAAATGGTGTAGTCGTAGGCATACCCGATGTTCAGCGTGTTGCTGATATTGATGCCTGCCATACCGGCAAAGCCATCTTCGGTGCGGAAGCTGGCGCCCAGCCATAACAAATCGCGGTATTGCAGTTTGGCGTTGATATCGGTCTGCACGGGCAGTGGGTCGATGTATTTCACCATTACAGAAGGAATGAAATTGAAATCGTCGCCCAGCAGGAAGCGATAACCTGCCGTAGCAAACAGGTGGGGCACTGTTTTTCCTTTCACCGTGCCTACTTCTTCACCGGTAAACGCTACTTTCAGTGGAATGATCTGTTGAGCAGAGAGCCCTACAAAATAGTCCGCAGAATACAGGTACAAACCTGCCATGAAATCGGGGCGGATGCGATTGATGACGCCGCTGCTGTACACCGCTGGATCAACCGGTACATCGAAATTGAGTTTGCCGCCGTTCAGGCTGAGGTTATTGATGCCTGCTCCAAATCCGGCTGCCAGGCTCGTCCTGGCGCTCAGTCCGATGTGATAGGCATAGGTGATGTAAGCGCCGAAATTGTTCAGCGGACCGGTGCGGTCGTTGATGATTTGCAATCCCACGCCATGATGCGGTTCTGCTGCGGTATAGCTTTCCCAATAAGCCTGTCCACGCGGGTTTTCGCCCGAAGGCGTAAAGGAAGTGGGCGTTGTACGGTCGTCGGTTTTGCCAATGGGCGTATGAATGGTGAAATAGGTGGTAACGGGCGCATCCTGGATACCGGTCCATTGATGGCGGTGGCTCAGTTTAATGTCTGTGTAATTCTCAATACCCGTTATGGCCGGATTCACGATATACTGATTCAGTATGTACTGCGTATAGTGAGGCTTTTGCTGAGCCATCAACGTCAATCCACATAACGAAGCCACCAGTGTGGTAAGTAGCGTTTTCATACTGCAACGATTTTAGTTTCAAAGAAACAAGAAAGAACAAGGAAGTAAGAATGCCGAAGTGAGTGCGCTGCTTCCGGTTCTTTCCTTCCTTGTTCCTTTGTTCTGCCTTCTATTGCCTTCTGATACCTTCTAATGTCAACTATTTCTTTAACACTTTAAACTCTGTACGACGGTTTTTCTCCCTGCCTTCAGGATTGTCGGAACCGTCGGGGTTGGTATTGGGCGCAATCGGCATGGTAGCGCCATAACCTTTCGCCTGCAAACGGCTCTTGTCAATGCCTTTGCTGATGAGGTAATCCACCACGCTCTTTGCACGCTGTTCAGACAGTTTCAGGTTGTAGTCATCGGTACCTTTTCCGTCTGTATGCGCTGCCACTTCAATTTCCATCGTCGGGTTTTCATTCAGCATTTCAACGATCTTATCCAGTGAAGGATAGGATTCGGGTTTCAGCACGTATTTATCGTAGTCGTAGTACACATTTTCCATTACGATCACTTCCTCTACTTCCGGTACTATTTTCACCAGGCACAGCGCCGGGTTGGTGAGGCTTTCTGCTTCTGTATCTGCGGGTGCAAAGAAGTGCAGCGAGCCTGTTTCAAATCCGTCGGAAGAAGCAATGGCTTTCAACGGCTGGTAGTCTTCCACGCGGAAGGTATAGCGGCCGTCTTCGCCGGTAACATGGCTGTAAACCGTAACATTGTTGATGGTATCCACAATTCTTACCACGGCGCCCTTGATGGGTGTAGCGTTGTCGCAGGCCACTACTGTACCGCTGATTTGTCTCATCGGCCTTATTTTCTTCAGGTAGAACATTTCGAGACAACATTCAGCCATCCTGTCGGAACTGAGGAATACGTCTTCGAGAATATTTTTGGCGCCACCCCTGCTCACAAAGTAAATATCATCTTTTACCGAGTTCACGGGATATCCGAAATTAACGGGTTCTTCCCATTTATCAATGGTGCCTTTGCTGTAATAAAAATCAAAGCCGCCCATGCCAATGCGCGCATTGGATGAGAACACCAGGGTGCCTGACGCGGCATGGTAGTAGGGCGCCTGTTCATCGCCACTGGTATTGATGGTGCTGCCGAGGTTGAAAGAACGTTTGGGTTTGCCATCGGGGCCCAGTTCTGCGGCATACAGGTCAAAACCGCCATAGCCGCCGGGTTTATCGCTGGCGTACAGCAGGTATTTGCCATCGGGCATCACGAAGGGTTGTTGTGCATTGGCGCCTTCGGCATTGATCACTGCATCGGCGGGAACGGGTTCGCTCCAGCCTGCTTCTGTCCACTCACTGATATAGATAGACGAATTTTTCTTCTCTCCTGCTGTTGTCCACCGCGTAAGGAACATGTGTTTGCGGTCGGGCGACAGGCTCACCACGCCCTGGTGTACATCTTTTGCCTGGGGCAGGCCGGCGCGGGTAACATTGGTGATGTTGCCTTCTGCGTAAGCCGCCTGGTAAATGCGGTTGGTATACACCCCGTTTTTACCGGCAGTACTGTCAGGACGGGTAGAAGTGAACAACAACGTGTTATCGTTGAGCCATACGGCCGCATAGTTGGCGCCGGCGCTGTTCAGTGCATCGGCTTTTTGAACGGTGTACAGTTTCAGGTCTTTCTTCTGCAACTCGCTGCGTACAAAGCGGAGGCTGAGAATTTCCTTGCGGGCAGCTTCGCTGTACGCATCGTCAGTTTTGTATTCATCGAGGAAGCTGATGAAAGCCTTTTCAGCTTCTTCATATTTTTCCAGTGCGCGCAATACGGTGGCATAGTGAAAGCGCGCCAGCGGGAATTGTTCCTTATCAAACTCCACTGCTTCTTTATACCAGGGTTCTGCCCTGGCAGGGTAATGAAGCAGGCGGTAGCTTTCTGCAAGCTGGTACACCGCCTGCTGTCTGCTGCTCAACTGCGAATTTTTTTTCTTGCTGGTGGTTGTCCTTACCGTATAGGGTTTGTATTCTTCCTGCCGCATCTTCACCGGGTTGGCGTTGAGGTATTTTTCATAATACTGTGCGGCAGAATAGTAGTCTGCTTTTTTGAAATAATTGTCAGCCGCCCTGAGATAGTCATACACAAACTGCGCCCGGATGGTGGTGGCCCCGATCAGCAGCACGGCTATAAGCATTACTTTCTTCATGATGAATATTTTGAAAACCGATAAAGTTTGGTTTGCCAGGTTGATCACAGGTTGCATGGATCTTTCACAGATAACACGGATTGCTTACCATTATCTTACAGTCTCGGACAAACGAATTCAACCTCGGGTGTGCGGGCCGATTTTCTGCCGATGAACGACAGGGTAACCTCAAAGCTGTTGGTGCCGTTTACCATTTTACCCAGGTCGGAGGTGTTCACATCGTAGCTCACGCCCAGCATAAGGTTGTTGTGCATAAAACCAACGTAGGGTGAAATGGCGTCATCAAAGCGGTAGTTGGCGCCCAGCATGATATCGGTGGCAGGGCCTGCCTTGAGCTGGCCATACGCGCCGACCATTTTTTCCTGCGCCTTGCCCTGCATCAAATACAGCGCATTGGGCGTAAGGCTGAACACGTCGGACAGTGCCAGTCGCACGCCGGCATGGAAGGTATAGCGCATCGGGATCCGCGCATTGCCGGTTTCGGTGAATTTATCGTCCGGGCGTGTGAGATGCGATACGGAGAAACCGCCATACAAATTGGCTTTTTTGCCGGGTTCTGCATCGTAATACAATATACCTGCTCCTGCGTCAACGGAAGTAGCAGCAGTTCTGCTGAACGATTCCAGCGTGGCATTACCGGGGTTGTAACCGGTGATGGGGTTCCACTGGTCGCCGAAGGTGAGTTTGGAAGGATTGATCCCGCGACGGATAATGCCCAGTTGTATACCCATTACCACGCGATGCGTTTCGAGCGCACCAAAGCGAACGCCGGTATAGGCAAAACTTCCGTAAGCGGTTGTATAGTTGTAGCCGCCATCGCCTGCGCGCTGGTTCAGCACACTGATACCAAAATTGGAGTTCTTTTCGGTAGTGAACTCTGCAGCTAATCCTGCAGTGGCGAATGGACTGCTGATATTACCCCATTGAGTACGGTAGATACCCGAAACGCGGTAGTCGCCGTCGAAAGCACCGGTGAGTGCCGGGTTCAACCACGATGGATATACATAATACTGCGAGAAATGAGGATCTACCTGGGCCTTTGCTCCGTTGCTGAAAAGGCCGGCCACCAGTAACAGTAAGATAATTGTTCTCATTGCAGTTTGGTTTATTGTGTTATCAATGTTGAATGGTTGTTAAATGCTTGTTACCTCACTATCGTCACAGATCCTGTTACGGGTGCAAAGCCGTTCTTCAGGTGAATGACATAATAGTAAGTGGCCACCGGCAAGGGCTTTCCGTTGTAGGTGCCATCCCACGGTGTGGGATAACCGGACGAGTAGAATACTCTTTGCCCATAGCGGTTGAATATTTCAACGGTACAACCAGGATAATCAGCCAGGTTCCTGATGAGCCAGGTATCATTGATGCCGTCACCGTTGGGTGAGAAGGCATTCGGTATGTTCACCGGCTTCAGGATTTTTACGGTAATGAAATCTGTTGCCGTACAGTTCCCCTCTCCTACGGCTGTGAGCTGGTACGTGCCATCGTACAAAGCTTCCAGTGTAGGCCGTAAGGCATGGGGGTCAGACAATGCGCCACCGGGACTCCAGGTAAATTGTACGGTGGTGCTGTCGTTTACGGTCGGGTTGAATCTCACCACTGTTCCCTGTGGTACTACAAAGGAGGGTCCCGCATCGATCACCGGCTGCAGGTAAACCGTTACCGGTTTGCTTACGGGATCGGATTCGCAGCCAACGGCGTTGGTAACGGTCAACTCAACGAAATACTGTCCGGGCAATGCGTACGTCTTCACCGGGTTGGCCTGGTCGGCAGTGGTGCCATCGCCAAAATTCCAGTGATAACCGGTTACCGTACTGTTGGGCGCGGTACTGAGGTTGCTGAACACCGATTCTGTTCCCTGGCACAATACATCGGGCGCTACGGCAAAATCAGCAATGGGTTTATCAAAGAAATCATCCAGCACGGCCGAGGTGGTATTTACACAACCATAGGCCGAAGTGGCGGTGAGCGTAACGGTATAACTGTTCACCGCTGCATAGTGGTGTACGGGCTCTGCTGCGGATGAGCCGGCGCTGCCATCGCCAAAATCCCAGTTCCAGGTCATGGACGAATTATCGGCCACGGAAGAAAGGTTGGTGAATTGCGCCATTCCTCCCGGCATACACACGCCTGCGGGCAATCCGATCGCAGCCACCGGGAGCGGATGCACCACTACCTGGCGGGTGGCTTCATCGAAACAACCATTGTCGCTGACGGCGGTCAGCTTGATTTGATAGGTGTTATGCGCTGCCCAGTTGCGGGTGAATGGATCGTTATTGGTGTTGCTGGCGGTGGTGCCATCGCCAAAGTCCCAGTTCCAGGCGGCAATGAAGCCGGACGGCACGGTGCTCTGGTCGGTGATGGTGGCCGACTGATCGATACAGATATCACTGTTAACTGTAAACGAAGCATCGGGTTTCGGATGCACCACTACGCTTTGGGAAACGGCGGCCACACATCCGCCTGCTGACGTATAGGTATACAGCAGGTCATGGGTGCCGTCGCCTGCCAGTGAGGGCGAGAAGTTACCGGCCGCATCTATGGCCGTGCCGCTGTACACACCGGTACCGGCAACATTGTTGGTAACAGTGGCCGATGCCAGCGAAACAGTGCCCGGCACGCTTTCACACACAGCAGCCAGCGGGTCCCAGGCCAGTTGTGGGGTAACGCTAAAGGTTGCCACAATGGTGGTGTCTGCTGCACAGCCGTTGGCGGATTGAGCACTAAGCTGAATATTATACTCACCTTCTGCATATATATGGGTGGGATTTGGTAAATCGGATGTATTGGGGTTACCGGCATTGGCATTGGGATCGCCAAAGTTCCAGCTAAAGGTAAGCGGTCCGCCACCGGCAATGGAACTGTTGTTCACAAAGGTTACTATGCCATCGGTGGGCAAGCAACCGGAGCCAAAAGTGAATTCCACGTTGGGTTTCGGATATACTTCTATAATGATGGAATCAGTAGCCGTACATCCGCCCGTTGAAATGAAATCATAATAAATCTTGTGTTGCCCTGCACCGGCCAGCGAAGGACTGAAATTACCGGCCGCATCAATTCCAGGTCCGCGGTAACTGCCTGTACCGGAAACATTGTTGGTCACCACGGCGGTGTTGATGAGGATAGTGCCTTCCAGGCTTTCGCACACAGCGGGCACGGGGGTAAACTCGATAGCCGGTGTAACGCTCAGGGTCACACTCACCACGGTATCCGCCACGCAGTGATGAGACGAAATGGCCATCATTCCAATGTCGTACACGCCTTCGCTAAAATAGTGTTGCGGGTTCGGGTCGATGGCGACGTTGGGATTGGTGCCGGTTGCATTCGGATCGTCAAAATTCCAGAGAAACGTCATCGTTTGCGCATCGGCAATGGTGGAAGTGTTGGTAAAGGTTACCAGTCCGTCTGCCGGTAAACAACCGTCGTCGGGTGACCAGGTAAAGGATGGTGCCGGTTTGGCATGTACCAGGATGGTGCTGCTATCGGTAATGGTGCAGCCGCCGGTAGAAGTAAAATCGTAATAGATCTTGTGCAAACCGGGACCTGCTGCGGCCGGGTTGAAATTGCCTGCTGCATCGGTGCCGGGCCCGCGGTATACACCGGTGCCTGCTACCCCGTTTGTTACAGAGGCCGCATTAACCAATACCAGGGGAGCGTTTTCGCACACGGGGTTCAGCGCATCAAAGGTGATATGGGGGCTAACATTGAACACAGCGCTTACCGTAGTGTCTTTGGCGCAACCCTGGTCGGTGGTAATGGCCAGGCGGATATCGTAAGTGCCGAAATCGGTATAGGTGTGCGAGGGATGCTGCAAATCGGAAGTATTGGGATTGCCCGGATTGGCATTGGGATCACCAAACTGCCAGCTCCAGGAAACGATGGTTTGCGCATCGGGCACGGAGCTGGTATCCACAAACTCCACCACCCCATTTTCCGGCAGGCACCCTGCGGGATAGCTGAAGCCGGGTTTCGGTTTCGCATAGATGGTAACGGTAGTAGTGGCGGTATCGCTCACACACTGTTCGCTTATTTTGGCCACATGTTTTACCGTGTAGGTGCCGTAGTTGTCGAATTGCACCGTCATGGGATCACCGGTAGTGGGTGTGGCAGTAGTGCCATTGCCAAAATCCCAGTACCAGTCTTTAATGGCCACAGGCGCCTGGTACGAAGAGGAAGCCGTGAAAGTAATGGCATTGCCTTCACAAACTGACAATACGGAGGGCGTTACCGTAGCGGTAGGCACGGCAAATGTCTGGATGGTTTTGGTTGCCTCTGCTTCACAACCTTCCGCCGTCACTACCCTCAGGTGAATATCGTTGTCGCCCACATCGCCAAGCGCATGTTGGGGATTTTGCAAACCCGATGTAGTGGCATCCGGGAAGGTCCAGTGCCATTGTGCGATGGTATAGGTACCGGTAGAACCCGGGCCCAAAAAGGTTACGGTATCTTTCACGCATCCGCCCGGATGGTTCCAGGTAAAGTCGGCCGTAGGACGGGCCTTCACTTCTATGCTGATGGCCACATCTTCGGTGTTGTTACAGTTGTCGATGGCCGGACTGGTAAGTTTCACCGGAATGGTGTACACACCGGGTGTATTGAACACGTATTCGCCCGGCAGTTTGTATTTGTAATAGGTTTGTCCGTTCATATCAACCGTACCCACAAAATAATCCGATGCCGGGTCCATCACCACATCCGCATTGGGCGTAACCACCGCACCGAGCGCGCTCACACGGAACACCAGGCGGTTCGCCTGGAAGCGTGTGAGGGCGGAAATTTCCACCGGTGAGTTCACGCAGTTGAAGGGATGCACATTCTGCCCGTTATTCGTGGTATCGGCAACATTATGCAGTTCGGAAATAGCGTTGAGGTTTTCAAAGTAAGCGCCCGCGCTGTAGGCATAGCTTTCGGCGCTGCCAAGGCCATATGTAACGGCCGTGAAATTGGAATCGCATCGCACCAGGCACTGCGACTGGGAAGCCGGCCATCCCTTTACAACCACCGAATAACCCGGCTTGTTCGGGTGCGCGTATACGTGATCGAATACTGCCGAGTTATCGATGCGGAGCGAAGGCACGCCGTCGGTGGGCACAATGATGGTTACATAGTTGGAATAGATTACTTCCTTGTTATTTCGGTAAAAACCTACCCGTTTGATGGCTTGCTCCAGCGGGCTCAGGTACACCATGGAAGGGTCGCCGGAGGAACCCGGGTTACACGCGCTTGCACCGGAAATAAATTGCGCCACCATGATCGGTTTGTCCGCTTCAATATAATCTGCTGTATTGCTGTGGTACTGCCAGTAGCTTTGTCCTGCCGGTCGGTTCAGTACCGCGCCATTCACCCGCACGGTAGTAGTGGCAGGGTCTTTGGCTACGATTTTATAAATACTTGTCTGAAACTGGTTGGGTAACAGGGTAGCGCCGTTGGAAGAAGACATGGGCGCTGTGAGATAGGTTTTTCCCCAGGCATGTTCAGGAAACAGCTGCGCAATGTCATTGTCACGGCCCGAAGCAGTACCACAGGGAACGGACTCGCCGCGTGTACGGCTGCTGCCGGCAAATGCGGCAAACGGATGGCATTCGCCATCGGGCCCCGGTATGGCTTTGATGGTAGTGCCGGTGAGTTGCACGCCATTCCCTCCTGCGTCTGACTGACCAATCAGCTGGTAAATATGTCCTTTCTGTAGATCCACATCAATAGGCGTTCCGGGCGGAACACCGAGGCGGGTCGCGGCCGAAGGTATAATGCGCACCCTGGTATTGTCTTCCTTGGCCACCACATATATCCAGGAGTACCCCGGACCACCGGCATCTACCTGCTCACTATTGATGGAGATATAGGAATAGCCCCAGGTTTCAACTGGCAACAACATGGTAGCGCCGGATGAAACGTTGCCATAGATATGCGCATAGGCCACAATGGGCACATTGCTTTCTATATGAATAGCGCGTTTGGTAAACGTGCGATTGCCGCCGAAACCTGCCGGCGGCGGATCGTCGTACAAACGGGCGTCGAAGTTGGGGTCGGTGCCGCTTGGGCCTGCGTCAATGGTGCCCTTGGGCAGTGGTTCGGTGGATATTACGGTATAGGCCGGGATATTATAGGTCCTTCGCCACCAGGTAGCCGGAAAAGGGCCGCTGCTGTCGATTGTTACGGTAACCGTAGCAGGCTGATCTTCCGCGCTCAGGTACAGCACCATGTTCTGATCGTTAAACCCCATTTCCATAAACTGGTGATGGCCGTACCCTACCCAGAACTCTTTTCCCTTATTGCTGATCAATTGGGAAAAGCCGCCGAGGGTAAGCAATAAGCCAACAGCGATAAAGCAAAATTTTTTCATAACCAGTCTCATTGTGAATGATGATTGGTCAGGGCGGGGGTGGGTATATAAACTTGATTGCTTCATTACTGCTTTTTTTCGTTACAGGTTTCAGGATACAGGTTACAGTTAGTTTGCTGTAACCTGCATCCTGTTGCCTGCAACTTATCGTGTAACCGTCCTTAGCGGATGAGGTTGATGGAACCTTTTCGTTGCACTACCGTACCATCGGTGAGCACCATTCTTGCCACGTATACATACACACCCGACGGTTGTGGTTTGCCTTTATAGGTACCATCCCAGGCAACATTCGGTGTTCTGCTTTCATAGATCTTTTCACCCCATTGGTTGAACACCATGAATGTCATTTCCTTGATCTTGTAACTGTATACCTGCAGCACATCGTTCAGGCCGTCGCCGTTCGGCGTAAAGGCATTCGGGATGTAGATGCCATCGGGCAGGAGTTGTGCTGATACAGGTGCGCTGATCGATTCATCACAACCAACTGCTTTCACTATAATGGTTACGGTTTGCAGCGGCGTCAGTCCGGTCATGGTATGGGTGAGGCCCGAAGGTCCGGACGACGGCGTGCTCCAGTTGGCGCCACCATCGGTGGATACCTGGTAACCGGCAGCGTCGGGGACAGCGTTCCATGCAAAGCGTACCATATCTACACCGATTGTATCTACACGTACTACCGGGTTGGGCAGCGGCGACTGTACAGCCGGTGTTACCTGCGTAAGCGCCGAGTTGCAACCTGCGGCTGAAACCTGCATTACGTACCAGGTGCTGCCTGTCGTAACATTGGTTGCGGTGAAGCTGGTGCCTGTGGCTATCGGAGCGCCTCCCGGTACTTCATACCAGTTGTAGATGGATGAGGGGTCCGGGTTCTGTACGGTGAACACAGCGTCTGATCCTTCGCACACAGGTTCCTGGGCTATCACCACTTCCGGGTTCGGGTTGATCTCGATTTCTTTGGTGATATCGGAGATACAACCATCGGCTGTGATACCGGTCAGTTTCACCGGATAGATGCCTCCGTTCGGATAGGTGTAGTTTTGAATTCTGCCGCTCGGTGTGCTGCCATCGGGGAAGGTCCAGTTCCATTGGCTGATAGCGATACCATTGGAAGTGATTTCATGACCTGTGAAGGTAGCTGTTACACCGGCGCAGGCCAGACCATTGCCTCCGAATGCCACATCGAAGTCGGTTGTTGGCGAGGGCAGGATCTGCACTACGATGAAACCTTCCTGCGTCATGTCGCAACGTTCGATGTTGGGCGACATATACTTGATGGGTATGCGAATAATACCGGCAGTATCGAATATGAAGGTGCCGTTGAGCGTGAATGCATAGTAATCCATACCATTCACTTTTACGGTGTCAACAGGCACTACATTGGTTTGCAGGCTGTCTACGTTCGGTGAAATATTCGGCACTTTGCTGAATTCCCACAGGATAGACTCCGGTACAATCGGCAACAGCGCTGTGAGTTTGAATGGCGCACCCTTACAGGTGTACTCGGTAGGCGTATTGCCGGTGTTGTAGGCATTGTCTACCACGCTCAGGTTATTCAGGTTCTTCACCAGCGTACCGATGTTGTAACCATAGCTTTCCACAGAACCGGTTCCGTATACAATTCCGGTAAACGGATGGCTGCTTTCCACGGTGCTGGCGCCGGAACCGGCAGACCACTTCTTCGTTACCACAGAATAGCCGGGCAGGTTCGGATGGTCATATACGTACCGTTCATTGGCTGGATAAGCCTGGTAGTTGATACCATCGATCTTCAGCGTGGGCAGCCCTTCTGTAGGCAGCACCAGCGTGATGAAGTTCTGGTCAATAGCATCTTCACTGTTGCGGTAGAACTGTGTTTTCTTGATAGCCTGTTCAAGCGGGCTCAGGTAGAACATTTCCGGGTCACCATCACCATCCGTATTCGGACAGTCTGAAATGCTGGTGCTGGACGATGACATGAACTGAGCTACGAGCACAGGTTTGTTCGATTCAATATAGTCAGCGGTATTGCTGTTATACTGATAGTAGCGGTCTTCAATCAATTGCGATTGCGGCAACAGTACACCGTTCACTCTTACTTCAGTGGTCGGGTCTTTCACCATGATACGGTATACGTTGGTATGGTGGCTGGTAGCATTCGGCCCGTTCTCCCTGTCGGTGGGCGCCGTAGCATACTTGTTGCCCCATGCCTGGTACGGGAAGATTTGTTGCAGGATCAGGTCACCGTTGGTACCCGGCGCATCAGGTCCGCAACCAATAGAGGTACGGGTGCTGCCGGAGAATACGGCAATCGGGTGACATTCGCCCTGGGCATTGGCCACGGATTTCACATAGCTGCCCGTCATGTCATATCCGTCTGCACTGGACCCGATGGTTTGACCCAGTACCTGGAAGGCATCGCCCTTGTTCAGTTTCACCAGGTAGCTTTGGTTCGGCTGTGTACCACCGTTGGGCACCCATCCATTGCGTGTGGGATGCGAAGGATTGATTTCCACCCAGGTGCTGTCTTCCTTGGCCACAATATGGAAGGCCGAGTAAGAAGCGTTGGAATAATTCTGCCGTGCAGTGAGCACATAGTATTCATATCCCCAAACGGCGGTCGGCATCAGCATGGTAGCACCGGAGTTGGCGCTTTCGTAAATGTGTGCGTAAGCCACAATGGGAACATCACTGGTAATATGTATGCCTTTCTTCGGATAGTATCCGGCGTCTACGAGGCGGGCATCGTCGGGACCGGTCTTCGGTATTTCATCACTGATCACCGCAGAGTTGGCCGGTACGAAGTAGTTGCGTACCCACGGCGTACCGGAGGTATTCTCAATGGTCACGGTCACATTGGCCGGCACATCGTCTGCACCGAAGTAGAGCTTCATCACCTGCAGGCCGCCGGTAGACGTAAAGCCGTTGGTGCGTTGATAACCTACCCAGAAGTCTTTACCACGGTTAGAGCTGCTGTCTTCATCTTCCGGTTTCGAGAACTCGTTCACCAGTCCGGTGAAGCGGTCGAGGTACAGCATGCCTTCCTGGCTGATTTCTTTCTTGCCCACATCTACCTTACTGTTGGTGCCGATCACCCATGCATTGGACGCAGTGGTGCGGCCCAGGCCGAGGCGGGTTTCAGACGGGATGGAGCCAAGCCATGAGCCAACATAATACAATTTGGCCGCATAGTTGTAATTGGCGCCGCCCGGTATTTCAACCTGTGTATAGAAGAACATCGAGTCGAGACCTGCCGGCAAATCATGCGGCACTACGCCGGAGTACCTTCTCACGATCACTTCGGAGGGAGCATCGGCAGCCCATGTAATGCGCATAACCGTGTCCGTACCATAGCTGAAGGTTTGCGTAGTATTGGGCGCAGGAGTGGCCGGTGTGGCCAGCAGCGCTGTAGGCAACGCTACCGGGTAGAATTCATAGGCACCCAGGTCAGGCACACCTTCGGTAAGCGTTTGCGGACGATAGTTGTTGTTAAAGTCATACGAGTTACCGGGTATTTGCTTACCACGGCCATGCATAGCCCATACATCCGGGTTGTTGAGGTCTGGACGCAGGTCGTTGGGAGCCATAAACGCCGGTTCGTAGCTGATGGAATAGCGGTCCCAGTTCCACATTTCATTCCAATCCTTGAGGGTAGCGAAGCCGGTGGCAGTGCCGGTAGCCACTCTTACCAGTTCGGGACCGTTTGTATACAACATGTTGTAGTCGGCCGAGAACATGGCAGGATTGTTCACATACACTGCCCTGCCGCCGCCTTTGTTGGAAAGGATATTGTTATATACGTTCAGCGGAGCCGGAGCTGACTGCGTGAAGTAACCCGCGTAACCGTTGGTCACTTCCGCCAGCACGCTCACTGAGTTGTTATAATAATTGATGGCGCCGGCGCTGTTCTGGTGATACAGGCCATAAGCGGTTGTATTGGCCGAGTTGATGGCAATAGCGTTGTTCACCACACTCACCCCTTTGCAAGCGGCCAGCGTGAGACCGTATACCGCGCCGGTGTTGTTGCTGTCTGCCAGGATGGTATTGCCTGCAATAACAGCGCTGTCGGTCATTTCAGCACGCACGTTCTGCGCGTAGATACCATACACCGGTACGTCCACCACATCATTGATATGCACGGTATTGCCGGTCAGCTTGAAGGAAGAATCAGCATAGTTGAAGTAAACACCTGCTGCGTTCGGTGCTTTGGCGCCGTTCACATGCACCGTATTGTTGGTCACCTGGATCTTGTTGGCATATTGTACGTAGATGCCATGGTTGTAAGCGCCCTGTACGGTATTGCTGTCGATGAGATGACCGGGCTCCAGCGATACGGATGCAGTCCCGGAGAAATAGATACCATAGCTGCCGTTGTTGATGGTATTGCCGGCTATCACGAGGTTGGTACCTCTGAAGCCAGATACATACACTGCTGCCAGGTTATTGGCAATGTTGTTGGTTTCCGGAGCAGTGATGATACAATTCAACAGGCTGTCGTGCGAAGCGGTACCGGCAAATTCAACCACACGGCCGTTCACTGTTCCTGAATTCCAGATGGTCAAATTCCGGAAAATGAAGTGATTGGCGCTGTCGAGCTTCAGCACATAATTGGCTGCCGGTTCGCCTTCCCATGTCAGGATCGCATCAGACGCTACGCCGCTTTCGCTCTGGAAGGTAACCGTATTCACACTGGACATGTTGGGCACATACGGAATGCGTATCTGTTCAGTATAAGTTCCAGGAGCCACATTGAATACCACCGGTCCGGTAACACCGCAGAGCAAGGCGTCTACGGCAGACTGGAACGATGTAAAGTTGCCACCAGGCACGCCCGGTACATAGGTAGCAGGCGCATTGTTGTTGATAGTATAGGTACCGGTGAGCAATACATTGTTGAGCGTTACCTCTACCACCGGCGTGTAGGTAGTGTTGCCGGTACAGGTTACAGCGCAACGATAGTACGTGTTCACGGTTGTTACAGTGTCGAAGTCAGGGAAGAACTGTTCCGGTCCGAGGTTGGTCCAGTTCACACCGTCCGGTGAGTGCTGCCACTGGAAGGTAATATTACCCAGTGTCGAGTGGCCGGTCACCGTGAGGTGAATGGGCGTTTCGAGACAGATGCCGCTGTTGGGCGTTACGATGGCGGTACCCGCTACAGGCGGTACGTCACAGGGCAATGGTGCGAATTCCCAGGCGCCCACATCCGGCGTGCCGGCAGGACGCGCTACGCCCACGATATCTGTTGTAATACCCAAATCGATACCCATGTTGTCGATAGCGGCGAGCTGCGGTTGCAGGTTGCCGGCGGTCACATCGGTATACAGCGGGTTCAGCGACACACTGTTGGCATCTTCGCCGGATGCTGCTTTCCAGGCGTCCAGCGTAGTGCGGTTGCCTGCATGCGAACCGATGTGCGCACCGGTACCGCTTACAAACAGCACGTTGTAATCGGAAGCAATTTCACTGGTTGTAGTATTGAAGTACAACGCATATTTATTGCCTGTGCCGCCACGGGTTACGGTAACGATGTTGTTCATAAACTCGATACCTGTAGCACTGTTGGTCTGGTAGAAACCGTAGGTGCTGGATGAAGCATTAGCAGCGGCATAGTCGAGAGAAATCGTATTGTGATAATACCGCACGTTGTTGGAACCATTGTTGTACAGCGCATATTGCGCACCGTTTCCATCCAGTTCGTAGAACGCGTTGTTGCTAACCACGTTTTCTGCTCCGGCTATCGCATCTATGCTATTGTGATAAATACCATAGAATGTGGAAGTGCTGGAAGAACCGCCAAACATTTGCGTGAACCTGTTCTTCGAAATCACCAGCCTGTTGCTTGGCGAGTTGGTCAGGTAGATGCCATACAGGCTGGTAGCCGTATTGCTGCGGTTTGGCCGCGAATACGTATTGCCTTCTATCAATGTATTATTCGTGCCCTCCAGGTAGGTGCCGTAATTGTAGAAGTCGATGATAGTATTGTTCGTTACCTGGTTGTCGCTTAAATAGTTGGCTGCGGTGCTGCTTCCTGCCAGCACAATACCATAGTAACCGCCCACGATGGTGTTGCCGTCGATGATATTGCCATCGCTCAGCGAAGTGGTGGTGCCGGTTGCACTGGTATGCGAACCACTCAACACGATACCGGCAAAGTTGGTACTGGAGCTGGTTGTGGAAGTAAGGATGGTACAGTTGGTAATCTTATTGCTGTCTGCACCGTTGATCAGGTGCACGCCAAAGCCATAGTTGCCTTCGGTTGCATCAATTACCAGGCTGTCGAAGGTTACATGATCTGCACCGTTAAGTTTGATCACAGCCCTTTGTCCGGATTCTGAAGGACCATATTTCAGCGTATTGCCATTACCGTTAAAGGTGATGGTATGTGCTGCAGAAGCACCTGCTATGCTGTCGAGAATTACCTGCTCTTCGTAAGGTCCTGTGCCCGGTTCAACATTGAATACCACGGCGCCGTTGATGCCGCAACCCATCGCTGCTATAGCGTCAGCAAATGAATTGAAGTTACCGCCGGGAACGCCCGGTACATAGTTGGTGGGTATGTTTTTATTAATGGTGTATGTTCCGGCAGGCAGTGCGGGATTAACTACCAGCAGTACAGTATCGCTGTACACGGTGAAGGTACCGCAGGTGATGGCCACGCGGAAATACAGGGTGGTATCGGCCGTAATGGTAGTATCAGGCGTGAGCATGGGTGTGCCCAATGCAGTGAACGGACCTGCTTCGGTTGGAGCCACCTCCCACTGGAAGGTTTGTGCAGAACCGAAGGCGCCGATGTCCATACCGAGATATACCAGGCTGTTCTGACAAATGGTGTCGGCACTGATCAATGTTTTGCCATTTACAGGCGGCGTGCTACACGGCGGCGGCGTGAACTCGTAGGCGCCCACGTCGGGTGTAGTAGTGCTGCGCACTACGCCCAGGATATCATCGGTCACCACACCCAGCGCAATGCCCTTGTTATCGATACCGGCATTGCCAGGCGTATAGTCGCCGTTAGCCGGGTCGGTGTAGGCAGGAAGCGCCGTAAGGGAGTTGGCATCCAGGTTGGTAGCTGTCCGCCAGTCTGAAATATTGGTGCGGTTGCTGGTGTAGTAACCAAGCGAGTTGGTGCCACCAGCCGCATTGATATAATAGTTGTTATAGTCAGCGCCGGCAGGCAGGTTGGCATTGAGGTAAATACAATGCTTGTTGCCGGTGCCGCCTCTTGTGATCGAGATAATGTTATTGTAGAAGAACAAACCGCCGGCAGTGGTAGTCTGATAGAAGCCCCTTGTAGTGGAAGTGGATGTAGAGCTGATCTCATCCAGGCTTATCGTGTTGTGGAAATACCACGCATAGTCGGAGCCGGTGTTGGCAATGCCATATACAGGACCATTACCGTTCACTTTATAGATCAGGTTGTTGCTTACGGTGTTCACAGCGTCGGCAGAACCGTCGGAACTATTAAAGTGAATACCATAGAACTCCCTGGTGCTGGTAAGATCGCTGCCAAACGGATCGAATATGCGGTTCTTGCTCACCAGGCAGCCCGTGTTCTTCTCGGAAGTGAAGTAGATACCGGTAAAGTTACCAGCATTGGTCCTTGTGGGACGGCTGATGCTGTTGCCTTCGATCACTGTATTGTAGCTGCCGCCCGCATAGATACCATATTCATAGAAATCCTGGATGGTGTTGTTGATGATCTTGTTGTTACCGTTTGCACCACCCGTAAAGGTTGCCATGAGGGTAATACCATAGTAACCGCCGATGATGGTATTGCCTTCGAAAATATTGCCGTCGCTCAGCACGGTTCCGGTTCCGGTAGCGCTGGTAGCGCTGCCGCTGATCACAATACCGGCATAGTTGGTAGAAGCACCGGTCATCGGGAGCGTGATGGTACAATTTCTCACCACGTTCGAGTCGGTATTGGCCATCAGTTGCACACCAAAGCCATAGTCGCCTTCACTGGCCACGATATTGAGACTATCAAATATGATGAAGCGTGTTCCATTCAGTTTGATGATCGCACGCTGATCGTTGGTGGTATTGGCATAGCCGATGGTGGCAGTGCCATCGCCCTTGAACGTAACGGTATTCACCGGAGAGGCGCCCGGAACAGCCCTCATGATCAGTTGCTCTTCGTAAGGTCCGGCGCCGGCCAGTACATTGAATACTACAGGGCCGTCGATACCGCACTTGATAAACTCATAGGCCTCATTGAAAGTATTGAAGTTGGTGCCACCGGTCGGTTGGGCATTATTGATAGTAAAGGTGCCATGTACCGGTGTGGGTGAAATTACTTTCACCGGTTCCGATACGGCAGAAGAATCGGAGAAGCTACAATAAACCTTCATACGGTACCACGAAGTACCTACCTGTGTAAGCGTATGGTTGAAGTTGGTAGCGCCGGGTATATCCGTCCAGGTAGTGCTGTCGGAAGATACCTGCCATTGATACGTAAGGCCATTGCCGGTGGAAATGCCGACAATACCGAGGGTGAACGGCTCACTGCACACATAGGTTACCGAGCTGGTGGCGGTGCCGCCAACCGGTACATCCTTACAATCTTCCCAGTCAATGAGCAGGAGGTTGTCAATGCCGAGGTCGGTTGACCCGTAGTCGGAAGTGGCCGCAAACTTCAGCACTGAAGTGGGCGAAGTGACATCGAATATGAATGCCTGCGGCTGCCAGCTACTGGCGGTATAGAAGGTATGCAGTGGCGTCCAGGTAACGCCGCCGTCCTCAGACAGCAATACCTGCAGGCTGTCGGTGCCACTGGTGTTGATATAATCAAACGACAAGCGTTTTTTGGTTACGCCGGTAGCGGCATCGAAGTAGAGGCTCATGCTGCCGCCGGTGCCATTGGGGGCCAGCCAGGTGTGGAAGCGGGCAGAATAGTCGCCGTCACTGGATGTCGGGCTGTACGCACCGTTGGTGATGCTGCCCCATCCGGCAGATGCGCCATCATCATTCCTGCGCCAGCTGTTGTTGCCGGTAATAGGTTCGCTGCGCCAGTAATTGTTGGGAATATCACGGGTAGCGCAACCATCTATCCAGGTTTCAAAGCTTTCTGCATAGGGCAGCGACGTATAGTCGGGCGCATTCATGCTCACCAGTACAGGCGTGCTGTTGTTGGACAGACCGCTTCCTGTACAGGTTATTACCACGCGATACCAGGTATTGGCAGTTTGCGAGGTGGTGAATGTACTGTTGTTCGCACCGTTGATGTCGTTCCAGGTCACATTATCAGGCGAAGACTGCCATTGATAAGTTACCCCCTGGTAGATTGGTGCATCGGTAATGCTCAGGCTGAAACTGGAGTTCGGGCAAACATTATCGGCGCTGCTTACCGCTTTGCCGGCGTCCGGACTACCGTTACAGCTTATGAGTTCAAATACGGCAACATTATCTATACCGATATCGGTTACACCGAAGTCGGAAGTTGCTTTAAAGCGTATGACGGTAGTGGCAGAAGTAGCAACAAAATCCACCACACGTTCCGCCCATGTTGATGTAGTGCGGAAGCCGGCCAGTTTGGTAAAGCTGGCCCCTGCATCCGTGGAGAGGAATATTTCAAGGCTGTCGCTGCCACTGGTATTGATATAATCGAATGTCATGCGTTTGTTCGGCTCGGCCGTAGCGCAGTTGACATGCAGGTCAAAAGTGCCGCTGGTGCCGGAAGCTGCCATCCAGGTATGCCAACGTGCAGAGAAGCTACCCGAAGAAGCAGTCGGGCTGTAGGCGCCGTTGCCTATGGAGCCCCAGTTGGCAGAAGCACCGTCATCGTTTCTGCGCCAGCTGGTATTGCCGGTAGCCGGATTGTTGCGCCAGAAGTTGTTGGGCACATCCTGGTTGCCGCAACCATTGATCCATGTATTTTCAAAGCTTTCCCTGTAGGGCAGCGTAGCATAATCAGGTGTGTTGGTTACCACCTGCACTGCGTTGGAGTACACGGTTACGCCACAGGTTACAGCCAGCCTGTACCAGGTAGTGGCCGATTGGGTGGTACTATACAAGGGACTGTTGGCGCCCTGGATATCTGTCCAGTTTACATTGTCCGGCGAAGATTGCCATTGGTAAGTCTGGCCTGCGCCGGCAGTGCCGCCTGTTGCAGACAACGTGAATTGCTGATCGGGGCTGCACAACGGGTTCAGCGATGCAGACACTGTGCCCGGTACCGGCGGCGTAACGCAAGGCGGTACAGTAAATTCAAAGGCGCCGATATCAGGTTTGGTAGCGCTGCGTGCGGCATCGGTAATGTCGGTAGTGATGCCTACCGGCGTACCCATGTCGTGCAGGAAGGGATTGGTAGGCCGGTAGTCTGCAATGGAGGGATCTGCATACTCCGGATTGTAGTTCAAACTGCTGCCATCCTTGCCGGTAGCAATCTGCCAATCGCCGAATGTAACAATATCACCACCATTGGCGAAGCCGATAAAGGTGGCTCCCTGTACGCCTACCACGTGGTAGTTATTGTAATCTGCGGTATACTGCGTACCGGCAGAAGCCATGTACATGGCATGGTGGTCGCCGGCTCCCGTACGGGTAACCGTTACCATGTTGTTCATGTACTCGAGGCCCACCGCATCGCCGCTCTGGAATATACCACGTGTCCACCAGAAATCGCTGTGGTTGCTCGACTGGTTATCGAGCGAAATGGTGTTGTGATAGTATTTCACATTGTCGGAACTGCTGTTATACAGACCAAACTCATCCCCCTCACCATTTGCATTGTATATAAGGTTGTTGCTTACAATGTTGGGCGTAGCCGCATTGGCATCGCAACCGGAGAAGTAGATACCGTAGAAGGTGCTGGTGGAGGAAGTACCGCCATCGAACGGGTTGTGGATCTTGTTCTTGGAAATCAGCATCGATTCACCGGCCGTACCCACGTATATGCCATAGAAGGTAGTGAAGGAGGTACGCTGCGGGCGGCTGATATCATTGTGTTCCACCAGTACATTTACCTGCCCAACGAGGTAAATACCGTAGGAGTAAAAATCCGTCACAATATTATTCACCACCTTGTTATTGTACATGAAGCTGGTAGAGCTGCCCACGAGGGTAATACCATAATAACCACCGGTTACGGTATTGTCAATGATGGTATTGCCATCGCAAAGCGTACTGCCGGTACCGGTAGCGCTGCTGGGCGATGCGCTTATTACAATACCTGCAAAGTTGGAAGAGGTATTGCTGATGCCGGTATTGATCATACACCTGCGGATCGTGTTGCTGTCGGCATTATTGATCAACTGGATGCCGAATCCGTACGTACCGGTTGAAGCATCTACCACCAGGCTGTCGAAGGTGATATGATCGGCGCCATTCAGCTTGATCACGGCACGCTCGGTGGAATTGCCGGAGCTGAACTGGATCGTGTTGCCATTACCGTTAAAGGTGATGGTATTCACGGCAGAAGCACCGGGAATTTCCGGGATGATAATCTGTTCGGTATAGGGACCACTGTTGGGCGCCACATTGAACACCACAGGTCCTGTAATTCCGCAGGTCAAGGCAGCTACCGCATCGGTAAAGCTGGCGAAGTTGGTGCCATTGGTTGGTTGGGCCGCATTGATCGTATAGGTACCACCACCCAGTCTGGGTGTTACCACTACCTGGATAGCAGCAGAATACTGTGTATTGCCGCTACAGGTTACGGCACACCGGTAATACTGTGTGGTAGTGGCGGTCAACTCGAGATATGGTGTGGATTGTGCCGTACCGATGGGAGTGAATGGCCCGGTTGGACTGGCCGAGCTTTCCCAACGGAATGTTTGACCGGCGCCGGCCGAACCGCCTGTAAGGCTCAAGGTAAAGGTAGCCCCTGCGCACACCGGTGAAGCAGTAGTATTGGGTGTGCCCGGCAGCGGTGGCGTAGTACATGCCGGTGCGTCATATTCATAAGCACCAATATCGGGCGTACTGGCGCTGCGGGCAGCACCGGTAGCATCGGTAGTAATTCCAACCGGTATGCCCAGGTCAGCCATGAAGGGACTGGTGGGCACGAGGTTGAAACTGAAAATATCTGTGTATTGGGGATCAAACGTTACACTGGTCAGGTCCTTGCCGGTTGCCGCCTGCCAGTCGGCCAGCGTAACCCTGTTGGCGCCATTGTAGCCAATATAGGTATTGGATGGATCGCCGTTAACGAAGAAGTTGTTTTTGTTCGACTCATAGGAAGTAGCATCTGTTGCCATATACATGCCCCAGCGCGGACCGGCGCCGCTGCGGGAAATGGTCACCAGGTTGTTGAAGTATTTCAAGCCTGTGGCTTCACCCGTCTGGTAAATAGCGCGTGTCCACCAGGCGGAAGTATGCGTACTGGCCTGGTTGTCGAACGACAGTGTATTGTGATAGTAATGTACGTAGTCGGAAGAGCTGTTGTACAAACCGTACTCGTCGCCGTTGCCGGTAACGTTGTAGATCACGTTGTTGCTTACCAGGTTTTCAAGGCCCGGCGCTGCGTCGGCGCCCGTGAAGTAGATGGCGTAGAATCCACTGGTTGTAGTGGGATTGCCATCAAACGGGCTGTGTATTTTGTTGGCATTCACCAACAGTTTGGTGGTTGTACCGGTAACATAAATGCCATAGAAAGTAGAAGTAGAAGTGCGGCCGGGACGCGATATATCGTTGCCCTGGACCGATGTATTGTGGGTATTGGACAGATAAATGCCGTACAGGTAGAAGTTTTCAACCTTGTTGTGTATAACCTGGTTATTGTTCACCAACGGCGTGCCGCCTGCCACTGTAATACCATAATAGCCGCCCGTAACGGTGTTGTTCACGATCACGTTGCCATCACAGCGGGTATCACCGGTAGTAGTAGCCGAAGTATGCGAATCGCTTATTGCGATACCGGCATAGTTGGTAAGGTCGCTGGTAGTATGGGAAATAACATGACAGTTGCGAATGATATTCGAGTCGGCATCGTCCATGAGATGGAAACCATAACCGTAGGTGCCGCCGGAAGCGTCAACGGTAAGGCTGTCGAAAATGATATGATCGGCGCCTATCAGTTTGATCACTGCACGCTCATTGGTATTGGATGAATTGAACTGGATAGTATTGCCGTTACCATTAAAAGTTATTGTATTGGCAGCTGATGCATTGATAATTTCTCCGATAGTAATTTGTTCCGTATAAGGTCCGCTGTTGGGCACTACATTGAACACCACGGGACCGGCAATGCCACAACTGAGCGCTGCCACTGCATCGGTAAAGCTGGTGAAGTTGGTGCCGCCGGTGGGCAACCCGGCATTAATGGTATAGGTACCTGCAGGCAGGTTGGGATTTACCTGCAACTGGAAGGCAGCACTATGCTGGGTATTGCCACTGCAGGTTACTGCGCAGCGATACCAGGTATTGGAAGAAGGAGCGGCAATCGTTTGTACAAATGTAGTCTGCGGCGTGCCTATGGGCGTCCAGGGACCTGAAGCGCTCGGCGCGCTCTCCCACTGATACGTTTGTCCTACACCGTAATCGCCGCCGGTAAGCGACAAGGTTACGGTTTGATTGGCGCACACCGGGTTGGCAGAAGCCACCACCGTACCAGGTACCGGGGGAGCTGTACAGGGATCTGCAGGATCAAAAGCCAGCGAACCGGTGAAATACCGGTCAGCAAGTGTAAGACCGGAACCGGAACCGGAATACCCTACTGAACTGCCGTTAAACTGGAAATTTCCCACTTCCAGCACGATGCCATCCACTGTAAATGTATTGGGCGTTGCGGTGAGCGTATACGGGGTGTTACCGGGACCGGTATTCCTGAGCGCAAAGCGGTACCGCGTATTTGGTGGGATCATGAAACTCAGTCCGGGGAAATTGAGCGGTGTAATTCCCGTACCCGTAACCGTGGTTGCCTGCGAAGTGGCTACCAGCGACCAGGCACCAGAAGTTACATCCGATGATGCACCAGACAACTCTGTTGAGGTATAGTACAGTTGCCACACGGAACCATTCTCCGAAGGGGTACACCAGGTTGATACGCTTTTCAACAAAATGGCGCTGCCCCTGATATTGTTCACCACAAAGGTGATCTGTGCAGGTGCAATGAGAGAAGTGCCGCCGTCGTAGGGCGGGTTAGGTAGTGTAGTGATAACTGTTGACTGGGCAAAAAGCCTGGTCGCTGTAATCATCAGTACCAGTAAGCCCGGCAGTATCCGGGTTGCAGCAGTAAGGAGAAATTTTCTCATTTAAGCAACTGTTTTGTATAATTCAATATTGGAAGAGTGGCGCGTGGCTGTATGGTCACGCACCATCTTCCGTTACTGGTTTTTCTTTCATAGGCTGATAGTCCGTTGTTTCATGGAAATGGTTCCCATGTAATCCAGGCAAGCCCGTCTTTGGCGTTCACCATATCATACACCTGCGGACCTGTTTGCACCAGGTAATAGCCCTCCGGTTCCATAAACTGCAGGCGCGTGCCGTTCACAGCAGCCGAATCAGATGATGGAATGGTTGGCAGCGTACCCAGGAAGCTGAATATGGCCCGTCCGTCGCTGGTAAAATTGGGCTTGCGGTAAGCATGGCCATATTCGAGGCGTAACTGAACGCCGTTGAATTTTACCGGCGCCACCAGGTCGTATGTTATCCCGCCCGAGGTGTTGTATTCCGGCCAGAATATGAGGAATACATACTCATCCAGTTGGTTCAGTCCAAAATAATCGTCAATGCCATTCTTATGAAAGCCATCCCATGCCAGCCAGTACTCTTCCGCAGTGGCCATTGTCTGCCACCAGCGGCGGGGCGCATCGAGATCAGGATTGATCGGCTTGCCCAGGCCAATAATATGGGCGGAAGCACCATTTACTTTAAAGGACAATCTTGTGTTGGCCTCATCCCAAGTCATATCCGTGAGGCCGGTAATAATCCGATCGCCGTCATGGAGGGCAGGAACAAAGGCAATACCATCCTGCGTATAGGTGTATCCGACAGTATCTTTTCTGGGAGTACCATTGTTGTCGAACCATTCAAACGCAATGCTGTGCGCAAACTGGTTCACCCTTATCTGGTATTCCTTTTCGGGCGTAACAATTCTTTTGAAGTAGTTCAGGTACTTCCTGAAATTGTCGAATACCCGCGTGCCGTATTTCTTGTCGTAATAATCCTGTGCTTCCTGCTGCGTAGCCTTTACCAGGAAGGCCTTGCTGCGGTTGAAGCGGCCCACCAGTTTGATGGTATCGCCCGACATCCCTTCAATGGCAAACTCGAAATCGGAACCGAGGCCCCATCCCCAGGCGCCACCGTTGTTCCGGGCATCCGGGTCGGCCAGCACATGTACATAAGAGTAAGTATCAAAAATGAGACTGGGCTGCTGCAAGGCTTTCAGGCGGTAGCTGCTCGTCATGGGCGTTACCGATGAAAGCGAATCAAAATCGGAAAACATCTCCACCCGGTTCTCATTGTTGAATTTGAAGTAAAAACTGAACACGCCTCCCTGTGCCAGCGAAGGGGCAATCACGCCTCTCCATCCATGCGGCGCGTTCACCAGTGCCGACTGGTATTCGGCCAGTATTTCGTTGATGCGTTCGTCAGGAGATTTGTCAAAAACGTAATCATCATCCTTTTTGCACGAGGCAAAAAGCACTGCGATACATAAGCTATATAGTAGGCTCCTTTTCATATTGTTCACTTGTTGCCGGTAAGTTTTATTTGATCAGTTCCTCTACCGCAGCGCGTGCTCTCGCCTGCAGGCTATAGAAATCTATATTCCACACATCTTTGAAATAGGCCACCACGATGGCTTCTTTCTGCCGCAGCCTGCTTTGCGCTTCGGCCTGTGTAATACCATTGGCGCTGGTGCCGGGCGGAATGCTGTTCACAATCCTGTCGAAACCATCCTTGCCTTCCACCAGCATCATGGAGATCATTTCCACAAAATCTTCATCTGGCGCCGACATGGCATAGGCCGTTACAAAACCATCTCTCCGCGCATTTTCATCGTACACATTGTTCCAGTTGGCGGTGTACATGCCTACAGAAATTCTTTTGAAATCTTCCGTATACATCACGTTCTGGTGCAGGATATGTCCAAATTCGTGTTGAATGGTATGGAACATCTGCTTCACGTTGAATGAATCGGAAGGATGATAGTCGGGCATCGACTTGATGCGGAAATCGTTGAGCACATACAACACCACTTTACGTCCGCCATCTGCAGTACCCAGCGTAATGGTACCGTCGGTATTGAAACTGGCGCTGCCCACCAGCACAAAAAACTTGGGGCAATATTTTTTGATGAACAACTCCCCTGCTTCGGCCACATAGGTGTTGAGCCATACTTTCTTCACGGCGTCCATCACCGGAATGATTTTCTCCTCTTTGGGCGGCACAAGGTTTTTGTTCAGTTCCAGTTCAAACTGGTCCCATTTATATTTTACCGCTATGTTGTACGGTTTTGTAAGACTGTCGTAAATCCAGTGATCAATGGGTCCCTTTACCCAGGTTTCACCACCCAGTCCGGGGATATCGTTTACATCACCCAGATCATCTTCTTTTCTGCAACCTGCCAACACTGCTGCCAAACCGAAAACCAGCAGCGATTTGCGGAAACTTCTCAGCATGTAGTATTTTAATTTTTTCATACCCGCTATTATAGCATACCAGCCACCGGTTTGATGGCCGGGAAGAAACCATTCACCGCGCTTGTTTTTCCGGTACATTTTCATCGGAATCACTTTTGCCTGGTGTTTCATGAATGATTTATTCAGGTTATTGATCATGCAAATGTTCTTTTGCGTTTTCGCTCCTTATCTTGGGTTCAGTTCAATGCCCGAAAGCTTTGCCGACTCCGGTATCTGGAATACTCTTCTCAGGTCATTCGCTTCCAGCGTGTACGTTTCGCCCTCCCAGGTGGTATGCACCACCGGCCTGTTGTAGCGCAACAGATCGAACCAACGCATGCCTTCCTGCACAAACTCTGCGCGTTTGAAATCCAGTATGGTTTCAATCACGCCGGCCTTTGTATCGCTGGTACGATAAAAGTTTCTCACTTTCGTGCGCGTAATGGCATGGGTGGAGTGATTGTACTGGCGGATGCGCGTGCTTGCGTACATGTTCAGGTCATCGATGGCGCCGTCCAGATCGTCGAGATGCGCCTTGGCTTCTGCACGGTTAAACAACACTTCTTCTGCCGTAAACAGCGGCACCATCACATAGGGATAACCGATATCTGCATTTACAGAACTGCGTACAAAATATTCGTTGATCTTGGGAATAAGATAGTTGTTGGTGCCGGCTGTATACAATTGGTTGATGAACGCCCATGGTCCGCCGGTAACATTGGCGCCCAGTACCTGCGAACGAACCGTGGCGTCCATTCCGTAACGCACCGTGAAATAATTGCGCGCCCACAGCGAACTGGTTTCTACCAGTAACAGGTTGGCCGGTTCGGTATCTTTTGCATAGCGCGCAAACAATTCATTGTAGGTAATGGTGAGATACGTGGTGTTCCAGGGACGCAGGCTCGGCACCACATTATTGCCGGGGAAAACGGCATTGGCGTGCTCGATTACTTTGGTCCACTCTCTCTTGAACAGGTAAAAGCGTGCAGCAAAAGCATTGGCTGCTGCCTTGGTGAAATGGTAACCCGGTACAGAATACGATTTATCATCGATCAATGGCAGCCCTTCGGTGAGATCTTTTTCAATCATCTCGTATACATAGGCCACCGTTTTGCGCTCATAATTTTTGAATACTACGGTTTCGGGTTCCGTTACATACGGAATGCCGGGGTCCTGGTCTGCTGTAGCAGGATCATATACTTTCGAGAACAGCGTAACCAGCATGAAATGTGCATAGGCGCGGCATACGAGCGCTTCGCCTTTTTGTGCCCGGTAATTCTCCGGATCGGGCGCATTGTTGCAGGCTTCCAATGCCTGGTTGGCTGCCGCAATGGCCGCATAACATGCGTTCCAGTAGAATTCGGGCGTGTCCTGCTGGTTTTCCGAAACATCCTCGAATTTAAAAGGCTGGATGTTGGTGTTGGTCAGATAGCCAATTCCCTTGTCGGCCGCATTGTCTGAAATGGATTCGCAAAAAGCCATATAGTTGGCCTGCGGGTAAGCAGTACCCAGCAACTGCGCCACTTTTTGCGGCGAATTCAGTTTGGCCCGGTTATCCGGCGGATGTTCCAGGAACTTTTTACAGCCGCCCACTGCCAGCAGCCATCCGCCCAGGAATACAACTCGTATGATATTTCGCATGTTCATCAACGCTATTTCAATATTTTGATAATACTTCTTCCTGTTTTTTTACAATCCCACCTTCAACGACAACGTCAACTGCTTCTGCACCGGCTGGGCCACACCACCTGAATTGAAGAATTCAGGGTCCTGGCCTTTCAGTCTTTTATCGGCATACACCAGCCACAGGTTGGTAGCAGCGAGACCGAGGCTCAGGCTCTTCAGTTTTGTCAACTTCAGCAGGTTGTTGCCGGCCTGGTAGGTGAGCGATACTGCTTTCAGGCGCACAAAATCTCCCTTAGCCACGCGCTCCGTAGAATAGTTATAGTTGTTATAGGGATAAGCGCCACCCTGCCTGGCCTGCTCCATGATGTCGAGAATGGAAGGCACATTGGTATATTTTTCATCGCCCGGCATTACCCAACGGTCATAAAACTCTTTGGGCATGGCGTCGAGATCGGAATAAGAGGTGCTGAATGCAGGGTTCAGGCGGATCTTGTTGCCTGCCTGGTACGTAAAGAATACATTCAGCGATAAATTCTTGTAGCGGAAAGTATTGGAGAAACCACCGGTGATGGTGGGATCTACCGGCCCTTCATATACGAGATAGCTGGTTTCTTCGTCTTGCAGGTAAACAGCGCCGCTGGTTTTACCTTTCTCGTTTACAAACAGCGGCACACCGGTAACGGGGTCCAGTCCTTTGAAATCTATGGAAAACAAACTGCGAACAGGATATCCTTCCTTGTTACCGCCTTCTGCAATAACCAGGCTGAATATGTTGGGAATATTCTTTACGTTGGTGATGAGCGTGGTGTTGTAACCAAAGGTGAGGTTGGAGCGCCAGCCCCAGTCTTTCTCGCGGAAAATTTCACCGCCCACCAGTATTTCAATACCCTTCGATTCCATATCGGCATAGTTGGCTGCCTTATAGGCTTCACCACCGATACCGGATGTTTTGATGATGCTGATCAGGTCAAAGCTTGTACGTTGATATACGTCCACGCTTACATTCATGCGGCGATTGAAAATGCTGGCGTCCAGGCCAATATTGGTGGTATACAATTTCTCCCAGGTGAGTTCGGAGTTTTCAAGATTGGCCAGTTGTATTACCGATTCCACTTCGGTGAAGTAGGGACGGTTGGTGTTGACGTTGCGCAACACAATAGTTGAGTTGGTGGCAGGTCCCATACTGGCAGTAAGTCCATAGGTAGCACGCAGGGTGAGGTAATCTACCCATGTTACATCCTGCATGAAGGCTTCCTGCTCTATGTTCCAGCTACCGGCCACGCTCCAGGTAGGCAGCCAGCGGGCTTTGTTGGATTCGCCCAGCCTGTTGGAACCATCGTAACGCACGGTACCGGTAATATTGTACTTGCCGTCATAAGTATAAGAACCCGATCCGTAGAAAGCCACAAAGCGGTCGTAGTCTTTACTCATGCCGTAGTAGGGGAAATTATTTTCGATGGTTTGTTTCAGAATTCGATAGTCAATGAAGGGCACACCGCCATTTTCATATTGATAGCCATAACCGGTGTTGGAGAAATTCTGCCGGTCGGTATATTTTACCTGCTGACCGGCCAGTACATTCACTTCATGCTTGTCGGCAATTCTTTTCGTATAGGTAATACTGTTGCGAAAATCAAAATTCACCAGCATGTCTTCGGTGCGGTTGTAGAAACCACCGTAAGGCAGGGCCACCACAGGTTCTGCTTCCGGATCGTCCGGGTCGCGATAGAGGAACTTGTTGTTGCGGCGGATCACTGAAGTACTGGCGGCGCGGTAAGCATTGGCCATGTTGGCCTGCTCTGTGATCTGGTGTTCGCGGGTTGATTTTACATACCGCAGGGCGCCTATAAATTCATACTTCAGGTCTTTGCGGATATTATAAGAAAGATCGCCCTGCAGGCGGAGGTCAATCACATTGAGGTCAATGTAATTATTTCTAAGCTCATTGATAATATTGAAAGGCGCGAAGTTGCGGCGGAAATATTCCAGGTTGCCCTGCTCATCGTACACGGTGAGCGTGCGGCTGGTATTCAGCGCAAAGCTGAAGGGGTTGATATCGAAGTCGCGATCGTATTTACCTTCTACCGGGTTGCTGTTGCGGGCCAGTGCTCCGGGCGCTCTTTGCTGGCGCACAGAAGCGACGGCAGCAAATCCGCCCGACAACCGGTCGTTGAATTTGTAGTTGTTGCGATAGTTCAGTGTATACCGATTGATCTTGTCGGCAATGGTCCATCCGTTATCGCCAAAATAACTGGTAGAAAAATAAGACTGCGAACGGTCCGTACCGGAAGAAATGCTGAGCGAATGTTCCTGTACGAAATTGTTGCGGAATAAAATGTCGAACCAGTCGGTATTGGCCAGTGCATATCTTTTCAGGAATGCGGCCTTTGCTTCGGGCGTGTTTTCAAGGGGGAAATTGCCGTTGTCGTCGGCATTCATCAGCTCATACATCTTGCCGTATACGCCATTGTCGGAACTATTTAATATATCGGGCCGCAGAATGCCTTTGCGTTCCAGTTCGGCCAGCACCGACATCTGCTGTACAGAATTCATGATGTTGAAATCGCTGTACACCGGTTTCAATTGCGTGCTGTAATTGCCGGTATAATTGACTATGGTCCTTCCTGCCTTCCCTTTCTTGGTGGTAATCACCACTACCCCGTTCATGGCCCTGGCGCCATATAATGCGGTAGCGGCAGCATCTTTCAATATCTGGTAGCCTTCAATATCGTTGGCATTGAGGCCGGCCACGGCAGAACCCAACAAGGTGGTGGGGTCGCCGGACGACAACTGGTCGTTGCTGATATTTACAATATCTTCCAGCACCACGCCATCCACTACCCACAGCGGTTTGTTATCACCATTAATAGAAGTGGCGCCGCGAATGCGGATCTTGGGCGCTGCGCCGAATGTGCCGGACACGTTTTGTACCGATACCCCTGCTGCCCGGCCTTCGAGCATACGGCTCACGTCCGTTACGCCGTCCAGTTTAATATCATCTGCCTTGAGGCGTACAGCAGCGCCGGCAAATTTGTTCCTGTCAATATTCTGAAAACCTGTTACGATTACTTCTTCGAGGTTGCGGGCTTCTTCTTTCAGCTCGATGCGGAGGACATCACCTTTATAATTGCTCAGTGAAATTTCTTCTGCCTTGTAGCCCCTGGCAGTGATTACCAGCACGGCATCGTTGCTAACACCTTTCAATTCAAAAAAACCTTCGGCATTGGTGGCTACCCCGCGGTTTGTGCCTTTTACAAGCACAGAAACCCCTGGCAGGGGTTGACCTTTATCTGATGTAACCACACCCCGCACATCTATTGGCGGAGGCATGTCGGAAGACTCACCCGGGGGTGTACCCGCCTTGATGCCTTTGTCGGGCGCTGTACGTATAACAATGCGATTATCAATTACGGTATAGGACAGTGAATGCGGGGCAAGGAGTTTTTCCAGGAGGTCCTTCACTTTTTCGTTGTGGGCATGCACCGAAACCCTGTTTTTATCCAGCGCTTTGGTGCTGCTGTATACAAAGGAGATTTCGGCCAGATCGCCTATTTTATTGAGCGCGTCGCGCAGCAGCACGTTGTTCAATTCCAGTGAAATTCTTTTGTCGAGCGCATTCTGTGCGTTCACGCCGGATGCTTTCAGACTGGCTACTGTTGATAGGAAGATCGAGATAACAAGTAGGGATAACTTCATAATTCTTCCGGTTGTATATATTCTTACTCTGCTACTGACCGTTTTTCGCATGTGGCAATCCTGTTGTAATGGGTGAACAATAAGCAGCCAGGTCGCAGGAAAACACCTGCAACGAACGTTGAATCACAAGTTTGCTGGCAAATCTGGATCAATCGCTTCAGGATAGCATCCTGTTCAGCGTCTCAATATCTTCAGGAGCTGAAGAACCGTTTTTTGGTTAGCCAGGCTACCCGGCCGCCTATTGCACTTATCTTTTTATCAGGCGGCAAACGGAGCACCCCCCGTTGGCTATCCGGGATGAAATTGCTGGAGTATAATTTTTCCCATAGCAACTTGTTTGGTTAACCGGTCTTTCCTGAAAATCTGTTTACGGCTTTTAAACTCTTTTCCGTGGACTATTGGTTTGCCTGACTTTGCCCATTGCAAGGCCAACCGGTATGCCGGTTGCTGTAATGGATCCGGGATGTGTACCCGGGCAGTTCATAGATAGTGGACTTCCGAGGAGAAATGAGTGACTGCATCCTGCAGTCCGTTAGTTAAATTAAATACAAGGGAGCGCGAAAAACGGGGGGTAACGCGGAAGGGAAATTTGGAAAAAACAGATATATATAAATAAATCGCATGTAAAAAGGCGGGCATTTTACGATACGGTTGAAAAAAATACGGTAACAGCATCGTATATGCACGAATGCCCCTTAGTGTTACCGCCGGGTACGTGCGAAAACACCTGGAGGCAGGCGGAGCGATACCATAAAGTATTGGTGAAACAGCTTAACTGAATACTGCCCAGAGGACCGTAAATCCGGCCCGGGCAGCGTTTTTCCGCATATAGTCGTTCAGGTTGACCATGGCCGCCGATAAATGTTCCTTGACAGTGTGCCGCGAAATCTTCAGTTCGGTAGCCGCTTCTTCGTAGGTTTTTCCCTCGAGTTTGCACAAGGTAACAATCTTCTTTTTCTGCGGCGACAACTGGTCGATGGCTCTTTCCAGCAACTGGTATTGTTCTTCATACTGATGCAGGTCGGCCACGGCGGTATCTTCTTCCGGCACAATGGTGAGCATTTGTTTTTGCAGTGTATGCTCTTTTAATACTTTTCGTGTATGGTTAACAGAAAGATTGAAGCTGATAACGAACAACCATCCGGCAACGGATTGCGAAGGGTCAATATCTTTTCTCTTTTCCCATAATTTGGTGAAAACTTCCTGGAGGATATCTTCTGCCACCACTGCGTCTTTGGTGAATTTCAAAATATTGCGGTATACCGCTTCATGATACTTCCAGTACAGTTCATCGAAGGCGGTAACATCTCCTTGTTGCAGTCTTGCAATCAATTCAGGGGCAAATCTCATAAGACAGTTTACTTAAAATGATGAATCAATGACGTTACTGGTGTTATAACTGCAAGGCAGTATAACGCAAATGCACATACCTATGCAAAACACCGGTTATTTGGCATTGAATTTTACTCTATACTGCAACTTACGTTGATGTGTAAATGCAGTGGTCAGGCAGTCAATAGTTAGATTTAGAAAAAAGTTTTGGTTTGTTTAAAAGCCGACTACCAAATTAACAAAAAAATCATTACAGAAAATCATCTTTTAAAATTTCTCTACTATAATTATAGAATTGTCGAATCAACACTAAATCCGGCATGCTATCCCGGTAGCATCCCCCCGGCCATTTGCGGTTCTCGATTGCCTTAACCGTTAATAACGGTATCCCCACTGGTCAGGTTATAGAGCTGTGTTGCCGGGTTCCGGACAACTGTTTGAATTTCATTTACAATTGTCCGGCATACAATAAAAAAAGCCGGAGCTCATTCCGGCCGCATATTCCCGCAAAAAGCGTAGCCCCGGCAGAAGCCAGGGCCACATCAGGACAAACCAGACATAAATGAATGTTACAACATTTTCCCAGAATATTGGTTACGTTAATCCTTCAGTCCAAGGTATTTCTTTACGGCATTGTAGTCGTTCCAGTCGATGGCATTGCGAACATGTGCGCCTCCAGGTATGAGTATGTAACGGTACTGACCTACTTTTTGTCCTTGTATGGTTTGCGTTGAAAGATTGAAATTGCTGATCAGTCCGATTACCTCTTCAGCAAACAGGGTGGAGATATACAGGTTTCCCTCTATATACGGCAGGGGTGAAATTACCGGAGCCGACGCCGTGCTCCAATTGAAGAACACTTTTACCTGTCCTTCGGTGAGGATGCTGTCTACCAGTCCGGGCGCATCTATTTCTGCTACAAAGGCAGTAGTATCTTCGTTCAGTCCGTATTGAACGTCCAGCCAGTCGGAATAGATCACATTGGCCGTACCTTTTTCGCCTTTATCGCCCTTTTCGCCTTTGTCGCCTTTATCACCTTTATCGCCTTTTTCCCCCTTCTCACCCTGAGGTCCACGTTCACCGTCTTTTGAACAGGCTGTAAACAACAGCGCGGCTGCCAGCATCGATAATGAAACAGCTTTCAGAAATTGCTTTCTCATAATTACTTTTTTTGGAATTAATTTTTAATGTTAAACTGGTATACAGATCACGGCATACTTTCCCTTTACGGCAATACATAACCATACTGTACAAACGAAATTATTTGTACGGTTGCTGCCTTGCTGCAAGGCAGTGATTGCCCGCATATACCATTAAAATGGACCTATGTTTTCAGGGTGATAAAATGGGAAGAATCCAGGTTCTCCACATGTGTTATTCAAACAGGATAATGAATGCCTTTACTCGCACGAGCCGCCGCTGATAATATAGCTGCCGGCTGTGCTGTCTATTGTCACTTTTGCATTCAGTGACATGGAAATCATCTGTAGCGCTTTTTCCAGACTATCTGTTGTATTAATGTATCCGTAAAACTTGCACATTTGTAATTCATCGCGCAACACGATAGAAGTGTTGTAGAACCGGCGCATATCTTCAATTACTTTCTTCACAGCGGCGCCTTCATATACAAACCTTCCCTGCTGCCGTTGTTCATAATAACGTGCGTCGGCCGATACATCTTCCTTTTGCAATTCATTGGTGAGCCGGTTGTAAACCACTCCCTGGTGACTGTTCACCACTATTTCCTTATCGTCATCATCGGCCTTTTCAACTTTTACCGTGCCTGTGATCACCACCACCTTTGCATTGCGATCGGGGCGCGCGTCCATATTGAAGGAAGTGCCCAGCACCGTAGTATTGATCATTTCGCTGTGCACTACAAATGCGCGGTCCTGGTCGTGCTGCACACTGAAAAATGCTTCGCCGGTGAGATGTACATTGCGTTCTTTTTCACGGAAGGTTTCGGGATAGCGCAGGGTGCTGCCCGGCTGCAGGCTCACGGTACTGCCATCAGGCAAGGTGATTGTTTTTCGTTCATTTGCCGATGTAGTTACCTCATTGGTGTAAGCGACATCTTTGCTGCTGCCACCCGACACAATATAATACAGTACGCCTGCCACTACAATAACCAGGGCCGCTGCTACCATCCGGCGCCACCAGAAAAAGCGGGTGCTTTGCTGTGGCGGAGCCGGGGGTTGAATTCGCTGATGAATTTTGTGAAGAATATCTTCAGAAAGTTTGCGGTCCAGTATGCTCTTCATTTGTGCCAGGTCTGCATGGTACTCTTCTGCCGCTACTGTTTCCAGGTCCGAAAGATCGTCGCTGCTGAGATAATTCAGCATCCATTCCTTTTCCGCGCTTGTCCACTCTTTCCGGCCCAGTAGATATTTCAGATATTCCTGTTGGTTCACAAAACGAATTGTTTAATATAAATACAAAATAGCTTTCAAAAAGGGGGGTGTATGGAAGAAAGCGGGTGCGGATCAGTGTATGAATCGTTGCCATTCGAGTATAAATTGACAATTGGCAAACATCCGACCCTGTGTAGCCTGCTACACCATCAGTTACTACAAAAGGCGTTTAATGGTAAATACACGCAATGATTAAAAAAGGTGGGTGAAAGGAAACAATTTTTGTAAAAAAATGGCATTTTTTTTATCCCCATGCAAAATCACCCAACTTTCAGCGCAAAAATAAACGATAATCAGTAAGGGGCATGCGAAGGGAAGGAAGGACCAAGGTGCCTACAGGAGTGGCTACCTATTTATATGGTTGAATGGTTGAATGATTGATTGGCTACATGGTTTTTGCGAGGGAAATTGTCATGAATAAGTAAGAAGTCTTGTTCATGATCAATAATTGTGTATTCGTTATTCTATGTAAAGGACCGTGCTGCTGGCAAGGCTTTTTCATTGCGGTAGCCAGTATGTATTCTTATGTGGCTATTTTAATTATCAGTGGCCATATTTTCATCTGTGGCTATTTATTTTTCAGTGGCCACCCACGCCACTACCAGCGGATCGAATACGCGGGCATAAATGGTAAGTGGGCGCTGTCCGTTTTTTTCAAACACAAATGGAATGGCTGCCCATTCATCGGGGTTGAAGGTGATAGCGCCTGCCAGCCGCATATGTTGTTTAAAGTCGAGCGAACCTTCGCCATACCATTTATAAATGGCTTCCTTGGCGCTCCATATTATAGTGGTGAGTTCAAGATATACCCGCGGCAGCATTTCCCAATCCTGTAAAAACCGGCGTTCGTTATCGTGCAGGAATTTGTGACGGATGCCCAGCAGGCGGGGCGTGACCAGTTCAATGTCCACTCCTACCCGCTGCCCGCTGCTCACGAGCGCGGCCGCATAATTACCGCAATGGGAAATGGAGAAATGGTATTGCTCATTTTGTAAATAGGGCCTGCGGGTGTCGGCCACCTGTATTTCCTCCATGGGAAAATCGTTGAACAACACCGGCAGCAGGTAGCGGCCGGCCAGGTGCTGCAGCCGCTTGTACGGGTGCGACACTTCCCGTTTCACCGGTACTTTCTCCAGGAAAAACGCTTCCGGTTCTTCAATGCGCCAGATCCCCAGGCGCGTGTTTTCGTTGATATTATGTTGATAAAACAGTGGCACAGTACAATTTTAGCGTTTAGATTGCATCGTTTTCATCCGCCGGCGGATTGGTGATGGCGGAAAGTTCGCCATATAATGAGCTATTTTGCAGTGGACCGTTCATCCCGCCGTCGCTTCAATTGCGCAAGGGGCAATGAACTGATTTGCGGCGGAATTTTCGTCCTGCTGTAACCCGGTCGCAGCATGGCAATGAGCCAACCACTACGGCGGGCGAAGCCAAATATAACTCAACTGAATAACATGATTTTATCAGACAAACGTATCCTGGAAGAGATTGAAAAAGGGAATATCCGCATTGAACCGTACAACAGGGAGTGCCTCGGCAGCAATAGCTATGATGTACACCTGGGTAATTGGCTGGCCACTTACCGGGAACATATCCTGGACGCCAAAAAACACAATGAAATAGAATATTTCGAAATACCCGATGAAGGTTTTGTGCTCTACCCGCACATCTTTTACCTCGGCGTTACCCTCGAATACACCGAAACCCATGCCCATGTGCCCTTCCTCGAAGGCAAAAGCAGCACCGGCCGGCTGGGCATCGATATTCATGCCACCGCCGGCAAAGGCGATGTAGGCTTTTGCGGCAACTGGACACTGGAGATATCGGTAAAACAACCCGTAAAAGTGTACAAGGGCATGCCCATCGGTCAGCTCATCTATTTCCCCGTAGACGGCGATATTGAAGTAAAATACAACCAGAAGAAAAACGCCAAATACAGCGGACAGCCCAACAAACCGGTGGAGAGTATGATGTGGAAGAACAAATTTTAAATGGCGTCTTTGCCAAACTTCCGCGCGTACGCTACCAGCCAGCTGATCACTTCACTATAGCTCAGTTTACCTTCGGGCTGTTCATTGGCCTTTAGGTATTGTCCGTATAATTTATCGATCAACGCTTCGAGGGGATTGCGGTGTTTTAGAACAAATTCGCGCAGTTCGCGGTAATCATCTTTTACCTGTGGCCGCAACTGGTCATCGAATTTTTTGGCGAGCGTGGAATCCATCGCAAACAAATAAAACCGCGAATAGGCATACAAATCGAAGTATACAGAATAGCGGAACGCGGGATTGTCCGAAGCGCGTGCCGCCAGGTAACCGGCAAAATTTGCCTCGTTCTCTTTGGCATACCCCAATTGGTGACCGATTTCATGACAAGTGGTAAATGGCTGCACAAACAGCGGCACCGTGGTATTTACCTGCGCCTCGCCGCTGAACGGATTGTAGTAGCCGGTATATCCCATATAATTACCGAGAATACTGAACAGCGAAGGTTTTACTGAACGATATGAATAACCGAAAACAGGAAACTGTCCGTTGAGTTTTTTGTACGAATGAATGGCGCCCCTGAACAACACGCCTTTGTTGCTGAGCGAAGCCCTGTCTACCCGCGCCACCGAGTCCAGTGTATTCAGCCGGTGTACCAGCTCTTCCATCACCCCCACCAGCTCTTCCTTTGTATATTTATTGACTTCAATGCCCAACTGGCTTGCGACGCCACGACGGTTGTAATTAAGTCCCCATAACAAATTAAAACTTACATACACGGCCAGCACCACAAATGCGGTTTTGCGGGCAAGGTCCCACCAGTATTGCCGGTTGGTTTTTCGCTGCACCACTTTTTTAACCAGCAGGAATAACCGATAAACGAGTACCAGCCCCACTACGGTATAAAAAATATCGCCCACGCTGAAGGGTATCCATCCGAACAACAGGCGCTGTGCACCCGAAATGACCGGATACAGGCCGGTGGCATAATATTTTTCCACGGCATCGGGAAAAAAGCTGAATAGCTTGATACCCGCGGCCAGCACGAGCAATATTGCCCAGGAAGATTGTTTACGCCACATAGTTTTTAAAAATAAAGCAATAAGGAGCCGGCAATTTAAGCAGGCTTGTTAAACTTCTGGCAAGATGGGTTATTTTCGCCTCGCTGGCGGGGGCGCAGCACGAACTTACATTAGCAACAATGTCGCATGGACGGGGGGCCCGAAACGTGCCCACACAACATAAAACCAATGCAAACCATGGATCTCGAATTCAACCGGAACGAAGACGTCATGAAACGGGCATTAAGCGAAATGCGCCAGCGACTGGACCAGGTAAAACTGGGCGGCGGCAGGAAAGCCATTGAAAAGCAACGGGAGAAAAACAAACTGACCGCGCGGGAACGCATCGCCTACCTGCTGGACGAAGGCCGTCCGTTTGTGGAAATCGGCGCCTTTGCAGGCTGGGACATGTATGCCGAACAGGGCGGCTGTCCTGCGGGCGGCACCGTGGCCGGCATAGGCTATGTAAGCGGTCGCCAGTGTGTGATAGTTGCCAACGATCAGACCGTAAAAGCAGGCGCCTGGTTCCCTATCACCGGCAAAAAGAATCTGCGCATGCAGGAGATTGCCATGGAAAACCGGTTGCCCATCATTTACCTGGTTGACAGTGCCGGTGTGTTTCTTCCCATGCAGGATGAAATTTTTCCCGATAAAGAACATTTCGGCCGCATCTTCCGCAACAATGCGCGTATGAGCGCCATGGGCATTACGCAAATTGCCGCCGTTATGGGCGCCTGTGTGGCCGGTGGCGCTTACCTGCCCATCATGAGCGATGAAACGCTGATGGTGGAAGGCAACGGTTCCATCTTCCTCGCCGGCCCCTACCTGGTACGGGCAGCCATCGGCGAACAGGTAGATACCGAAACATTGGGTGGCGCTTACACCCATAATGCTATCAGTGGCATTGCCGATTATAAGTTCGATACAGAACAGGCCTGCCTCGACCAGGTAAAAAAGATTATGTCCAAACTGGGCAAATCGCCGGAAGCCGGCTTCGATCGCATTAAACCAGCACCACCAAAAAAAGATCCGGCGGAATTGTATGGCATCATCCCGGCAGATGTAACGCGCCCCTACGATATGCTGGAAGTGATCGAACGCATCGTAGACGACTCCGCATTTGAACAGTTCAAGCAGGAATATGGTAAAACCATCCTTTGTGGTTATGCGCGCATTGATGGATGGGCCGTAGGCATTGTGGCCAACCAGCGCACCATTGTAAAGAATCATCGTGGTGAAAGACAAATGGGTGGCGTTATTTATAACGACAGCGCCGACAAGGCCGCACGCTTCATCATGAACTGCAACCAGAAAAAAATCCCGCTCGTGTTTTTGCAGGACGTTACCGGCTTTATGGTAGGTTCGCGCAGTGAGCATGCCGGCATTATCAAAGACGGTGCAAAAATGGTAAATGCTGTTGCCAACAGTGTGGTGCCCAAAATTACCATTGTAGTAGGTAACTCCTACGGCGCCGGCAATTACGCCATGTGCGGCAAAGCTTACGATCCGCGCTTCATCTATGCCTGGCCTACAGCACGCATTGCCGTAATGGGTGGCGAACAGGCGGCAAAAACTTTGTTGCAGATACAGGTATCGGCCATGAAAGCGAAAGGCCGCGAAGTGTCGCCCGAAGAAGAACAAAAATTATTGAGTGAAATAAAAGGCCGCTACGATCAGCAAACCACGCCGTACTACGCCGCAGCCCGTTTGTGGGTGGATGCCATTATCGATCCCCTGGCCACCCGGCAGGTAATTGCTGAAGGCATTGCCGCCGCCAACAACAATCCGGAAATAGAACCGTTTAGAACCGGAGTGATACAGGTGTGAAGAAAGAAGGTAGGACTTTCTTTTGCCGCCTCCCTTTGAAACGTTTAAAATTTTTGATACAAACAATGACCGCTTCTTCACCGCAACTGATTGTATATACTGATGGCGCATCACGCGGCAATCCGGGACCCGGAGGATATGGTGTGATCTTGCAATGGGGCAAACACGTAAAAGAACTTTCTGCCGGCTACCGGCGCACTACCAACAACCGCATGGAACTGCTGGCCGTTATTGCTGCCCTGGAAGCATTGAACCGCGAAGGATTGAATATTACCATTTATTCCGACAGTCAATATGTGGTAAAGGCTGTGGAAGAAGGATGGTTGAAAAAATGGATCGCCACCGATTTTAAAGGAGGAAAGAAAAACAAAGACCTTTGGTTGCGTTATTACTATCTTGCCAAAAAGCACAACATAAAATTTGTATGGGTGAAAGGACACGCAGACAATCCCTACAATAACCGCTGCGACCAGCTGGCTACGAGTGCAGCGGACGGAAAAAACCTGTTGGTAGATGAAGGTTTTGAAAATAACCCGATGGATATTTAGCAGATATTCCGGATAACAAAAAACAAGCACCGATTGGAAGTACCATCGGTGCTTGTTTTTTTATTATTTGTGCTTTGGAATTTGGAATTCCCAGTGCATGGCCGGCGTTATGCGGGCACTTGCTGTACGCTGCGGCGGGTAACCAGGTGCCATGCCCCAAACAATACCGCGCCGAACAACAAGGTTGCCACCACACTGTTGCCATAGAACGGCAGCCCAGCTGTATAGCATGCCACCAGTCCCTGCCAGGTATGAGGATATTCTACATACTCACCGGCGCCTGCCCAGGTAAGAAAGTTGGATACAATAAAGAACCAGGTGGCGCCCAGTACAGACATGGCAAATACACGGCCAGTAGTAATGCGTTTAATAAAGAACCCGAAAACGGTTACGCTGGCAAACAGCAGGTAATTGATCCACTGGCCTTCGTAAAAACCGTTTGTGGAACTGATGCCTGCATTATATAAGCCAAAATAAAGAAGGTCTGACAGGAACATGCTCAGCACCGGCAATACCAAAGCCAGGCGCTTGTTGCTGATCACAGCGCCGCCAAATATGGCCAGGGCCCACTGCGGTGCGAAATTGTGCGGTCTGCCGGGAATAACACGGTACAGGGCAGCAACGGCAACCATTAAAACCAATGACCAGATAATTGATTTATGTTGTTTCATAAGCGATCGATATAGTGGCAAAAATAATTGAAAAGATTTAATCGGCAACATTCTCAACTGCCGGTGGACCCTGCCGCACCAATGTGCCGGGCTTCACGCTGGCCGGGCGGCCTCCACCCCATCGGCTATCGGAGAGGCAACAAAAGTATACCTTTCCTTCCAAAACACAAATAAATTATCGTATATACATATACGATAACACCTGGAATATTACTTTGGCCCGCACATCATGCCGGCACCGTAGCCCTGAACACCACCGACGGCTCCATGCCTTTCAGTTCCATTGTGGCCCCTGCTACAGCAAGCATTGCATTGCCGGCGCTGATGGGCGACAACGTAGTACCGCTGCTTTGCGCAGCAATTGCACCCTTGTAAACAAAGAAAATTTCAGTAGTATGCGCCTTCAGTTGAATGGTCTGATCTTTTTCCAATGTAATGCAGCGCAATTCAAAATCATTTACCGGCGTAGGAAATACCGTTTCACTACCGGCGCTGCCCGGCGTTCCGGTAATCACTTTCGGATTAACCGGTTCAAAGCGCACATGCTTCATCAGTTCCCCTACATCGATATGCTTTACGGTTAACCCACCCCGTAATACATTATCAGAATTGGCCATAATTTCCATATTCTGCCCTTCGAGGTAGGCATGCGGAATGCCGGCGTCCTGGAAGATCGTTTCGCCGGGGCGCAAATGCACGAGGTTGAAAAAATAAATGGAAAATATACCGCGATCGATCTGATTGCCCTGGTTAAAAGTACCGGCCGCCCGCGCCGCCCAGAAATCTTCCTGGTTTTTGTTGAGCAAGCCTTTATTGTACAAAGGCACGATGCGGTCCAGCAGCGGCTGTAAGTGTTTGTTTACTTCCTGCTGCTCCATGGTCATCACCTTTTCATACAAAGCAGCATAATTATCCTTACCGAATACCGGCGCCAGGAATTGCAATTCCGGCACTGCCTGCAACTGCTGCAGCAAGGCGTCTGCCGGTTTAAAACCGTGCAGCAACCAGAACTCACTCAGCGCGTACATCAGTTCCGGCTTGTGGTTGTCGTCTTTATAGTTTCTGTCCGGCGCATTCAGCGCAATCCCTTTTTTGTTTTCTTCCGCAAACGCTGCAGCGGCTGATTTTTTATCGGGATGCACCTGTATGCTGAGCATATCTTTTACATCCAGTACTTTGAACAGGTAGGGCAATCGGCCGAATTGCCGGAATACCGGCTCGCCCAACAGCGCAGCAGGATTGGATTGAATAAATTGATTGAGTGGTTCCCTGCTGCCATCTGGCTTCACAACTACAGCAGGCACATTTTCATGTGCGCCCATCCAGTATTCTGCAAATGGTTTGTTGTCGGGGTTCTCACGCTGCAATAAAGCAGGAATAAACTGCGTTCCGCCCCACGCATAGTGTTGAACGTTTCCTTCGAGCCGGTAAATGGTTACAGAATTACTCATATTTTAGTCCACTCAATTAGTATTATTTGCCGTCACTGGCAAAGAAAGCGCAATGTTACAAAAACTAATGAAGAGTAACCATATCCATACCGGCAAAAGCGGAGAAGCAATGGCGGCATCCTGGCTGCAGCAGCATGACTTTACCATTTTGCATTGCAACTGGAAACATGGCCGGTATGAAATAGATATTGTGGCGGAAAAAAATGGCGTGCTGCATTTTGTTGAAGTAAAAACAAGGCGGAGCACACGCTTTGGATTTCCGGAAGAAAGTGTAGACCGGAAAAAATTCAAACACCTGCAGGCCGCAGCTATTGCCTACCAGGCTACGTATTCGCAGTGGAGACGCATTCAATACGATATTCTCGCCATCACCCTGCTGCCGGGAAAAGCGCCGGAGTATTTTTTTATTGAAGATGTGTTTATCTGAGCACGCCCTCCAGGCCCAAAGAACCACAGCGATCCTGCTCCCGTCTCCGGGCCCTGGTGGTGAATTTTACTTCGGTACCCTTTCCATCAACCGCTCGATAAGGCGGAAAGTGGCCGGACAGTATTCTATATTCTGTTTAAACACGTGCATGTAATCCACCATCCTGCGCTTGGTATGATGGGGAAACCCTGCGCAGTCCCTGGGGCGTATCGGGTAAATGCTGCACTTGTTGTTTTCCAGATTGAGAAACTGGCAAGGCTGCTTCCTGTTCATCCAATCGCCTGTGCGGTCTTTATACAGCCATTTCTCGCGGAATGCTTTTTCCGTCATGCCGAAATGTGCTGCAATGCGTTTTACATCGGACCGGGTGAAGGTGGGTGACATTGTTTTGCAACAATTGGCGCAGGCCAGGCAATCTGTTTCCTGCCATACCTGTTCATTTTCCTGCACCACCATTGTATCCAATCCCCTCGGCGGATTTTTTTCAAGCCGGGTAAGAAATTTTCTGAAGACGGACCGGTAGGTGCGCATTCTTCCTTTGTACGAGCGCAGCGATCTAAGCATTAGCTTGCTAAACTGATTTTAAGTGCCTAATAAAGTTGAATCTTTAGGTCGTTGCCTGTCAACGACATGACCTCCGAAACGCTAAATTTGAACAGCGAATATAAAGGATAGTTCGATCAAACAAACAAAATGTGGGAGCCTCATTTAAAAAATTACAAAGCGTACCTGCAACTGGAAAAATCACTGTCGGATAATTCGGTACAGGCCTACCTGCACGACGTGGAAATGCTGGTACAATACCTGCAAACGACGGGGAATAGTGGGTCTCCTGCCCAGGTGACCCTGGAACACCTGCAGCAATTTATCCGCTATGTGGGTGAACTGGGTATGACACCCGCTTCCCAGGCGCGTATCATTTCGGGTATACGTTCCTTTTATAAATTTTGTTTGATAGAAAACCTTACAGACAAAGACCCCACTGCATTGCTGGAGGCGCCGCGACTGAAAAGAGCACTGCCCGATGTGCTGAGCGTGGAAGAGATTGAAAGCATCATTGCAGCCATTGATCTCAGTAAACCCGAGGGCGAACGCAACAAAGCCATCCTCGAAACCATGTACAGTTGCGGGCTGCGGGTGAGTGAAGTGATCAATCTTCGCCTCTCCAATTATTTTCCCGATCTCGGATTTATTCGTGTTATCGGCAAGGGCGATAAGGAACGCCTGGTGCCGATCGGGCGGGCGGCTATCAAACATATCGGCATTTACAAAAACACGGTGCGCGTGCATCTGCCCATCAAAAAAGGCAATGAAGATATTTTATTCCTCAACCGCCGGGGCGGCAGGTTGTCGCGGGTGATGATCTTTATGATCATTAAAGACCTGGCCGGCAAAGCAGGCATCACCAAAAATATTTCACCACACACTTTTCGCCACTCATTTGCCACCCACCTGGTGGAAGGCGGCGCAGACCTCCGCGCTGTGCAGGAAATGCTCGGGCATGAAAGCATTACCACTACCGAAATCTATACCCACCTCGACCGGTCGTATCTGCGCGAAACCCTGCAACGCTTCCATCCTGCATTTCAGTAATTGTTCCCTGCCGGCTTTCCCCCGGCTGGTAAAACAAGCAATTCATACACGCGTGCATACAGTTTAAACCAAATACAGCAAGGTTGATACCGGTTACATTGGCAAATACGGCTGGTAGTTATACTCCTTGTTTAGATTTTTTATCATTCATGTAAACAGGAAATAGCTTATTGCAACTACATGTAATCTCTTAGTATGATAAATCGTTTGCCTTTCACTGATAAACTATTAGTATTTATTCATCATATTTGCAGCAATAGGATAAGGTTTAATGGTTAAAGGTATTTGATTAGTGCGTCCCGCCTCCGGCGGGATTTTTTTTCCCATAAAAAGTCCCGCAAAAGCGGGACGCGTACCGCACTCTACATAAACACCACCAGGGTTTTCGTGCAACACATTTGCTATGCTGACAGGGTTTAGGGCAGATAGTGACCGAATTACAAGGTTTTACAGCAACACTATTTTGGCTAGATATATTTTTGAAGCGCCAGGCGCCCATATACGCACCAGACATTTCGTTGCGGACCAGCCGGTTTCCTAAGGATGTATAAGCCGTTGATAAGAATGGCATTCAGCAATTGAGCAGCATACAATCTTCCCGGCCAGCGACAATTGTTACCTTACAAGTAATTTGCCCACACCCGCTTTGGTGCCTGCCCTGTCGCGGATGACCACTACATATTCTCCTGCCACCAGGTCTTGTGTTTGTATGGTGGTTGTATGAAACCCCTTACCAGCTGAGATGCTTTCGCTTTTTGCCAGTTGGCCGCCCAAATTGATGACTTCCACCACATAGTTTCCTTTTTTCTTTATCGGCATTTCCAATGTAACAGGATGGCCCGCGGAAACCGGGTTGGGAAAAATCTTCACGGGAGGGTGCAGTGGGGATGTTGATGGCGTATCCGTAACAATTTTTTCCGGCGTTTTCTTTTTTCTCGGGGCCACAATGACCAGTTCGCCCAAAACAATTTCCTGCCGGTCGGTTAATTTAACCTCTACCATTGTTGCAGCAGTGGTTTTCGCCGGCTTGACCCAGATTTCCCTGGTTGCAAATCCAATGGCAGAAATGACCAATGGCACTTCCTTTTCATCCCGGAACTTCAGCATAAAGTAGCCCTGCGCGTCTGTCGTGGTTCCCCGGCTGCTGCCCTTGATCATGATACTGGCTCCCTGCAGCGCCAGGCCACCCGGCTCCAGCACCCTTCCCATGACCACCAGGTCGGTGCTATCGGAACTATGCAGCAGATGTTCCTCAATAGTACGGGGCCCTTCTTTGGGAGATACCATTTCCATTACGGGCAGTTGCTTAGCGGTTGGTGCATTGCCTTTAAAACTGGCCAGGAAAGCCGGTATGGAAACAGTGAGCAGGTATTTCAACCAAGGCAACCTTGTGTTGCATGGCGCTTGTATATCGCGGTTTAACTGATCGGTATGCAGTCGGCCGCATACCCGGCCGCTGGTTTGTTCCAGGAACTGCAACACTTCACGGTCACTCATACCCGAAAAATCTACTACTGTTTGCTGGCACCTGGAACAGTAACGTCCGCCATTAACCGGTTCCATAGCCTGCCATTTTTCCTGGCAGGGAACCGGGATGGATAGTTGGAGTGATTTTGGCATAAGCGTTGGTTTGCAGATAATGAGATGCATGAAGTGCTAAATTGCATAAGCGTTACAAAGGCGAAGACATAAAAGGAACACCAGGTGCATTATTCATGCACAGCGTTTGCGCCTTAGCGGATTGGAAAAATGCCGCGAAACGTTTGCGCCTTTCAAATGATATGGGTGCGCTGTGTATCAATCCCCAAACAACTCGCCGCTCCTCCCTCATATAATTCAAACAACCCCTGTTAATCCGGGACATGAAGCAGCGGCTACTCGCCGCTCCTCCCCCATATAGTTCAACCCCCTGGTTTTTATTAATTTTAACCCTGCGTGACCTTTCTAAAGCATATAGAAAAGAATGACCTCCCTGACCGGGAACTGGCGGCGCAGTTCAGAACCACGGGCAATATGGACCTGTTGGCAGTTCTGTTTCAGCGGTATATGGATTTGCTCTACGGTGTTTGCCTCAAGTACCTGAAGCAGCCGGAACCGGCCCGGGATGCCGTTATGCAAATATTTGAAGAGCTGGTGGTGAAACTGAGAAAGCACGAGGTAGACAATTTCAAAAGCTGGCTCTATACCCTGGCGCGCAACCATTGCCTCATGCAGTTGCGAACCCCCAAAAACCTGAAAACCACCGAATTTAAGCCGGAACTTGTGCAATCAGAAGAAGAACTGCATCTGAATGGCGCATTCCAGCGTGAAGAGAACCTGGCAAAACTGGAACGGTGTCTGCAAACATTATCACCGGACCAGAAAACGGCCGTAGAAATGTTTTATTTACAAAACAAATGTTATAAAGAAATTGCGGCTGTAACAGGGCTCGAATGGAACAAGGTACGTAGTTACATACAGAACGGCAGACGAAACCTGAAGATCTGTATGGAAAAAACAGCTGTAGCAAAAGCATCCGGTTCCTGACAACAGCAGCAACAGTGATGGAATGAGCAGCAAGAAAGACGATATTATCTATTCTGCAGCATATCTCCGGCGATACTGGAACGGAGAGTTGTCGCCCGAAGAAATGCATGCGCTGGAAAAGGCTGCGCTCGACGATCCCTTCCTGGCTGATGCGATGGAAGGATTTGGCGAAGCCATGCAGCAATACGAAGCGCCGGTAATTGACACGCAACTGGAAACAATGCGCCGGCAACTGCAGGCACAGCCGGCCCAACCTTCCACTACTGCCCCGGTACGTTCGTTCCGCTGGTGGCAGGCTGCCGCAGCAGTGATTATCCTGGCCGGGTCTGCCATGTGGTTCTATTACAGAAATCATGATGCTCCAAATAAAGGTCTGGCACATACGCAACCGGCGCCTGCAACACAGGAACAACTGCCGGTTCAGCCCGACACTGTACCAACAGCAGCATTAACCGATACCGGGTTCCCTGATAAAGGATTGTCCGATGCTTCCGAAGCTGCGACGGCCAAAGTAGCGGAGCCCACCGTTGCACGCCCCCGCAGCACAGCACCGCCTGTGAGCAATGCAGCAGGGTTTACACGCCCGGCCCGTCCAGATTCTGTGCGCCAGGAATTGCCCCTGGCAGAGGCAGTGGAAAAGGCGCGTCTGGAAGATGCAAAAAGACAGCTGCAACACGACAGGGCCCAGGCGATCAAGGAATTGGAAACAGAAGTAGTACGCGTACAAGAACAGGCTGCCCGGCGTTACGCTGATACAGGCAGCCAGCCTCTTAACGAGAAGCTGCAGGATTTCATCAGTGGCGTGGTAACCGATCACCGCAACAATCCCCTGGCAAACGCTTTTGTGCAGGTGGAAAATTATCGCAGCAATTACTTTACCGACATGCAGGGCATTTTTAAAATACCGGTAACAACGGATAGCCCTATTCATATACTTGTCGGTTCGCCGGGTTTTGCTTCGCAACGGTTACAACTGCAGAACAACATAAGGGGTAACGCATCACTGTCGCACAACCGCATCAGCCTGGTGCCGAATGATTCATTGGCAGACCTGGTTGTAACAGGTTACGGCAATGCAGACAAAAAGGCGAAGAAAGCAATCAGCGGTTATCCTGCAGTGATGGTACAGAATGCCCAGCCTGTGCAGGGATGGGTAGCCTATGAAGCGTATCTTTCCAAAAACAAGAAAATTCCTTCAACACAACCTGATACTACCGGACAGGTAACTGTTTCTTTCGAAGTGAACAGGAAGGGAGAACTGTCCGATTTCCGCATAGAGCAGTCATTATCAGAAGAACATGATGCCGAGGCCCTGCGACTTGTCCGGGAAGGCCCGAAATGGAAATTACTCCGGGGCCGCAAGGCAAGGGCTACCGTGATTGTACGATTCTGAGTACCGTTCACATAAGTTTCATGCGGTAAGCTCTCAATTCACCTATTTTTGCCAAATATTATTAAACGCTTAAAAAAATTCAACGCGTCATGAGAAAACCCTTGTTGATAGCGACTTTATGCTTTGCCTTATGCTCCGTTCAGGCGCAGCAGCTGCGTACACCCGCTGCTTCGCCTTCACAAACGATCAAGCAAGAGATGGGATTGGGAACTATAGAATTGTCCTATTCCCGCCCCGGTATTAAGGGCCGCAAAATATTCGGCGACCTGGTGCCTTATAACAAAGTATGGCGTACCGGAGCCAATGGCGCCACCACCCTTACGTTCAGCGATGAAGTAACCATTGGTGGCACAAAAATTCCCGCTGGTAAATACGGCCTGCTGACCATTCCCGACAAGAACAGCTGGACCATCATCATTACCAAACAAACCAATGTTACCTCACCCGCTGCCTACAAACAAGAGGAAGATGTGGTGCGTGTGCAGGTAAAACCGGCTGCATTGAAAGAACCTGTTGAAACCTTCACCATACAATTTGCAGACGTAAAGTCTAACAGCTGCGCCCTGCAGATCATGTGGGAAAAAACAGCTGTAACGCTGCCCATTTCCACTGATGTAGATACGAAAGTAATGGCGCAGATCAATGAAGTGATGAGCAAGGAAGAAGGCAACAAACCTTATTTTGGCGCCGCCATGTACTACCTGGAAAATGGCAAGGACCTCAGCAAGGCGCTGGAATGGTTCAATAAAGCGGTAGAACAAAGTCCCAAAGCATTCTGGGTATGGCATCAATATGCCAACTGCCTGGCCAAACTGGGCAAAAAAGACGAAGCAGTCAAGGCTGCCAACAAGTCAATAGAACTGGCCAAAGAAGCCAAAAACGATGATTATGTGGCCCTGAATGAAAAGCTCATTAAATCGCTGAAATAATAAAATATTGTTGCTGCTAAAGCCCTGCTATAAAGCGGGGCTTTTTTATGAGCTGGAAGCCATCTTCGACCATGTCAATACCATCAGCAAGATGGCTATTCTCCCGCCACCTGGCTTTTACTATTTGCAAACAACAGCGTCTGCAACAACCACGCAATCACAATCACTGCCAAAGCGCCAATGGCATTCAGCCAGAGGAATGATACAATATCAAGTTTATAAATCAATACAACAATCGCTTCTGCCACCAGCGCCGCTGTAAACACTGCATGCCCTTTGATTTGTTTGAAATAAAATGCAGTGAGGAAGATGCCCAGTATGGTGCCATAAAACAGCGAGCCTAAAATATTCACTGCTTCAATCAGGCTGTTGCCAAGGTTGTACGCAAATTGTGCCGTAAGCATACAGAAGATGCCCCAGATAAACGTATACGCTTTCGACCAGCGATATTCCTGCAGCGGCGTAAGCGTTTTTTTCGTGAGCTTCATGTGGAAGTCAACCATGGTGGTGCTTGCCAGTGAATTGAGCGCAGCCGCTATGGCGCCCCAGGAAGCCAGAAAGATAATGGCGATGATCAGTCCGACTATGCCGTTGGGCAGAAAATCGCCCACGAAGCGCAGAAATATATAGTTGGTATCGTTGGCATCGCTGCCGGGATTGGCTTTCTTTACAATTTCGCGAATATCGTTCCTGATCGCCATGCCTTCGGCTTGTTGTGCCTCCAGTTGCGCGCGCAAATCAGCAACGGACTGTTCATCATGGCTGTTTAATGCGGCCGCCAGTTGCGTAACGGTCAGCTGCTTTTGTTGCTGCAACAAATCATAGCGGGCAGCGGCCGCAGCATAATCTCCTGCATACTGGCTGTTGCGCACATTGCTTTCTTCGGCAAGATTAAAATAAGCCGGCGCTTTCTGAAACTGGTAAAAGGCAAACACCAGCAACCCGATGAGCATGATGCTGAACTGCAAGGGCACTTTCACCAGGCCGTTCAAAATCAGTCCCAGCTTGCTTTCCTTATCGCTGCGTGCGGTCAGATACCTGCCCACCTGGCTCTGGTCGGTGCCGAAATAACTCAACGCCAGGAACAGTCCGCCGATGATGCCGCTGAAAATATTATAGCGGTCTTTCCAGTTGAACCCGGATTCGGTAATGCCCGAAGTAATCACATTCACTTTACCCGATTTACCACTGATGTGCAACGCTTCGGTGAGCCCCACTCCTTCCGGCAACATTTTGATGGCCCACCAGGCTGCAATGAACATACCGCTATAAATGATCACAAATTGCAGTTGCTGGGTATAGGCAACGGCTTTGCTACCGCCGGTAACCGTATAGATGATCAGCAATCCGCCCATGAACAAGTTGGTGATGGTGATGTTCCAGCCCAGCATACTATGCAGCACGATGGAAGGCGCCAGTATACTGATGCCCGTTGAAAGGCCACGTGAAACCAGGAACAGGAAAGCGGTAAGCGCCCTGGTCTTTGCATCGAATCGTGTTTCCAAATACTCGTAGGCCGTATAACATTTCAGTTTGCGGTATATGGGCACAAAGCTGATGCAGATGATGACCATGGCAATAGGCAGCCCGAAATAATATTGCACAAACCGCATACCGTCTGTATACGCCTGTCCGGGCGCAGTCAAAAAGGTGATGGCGCTGGCCTGTGTGCCCATCACGCTCAGCAACACGATCCACCAGGGCATCTGGCGGTCGCTGAGGAAATAACCATCAAGGTTCTTTGAAGTGCGGCTGCGCAGCACCCCGTACAGTACAATGGCAGCAAGCGTTACAATCAGTACTATCCAGTCGAGGCGGGAAAAGTTCATGAGAAATGTTTGGTAAAGAGGTAAAACAAAAAGATCAGCACCGAAAGGAATGCGATCACCAGTACATACCAATAACTCCACTTTCTGAATAACGGAACTTTTTCCCGTTCATCATGAATCATAGTATGGCATTTAATCGTTTCGTCTTCTTTTTTTCCGACCACTGAACATCATCAGGTAGATCAGCGCCAGCAATACACCCAGCAACATGCCCAATGATATCTTTTTGATCAATTTCCCGATTACCAATCCGAGCACAATAGCTATTACCAATGCTATCTGCGCCCTCCGTTGTGGCGATAACTTCATTAATGATTCTCCTTTAAAACGCACACTTCAAAAAATACAAAAACAATTCACAAATAAAAAGTTTCAAAGGACAAGGTTATTGTGCTTTATCGCTTGCTTTTGGGTGTTTTATTCAGCGCTATCAAATTGGCCATTAACCGGTAAGCGCCAGGCACGCCGGCAGGCAATTGCCTGAAAAACACCAGCCCGGTATATACGAAGGTACCTTTTCCGTAGCGTGCAATAATCAGGCTTCCTTTTTGTTCATCCTCTCCTTTATCCGCCATGGCAAGCGGCGTTTCCCATTGCGGGTCCAGTTTGTCGGCAAAATAAATGCCGCGTTCCTGCACCCAGTTGTCAAAATCCTTTTCTGTAATCCTGTTGGGATAGTTCAGCACCTGGTGTTTGGGCAGCAAAAATTTCACCGGCGCCTTTTCATCGGTTACCCGGTTACGTGAGATCGTAAAGGGATAGGGTCCAATTTTGGAGGTGACCGAACTGATGAAATTGCTGGTATTATATTGCACAATCAGGTTGCCGCCATTGCGCACATAGTTCATCAGCACATCATATTTCCTTTCCAGCCAGTCGTGCACATTATAGGCGCGCACACCGGTGATGATGGCGTCCAGTCCCGACAGGGTGGGCAATACCAGGTTGTGTTCGTCCAGCATCACTACCTGATAGCCCATGGCCTGTAATGCTTCCGGCACATTGTCGCCGGCGCCCCTGATATAACCAACGCGTTTGCCCACCACACGAATATCTTCCGTGACCAGTTTTGCCTTCGACTGGAAAAAATAATGTACAGTAGGTATGTGATCGTACCTGATCAGCCGCATGTAGTTGGAATGATATTCGTCTTTTGCAGCTTCATCTTTCAACAGGATGGACGCACTGATCTCCGTGTTCTTTTTCACGGGGGCCAGCGTGTCCAGCGCGAAAGTTTCTTCGGTAACCTGGTTTTTACCCAGGTTGATCCGGCGCGGTTTTGAGGCAATCTGTTTACCACTGTTGTTGAAGACAATTGCACCGGCCAGTTTTCCTCTTTCCGACAAACTCTGGTAACGCACGGTCAGCCTGGGCGACACACGCGGCGTTACGTTGGTCAGGACCACTTGCGGGGAAGTGCTTACGATCACCGGCGGCACCGTGATCACCGGCTCGTACAACTCTCCCTTCACCGGGTCAGTATGTTTGTATTGCACGGGATACTGCAGCTGTACGGGATGATTATCTGCAAAAAAATAATGCACGGTAACTTCATTGGGATTGTTGCGCGGCATGGTAAGCAACTGGCGCGTACCAATGGTAAAACCGCCTTCCGTCATCTGCTCCCGCAACCAGTAGGGTTGGTCCTTCATAAAATCATCCTTTACCTTGAAGGTCAGTGGTATGGTCTGCGGCACATTGCTGCGCAGTGAGTCTATGGTAAACATAGCATCGGCATATTGCACCCGCACCTGGCGCAAGGGAACAGTGCTGCGATTGATAACCGTAAAATTGATTGTGAGCGAATCGCCTGTGATGGCAAAAGGCTGCTGCGTAGTGGCTTCAAAATACAGTCCCATGCAGGCAGCAATCAATTGATCAATTTCCTTTTGCTTTTGAACAATCCATGGCGACTCATGCTGACTATTGCGTAAACGGCTGCGTATGTCCAGCAGGCCGGGTACAATTTTTTCCGGCGTCTTAATATCAAAGGCCTGCAACAGTTTTTCCAGCATGCTGCCGATTGCGGGCTCTCCTACGCGCTTCCAGGTGATGTCAACACCCTGCATAAGCTCTGTAAATACTGTATCACCAGCTATGGGTACAAAATATTCATAGGCTTCGCCCCGCTGGGAGGCTACGCCGAATCCCTGGCTTTTGTGCTGGCTCCGGCTGTGCGCGGCAATTTCTCCATAACTGCTGCCTAGCACGGCATTGTAAGCCCCCACTTCCAGTTTGAACTGATTGGGCCGGATGGTATTGTTATTGCCGAAATTAAAGGTGTTCCACAGCAACCGTTTTGCCTGCCAGGGTTGTAACCCGTAATCAAAATGCTCGGGAAAACGATTCGGGTCTGCCGCGGCAAAAAACGCCTCACGCGCCAGTATAGCCGAAGCGCTGTGATGTCCGTGCCCAGCGCGACTATCTTCGGGAAACCGGGTGATGATCACATCAGGTTTGAAATGACGGATTACAAACACCACATCGCCCAGTATTTTTTCTTTGTCCCAGATACGAAATGTTTCTTCCGGGTTTTTTGAAAATCCGAAATCAAAGGCAGTGGAAAAGAATTGCTCGCCGCCGTCTACCTGTCGCGCTGCCAGCAGTTCCTGCGTGCGGATCAATCCCAGCGGCACGCCCTGCTCATCGCCAATCAGGTTTTGCCCGCCATCTCCACGCGTGAGCGAGAGATATGCAGTGCGGTATTTTTTTTCTTTGGAGAGCCAGGCTATCAATCGGGTATTCTCATCATCGGGATGAGCGCCCACATACAATACAGAACCAAGAACCTGCAGTTTTTGCAATTGCGCATAAATTTCAGAAGCGGCAAAAGACCGCGGCGGCTGCGCTGTCACGCGCGCCTGGAGAAAGAAAAGAAAAATAAATACTGCTACAATCCTGTAAAAATCCGATCTCATGGAAGCCTGTTTATGTTGCAAGGATGAGTGATTCAACAATTTGGGTGTGTACGTCGGCACAAAATAAGCAAACCGGGTGCTTTTACGCATCCAACCATATTTTTTTTACAGCTCACTTTTAAAACTGATCAGCCGGTTTATAACAGCTTTCTATAAAAACACATAGTGGCCGGCTTTGCCATGGGTAGTGTGCCCCCTGTTATTGTCCTACCAGGAACACGGCATTGCCAAACAACAATTTCCCATTCTCCCAGAAACTTCTGAACAGCGGGTTATCTGCCAGGTAAATTACACTGCCGCGGCCCATCGGTTGCACACCGAATAACAGGCCATCGCGTAATTTCTCCCGCAATTGCGAGCCTACAAACCCTGCCACCTGGTTGTCTTTCTTTACCACGCCCACATTCCAGCCGTTATCAGAAAAAAAGCTGTAAATGCGGTCATCCTGTTTGAGGGTGTAATAGGCATCGCGATAACCAAAAGCCAGCGGATGCGTATGGTCCAGTTCCACTTTGTATATGGCGCCGGGACTGTGATTCACCAGGAAATCGCGCTCGCGGTTTTCATATTTGCGCAACAGGCTGTAGTCGGTTGTATTCTCAGAAGCGCCTTCTTTTTTGGCATCGTCTTCTTTCAAACGAATGCCCCATTCGGTACGCGCCAGCTGCGCCACAGCATTTTCCAGCGCAATGAGCCGGCCGCCACCGCGCACCCATTCCTTCAGCCGGTCATTCATCGTTTTATCGCCCAGGAAACGATAATTGCCATCAGGCAGAATCAGCACGTTTACCTGGTTCAGTATCGCCGTGTTCAGATCATGCACCCATACTACATGCACAGGGTATTGAATGATCTCTTCAAAAAAATGCCAGATCTCCCCCATGCCCAGCGAAGAAACGCCATCGCCTGCCAGCAAAGCAATTTTGGGAGGTTGAATAATATGTACCCTGCCTGAACCGAAATCGGTCCCCTTGTCAACAAAGGTGGAGGCCACCGGCTCAGCTGTTACCGAAGCTTTTTGCGCAGCAGTTTCTACCAACCTACGCAGCGAACTGCCGGCGCCTTTGTTGCCTGCTCTGGTAATGATGAGCGTACCTCTTTCATAGTGTTTGCCCCCTGATTCAAAAGGTTGTTCGGCAAAACGCACTTTCAATCCCTGCTGCAGGGCTTCGCTGAGGAAACGCATGCTCGCGGTACCATTCCATCGCACCAGCCAGGCGGTGGTGTTGTCATCGGCCGGGCTGCTGGTATTTACCCCGGCAACACTTTTGGTTTTGGGGATACCGGTAACATAGTTGTTAAGTCCGTAAGTGGTCAATCCATAGCAAAAGGGAATGGCCCAGGCGGTGATATCGTAGGTGGCTGAATCGCTCAGTTTCGAATGCCGTTCGAACAATACTTTCAACAGGTTGCTGTGCGGCTGGTTGGCATTGATAATAATATCCCGACTGGTGGTTTTGAATGATTCCTGTTTGCCGGTAAAATAATTCAGCCCGGTATAACTGCCGTTGTTGGCATCAAACCATTCTATATTGTTCCTGTCCAGCAATGCCTTGAGGTTGGTCAGCCTGTCGCCCTCGTCGGCCTTCACCACATAGGCTTTGAATTCGCCCAGGGGAGCCGTGCGCGCTTTCTCATAGTATTGCTGAAACTCCTGCACCACGCGGCTGGCATGTTGCGAAGTCACTTCAATGGTGGCCATGGCGGTGGTGAAGTGATGGTACAATCGGTCCCAGAGGGTGAGCGTATCGCCGCTATGGTCTATTACCGCTGCGCCGCCGCGACTGTGCCCGCCCTGCTCATAAGTCATGCCAATGGCGCCCTTATATAACGGATAGGTATCACCGTAACTGGGATAAAAGAGGTCAAACTGTTCTTTGGTAAAAAACAACCAACCCTGTTGATCGAAATATCGGGCATTGTTCTTCCCAATGGTCACCTGGAATTCGCGCTGCCAGGGCGTAATCACTTCGTGATAGGGTTCAGCCGCCGGCGCAAAATAATAGGGGTTGTTATAAAATTGCTCGTGATAGTCAACATGAATATGCGGCAGCCACTGGTTATACTTTTCAATACGCTGGCGGCTTTCGAGCTGCGTTTGCCATGCCCAGTCGCGGTTGAGATCAAAATAATAATGATTGGAACGACCGCCGGGCCAGGGCTCTGCATGTTCTCGGGTAAAAGGCAGCGGGTCAGGATGTTTTCCCACCACCGAATTAAACCAGTTCACATAACGGTCACGACCATCCGGATTAATGCAGGGATCGATGATCACCACTGTATTGTTGAGCCATGCCTTGGTGCGTTGGTTATCCGGGTTCACCAGTTCGTACAAGGTAAGCATGGCCGCCTCTGAAGAAGAAGGTTCATTGCCATGTACATTATAACTCAGCCACACGATGGCCGGTACCTGCGACGCTGCCGGTGCGTTGCCCGGCAACAAACCCGCCAGGCGGAGGTTCTGCTGGCGGATTTCTTCCAGCCTCGACATATTATTGGCTGCCGACACATACAACAGCAATAACGGACGGCCTTCATGCGTAACGCCATACTGTTCCAGTTTTACCATGGAAGGAACAGCTTCCGCCACGTGCTTGCAATAATTTACAATATTGAAATGCGGCGTATACCGTGTTCCCGGCTTGTATCCGAGAAAAGCTTCCGGTGATTGCAACTGCGATAGCAGCGCAATGGGCGCAAACAAAAGCAATAATAAGAATGCAGGAATCTTCATTCCGCTAATATACGGGGAACATTTGGGGATAAACACCAGAGAACAAACAACTTACTATAACTACAAGAGAACGGCACATTGTTTTCCTGAACAACCACACCGGATTTTAAAAACGGGGCATTTTCCAGGTACGCTAATATCCCTGACTAATAATTTAATAAGCTGCATCCCGAACGGCGCTTTTGCTCCTTATCTGTTTAATCACGGTTCAGCCGTGTATTTAATCACCGTTCGGCCATGCAAAAAACGAAAAGCACTCCGCCAGTGCAGAATGCTTTTACATTTCCTCATGTGACGTGAAAAATTTTAGTCCGTTCCGGAAGACGGCAAACAATCCTTAAACGATCTGATACAATACCATTAACTATATAATAGAAAGGGTTAGCCCGTAAAGGCCGATTACCGAAAATACGTGTTGAATGAGGATGGAGAAGTTGCAGCCTGGAAGCATGCAGGCGAAGCAGCACTCATATTCTCATCAAGCATGTAGTTCGGTTATAGCTTTCGAATGGGTATGATTATTTTTTTCGTCATATTAAAGTTATAGAAATTCGCGCACGTAAAAAACAAACAGGAAAAATTACTTTCCTAATTTTAGTTGAATCCGCTTAATCATGATCCGAATTGTTTATTTGCTGGTTTTTGCAGCCTGTTTCAGCACCTGTGCTCCCCACAAGGCCCAGGTAGCACTTCCGGACCCGTACCAATACACTATTCAGAAAAAAGTTGAATGCACCAACGGAGCAGTAGTATCGGCACACCCGCTGGCCAGTGAAGCCGGGCTGGCTATTTTGAAAGCGGGCGGTAATGCTATGGATGCCGCCATTGCCACCCAGCTGGCGCTTGCCGTGGTGTACCCCAATGCCGGCAACCTCGGCGGCGGCGGTTTTACGGTGGCCCGCATGGCCGATGGCAAAACGCTGGCCATTGATTACCGCGAAAAAGCGCCGGGCAAAGCGCACCGCGATATGTACCTCGATGAACAGGGCAACGCGCTGTTGGACCGCAGTCAGAACGGTCACCTGGCCGCCGGCGTACCGGGCACAGTGGCGGGGTTGTTTGCCGCACATAAATATGCACGCCTTCCTTTCAGCACGCTGATTGAACCGTCCATTCAACTGGCAGAAAAAGGTTTTGTGATCACCGAAGCGGAAGCCCGTGGGCTCAACCGTTCTGCAGAAGCCTTTGCCCGATACAACACCATCATGCCTGTATTTGTAAAAGCAGGCGGATGGAAAGCCGGCGATACGCTGGTGCAAAAAGATCTGGCCAACACGTTGAAGCGTATACGAAACCAGGGCCAGAAAGGATTTTATGAGGGAGAAACCGCCCGGCTTATTGTAGAAGAAATGGAACGCGGCCATGGTATTATCACTGCAGAAGACCTTAAAAATTACCAGGCGGCCGAGCGCGAACCCGTTGTTTTTGACTATAAAGGATATACAGTAATAACGATGCCGTTGCCTTCGAGCGGTGGCGTATTGTTGCCGCAGATGATGAACATGATTGCGGATTACCCGGTAAAAGAATATGGTTTTCATTCGGTGCAGGCGGTACAGCTTATGACAGAAATTGAACGCAGGGCCTATGCCGACCGCGCCCAATACCTGGGCGATGCCGATTTTTACAAAGTGCCTGTGGCCACGCTTACCAGTAAAGCCTATGCGAAGGAAAGAATGCGTTCGTATGAGCCCATGAAGGCAGGCAGCAGCGCCGCCATCCAGGCAGGCATAATCCCCGAAAGTGAAGAAACCACGCATTTGAGTGTTTACGACAAGGAAGGCAATGCCGTGTCGGTAACCACTACGCTGAACGGCAGTTATGGCAGTCATACCGTTGTAGGCGGCGCCGGCTTTTTACTGAACAATGAAATGGACGACTTCAGTGTAAAGCCCGGCGTGCCGAATATGTATGGCGCTGTAGGCGCGGATGCCAATGCCATTGCACCGGGCAAACGCATGCTGAGTTCCATGACGCCGACGATTGTGTTGAAAGATAACAAGCCATATATCATTGTGGGTACGCCGGGAGGCACGACTATTATCACGTCGGTTTTTCAAACGCTGATGAATATGCTGGAGTTTGGTTTGAGTACAGAAGATGCGGTAAACAAACCCAAATTTCATCATCAATGGTTGCCGGATGAAATTGCGGTGGAAAAGGATTTTCCGAAAGACGTGAGCGCACAATTACAGCAATTGGGATATACCATCAGGGAACGTGGTTCTATTGGAAGAACAGAAGTGATCCGCATATGGCCCGATGGGAAGATAGAAGCGGTGGCGGACAAGAGAGGAGATGATCATGCGGCGGGGTATTGAGGGGTTGGCGTTAGGTTTTGCGGGCCCGCCCATCCCCCGCTGGGGGGCGCAGCACGATAGCTCCCCGGCAAGTATACTGCATGGATGGGGGGGTTACCCAAGGCCCCATCCATGCAACATTCTTTACGCAGTAAGTTGCTGCTGGCGCCCCTGCTGGCGGGGGATGGGCGGGCTGATGGATGTACCACGGTTTAATCTGATATCGCTGTAACTTGCAAGGTGGTTTTCCATTAATCATGTAATCAATCATTCATTTAACCATTCAATCGCTTCACAATGTATACTTCTATTGGCACCGAATACCTCCATACCGTTATCAAACGGGTGTTGTATTATAAAAAGCTGGGTGAAAAAGCTTTTGAACAATTGAATGAAGCAGATTTTCATTACAGGCCCAATGAAGTGTCCAACAGCATTGCCACCATCATCCAGCACATGGCCGGAAATATGCTGAGCCGCTGGACCAATTTCCTTACCGAAGACGGTGAAAAGGAATGGCGGAAACGCGATGAGGAATTCGCAGTGCACAACTATTCCAAACAAGAACTGCTGGAACTGTGGGAAAAAGGCTGGTCATGCTTTGTACAGGCACTCCAATCACTCACGGAAAATGACCTGCTCAAAACAGTAACCATCCGGCAGGAACCCTTGACGGTAATTGATGCCATCAACCGGCAACTGGCGCACTATCCCCATCATGTAGGGCAGCTATTGTATATCGCCAAAATGGTCAGGGGGACGGCATGGCAATACCTTTCCATTGCCCCTGGGCAATCAGAAGCTTATAATAAAAGTGAGGGGGTGAAAGACCCGGCGAAAAATATAAAACCATAAACATCACATTATTAATTCCAACAATATCTTCCCCTGCCCCCCTCCTCATCGCTAACCAAAATCCGTAATATAACGCCTGTTAAAAATCAATAAGATAGCGAACAAAATGTAAATTTGCCTGTTCCTGCATACATCCATAACCTGCTGATTGTGTTATTCCGGTTGTTAAAGCATCCGGAAAGTTGAACCGGATGGGTTTCATTGGTACCGAATTTGCACGGGAAAGGCGTTCCCTAGTATTTAACCTAATACACAGACCCTGAGAAAGTTTTGGAAAATATCCCGAACCGTGTTGCTGGTATTGATAGGCCTGATCATTCTCATCTGGCTGGCCATTCAAACCACGCCGGTTCAGAACTGGCTTGTGCGACAGGTCACGAATACCCTTTCCAAAAATCTCCATGCCAAAGTACGGGTGCAGCATGTTGATTTCTCCCTGTTCAACAAAATGCACCTTGAGGGGACCCTGGTAGAAGACCAGCACAACGACACCCTGTTGTATGCCGGCAATGTAACCGTCAACATCACAGACTGGTTTTTCCTGAAAGACAAGATTGAATTGCAATACATCGGGCTCGACGATGCGGTGATTTACCTGCAGCGCACAGACTCCACCTGGAATTATCAATTCCTGGTAGATTATTTCAGCAGTCCGCAACCCACCCGGAAAGAGGGCGGCATAGAACTGAACCTGAAACAAGCTGCCTTCAGCAACGTGACCCTCGTGCAACGGGATGCCTGGCGTGGCGAGGATTTGACACTGCAGTTCGCTTCGCTCGATATAGATGCCGAAGAAGTGAGCCTGCTCAACAAACAGGTGCGCATCAACAGCATCGACATTGATAAACCATTCTTCTCCGTTTACAATTATACCGGCAACCGGCCGCCCCGTACGGTCGTAAGAAGCGAACCGCTCCCGATCATCAACGACCCGAACAACCTGCGCTGGAATCCCGGCCGCTGGAACATTTTTGTAAAAACTATCACCCTGAACGATGGCACTTTCAAAAACGACCGGGAAACGGAGCGCGGACCGCTGGATTATTTCGATGGCCAGCACATCCTGTTTACCGATATCAACGGGAAATTCAACAACACTACGTTCCAACAGGACTCCATCAAATCCGAAATCCGGCTCAGCACCAAAGAGCGCAGCGGCATGGTGGTAAAACAACTGGTGGCCAATGTTACCATGCACCCGGAAGCCATGGAGTTTCATAACCTTGATATACAAACGAACCGTAGCCGCATTCGCGATTATTTTGCCATGCGCTATGATTCGTTCGACGATATGAACCGGTTTGTGTCCAAAGTGCGCCTCGACGGTAACTTTGTGGATGCCGCCCTAAGCAGCGACGATATTGCCTGGTTTGCGCCGGCACTGGCCACCTGGAAAAAAGACATCCGCCTTACCGGCAGGGTGCAGGGCCCTATTGAAAACCTGACCGGCCGTAACCTGGTGATAGAAGCCGGTAAAGACACCTACCTTAACGGTTCGCTAACGTTGCGCGGGTTGCCGGACATTGACAAAACATTCATTGACTTTGTAGCGAAAGATTTCCGCACCACCTATCCCGATGCCATCCGCCTGCTGCCATCACTGGCTGGCATTGAACAACCGCGGCTTGACAAACTGGAATACCTGCGTTTCCGCGGCAACTTCTTCGGGTTTGTAAAAGATTTCGTCACCTATGGCACCCTGCAAACCAGCCTGGGCAAGCTGCAGAGCGACATCAACATGAAATTTCCCGATAACGGACCGCCCTCCTATTCGGGTACTATCCGCACCGACTCGTTTAACCTGGGCAGTTTCATGAATATGTCCACTGTAGGCCGCATCAGTTTTTCCGGCAATATTACCGGTCGCGGTATACATACCAACACGCTCATTGCGCGGCTGGATGGCACCATCCCTTCGCTGGAAATGAACGACTACACCTATCGCAACATGGTGGTAAAAGGGGAAGTGTCGAACCGCCTGTTTAACGGTGAACTGATCATTGACGATTCCATGGTGCACGCGAGCATGAACGGGTTGATCGATTACAGCAAGGCAATTCCCGAATTCAATTTCAGCGCCGATGTGACCCGCGCCGATCTGAGAAGCCTGAAGCTGATGCCCGACAGCGTAGACGTGCAGGGAAAATTCGTGATGAATTTTACCGGCGACAACATCGATAATTTTCTGGGTACGGCACGCATCTATGATGCCTCGGTTTATCGCAATGGCAAACGTATGTCGTTTGATTCGTTGAATGTGGAATCGAAAACGATCGGCACCAATAAAGTGATCACCGTACTGAGCAATGAATTCGACGGCGTGCTGGTGGGCGAATTCTCCATTCGCGATTTGCCGGCCTCGTTCCGTACTTTCCTCAATAAATATTTTCCCAGTTATATCAAGCCGGCCGTTACGTCGCCGAACAACGAAAACTTCAGTTTCGTAATCACTACCAAAAAAGTGGATGAATACCTGGGCTTCTTTTCAAAACGCCTGGACGGCTTCAATTACAGCACCATCACCGGCCGCATCAATACACAGGAAAACCTGCTTGACCTGAACGCAGAAATTCCGCAGTTCAGTTACGACGATATTCATTTCTACAACCTGAACCTGAAAGGCACCGGTAACCTCGACACGCTGTCGATGCGCACCACCATAGCAGACGTTTACATCAACGATAGCCTGCATTTCCCCAAAGCAGAAATCAATGTAAGTTCATCGGGAGATTTGTCCGATGTGTCCATCAAAACCGGCGCCAACCAGACTTTCAGCTCCGCCGATATCGCCGCACGTGTGCAAACCATGCGCGATGGCGTACGCATTGTGTTCAACAAATCAGGATTTGACCTGAATGGCAAAAACTGGACCATCGATAAGAACGGCGAACTGGTACTCAGTCGCAAACTTGTTTCGGCCGATGGCGTCAAACTTTATAACGGTCAGCAGGAAATCCTCGTAACCACCCATCCTTCCGATATCGGCAATACCAACGATATAAAAATAGAACTGAAGAAGATCAGCATCGGCGATTTCACCCCCTATATCGTAAAGAGCAACCGGCTGGAAGGATTGCTCAGCGGCACCATTGATGTTATGGACCCCTTCGGTAAAATGCAGATCGACCTGGCCGCACAGGCTGATCATTTCCGGCTCGATAATGATTCTATCGGCAGGCTGCACCTGAAAGCCAATTACAGCGAATATTCAAACAAAGTAAACTTCAGTGCGCTGTCTGACAACTACGGTTATGTATTCGATGCAAAAGGCGTATACAATCTTTCCGATACGGCAACTGCCAATCCGCTTGACATCAACGGCAATTTTACACGCACCCGCATCAATGTGCTGAAAAAATATTTGTCGGGCGTGTTCAGCGAGATCAATGGTTTTGCCACCGGTCAATTGCGTGTTACCGGTCCGCCGGAAAAATTAAAATTCCTGGGGCGCCTCCATTTACAGGATGGCGAGTTGAAAGTGAAGTATACCAATGTTGCGTATAAAATACCATCGGCCGTGTTCAACTTCACCGATGGACAGATAGACTTTGGTTCATTCGTGATTCGCGATGAGCTGGGCAACAGCGGTTCCATTTCACGCGGTATCCTGCGGCATGAAGCCTTCAACAATCTGCATTTCGATTTTGCGCTCAACTCCAACAAACTGCTGGTGCTGGCCACCAACAGCAGCGGCAAAGAATCTTACTATGGCACTATTATAGCCAAGGTGAACGCCACTTTCAAAGGGCCGATGGACGATATGCGGCTCGATATCCGGGGCGAACCGGCAGACAGTTCGCACCTGTTCATACGTCCCGGCCCGGGAAGGGAAAGCGGTCAGGCCGATTTTATCGTATGGAAAGTATACGGTCGTGAAATGCATCCGACGCCGCAACGGGAAGACGCCAACCTGCGTGTAACCCTCGACGTTACTGCCAATAACTACGCCAACATGTATGTGATACTGGACGAAGTAACGCAGGACATCATCGAAGCGAACGGGCATGGCAATATCAAAATGCAAACCAGCACCGACGGGCAGTTTCTTATTACCGGCCGCTATGAAATTGACCGGGGGAATTATAACTTCAATTTTCAATCGCTGCTGCGAAAACCGTTCCGCCTGCGCGAAGGCGTAGGCAATTACATCCAGTGGACCGGCGACCCCTACAATGCCGACATCCATATCGAAGCCGAATACGTGGCCGAAAATGTACGTTTCAGCGACCTGGGACTCGATGGCAATTCCCTGCAGGCGGGCACTTCGCCCAACGTCAACAACAATGTGCGCAAATACCGCGGACAGGTACTGGTGATTGCTACGCTAACCAAAAAGCTGATGCAACCGGATATCGCTTTCCAGATTGAAATGCCGCAAAACAGTACGCTGAAGAACGATGCCGATGCACAGGCCATCCTGATGCGTATACAGAGTGATGAAAATGAGTTGAACAAACAGGTGGCCTTCCTGATTGTGTTCAATAGTTTCGGACCGTTGTCAACCGCGCAGAACCAGAGTGGCCTTACCAACCTGGCATTTGAAGGCGTGGTGATGAACAGCATATCGGGTGTGTTGTCCAATACGCTCAGTCGCCAGTTTTCTTCCATCTTTCAGAGAATATTCAACGACAAGAGCATCAAGGTCAATTTCAATGCGCAATTGTACAGTGGCTCCAACATTATTGATAATATCAACCGCAGCAAACTGAATATCGACCGCACCAATCTTACCTGGCAGATTGCGAAGAGTTTTATGGATGAGCGGCTCACCTTCACTTTCGGCAGCGCGCTCGATTTCGGGTTGTCTTCCGAACAGGTGCAGGCAACGCAAAACCTGCAGTTTTTGCCGGATATTACTGCTGAATGGAAAATTCGTCCGGATGGTAAAGTGGTGCTTACTTTCTTCTACCGCGATTCGTACAATTACCTCGGCGGCACAGGCGCACGGCAGAACCGCTCCGGCGCCAGTATAAGCTTCCGCCGTGATTTCGACCGGCTGAGCGATTTGTGGAGGGGGAATAAGAAGCAGAAAAAGGACAAACTGCCGGATACGGCAGATAGTACGGGCTCAAAAGTGGCAGGGGGGAATTGAGGGAGTTGTGGGTTGAATGCACCCGTCTTATTGACCACCTCCATCCATCACCCCTTCAAAATCTCATGCCCCAGCTTATCCCGCTTCGTAATAAGGTATTTTTCATTATGCGGGTTAGGCTTGATCTCTATAGGGACCGCTTCCACTATCTCCAACCCATACCCCAGCAAACCCGCTCTTTTCTTCGGATTATTGCTCAATAACCGCAACTTGGTAATCCCCAGATAACGCAATATCTGCGCCCCTATCCCATAATCACGCTTATCCATCGGAAAACCCAGGTGCAGGTTTGCCTCCACCGTATCCAACCCGTTTTCCTGCAGTTTATACGCGCGCAATTTGTTCAGCAACCCGATGCCGCGACCTTCCTGGTTCATATAAAGAATCACGCCTTTGCCTTCGCGTTCCACCATTTGCATGGCAGTATGTAATTGTTCGCCGCAATCGCAACGCATCGAACTGAGGATATCGCCGGTGAAGCAGGAAGAGTGCACGCGTACCAGCACGGGTTCTTCCTTGTCCCACTCACCTTTGATCAACGCCATGTGTTCGTTGTCGGTCCCTTTTTCGCGGAAGGCTATCAGTTTAAAATGACCATAACGGGTAGGCATATCCACCCGCACAATTTCTTCAATCAGGGAATCAGTTTTCAATCGGTATTCAATAAGGTCTTTGATGGAAATCAGTTTGAGGTCGAATTTTTTGGCTATCACTTCCAGTTCCGGCAGGCGGGCCATGGAGCCGTCTTCATTCATAATTTCCACCAGTACGCCGGCGGGATAGAGTCCTGCCAGTCTTGCCAGGTCAATGGCCGCTTCGGTATGGCCTGCCCGGCGCAATACGCCGCCACGTTTGGCTTTGAGGGGAAATATATGTCCGGGGCGGCCCAGGTCGGTGGGTTTGGTGGCCGGATCAATCAGGGCCTGGATGGTGCGGGCGCGGTCGTGGGCGGAAATGCCGGTAGTACAACCATGCCCCAGGAGGTCTACCGATACCGTAAAAGCAGTTTCATGCAGGGCCGTATTGTTGTTGACCATCAGGGGGAGTTGCAGTTCTTCGCAGCGGTCTTCCAGGAGGGGCACACAGATCAATCCACGGCCAAATTTGCTCATGAAATTGATCACTTCGGGCGTCACTTTCGAGGCTGCGGCAATGAAATCTCCTTCATTTTCACGGTCTTCATCGTCCACTACAATTACCAGTTTGCCTTTTTTTATGTCATCAATAGCGCTTTCAATGGTATCGAGCATATTAAATATGATTTAGGCAAAGTTAGCATAAAAGGGAAGTATCCGCAATTAAGGCGGCCGGGCATAAAACTGCTCACCAGCAGCGTTTTAATAACAACTGTTGTAACATAAAGTTCAATGCTTTAGGCGCCCTGATGCTATACGGTAAAGTAAAGGGAAACGTTTCCAGCGTCATGCAAGGCAGTGCAGGAAGCTTAAGTTGGCATGGCCGCTGATGCCTTCCGGGGCCAGCCACTTCCCCTGCCGGTCATACCTTACTGGTCTTTGGGTAATTTCCAACAACTCCCTGCTTTGGTGAATAACCTGTGCACTGCTTTTCGGAAAGCAGCAGCGTTTGCAAAAACAAATTCTGCTACATTTGTTTCAGTATTCCCCGATCCCTTACCAGAATAACGCTCCCGGTTCTTGCCTCTTTAGATTGGAAAAATTTCATCTGAACAATCCGTTACCCATATACGCAGTATCACAAGCGCAGATTTAATTATTTGGTAATGTAATGGTGCATAGGAAGCAACACTGCTGTTGTTTTTTTGACAGCCAAAAAATTCACATGCATATATGAGAAGCATTCTATCTACCATGCAAGCTGCTTTGTGGCTTGTGACGCCATTCCTGCTGCACGCACAAAACAATCCGGTTACCGGGCGACTGGTTGACGGCGATACCAAAGAGGCTGTTGCCGGGGCAACCCTCACCGTTACTACAGGGAGTAAAAAACTGAATAGCATTTCCGGAGAAGATGGCCGTTTTTCTTTTGTAATTGATGAGCAAGGTACGCTGGTGATTTCATTCATTGGTTACCTGGATAAAACGCTGGAGGTGCAGCCGGGCGCTTCGCTGGGCGAGATTGTACTGCAACCCAACCAGGTGGCGCTGAAAGAAGTGTTGGTTACCGGCAACGTGGCCATCGACCGCGTAACGCCGGTGGCCGTGTCAACCATCCGCAGCGCTGCTATTGAAGAACGGATCGGTAACAAGGAATTCCCGGAAATCCTGCGCACCATGCCTTCTACCTATATCACCAAATCGGGTGGCGGCTATGGCGATTCGCGTATCAACGTGCGCGGCTTCAATCAAAGCAATGTAGCCGTTATGATCAATGGGGTGCCGGTGAACGATATGGAAAACGGCTGGGTATACTGGAGCAACTGGGCCGGACTGGCCGATATTGCCAGCAATGTGCAGGTGCAGCGTGGACTGGGCGCCTCCAAACTATCGATCGCAGCTGTAGGTGGTAATATCAATATCGTAACCAAGGCCACTGAAATGAAACAGGGCGGTATGGCCTCTGCCACGTTTGGCAACAATGCCTATATGAAATATACTTTCGGTTATTCAACGGGTAAACTGAAAAACGGGCTGGCTTTGTCCTTCCTGGGCTCGCACACACTGGGAGCAGGCTATGTGGATGGTACGGAGTTTAAAGCATGGAATTATTTTTTGACGCTGGGCTGGGAAATAAATGATAAGCATACCATAACGCTTACGGCAACCGGCGCGCCGCAATGGCATCATCAGCGCAGTGCGGGCATTGCGTACCAGACATTGTTTGGCAATCCCAATGATCCCGCTGTGATCAACCGTGGTCACAAATACAACGACAGTTGGGGCTATTTCCAGGGAAAAGAATACAGCTGGAGCAAAAACTTTTATCACAAGCCTGTTGCCAACCTGAATTATTATTGGAAGGTAGACAGCAAAACAGACTTCAGCGCCGTAGTTTATGCATCGCTTGGTCGCGGTGGTGGTACAGGGCCCATTGGCACTATCAACGGCAAATCCGGCTTCAGTCTTGCAAAAGACGAAAACGGGCTGATCCGGTTTGATGACATTTACCGCTGGAACTCCGGGACAGCCGTGGCAGACTTTACGCCCCAGACGGCCAACACCCCCTGGGCGCTGGATGGTCCCTACTCCGGCCAGTACGTGGCTGACATCAGCAACAACGGCATTGTACGCCGCGCCTCCATGAACTCGCACAACTGGTATGGCGCCATTTTTAATCTTGCACGTGATATTTCATCAACGGTAACCATCAATGCCGGTCTCGATTTGCGCTATTACAAAGGGATTCATTACCGCCGGTTAGACGACGCATTGGGCGCAGCGGCCTATTATGAAACCAAAGACCTGAACAATCCTGATAAGTATGTGGCCGCCGGCGATAAGGAAAGCACCATTGACTATCACAACGACGGCATCGTAAAACAAATTGGCGGTTACCTCTCGGCTGAATACACCCGGAACAACTGGAGCGTATTTGTAGCGGGTTCTTTATCCAATACCAACTACCAGCGTATAGAACATTTTATTTACGATAAAGCTACCGAACCCATATGGGAATCAGGTAAGGAAGATTTTCTTACCTATGTAGTAAAAGGCGGCGCCAACTATCGTATCAGTGAGCAACACAACGTGTTTGCCAATATCGGCTACTTTGAAAGAGCGCCTTTCTTTAACACTGTATGGCCGAATTTCAATAACACAGACGTTACATCGAACCTGCAAAATGAAAAGATATTCAGTACCGAACTCGGATACGGGTTTCGTTCACGCTATGTTAACGTAAATATCAACTGGTACCGCACTGAATGGAAAGACAAGAACTTCATTCGCAATTTTACCGATCCCGTTACCAATTTACCGGTACGCGCCAATATAGCCGGTATAGTGGCATTGCACCAGGGCATAGAACTCGAAGCTACCAGCCGTCCGCTGCAAAAGCTGGAAATACAGGTGATGGCCTCCCTCGGCGACTGGAAATGGAAGAATGATGTAACTACCGATGTGTTCAACGATAACAACGAGAAGATCGGCACGGTGAACCTGTACACCAAAAATCTTAAAGTGGGGGATGCGGCGCAAACCACATTTAATCTGAGCGCAGCTTATGAAATATTACAGGGGCTCCGGGTAAGGGCTTCTTACTATTACGCGGATGATATTTACGCCAATTTCACGCCCGAAGGAAGGTCCGATCCCGCCAACGCCAACGTGCAGGCATGGAAACTGCCTTCTTACGGATTACTGGATGCCATGCTGTCCTACACCTTCCGCCTCGATGGTAAAAAGCTCACCTTCCGCCTGAACATTGATAACATTTTCGACAAGATATACATTGCAGAATCAGTGGATGACATTAAATACGATCCTAACGACCCCACCGATTTTGTGATTGGCGATTCCGGTTCCGGCAAGCGAAACAGGGTATACCCGGGATTCGGCAGAACCTGGACGTTCGGCGTGCGCCTCAATTTTTAGATCATTATACCAAACACCAAACAACAAAGCGCAGGCGTTAACCTGCGCTTTGTTGTTTACATATTTCAATATCCTACTTCCCCCACCCCCACTTCAAAAACACCGGTACTGCTTTGGCCCAGGTGCGCACATCGTGTTTGCCATCGGGGAGTTGCAGGTAACGCATGTCTTTTCCTTCCTGGTAACCTTTGCGCAGGAGAATGCGCATCATGTCAATGGTATCGTCAATACTGTCTATCACGCCATTCCTGTTGCGGTCTTCTTTCTCATCATGCACGCCGCAGGAAAAGAAGAAACGCAATCCGGGCTGGTATTCGCCGGCGCGCACCTGTGCGTGCATCATGCGATCGGTGGCATCGTTATAATCCTTGCTGGCCCTGTCTTTGGAACGCCACCACAGAGAACCTGAAAACACACCCACCTTTGAAAACACATCGGCATGGTTCCATACCAGGTCAAAAGCGCTTAGCCCTCCCAGTGAGAAACCGGCAAATGCCTTTTCATCGATGTTGCATTCCTTGTAGCGATGGGCAATATAAGGCAGTAATTCTTTTAATATAAAATCGCGGTAGAGCGGCGCCTTTGCTCCCCTGCCTTTGTAATCGGCACCCGCAATCATACCGTACTCCTGCAGGCGTTCTTCACCCGCATGAATGCCGGCCACCAGCAACGGTTTGATCTCGCCCATCTGCAGCAGGTAGGTCATCATTTTATCAAAACCCATGGCTTCGAGGTCCTGACCGTCGTTGACCAGTAAGAGACTGATGGGACTTCCCGGCACAAATTCGGCCGGGCAATAGAAATTAATGGTAACACTTCGCTGAAGCGGTTCGGATTGGAGGATAACGGTTTCGGTGAGTAATCCCGCTCCCAGTTCTGTTTGCATAGTCGTTTTCGCGGTTTTTCCGGGTTTTTGGTAAACGGCAAATGTAGGAAGATGTATCTTCATAAAAAAGGCAGTATATGAAAAAAATCGGTATCCTTTTCGGAAAGGAAAGAAGTTTTCCGATGGCTTTTATCGAAAGAGTTAACAGCAAACAGGTGGAAAATGTTGTGGCCGAACCGGTGCGCATCGATAAAGTGATCCAGGGTAAAACAGATGACTATGCCGTAATTGTAGACCGCATTTCCCAGGATGTGCCTTTTTATCGCGCTTACCTGAAAAATGCTGCCATTTGCGGCACTGCCGTCATCAACAATCCTTTCTGGTGGCGCGCCGATGAAAAATTTTTTAACAATTGCCTTGCTGTCAACATTGGCGTTCCGGTTCCCAAAACGGTCATACTGCCCTCACACGATCTTCCGCCGGATACCAGCCATGAATCATTTTCCAACCTGGCCTGGCCACTGGACTGGAAAGCCATTTTCGACTATATTGGTTTTCCCGCATATATGAAACCGTTTGCCGGTGGTGGATGGAAAAATGTGTACAAGCTGCGCAGTCACGAAGATTTTTTCCGCCTGCACCGCGAAACCGGGCAACTGGTAATGCTGTTGCAGGAAGAAATTGTGTTTGAAGAATATTACCGCTGTTATTGCATCGGTGGTAAGTATGTGCACATCATGCCTTATGAACCGCGCAATCCTTTCCACCTGCGGTATGTAAACCATTATTCACCGGACCCGGACCGGCTGAAGCAACTGGAAGAAATTGTGATCAAACTCAATCAATACCTCGGATACGATTTCAACTCTGTAGAACTCGCCATTCGCGACGGTGTTCCCTATGCCATCGATTTTTGCAATCCAGCCCCGGATGCTGATCGCCTCAGTGTAGGCGATTACAACTTTGAATGGGTGGTAGAAACGGCCGCCACCTATGCCATTGAACGGGCACTCTTACACGAACCCGGTAAGGACAACCTCACGTGGGGAGAATATGTAAAAAGAAGCATCAAAAAAGAACCGCTCGTATAACCGAATATTAAGGAATCCACTTACTTTTGCTGTTCATGTATACAACGCCAATATGTATGCGCGCAACGTTATTATTTTTCCCTATAAAAAACTTTAGCCATGAAAAACAAAATACCGCCGGAAGAAAACAAGGAACCTGTAAAGAAAGGTTACCGGGTGATTTATGACGAACAGGAAGAAAAGCATCAACTGGTAGAAGAGCCGGGAGCTGCCTATGGTTACACCTATGCTGATTACCTGCAATGGAAATTGAAAGAAAGACTGGAACTGATCCGGGGACGGATTTTCAAACTGAGCGCACCGAATACGAAGCATCAGTTGGTTGTCGGCCAGGTCCATCTGCAGCTACGCAGCTTTGTGGGCTCAAACACCTGTCGCGTTTTTATTGCCCCGTTTGACGTGCGCTTACCCATCCACCCCAATGATCCAGACCAAAAGATCCAATCAGTAGTGCAACCCGACCTTTGTGTGGTATGTGATGAATCCAAAATCGATTGGAAGGGTTGTTGCGGTGCGCCTGACCTGGTAGTTGAAATTTTATCCCCCGGCAATTCTGCCCACGAAGTGCGCACCAAATTCAACCTGTACCAGGAAGCCGGTGTGCCCGAATACTGGCTGATCAACCCCGAAGAAGAAAACCTGGTGCAGTATGTGCTCAACGATAAGGGAAAATATAGCCATGGAACAATGTACGCCGCCGGCGATACCATCACCAGCCCTGCCCTGAATGGGTGCTCCATTGAAGTAGCCGCTTTCTTCAACTTTGCTCCCATTGGTAACAAAGACGCGGATTCGGGGGAAAAATGGAAATACGTGTAGGCTTTCAGCGCCATGTTCGGGAAAAATTGGCAGAAAGCGGTAGCTATTGCTATATCCGCATGGCCGCGTAGTCCTCCTGCACGCGGTGGCGAGGAAAGCTGTAGCTGTTACCATTTCCGCCCGGTCCTTTATTCCTGTGCATCCCGGCCAGGGCAACCAGGGTACCAAAAAATCTCTGATGTTTCCCGTAACTTGGTTCCCGCATTTATCCTACAAACATGGCCACAATCAACTACAGCAATTTCACTTTGGGCATTGAAGAAGAATATATGGTGATGGACCCCGAAACCCGGGAACTGAAAAGCCATGAACAGAAAATTGTTACAGAAGGCCAGAAAATCCTGAAAGACAAAGTCAAGGCCGAAATGCACCAGGCCGTGGTGGAAGTGGGCACCGAAATCTGCCACGATATCGACGAAGCCTATAAAGACGTATCCATTCTCCGCAAAACCATTTCCGATATAGCCGGCGGGCTCGGGCTCTGGGTAGGCGCCAGCGGCACCCATCCGTTCAGCCACTGGGAGCGACAGCTCATTACCGACCATAAACGCTACAGCGAAATCGTGAACGAACTGCAGGAAGCTGCGCGCAGCAACCTCATCTTCGGCTTGCACGTACACGTGGGCATGGAAAGTCGCGAAATGGCCAACCACATCGCCAACAGCACACGGTATTTTCTGCCGCATATCTATGCGCTCAGCACCAATTCACCATTCTGGGAAGGAAGGTATACCGGGTATAAATCGTACCGCTCAAAAGTATTCGACAAGTTTCCACGCACAGGTATACCCGAAATGTTCGATACCATAGAAGACTACGACCACTTTGTACGGTTACTGATCAAAACCAACTGTATTGACAATGCGAAAAAAATCTGGTGGGACCTGCGCGTGCATCCATTCTTCAACACGGTGGAGTTCCGCATTTGCGATATTCCCATGACCATTCCCGAAACCATTACCATAGCTGCCTTGTTCCAGGCCGTGTGCGCCAAGATATACAAGCTGCGATTGCAGAACCTCAACTTCATACAATATCCCCGCCCGCTGATTAATGAGAATAAATGGCGCGCCAGCCGCTATGGTATAGACGGCCGGTTAATTGATTTCGGTAAAGAAGAAGAGGTGAATACCCGCGTTTTAATCTACGAACTGCTCGATTTTGTAGACGATGTGGTAGACCATTTGGGTAGCCGCCACGCCATCAGCTACGTGACCAAAATACTTGAAACAGGCACCGGCGCAGACCGCCAGTTGAAAGTATATGAACAAACACAAAGCCTTACTGCTGTAGTGGATTATGTGCACAGCCAGTTCCTGGCCGGCGCATAGCAGCAAATTGTATCGCTCACCAGCCGCAACGAATTTTGGCAACTGCCGCCTGATGTACAGGCAGCCGTTGAAAACTGCTATACAAATGGCTATCAATTTCTACAAAACAACTTTATATAATTCCTGATAATACATGGAAACAGGCGCTTCTTTGTGGCTTCGCGCCTTCGCGGTTACCAAACATTTCACTACATTAGCATTTGTCCGGCCATAAGATTTTTTATAGGCTCACGTTTCATAAAAAAGATGGACATGCTGTAAAGAATAGTGATGACCGACATACCTGCAAGCCCCCCTTTCTTACAGGTTTTTATGTATTTATAACTACTTATGAAGAAAATATCACTTTGCCTGATCATAGCACTCACGGTGCTTGCCTCGAACGCGCAACACATAAACGACAAGAAAGAATTGAAACGCTGCGGCGTGGATGAAGCCATGGAAGAGCTGATGCGCCGTGACCCCGGCCTGATCACACGCATGCAGGAAGCGGAAAAAAGGCTGAGCATGCGCATGCACGAACGCTTCCTGGAACGCAAACGGCAAGGCAACCATCGCATTACTTCTACCGTAACCATTCCGGTGGTGGTGCACATTGTGCTGCCCAATCCCAATATCGTTACCGATGCGGATGTACAATGGCAGATCAATAAAATGAATATTGATTATGCCGGCAAGAATGCTGACAGTGTAAACGCAGGCCCCTTTGCCGCATCGTTTGGACATAGTAATATCCAGTTTTGCCTGGCGCAGCAGGACCCGCGCGGCAATCCTACCAACGGCATCGTACGCGTTACTTCTTCCCGCACCTTTACCCAGAATAATTATAACCTTGTAAAATATGCCTCCAATTGTGGCTCCGATGCATGGGACACCGACCAATACCTCAATATATGGGTAGCAGAATCGGCTGATGGCACTTTGGGAGTAGCCACCTTTCCCAATATGCAACCGCCACGTGAACAGGGCGTGGTAATAGCCCTGGAATCTTTTGGCAACAACCCCATCTATACTTCACCTGCTTTCCGTCTCGGCCGCACCGCGGTACATGAAACCGGTCATTTCTTTTTTGCCCGGCATATCTGGGGCGATGGTCAGAACGGATGCAATTCAGATTTTCCCGTTGTGCCAGGGCTTACCGGTTCCTGGGTAGATGATACGCCTGCACAAAGCGGTCCTACTACAGGTTGTCCTTCCGGCACCCAACCCGCAGGTTGCGGTTCACCCAACCCGCCGGGCAGGATGTACCAGAACTATATGGATTATACCAACGATGCCTGCTACTGTATGTTTACGGAAAACCAGGTACTGCGCATGGAAACAGCCCTCGAACTGTTCCGGCCCAGTCTGATGACCTCAGATAAATGCAACCCGCCTGTAGTATTGGCGAACGACGCCTCTATCCTGAACATCCTTTCGCCAGGCGCTTCCACTGGTTGCGGTGCAGCCGCCAATACCGTGATTTGCAATGGCAGCATTACGCCGCGCATCACCCTGCAGAATTTCGGTTCGGCCAATCTCACCAGCGCCACCATTTTTGCACAAATCGATAACCAGGTGCCGGTTAGCACCAACTGGACGGGCAACCTGGCAAACAAGGCCACCGTTGAAGTTGACCTTACTGCCATGACGGTAACGCCGGGCACGCATACGCTGACAATTTATGTAACCTCCCCGAACGGATCGGCAGATGGAAGAAACACCAATGATACATTGACCACCTCGTTTACCGTGCTTTCTACGTTAACAGCTCCTGTAACGCAGGGATTTGAATCGGCCAGCTTCCCGCCCGCCGGCTGGCGCGTGCTGAATGCTCCGGTAAACAGTCTCACGTGGGAACGCACTACCATTGCACGTAAATCAGGCTCCGCCTCCGCCGTGATGCGCTTCTTTGATTATGGAAACGGTAATAACGATGCAGACTATCTGCTCACCTCTCCCATTTCCATTGCCGGCGCCGATTCAGTGATACTGTCTTTTGAAAGGGCCTATCAACCCTATAGCCTCAACGCTGAATTTGCTGATGGACTGGCCGTAGTCATATCCACCGATTGCGGCACTACCTTTACCGAAGTATGGCAACGCAGTGGCGGTACACTGGCTACCGTACCAGGCACTACCACCAATATGTTCATTCCTGCACCAGACCAGTGGGCCAACACCCGCATTGACCTGAAACCATTCGCAGGCAATGCCAGTGAAATCATTGTTGGTTTCCGCAGCACTAACCGGTTTGGCAATAACCTGTATCTCGACGACATCAACATACAACTGAAAAATGCCTTCCCCATTGATGCCGCCCTAACAGGTATCGTTACACCGTTTATGAATGAGTGTACACGTACTATCACGCCTGTAATCCAGCTCAACAATGTGGGCAGCGAGGTATTGACCGGTGGAGACATTGTAGTGCAGCTCGACAATAACATTATGGACACCATTCAATGGACCGGTTCACTGATGCCGGGCACCAGTATGCAGGTAACAGGTGCTAAGGTGATAACGGTACCCACTACTGGCCTTCACCATTTTGCAGCCTGGAGCACGGCCATCAATGGCGGCGACGACGACCAGCCGGCAAACGACACCTTCCGCCTCATCTTTGCCGTTCACGATCAGCAGCAACCGCCGGTGCAGGAAGGATTTGAGAGCGATGCCTTCCCACCTGCCAACTGGACCATCCGTCGCAGCGGCAGCGAATACCAGTGGGAACGCACACAAAAAGCAGCAGCCGGCGGCGCAGGGGCTGTGTGGATACGCAATTTCCGCTTCAACAGCAACGGAGGCCGCGATGATCTCTATTCACCGCTTACCAAAGTGGACGCGTTCGACTCCGTAGTGATAAAATTTGATCTCGCCCATGCCATGGTAAGTCCGCCCACCCTGCCCCCGGACACACTGGAAGTATTACTGACGAAAGACTGCGGTCGCACATTTACTTCCCTGTACAAGAAATGGGGGTCGGAACTGAAGACCACACCAGGCAATTTGCCGCCCACCTTCCCTCCGGGCGATACAACCGGTTATATACCTGCCCAATCGCATTGGAGAACTGAATACATCGATATAACACCGCATCTTTCACCCGGCAATTCGTTTATGGTGGTATTCAGAAATACCAGCAATGGAGGCAATAACCTGTTCCTGGACAATATCAATATTCAGCCGGTACTATTGCCGGAAAAACTGAAAAAGAACGGGTACCTGATTGCGCCCAGTCCGTTTACCAGCACCTTTAGCATCCGGCACATTGAGCCACCCATCAACCTGCAGGCAGTGGTGGTGTCGAACGCGGCCGGGCAAGTGGTTTTCGTACGACGCTTTACAGGCACTGTGCCCAATTACCTGGAGGTGAACCTCGGACATCACAGCAGCGGTTTGTATCATATACGACTCATCTACAGCGACAAAGTGGTTTCGGAAAAAATACTGAAGCTATAACCTATACAACAGACCAACATAAAAGAGCAGCACCGATAAACGGTTGCTGCTCTTTTTCTTTATGGCCGCGGGTTGAGAAAAGCATTTTATCTTTAATACCGTCATCAAAACGGCGCTCCATGAGGTAACCTTTATGATGCAACTGCCATACTGGAGGTGTTGTTTGTTTTTTTATCACTAACCAAACTGCAATGAGACATTTCCCGTTCAACCGCAAATGGCACTGCTTGTTCGTTACCAGGCTGCAACCAGCCGGACTACGACGCACGACTTACAGCCTGCTGTTGTTCTTATTGGGTACAAGAAGGCTGCGGCCAGCCGGTTTACGACGTGCGGCTTTCAGCCTTTTACTGCTTTTCTTACTGGCATCCTGCAAAGCCCGTCAGCAGGCAGACCTTTGTATAATCAATGCAACGATTTATACGGTAGATTCAGCTTTCAATAAAGCGGAAGCAATGGCCGTGAAAGACGGGAAAATTCTCGCCATAGGTCCCACAAAGGAAATTACCGCTGCCTATGAAGCTGCGGAAACCTGGGACGCCGGCGGTCAATTCATCTACCCCGGCTTCATAGATGCGCATGCACATTTTTTCAGTTATGGTCTCGGACTACAAACCGTAGACCTGACAGGCACGGGTAGCTGGGAAGAGATTCTTCATAAACTATCAGCCTATGCCAAAGAACATCCGCAAGGCTGGATCATCGGGCGCGGATGGGACCAGAACGACTGGCCGGTAAAAACATTTCCCGACAATAAAAAGCTGAACGAACTGTTTCCCCAACGGCCTGTATTACTGACACGCATAGATGGCCACGCTGCCATTGCCAATGCAAAAGCCTTACAGGATGCCGGCGTACGACCGGGCACTACACTGACCGGCGGAGAAGTGGAAGTGAAAAACGGGCGCCTCACCGGTATGCTGATCGATAATGCTATTGACCTCGTAGCGATGCATATTCCAGGGCCGCAGCCGGAGCAGGTCCGGTCTGCCCTGCTGCAGGCGCAGCAAAATTGTTTTGCCGTTGGACTTACCACCGTAGATGATTGCGGGCTGGGCTTCCGGGAAGTGTTGTTCCTCGACAGCCTGCAACAGGCAGGACAACTCAAAATGCGCATATACGCGCTGTTGAGTGATGCGCCTGCCAATTATGATTTTCTCATGCGCAAGGGCGTTATCAAAACAGACCGGATGCATGTACGCGGATTCAAAGTATATGCAGATGGCGCACTGGGGTCCCGCGGCGCCTGTTTACTGGAACCCTACAGCGATCGTCCCGGGTGGAAGGGCTTCCTGCTGAGCAACCCGCACCATTTTGATTCGGTGGCCGCCTTGCTTTATGCCAATAATTTCCAGATGTGCACCCATGCCATAGGCGATTCGGGCAACAGGACCATACTGAATATCTATGCCAAACATCTCAAAGGAAAAAACGATCGGCGCTGGCGCATTGAACATGCACAGGTGGTGAATGAAAAGGATTTCCACCTGTTTGGCGACTATGCCATTACTCCATCTGTGCAACCTACGCACGCCACCAGTGATATGTACTGGGCAGGAGAACGTCTCGGGCCGGCAAGAGAAAAAGGCGCCTATGCCTTCAACGATCTGTTGCAACAAAACGGATGGATTGCACTGGGCACTGATTTCCCGGTAGAAGATATTTCTCCGTTTAAAACCTTTTACGCAGCAGTAGTGCGCAAAGATGCCAAAGGCTGGCCGGAAAACGGTTACCAGCGCGAAAATGCCCTTAGTCGCGAAGACGCCTTGCGCGGCATGACCATCTGGGCCGCCCAAAGCAATTTTGAAGAAAAGGAAAAAGGCAGCCTGGAAAAAGGAAAACTGGCCGATTTTGTAATTACCGATAAAGACCTGATGACGGCAGCTCCTGAGGAACTGCTCCACATTGCCGTACAGCGTACTTACATTAATGGCGAACTGGTATATAAAAGACAATAGTGAAACAACCTGGCGCTATAGTTTGACTGTACGCGCAAGAGTCAGTGACTGCTTTTGCGGTGAATTAATTCGCAGCGAACAAACCTGGTGATGCGTTCTCCTGAAATTAGCACACTGTTCCGATACTGTTTTCAAAAAGAGTCATATATTGATGGCTCTTTTTTCGTTAAACAACTAACCATGCGTTACAGCACCATTCCCGTTTTCATCACATTATTCCTGTTGATGGCTTTCACCGGCACACAGCAAAAACAGCGTGTTATATTTTTTGGCGACAGTATTACCCAGGCAGGCGTGAAGCCCAAAGGTTATATTACCGTATTGGGAGAAATGCTGCAGCAGAAAGGACTGCAGGACCGCTACGAATTACACGGCGCCGGTATCGGCGGTAACAAGGTGTACGATCTCTACTTGCGGATGGAAGAAGATGTGCTGGCCAAAAACCCGCAGATTGTATTCATCTGGGTAGGCGTAAACGATGTATGGCACAAGAGAACGTCCGGCACCGGCACCGATGCCAGCAAATTTGAAAAGTTCTACAACGCCATCATCAAAAAATTAAAAGACAAAAACATCAAAGTGGTGCTCTGCACGCCTGCCGCTATTGGTGAAAAAACAGATTATACCAATGAACTGGACGGCGATCTGAACCACTATGCAGCGCTTATTCGCAACATTGCACAGCAAAATAACTGTGCGCTGGTAGACCTGCGCAAAGCATTCCTTGATTACAACCTGGCGCACAACAAGGATAACAAGGAATCGGGCATTCTCACCACCGACCGTGTGCACCTGAATGATACAGGAAATCAGTTGGTTGCAGAGGAAATGCTGAAAGTATTGATAAAATTGTAGGGTTTTAGCCACAAATCTTCCCCCGCTTCCAACATCTCTCCCGTATTGATGTTATAATAATTTTTAGCATCAAAAAACGTTATGTTTGCGCAAGGCTATGGGGGAACAAAAAACGATACGATTAGCCATCCTTGACCTGTATGAAGGGCACCCGAACGAAGGGATGCGTTGTATCAGGCAATTGCTGCAGCAGTATGCCCGTAACAACAAACTGACCCTCCGTTGCGATGAATTTGACGTGCGTCAGCACAGCAGTCTGCCCGATCTTTCTTATGACATATATATATCCAGTGGCGGTCCGGGTTCTCCTCTCGATAGTGTACACACGCGTTGGGAGAAGTTATATTTCGAATGGTTGCAGTCGGTTGAACGCTACAACAACCAGCCCGGTAATGATTCGAAGAAGCAGATTTTGTTCATTTGCCACTCTTTTCAGCTGGCCTGCCGCTATTTTGGCGTAGCCCGTGTGGCCAAGCGCCGCTCGCCGGCATTTGGCGTTTTCCCCGTGCATCAACTGGAAGGTGCCAAAGACGAACCCCTGTTTGCCGGACTGAAAGATCCTTTTTACGCAGTAGACAGTCGCGATTACCAGGTGATCCAGCCCAATCACCGGCGACTGCAGGAGTTGGGCGCCACCCTGCTGGCCATCGAAAAGGAAAGGCCGCACGTGCCACTCGAACGCGCCATTATGGCCATCCGCTTCAACGAACATATGATCGGCACGCAATTCCACCCGGAAGCCGACGCGATGGGCATGGCCCGATACCTGCAACGCGACGACAGGAAAAAAACCGTGATCGAAAATCATGGGTATGAAAAATGGAAATCCATGATTGAACAGCTGAATGATCCGGACAAAATACTGTACACACAGGCGCACGTTATTCCCAATTTTTTAAACCAGGCTGTGGAGCAGGTCGCTTTTTAAGGTGTGGTAGCTGCATCACCCCCGCTCTCCATTAAAACCCGTAACTTTCCCCCCCAAACTTCCCAACAGCAATGGTGCCGCATATCCGAGAAGCGTATAACAAAGCCTTCACCACAGAACGGTACGAAGCATTTTTGCAGGCGCTGAACAGCAAACATCCCGGCGCTATTGAATTCCGCCTGGCCGAGACACCGGTTTTTGCCGACAGGCAGTTCAAGTATAAAATACTGGACGCCTGCGAAAGCATTATCGACGTCATCACCGACCCGCAATTCCGCGAACTGACGGAAGCTGCCATTCCTGACAATGAGCGCGTACCTAACGAGAACGATCATCCGCATATGCTCGTTTTCGATTTCGGCATTTGTTATGGCGAAAACAATGAACCCGAGCCGCAACTGATTGAAATGCAGGGCTTCCCTTCCCTGTATGCCTTCCAGGTATTTTACCCGGACCTGTTGCGGGAATTCCTGCCCATACCCTCTGCCTATAGTCAATACCTCGGTGATTACGACCGCGATACCTACCTCGCCGATCTGAAAAAAGTAGTACTGGGCGATGTGCCCGCTGAAAACGTAGTATTACTGGAAATAAAACCCCATGCGCAGAAAACGCGTATCGATTTTTATTGCACGCAGGATTATCTCGGCATTCAGCCGGTTTGTATAACAGAACTGATCAGGGAAGGGAAAAAATTGTATTATAACCGCAATGGGAAAAAGACGCCCATTCATCGCATATACAACAGAGTTATATTTGACGACCTCAAGGCACAGCAGGCAACGCTGGGAAATTTTACCGATATCACCCAGGAACTGGAGGTGCAATGGGTACCGCATCCTAACTGGTTTTATCGCATCAGCAAGTATATCCTGCCCTTTTTGCGGCACCCGTATGTACCGCCCACTTATTTTCTGAACGAGATCAAACAACTGCCGCCCGATCTTGGCAATTACGTACTGAAACCATTGTTTTCATTCGCCGGACAAGGCGTGGTAATAGATGTAACACCGGCCGAAATTGAAAAACTGGAAAGCTTTGACCACTGGATTCTCCAGCAGAAAGTAACGTATGCCGATATTATCAGGACGCCCGACATACCGGCCAAAGCGGAAATCCGGATCATGTACCTCTGGCACGACGACTGGGAAAGACCTCGTCCGGCCATTAACCTGGCCCGCCTGAGCAAAGGAAAAATGATCGGGGTGAGCTATAACAAGGACAAAACCTGGGTAGGCGGCAGCGTTTGTTTTTTTGAACGTGATAATGTGTAACACCACCACATGCCCTGGAACGGCCTGGTTCCGGTACAATATTTTATGCCATCATTGAAAACTTACTTACCATGAGCAAAGGAAGACTCTTAACCCTTGCCAGTTTCCTGTTAATCGTAATGGGCATTTATATGATCTGGCTGGGTACCAGCGCGCGCATGCTGCCTCCTACCGTTACCGGCGTAGGTTTCATTATCATTGGCGCCGTATTCTGGAGATTGCGGTGAACCCTTTGTCAATTTCACTTTCCATACAACACATCCCTGCTCAATGCCCATGCCCTTCTTCCCCACCCTTGTTTTTCATGGCGCCGAGAATGGCATAAGCATTTTTCACCACCACCTGTTCTTTCAGCAGATCATGCGTGGTGCTGCTCACTTCCAGCAGGCCGTTTTCACGTATGCCCGTTTCCACTTCTATCAGTTCGTAGGTGCGCTCACCGGCCACGCGTATAAGGTATTGATGTCCGCCATACCGTACCAGGGCCTCTTCAGGTACGGTAATCGCTTCCATATTATCAATCCGGATGGTGGCATTCAGAAACATACCCGGTAAAAGCGTTTTGGGTTTTGTTTCAAAATGACAATGCGCAATGCCGCTCCTGTCTGCCCCAACATTGCGCGTTACCAGTATGATATCACATTCATAACTACGATCCGGTTCGTCCACAAAACTCACAAATACCTGCTGCCCGATCTTCACTTTCGGCATATCCTTTTCAAAAATAGTAAGCGCGGCATGCATATCATCGGGATTGATGAGTTCAAACAACACTTCCGTAGGACTCACAAACTTTCCGATGTTCACATTCACCTTTGACACAAATCCATTGATGGGTGAATAAACGGGAACGCTGCGCGAAATTTTGCTTTCATCCAGTTTGGCCGGGTCTATGCCAATGAGCCGCAGCTTTTCGGCAAGGGCTTTCACCAATACCTTTTGCGCAGTATAATCAGCGGTTGCCTGCTGAAACACTTTATCGGCGCTCACCTGGTGCTGGTTCAGTTCTTTCTGGCGATCGTATTCCTGTTGCAGGTATTGCAGACGGGCAACTGCTACCAGGTAATCCTGCTGCAACTGCACCAGGCTTTGGTCTTCAATAATGCCAATCACTTGTCCTTTGTTTACGTGCATACCGGGCAACAAGTGGGTGGTTTTGAGATAGCCACCCAATGGAAAATTCACGGATACAATATTCTGTGGCGGCACATCTACTACCCCGTTTACTTTAAGCGTGGTGTGCATCGTATCTTTTTGGGGAGCAGCGATGGTTATGCCTGCATTTTTTACCTGTTCTTCCGTAAGCGTGATTATAGTTGCTTCCTGCGTAGCTTCCCCTTCATGATGTTCCTCATCGTGCGGGGTAGAACATCCGGCCATCAACAATAGCATTAAAAACAGTACTTGAGTATGGTTCATTACCTGGTTATTTTCCGGTTAAATATTCTAATTCAATAATGGTTTTGTTCAGTTGCCTTACGGCATCGAGATAGCCCAGTTCAATGGTAACGGCATTGTTCATCAGCAAGGTCCATTCAACATAGCTGATTGCGCCTTTTTCAAAGGCCAGGCGGGCATTGCTCGTAATAAGCGCCGCCTGCTGCACACCGGTGGATTCGTAATAATTCACCTGTTCCAGGAATTTCCTGTATGTTTCCGTTACCTGTCGCAGGCGGCTGGCCAGTCGCTCTTCGGTTGCGGCTAACTGTAAGGAGGCTATTTCTTCCTGTGTTTTGGCTGCCCGCACCTTTGCTTTGGCGGCTTTGGTGAACAAGGGCAGTCCCAGTGTGAGCTGGTAAATATTAAAACGGTCGCCGGCATTGTAATACTGTTGCGTTACACCGTCTTTCGACTGGTAGCCGATCAGCGATTGGTTGCTGTACCCCACCGTAAATTCCGGGCTGAGCCGCGACCGTTCCACCTCCGCCTGTGCAGCGGACAACTTTACCTGCTGTTGCTGATAAGCTATTTCCGGGTGACTGGTATCCGGTACGCTATCCGGCAACGGTGCGGGCATGCGCAGGCTGGTGTAGGACGGCAGCAGGGTATCGGACGTATGCAGCAACCATTGCAAATGGCGTTGCAATCCCCGTATGTCACCGGCCACGGCCAGTTGCTGCAATTTCAATTGCTGCACCTGTGCGGCAGCGGTGCTTCTTTCCAGCACATTCGCTTCACCGGTTTTCAGTCGCAGGTCTGCCGCTTCCAGGAAACGACTGTAGGTGGAATCCAGCCGCAACAACAAGCGCTGCCTTTCGAGCAAATCAACCAGTTCGTAAAAAGTAGTCTTGATTTCCTGGTGCAGTGCGCGCCGCCGCATTCCCGCCTGGGCGGCTGCCAGTTGTTCACCGGCTTCATAATACCGGCGCTGGCGGCGATAAATTACCGGCAGTCCAAAGGACTGGCTGACGTAGAAACGGGTATCGTTGTGCAGGCTGTTCACGTTGCCATACTCCACGCCCAGTTCGGTAAGCGGCAAATCCGCCACGCCCGTTTGCAGCTGCTGCCAGTAAGCAATATTCTTGCGTTCAGCCTGCAGCGTTATATTCTGTGTATCGGCCCGTTGCAACATTTGCTCCAGCGTTAGCCTGGTGCCGGTGTTTTGCGCAGACAACAGGCATGGTAGCAGCAGCCCTGCTATCAGCAAGGTTGTAATGGGTCCTCTGCTGCGTTGCTTGCGCGGTGTTTCCAGCCATACATACAACACCGGCAACACCACCAGTGTAAGTAAGGTGGCCGTAATCAAACCACCGATCACCACTGTGGCCAGCGGCCGCTGTACCTCTGCGCCGGCGCGCTGACTGAGCGCCATGGGCAAAAAGCCGAGCGAAGCTACGGCAGCCGTCATCAATACCGGTCGCAGCCGGATTTTGGTTCCTTCCATAACCAGTTGTTTAATATCTGTAATGCCCGATTGCTTTAACCGGTTGAATTCTGTGATCAATACAATACCATTCAGTACCGACACGCCAAACAGCGCAATAAAGCCAACGCCTGCTGAAATACTGAAATCCATATCACGCGCCCATAACAACAGGATGCCACCTATTGCCGAGAGTGGTATGGCCGAAAAGATCAGCAGTACATTGCGCACCGATTTAAAGGCAAACCAGAGTAAAATAAAGATCATCAGCAAAGCTACAGGAACAGCAATGGACAACCGAACCTTTGCTTCCGACAACTGCTGAAACTGTCCACCGTATTCAATGGAATAACCTGCAGGCAACCGCAATTGCGCTGCCACTTTGCGGTCAAGTTCTTCCACCACGCTCTCCACATCGCGGTCGCGCACGTTGAAGCCTGCAATAATTCTGCGGCGCGCATTTTCGCGCTGTACCTGCGCCGGGCCTTCCACTACTTCCACTTTGGCCACCTGGCTGAGCGGTATCTGCTCACCGGACGGCAACGGGATGAGCAGTTGTTGCACATCCGACACATCGGCCCGCGCGGATTCCTGGAACCGCACTACCAGGTCATACCGCCGCTCGTTTTCATAAATATGCCCGACAGGATAGCCGGCAAAAGCGGCCTGCACAACCTGGTTTACATCTGCAATATGCAGGCGGTAACTGGCCATGGCCGCACGATCGTATTTCACCACAATCTGCGGCAGACCGGTAACCGTTTCCACATACAGATCATTGGCGCCTTCCACCGTATTGATAATATTACCCAGGCGGTGCGCATACAACGACAGTGAATCGAGGTTTTCACCAAATATCTTGCACACTACATCCTGGCGTGCGCCCGAAATCAGTTCATTGAACCGCATCTGTATGGGAAACTGAAAACCTGCCGTAAGTCCCGGAATTTCCGATAACACCTCACTCATTTTTGCTGCCAGTTCATCGGAGGATTCGGCAGAAGTCCATTCACGCTTTGGCTTCAGCAAAATGATCAGGTCGCTCATTTCAATGGGCATGGGATCGGTAGGAATTTCGCTGGCGCCGATGCGCGTGACTATTTTTTCCACTTCCGGAAAACGTTCCTGCAATATGGCTGCTGCCTGTTGTGAAGCTTTAACAGATTGTGTAAGCGAACTGCCGGTAAGCAGGCGCACATCCACGGCAAAATCGCCTTCTTCCAGTTGCGGAATAAATTCTCCGCCCATGCGGTTCAACACAAAAAGCGCTCCGGCAAACAATATCATCGCCACCATGATGATGGTTTTGGGCGCCGCCAGGGCTTTTTTCAAAAAGGGTTGATACCCGCGGTACAACACCTGCATCAACCTGTCGGATATATTTTTCTTCGTGGAAATTTTTCTGTTCAGCACCACCGATGAAATCATCGGCACCCAGGTGAGCGAAAGCAGGAAGGCGCCGATCAATGCAAAGGCTACGGTTTGCGCCATGGGCCTAAACATTCTTCCTTCCACACCGGTAAGTGTAAGGATGGGAAGGTATACCACGAGGATAATGATCTGTCCAAATACGGCGGCGCTCATCATCTTGCCCGAGCTTTCTGCTACCGTATCGTCCATTTGCTGTCGCGAGATCTGCAAAACATTGCCCAATGCCTTGCCGGCCGCCAACCGGTGCAATACCGCTTCTACAATGATCACAGCGCCATCTACAATCAATCCGAAGTCGAGCGCACCGAGACTCATCAGGTTACCCGATACGCCGAAGAGGTTCATCATGATGATGGCAAACAACATCGAAAGCGGGATCACCGAGGCCACAATAAAACCGGCCCGCCACTGCCCCAGGAACAACACCAGTACAAAAATCACGATCAGCGCGCCTTCCGCCAGGTTGGTCACCACCGTGCTGATGGCATTGTTTACCACCTTGGTGCGGTCGTAAAAAGTTTCGAGTATGACGCCTTCGGGCAGCGTCTTTTTAATCTGTTCAATGCGCTCTTTCAGGTGCCGGATAACCATGTTCGCGTTCGCGCCTTTCAGCATCAGCACCACAGCGCCTGCCACCTCGCCCTGGTCCCGGTAAGTCATGGCGCCATAACGAACGGCATGGCCTATGCGTACTTCTGCCACGTCGCTCATGTACACGGGGATGCGGTCTGCTGTATGTTTTACAAAAATCTTTTTCAACTCTTCCATGGAGCCCGCGCGGCCTTCTGTGCGGATGAACAGTGCACCGGCCCCTTTTTCAATGTAAGCGCCGCCTGAATTCTCGTTATTCTTTTCCAGGGCGTTGAACACATCCGCAATGGTAACTCCCAGGCTTTTGAGCTTGTCAGGCAACACAGCAATTTCATATTGTTTAAGGTAGCCGCCGAAACTGCTTACATCGGCCACGCCCGGCGTACCCAGCAGTTGACGCCGTACAATCCAGTCTTGTATCGACCGCAGTTCGGTAAGATCGTACTTGCCCTCATATCCTTTTGCCGGGCGCAGGATATATTGAAACACTTCTCCCAACCCTGTTGTAACGGGCGCCAGTTCCGGCCGGCCGGCAACGGCAGGAATTTCTTCTCTTACCATATTGAGCCGCTCGGCCACCTGCTGCCGCGCCCAGTAAATATCGGTATCGTCGGTAAACACAATGGTTACTACGGACAGGCCAAACCGTGAAATAGAACGCATTTCGGTAATGCCCGGGATATTGGCCGTAGCCTGTTCCACCGGAAAAGTGATCAGGCTTTCCACTTCGGGCGCTGCCAATGTGGGTGAAGAAGTGATGACCTGCACCTGGTTGCTGGTGATGTCGGGCAACGCATCGAGTGGCAGGCGGGTAAGGGAATAGATACCCCAACCGGTCAGTGCCAGTACAAACAGCCCGATGATCAGTTTATTGCGTATGGAAAAACGGATAATTGCCTGAAGCATGATTTGAGATTTTTAAATACAGCATCGTGCCGGATGCGGGATCAATGCATCCTATGGTACGGCCCGCAGGCGCAAGGCAGTTGCAATAATGCAACGGCACTGCAGTTGCTCTGTACAGATCATGAAAGCGATACTGTTGGTTGGCTACATTACCGCCGTGGCAATCGTTGCAGATTGCAGCAAGGCGTTTCCAGAAATATCCATGTGGAGGAAGGCTTACGCAAGCCGGGGAGGCTGGAAGATATCTGCTACCTGCAGTAAGGAAAAATCTTTTTCTTCGTATAGATTGAATTCCTGTTGTACTTCCACTACTTCACCTGCCATGGCTATGATCTGCGGTGCAGGGCATTCGCAACTGAAAGTTAAAGTAACAACGCAGCAATCAGTGTCGCGGAAGGGAAGTTGATTGTCACGCTGGTAATCATCATCCACTACGTACTGGTGAATGTAATGTTCTTTGAGAAATGACCAGAAAGAGATATTGCGGTCCTGCTGACGATGCTCCAGGAAATGTTGTACCAATACGGGCATTTTCAGAAACTGGTGAAATTCTGAAAACGACAGCATGTACAAACTGAGCAATAAGAAGGCTACCGCTTTTTTCACGCGGCTAAGGTACGAAAAATGATTGCCTGCGGCAAGGGGCATAAATCTAATTAATCCCAAACCGTAACCCCGCAAACCCTCTCAGTCCCTGATTGGGAGCATACACATAATTGGGATCAAACGTCAGTGCATAGGGATTGTCTGGCGTGGGAATTACCTGGCCCGCAGCATCAAATAGTACATGTTTATCAAATGGATCATGACTGCGCGCAATCAGGAATGGCGCGTGTTTGGCCGGCGTCCAGTTGAGCAGGTTTTTGATACCGGCATATAGTTCCCAGCGACTGTTGATTTTTTTCGTGACCTGTATATTCTGTATGCTCCACACCGGCGATTCGGGACTGCGCGGATCGAGGTCAGACAACAGGGGCAACAGCATGGGGCCATAAATATTGCCTGTATAATCTATGGTAACACCACTGCTTCCCGGCGACCACGACAATGACCAGGTACCGCTCCAGGTTTCAGTCAGCAGTTGCCGCGAACGTTCTTTCTTACCATTACCGTCTTTCTCTGTAATGGTTACATCCTGCACAGTGAATCCCACATGACCGCGCAGTGCATTGGTACATCCGAACTCCGTATTCACACTAAACCCTTTCGACTCCGAATATCCCTGCAGGTTGCTATAAATAATTTTGTTGGGGTGCGTGTTGTAATCGGGCAGTATGCGGTTGGTAAAATGTGTAAACCAAACGGAAGCATCTACATTGACCCAGAAAGCCGATGAATAGATTTTCTTCACGTAATTGATGTTCACATTGTAACTGCGTTCCGGTTTCAGCGCTTCACTTACTTCAACGGCCCGCGCGCCCGTCAGCGCTGCATGTTCTTCAGTGAACAGGTTCACTACGCGAAAACCCGTGCCGGCATTCACGCGAATCACATCATTGGAGGCAGGCGAATATTTCCAGGCAATGCGTGGGGTAAAGATGTGTTTGTGCACGCGATGATAATCCCAGCGGGCGCCCAGCAACAATTTGTTCCGGCTGTTCAGCGCTATTTCATCCTGCAGGAACACACCGGGCAGTGGCGTTTGCTCCGGGTCGTTGGTGGCATGCAGGGTATCGACGGTGGCAGTGGTATTGTCATCATACCAGGTATACCGGAAAACGGCCCCGGCCAGCCAGTCGTGCGGGCCCGTTTTTTTGTCCCAGGTAAGCTGCCCGAAAGCTACCTTCTGTTCGGCATCATAGCGATTGGCGCCATATGCCGATCGCTGGGTGTGGCTGTTGAACGACCATGAGAACAACAAATTTTCCTGTACAGGCAACTGGTAATTGCCGATCAGTTCATACCGTGCCGTGTAAATACTTTCACCATAGAGGCTGTCGCCACCACGAAAACTTTTGTTCCACCGCATATCGCCGCCCCAGCGATCTTCATATACATACCGGGCTGCAATATTTGCCTGGCGATTGTTTTTGCGTTCAAAACTATATTTATTGAAAACAGATATGCGGTTTTGCAGGGTAATATCAGTAAACTGGTCATTGTTCCTGTCAAACGGTTTGGTATAGTTGAAATAATTCACACCGAGCAATCCGCTGGCTTTTTTGAAAGGCTTGTATTTAACACCGGCGTCGAGGTTCCATTCGTGCCAGCTGGTGGAAGAAATGTCCAGGGAAAGCACCGGTGCCCTGGCGGGATTTTTGGTGATGACATTGATCAGTCCGCCGATGGCCTCGGAACCATATAAGGAAGAAGCCGGGCCTTTCACCACCTCAATTCTTTCTACCAGCGAATTGGGAATGCCGGACAACCCGTACACCGACGCCAGGCTGCTCACAATGGGCATACCGTCTATCAGCACCATGGTATAAGGACCTTCCAGCCCATTGATATGAATATCGCCGGTATTACAGACGTTACAGTTCAACTGCGGGCGCACGCCATTCACCAGTTGCAACGCATCAAATATGGTGGGTGTGGGATTACGGCGGAAGAACTGCGGGGTATATACTTCCACCGGAACGGGACTCGCGGTTTTCTGTACAGCTTTCATGGTTCCGGTGACCACTACATCTTCCAATTGTCCCGGCAGTGGTTGCAGGCGGATGCGCAGGGTACTGACCGGATCTTCTATATGAAAGGTATCGGCTTTATACCCTACCATGGTAACAATCAATATCGGTTTTTGATTGCCGTTATATTCAATTTTAAAATTACCATTGCTACTGCTGAGCACCTGTTTGCCGGCATAACTGATCACGGCGCCGGCCAGCGGTTCTCCCGTTTGTCTGCTGGTTACCTTTCCTGATAACACCTGCGCAGAGAGGTCCATCATTGACATGCAAAATATCCATACACCCAACCACTTTTTCATATAAATTTTTTGCTTCCTTAAATAAATTTTTAGACGTGTCTAAAATTAATTTTAGTCAAATTTAATAAAAATTGTGAAAAGGCGTAGCAAGATGACGGGAAAAATATGCGGAGACAGGGGGCTCCTAAAAAGAACAAGGGAGATGGAAGAGGCTTTATATCAAGGGCTTCTGGAAAATTAAAAACCAGACCACTCAAAGGCAAACGCGCAATGACAGCCACACAGTTTCTTCAAAAAAAAGGCCCGCCCAAAGGCAGACCTGCTTGATTTATAGAACGATAAACAACTTTATTGCATAAAAGCCGGATACAGGCGCAAGTAAATTTGCCACGCTACGGGCGTTTTGCCATAGAGGTCCTTCAACTGGTCGTCGGAAATATATAAGGTAGCTTGTGTGCCGGCAGATAACCTGATCCTGCCTGCGCCCGCTATCTCACGATGCACTCCCAGCGTCAATGCATTTACCTTAAACAAGGCATCATGCCCGTAAACATTTTCAGGGAGGTTGAGTTCTTCAGGAGATTTCTCCAAAAATTCATACCGACCGTAAATGGCATTCTTTCCCCAGTTGTATGCAGATTCCAGTAATACGGAATGTTCATTATGATGTTTGTCTACGTAGTTATAGCCCCATACCACCGTACTGTTCAGCATCCTGTCTTTTCCCCACCGTTTGGCGTGTACGGCGGAGGCTGTTGTGCGATGAACATCTTCGTTCGGATCAATCCATTCCGGGCTTTTGATCAATCCATGCGATACCTGTAAAGCCCATTCAGCAGATGGATTATAAGAAAGCCTTGCCGACCAGGAATCAAAACGGGCCTTATCAAAATTATACCGGTCTTCATCCGGCTCGCGACCGGTAAAGGACGAAGCTTCCAGTTTGAAATGCTTATACCGTACACCAGCTGTAGCCACGCCAAAGGTGATATGCGTAGCGTCTTGCCAGTGATGCCCCAGCGGGGCGTCCGGATTGTACAAACTTGAGGGACGGTGCATAAAGGTAGGCGCGCTTAAGGCAGGTTCTCCAGGGTACCCGATGTATACAAACACGTCCATATCACGGTTCAGCATATGCGTATAGCCAACAGATAGTTCTGCAAAAAGATCGTGCGGGTGTTGCCGGTCAACCAGGGGCTGATCTTTCCAGGTTTCGCCCGACTGGTACAGCAAGGGATAACCATTGCCACCCATGGTCAGCGGATCGAACGAGATCATAGCGCTGAAACGAAACAACCCCCGTTTGCCCACATTGGTCTGCCCCATGCCCATGAACCAGTTGGGAGCATCAAATTTTGCGTCGCCGCGACTGCCGGCATTGCCCACATCCTGGTTGTTGTAACGGGCAAACACATTGCCATGCAGCATATACATCCATTTCTTTGAATGCAGCATAATGCCGTACATCGGCGCCTCGTCGGGCAGCCAGGCCGTACCGGAACTGTTCCGGTTCATGCCCAGGTTACGGCTGAACGCATGCGACATACCTGGTGCTGCAGGTTGTTCCTGGTGACCGTGCGCATGGTGCGTGGTATCGGGCTGGTGATGATCGTGTGGCTGTTGCGCCATGGCCACTGCCCCTGCCAGCAGCCACAGCGTGGTGAATACCATCGGCTTTTTCATTTTTAGTACAGTTTAAAAGGGTTATTGCGCCTCACTCAGTTCGTAATTGCCATACTGTTTCACTGCCTGCCTCAATACAGCGGTATTAATGTGCCGCTCCATGGTTACGGTAGCCTGTGGTGCTTCGCGCTTAACTGCTACATGCGTAACGCCCGGAACTGCGCTCAATGCCTTGCGTACATTCTCTACGCAGCCGCTGCAGGTAATTCCTTTTACGAGATATTCGTGTGTCATAGTTGTAAATTTTTAAATAATGATGCCACAAAGCTACCCCCAATGGCAGGGTTGCCTGTTACAGAATGATGGGAGAGTTTTTTATTTATTGGGGGAAGAGCATGACTGCCAATAAATGTTAAATGGCTGATGGTATGCCAACCATCAGCCATTTAACATTTTTGCAATGCGAACTTTTCAAAGTTCATCCAGCGAGTTCCGCTGATGATGTTTCAATCCTTTGAAATGACTCGGCGTAAGCCCTGTTACCTTCTTGAACTGGCTGCTGAGATGCGCCACACTGCTGTAACCAAGTTCGTATGCAATTTGTGTCAGGCTCATCTCATCATACACGATCAGTTCCTTGGCCCTTTCAATTTTTTGCAGGATAAAATATTGCTCAATCGTAACACCCGCTACTTCAGAAAATAATTTGCTGAGCGTGGAATAGTCTTTATGGAGTTTTTGCGATACATATTCAGACAAGTTTTGCTTTTCCAGTTTTTCCGTGTCCTGCACCAGTTCAATCAAGGTGGTTTTAATCTGCTCGATCAGTACCGATGATTTATCGTTCATCAGTTCAAAGCCAAACGCTTCCAATTTATGGCGAATCGCCTCCCGTTGCGCAGGGTCCACATCGTTTTTCAGTTCCACCTGTCCCAGGTTCACTACCATCACTTCATGGCCCAGTTTTTCCAGTTCTGTTTTTACTACCCATTTACAACGGTTGCAAACCATATTTTTTATGTGCAGTGTCATAGTATGTATTTAGCGTTACAGGCTGTTTATCGCTTCCATTGCAATCGCAGGCTATTCAGCACCACCGAAACACTACTCAACGCCATAGCTGCGCCGGCAATCATAGGGTTCAGTAAAAATCCGTTAACAGGGTACAATACGCCCGCCGCCACCGGTATGCCTATGAGGTTATAAATAAAGGCCCAGAACAGATTTTGGCGTATAGTCTTTACTGTTTGTCCGCTCAGCCTCAGCGCCTTCGGCAATTGCGACAGGTCAGATGAGATGAGCGTCATTTTGGCTACGTCTATTGCAATGTCTGATCCCCTGCCCATGGCTATGCCTACCTCTGCCTGGGCCAGCGCATGCGAGTCGTTGATGCCGTCTCCTACCATGGCCACCGTTTTACCCTGTTGCTGCAGTTGTTCAATATACTTCGCTTTGTCTGACGGGTACATGGCGGCGCGGAAATTTTTTATCCCCGTTTGCCGCGCAACGGCCGCAGCTGTTGCGGCATTATCGCCCGTGAGCATATGCACTTCCACGCCCATTCTTTCCAGGTTGTTGATCGCCGCCACTGATGTGGCTTTGATCTTATCGGTAATGGCTATCACCGCCATTGTTTCGTTATTACGCGCAAACCAGATGACGGTTTTGGCATCCTGCTGCCAGCGTTCCGCAGCTACCATCAAGGCTTTGTCGGAATGCACGCCAGCACGGTCCATCATTGTTTTGTTGCCCGCGCGGTAGACCATTGCTCCTATCCTGCCTTCCACGCCTTCGCCTGTTATGCTATTAAACGCACTGAACGTTATGGTTGTTCTTGCTTTCCCGTCAAAATATTGCACAATGGCGTCTGCCAGCGGGTGGCTTGATAATTTTTCCAGCGACCACAGTATGGAAACCAGTTCTTCTTCCGCCGCTTTGGCCGAAGCGCTCCATGTAATATCAGTCACCTGCGGCCGTCCTTCGGTAATGGTACCGGTTTTATCCAGTACCATGGCATTCACTTTATGCGCCAGTTCCAGGCTTTCCGCATCCCTGATCAGGATACCTTGCGCAGCGCCCTTACCCATGCCCACCATAATGGCGGTAGGTGTGGCCAGTCCCAGCGCACAGGGGCAGGCAATGACCAACACGGTAATCATGGCCAGCAAGCCCTGGGTAAGCGCATTATCGGCGCCGGAGAGTTGCCATATGATAAATGCAAGCAACGCAATGCCAATTACTACCGGCACAAAAATGCCTGCTATGCGGTCTACCAGTTTTTGCACGGGCGCTTTTGATCCCTGCGCTTCCCGCACCATGCGGATGATTTGCGACAGCATCGTTTCGCTCCCTACTTTTTCTGCGCGGAAGCGTAGACTTCCTTTCTGGTTGATTGTGCCTGCAAATACTTTCGTGCCTTTGTTTTTAAGCACCGGTACCGGCTCACCGCTTACCATCGATTCGTCCACATAGGATTCGCCTGCTATGACCTCGCCGTCTACCGGAATCTTTTCACCCGGCCTTACCACTATTTCATCATTAACCAGTACCTGTCCGGCAGGAAGTTCAGTCTCCATACCATTTCGTATAACCCTAACCGTTTTCGGTTGCAACCCCATCAGTTTTTTCAACGCGGAAGAAGTGCCCGCCTTTGCCCGCTCTTCCAGTAAACGGCCCAGCATAATGAACACTACAATTACCGCCGCCGCTTCAAAATACACGTGCGCGTGTACATTCAAACCCTGGTTGTGCCAGAAATGCGGGTACAAGGTATTGAACGCGCTCAACAGATAAGCAATGCCGGTGCTCAGGGCCACCAGCGTGTCCATATTGGAACGACGATGGCGCGCCTGCTTCCAGGCATTGATATAAAACCTTCTCCCGAACACAAACAACACCGGGGTGGTGAGCGCCCACATGATATAGTTGGCCAGCGGCAGGTCCATGAAAAACATACCAATCACCACTACCGGCAAGGTCAGTAGGGCTGCTGCAATGGTTGCCCTGCGGTGCTGCCGGTATTGCCGGAGTTGCGCTGCTTCCTGTTGTTCGGCTGCATTTTCTTCATCAATGATCAGGTCATATCCTACGGATTGTACGGCCTGCCGGATTTGCGGAAGCTCCACCACAGCAGGATCATACTCCACCTGCAGCGTTTGGGTAGCAAAATTTACCGCTGCCTTTTGCACGCCTTCCTGCGCCCCAGCCATCGATTCCACGCTCACCGCACAGGCGGCACAACTCATGCCGGTTACAGGAAGTGTCTTTTTTACCGTATGTTTTGCCTTCGTTTCCATATACACCAGGTTGAAAAGCAAAACTAGCCACCAACCACAGGGCAACTGTTATACAATTATTGGCATGATTTATATGGTTTTGGCGGAAACTTTCAGCCAGCCACTCACCGCTTCTTCTTTCCTATCGCATTCAAAAACAAATACTCGAAACTCACCAGCCACTGCTCTTTCGCCATGCGGTGCATATTGCTGTTGAGCTGAAAACGATAACCGGCATTGAGTTTGGCTTTGCTGTTGAAGATCAGTTGAATGGCCGGGGCAAGGTCTACATAGAACCGGTTTTTGTCCAGCGTTTTTTGTCCCAGCAGTTCTGCATAAATGTTCAGGTTCGTTTGCTTATAATTGACATAACTGCGTGGCAGCAGCAAATAACCTGCAGACGCAGTATAGTTCAGGGCCTGGAAAGGATATGCCTCCGAAAAATTTTCAGGTCGTTCGGTGGTCACATACAAATAACTGCCGGATACCGATACGGCCAGTTTGTTGACCAGCTGCGTAGCGATCAACCCGCCACGAATGCCGCTTTGGTCGCCATCGAGACTGAGCTCATCATAAAACACCGGGTTCACACTGTGCGCCGCTTCTGCATAAGCAGCCATACGAAAATGGCGATGCACATTGTCCTGCGACAGGAAACGGTATTTGGTATACAGTTTAACACTTTCCCAACGTACATTGGAAGAATACATATCCGAAAAAGTAGCGTTGGCACGGAGCATCCACGATTTGCTCAATCCCACCTGTACTTCCGGCATGGTACGTATTTCAGTGCGTTGGCTGTGCTTACCTTCCAGCCATTTTGTTGAAATCTTTGCCGTAACAGAACGGGCAGGCACATTCGAAGCAGGGTCAGTATATACGTATAGTTCCTGTGCGTTGCCGGCTATGCCAGTGGCCAGCATTACGCCTATAAAGAGTATTGTCGGTTTCATGTTGAAATGGTTGTTGCAGCAATTACATTTACAAAGAATGCTTTGGTTACATAATTGCCATTGTTATTATTGACAACAATGGCAATCATGCAACAATGAAGTTCATTCAGTTATTTGCTATCCGCCTTATATGGTAACATGAAATACCCGCGCATTAGTGGGTATTCCTTCGCGGGTGCAGCATTCCGTTGCTTTACCGGTCTGCACACAGGCCATTTTGGTGGCAGCGCTGTATTTTTTGTATTCTTTGGCGCTTACAAAGTCTTTATCAACCAGTGTGAAGGTTTTCTCGCCGTGCAACGTTTGATCGGTGATCCGTAGAAAATGAAAAGTCTTGCCATTCAATTGCACATGGCTGTCGTTACGCACCGGCAGGTTGTTGAAGGAACCGGTAACCGTCAATCTGGCTACAGAAAACCCGGCATCTTCCACTGCATTTTTCAACGCGTCAAGGTCTATTTCAGTACCCTCTTTAAAGGTGATGATGAAAGCAGAGTTTTTGATATCGGGATTCACTTCCTGCACAAAAGGCAACTCGTCCAACGCCGTGTTGATGGCCCTGGTACACATAGCGCAGGTTAATCCGGCCGCCTGCAGGCTGGCGCTTTTGAATTGAGCATGGGCAACAAAACCGGCAAATAATATAGCTGTAAAAAGAAAGAATTTTTTCATGATGATAATAATTGCGTTTTCAAGGAATCATTCAATCAATGAGCAGCAAGACAATTAGCGGGCAAGGATTTTACCGCAAAGCAAGACATCACAAAGCCTGCTCTTACCAATTACTTTGTGTGGCTGCGGATACATTTACCCGGCCAATAATCAAATCCTGAAAACACAATTATGGAGAAAAACAGCATTGGCGCGCTGGTCGGGCGGAGAATGGTAGTGCAGCGCATTAGCTTGTAGCAGGTACGATGGAACCGTCACCACCTGCGGCGCTTCTGCCGGCAGCGCCATGTCCATTTGCAACATCGGAAGCGCTGGAAAGGCAAGCTGGTGTTCGTCTTCCACCTTTACCACTTTGTACTCGGTGTGGCAGCAGCCTTCCTTATCGGTCATGCCGCATTGGCCACAGGCTTCATCGTGGTGCTGCAAACCATAACCAACAGAGGCAATGGCCCCCATGCAATAGTGTATGTTCACTACCACCCCGCTGGTGGTGCTCACATACAACAGCATTAATATGGCTATGGTAAATTTTTTCACAACACTGCAAAGATAGTATGGCCGCAGCAAACAGAGAAACCGCTCCTGTAAGGTTTTGCACTTTCACCACACAATAACTGGTAACCAGCAAGTTGCAGCAAGAAGCATAACGGGGCACTACATCAGTTCACAAAACTCCAGTATATGCCCGCACGGATTTGCAACCCTGGATAGGGATACCGGCGGGTAGGCATATTGTTATTGGAGAACTGCCCGGATGCAAAGTCGAATGTATTCAGGTTTTCAGCGCGTATATAGGCAGTAAACGACTTGATGCGGAAATGCATGTAGGCGGCAATGTCCGGAGCATTGAGTTCAATGGTGGCCGTGTCCTGGTAACTATACTGCCCGGTAAGCGGTGAATAGTCAGGCGCTTTGTAAGGCGTGAAATATCTCGTTTCCAGTCCCAAACTGATAGTAAGGTTTTTGAAACCAAAGCTGCCATCATACCCCAGTTGATTGCGGTTGGTAAGCGCCGGCAGGTTTACCGGTCCATCGCCAATTCTTTGCTGATATACCAGCCAGGTGCGCAGGTGGAAATTACGCGCCAGCCTGAATTGTTTGTACAATGAAATGTTCAGCACATTGAACAGGGTGCTGAACTGTTCCGGTTTGTAATAACCGAAATAATACAGGTAATTGCTCAGCAGGTAATAATTGGCACTCAGTGTAAGGTTTCGCTGCGGAATATCGAGCGATGCAAAAATATTGGTGATGTTTTCCTTACTGAAATCCTTTACCGTGTCAAGGTACAAGGTGCTCAGCGGATTGTAATTAAAAGACGGACTGCGGTTCGTATTCTGGAAACCCAGTTCCAGAAAGCCCAATTGTTTGCTGACATAACGCTTCAGGCTGATATACCCATTGTAATCGCCTGCATTCAACCCGTTCAGGTATAGCTGACCGTTAGCCATGATGTCCCATTTCTGGTTGCGCGTTTTGTTGCGGTACTCGGCATGGGCCATTACGTTGTAATAGTTTTCTGTAACGCGCCCTGAATCCAGGATGCCCTGCAGGTTTTGCAGGGTTATGCCCGCTTTGAAAAACTGCTGCGCATTTTTGGCGTCGGGAAACTGGTACAGGGAAAAATCGTTCACCAGTATTTTCCAGAAATCCTGGAGGAAAACCGTATCGAAAGCGGTGGGCAATTTATAGTTGTATACCGTGTCGTATCCCGTGCTGTCGGCCTGCGTATCGCGGAAGCGGTACTTATAGGTATTGTAACTGATGGTGTGTTCCAGTCGCAATCTTGGATAAAACAAGGGCACCACCGTAGTATCGTTTACCACCATGCTGTCTTTCTGGCCAATATCATATTGCTGGCGCATCAGGTAGGTAGCATTGGTATAAAAAGTTCCCACGGGTATGTTAACGTTAAAAAAATTGCGGGCGCCCAGCTCTTCCTGGCCCAGTACCGTAGGTATCACAAACCGTTCGCTGAATTCTTCTGTATTGCCCAGGTAGTCCTGGTCGGTACGAATGCCACCGTTCTCACCTGACTGCAGCTTGTTTCCCACCACTATGATAAAATTCTGGTAGCGCTTGTTTTTCGACTGGTACCAGGAACTGAACCGGTAATTGTTGTGATTGGTATTCTGATGCTGAAAAAGCCCGGGCGCATTGTTCAGCCGGTATTCAATGGCAGCGTTCCAGTTGGGCCTGATATTCTGCGTATGCATGAGCCGGATGATTTGTTCCTGCTGACTGCCGAGCACATAATTCAGCTCTGCATAAGGACGCGTAGTATTGTACAACCGGGTTTCCGGTACCGTGAAATTGTAAATATCGTACGCATGAAATCCATGGTCCCAGCCGGCCTGCATATAAGGCGCAAACAATAGATTGCGGGTGGCGTTGCCGGTATTGCCCAGGTTTACATAATGCCAGGGAGCCGGATATCTCTTGGAAAAATCGGTAATGGAGGAATCAAAGAAACGCAGGCGGCTCGTATCCAGAAAACGAAACCGGATGGTGATGGAATCTTCAAATCCTGTGCGATGCCCGATGGAATCCGCCTGCCCGGCCTGTGGGCGCTGTCCGCCTCTTTGTCCCAGTTGTCCCAGCCGGTCAGTGGCACGGCGAAACGGGTCCTGCGCTGTTGCAGTTGCCACAAAGCCGAGGCATAAAACCAATATCCAGTAAAGTATATACTTGTTCCTGCGCACCTGTATCGTAATTATAGAAAGCGGCGACAAATTAATGATTAATAGAGTGTATGCAGTTATTTAATAGTTAATGTTGCAGTTTGATAGCTCCCACTATTCCTTTGAAGATGGCTGCTACCTTCGGCTCAGCCAGTTTTGCTTCGTGCAATACTTCTTCATGCGTGATGACATTGTCTTCTTCGCGCAATCCGATATCGGTAATCACGCTCAGTGCAAATACAGGAATGCCCATATGCACGGCAGCAATCACTTCCTGCACCGTACTCATGCCCACTGCATCGCCGCCGAGGATATGAATCATTTTATATTCTGCACGCGTTTCAAACGTGGGACCGGTTACGCCAAAGTATACGCCTTCTTTCACCGGAATGCCGGTTTGCGCTGCCACCTGGTGCGCGATTTTAATCAGGCCTTTGTTATATGGTTCGCTCATATCCGGGAAACGCGGTCCCAATGTATCCTCATTTTTTCCCAGCAGGGGATTTACCGTGGCCAGGCTGATGTGATCGGTAATGATCATGAGGTCGCCGATGCGGAGCGACGGGTTCACCCCTCCTGCTGCATTGGAAATAAGCAGGGTTTGAATGCCGAGCATTTTCATCATCCGCACGGGATATACCACTTCCTGTGTGGAATAGCCTTCATAATAATGAAACCGGCCCGACATGGCCACCACCCTTTTGCCGTTCAGCTTGCCAAAGATGAGTTTGCCGGCATGGCCCTCCACGGTGGATTGGGGAAAATGAGGGATATCGCGGTAATCAATTTCCTTTTCGGTTTCAATTTCCCGGGCAAAATTGCCAAGGCCGCTGCCCAGGATAATACCTACTTCCGGCGAATGGGCATAATGCCTCCGGATAAAAGCTGTTGTTTCCTGTAATTGCTGTAGCATATTGGTTGGAATAAGTTTGGGAAACCAGCTCGCGCCGGTTGCAATGCGGCACAAATATATCCGACTTTTTAACTTATTTTCGCCCAAAATTTTAAGGCATGAACCTACACGAATACCAGGCCAAGGAATTATTGAAAAAATACAACGTGCCGGTACAGGAAGGTATACCGGTTGATCGCGCCGATGCGGCCGAAGAAGCATACAAAAATCTGAAAGTACAATACGGAAGCAACTTTGCCGTAGTAAAGGCGCAGATCCATGCCGGTGGTCGCGGTAAGGGAAAGATCAAAGGCACGGAACAACGCGGTGTAGCAGTAGGGAAAAATGCAGAAGAAGTAAAACAAATCGCTTCCAATTTGCTGGGAGGTACGCTGGTGACCGTTCAAACCGGTCCTGCAGGTAAAGTGGTGAACAAAGTGCTGGTAGCGCAGGATGTTTACTATCCCGGCCCCAATCCCGTAAAAGAATTCTATCTCTCCATCCTGCTCGACCGCTCCAAGGGTCAGAACGTGATCATGTACAGCACCGAAGGCGGTATGGACATTGAAGAGGTAGCGCACAAAACGCCCGATAAAATCTTTAAGGAATGGGTACATCCCGGTGGCGGACTGCTGCCCTTCCAGGCAAGAAAGATCGCGTTCAACCTGGGATTGAAGGGAGAAGCGTTCAAAAACTGCGTGAAGTTTGTGACCAATCTCTACAATGCCTACGTAGGACTGGATTGCAGCATGCTGGAAATAAACCCGCTGTTCAAAACCGCTGATGAAAAGATCATTGCGGTTGACTGCAAAATGAACCTCGACGATAACGCGCTGATGCGCCACCCCGACCTGGAAGCCCTTCGCGACATCAGCGAAGAAGATCCTACCGAAGTGGAGGCCGGCAAATACAATCTCAACTTTGTAAAACTGGACGGTAACGTAGGTTGCATGGTAAACGGCGCTGGTCTGGCCATGGCTACCATGGACATGATCAAACTCAGCGGCGGCGAACCGGCCAACTTCCTCGATGTAGGGGGCACCGCCAATGCGCAAACGGTGGAAGCCGGGTTCCGCATTATTTTAAAAGACCCGAAAGTAAAAGCCATTCTCATCAACATATTCGGCGGCATTGTGCGCTGCGACCGCGTGGCGCAGGGTGTGATAGACGCTTACAAATCTATTGGCAATATTCATGTGCCCATCATTGTACGCCTGCAGGGCACCAATGCTGAAGAAGCCAAGAAACTGATTGAAGAAAGCGGACTGCAGGTACAAAGCGCTATCCTTCTGAGTGAAGCAGCGGCGCTGGTGAACAAGGCAGTGGCCTGATACTATTAATACCGGTTTTAGTAAAAGGGAGGAATGTTCGACGTTCCTCCCTTTTTTATTGATATGCCTGAAATTAAATTATTTTCACTCCCCACCATCCATATATCGTTTAAGCCATCCCGTTATAAAACTGATGCGTTTCTGTGTTTTCTGCAATAACTGGTCATACACTGTTTCCCGAACTGATTCTGGCCTTTGTTCAAAAGGAAAGGAATTGTCGGGAACAGATTTCCATACTACAAAATGATTGATGGTATAACGATAGGCATTCTCATTCACCTGCAACGTGAACTCAAACCAAACAGGTACTTTGCGCGTTGATCCAATGGAACGCAGTTTGGCGCGTATATCCACATACCCTTCACCCTTCATGATGAGGTGAGCGGCGCCCGGCACCTGGTATACCGTGTCCCAATGCACCAGGAAAGGCTGATCGAAAAAACTGCGGGCCCGTTTGCTGAGCTGGTCGGGAGCAGCCCTGTTCACGTGGATGGTTTGCGACAATTCAAAGAGGCCTTCTTCATTGCGTGGCAACTGGGCAGCAGCGGCGGCGCTCCATAACAAAAGCACAAATAGCAGGTGGCGCATGGTAAGCTGTTTTAACGAATCGGAAAACAGGGAAGTTCGGAAGAAAGCGCTACATATGAACACCTGGCTTTACTTTCAGCCTTCCTTTTTCCTGACTGCTAATCCGCACTGCTATAGGCCTGTGGTCCGCTGAATGCTTCCACATTGATGGGGAAATGCCGGCTTTTCACTTTGTTTTGTTCCATCAGCCATCTGAGGTTGTTGGCCGCATTTTCCAAAGCCCTGCCGTCGCGGGCATCAAAATCGTTCATCACCAGCCCGGTTGCCTGGAGCATGGCCGCATCCGGGTCATCGAGGTAATAATAGATTTTGGCCAGGTTGAAATAACTGGCATAGCGCAATTTTCGTTGCTTGCGGTTATTGGAAGGATAATTCTTTTTCACCTTTTCAAAATAGTCAATGGCAGGTTGCAACATCTCCCTGATCTTGTCTACCGGCTCATTGGCGTTCATCTGGAACATGGCCTGCTTTACTATGGTAAATGCATTTCTGTGCGCATCGTATTCGGGGTGTTTGCGCGAATCGAGTATCCACAAAAAGTCGTTTATTTTCAACTCTGTAAATCCATAGTTGGTGGTGAGGTCGTTGCTGAGACGCGTGCAGATGTTGTTGGCCACCCTGCGCATGATTTCACTGGTAACATTCAGCGCGTTAACGGCAAAGAATGCTTCAGCCTGCGCTTTGGTGGGATACTCTTCGCTGGTAAACGTGTGTTTTACAGAACGGTCCATCAGCGACCATTCATCTACCAGGCTGCCCCGGTAATCGGTAATGGTAGTCTGGGCGGCATAGTTATAGGTCAGCTCTACCCAGTAAAAATACCGCACACCTGTTTGCTTGCCGTTTTTATCTTTCAGGATTTGCTGACGCTCCTTTACTTCGGATTTCTCTACCAGTACATCTTCCAGCTTTAGCTTGACAACAATATGGCCATTGGCAGAAAGCTTCTTCCACCCTTCAATATTGATGCGGTCGCTCAGGATATCGTCTTTCATAGCCAGTTTCACCAGCTGACCTGTTTCGTAGGTCACGGAATAAGTGCGCCAGGAAGTATCGAGCGGACGTTGTGGGAGACCACGGTAAGTAGCCGTAAAATAGTATTTGTCAAGGTCAATAGACTGTGCATGCCCTATCAGGCTGCTGACGATCATCAGGCAAAGGAATAGGGGGCTTTTCATATTGGATATTTTGTTTAAGCATTGATGATAACGTTGCCGGCGGCAGGTTTATTTCCCGCGAAGGACCGAAACTGAGTAAGCGGTGAGGCGCCCATGCGGGTCAACTAAGGGATAAACTGTAGTAGCATTGTTGTATTCCGGGCTGCCAGGCTTCCTGGTGCGCGCAGCGTATTTTCCGCAAAGCCGAAATCGGGTAAAAATTCCATTGTGCAAACTAAATTTTTGGCATACATTTTCGTTATCAATTATCCAATATCAAAACGAACGCAATACCCAAAACAATCACTTAAAAATTCTTTGCTACTATGAAAAACCCTACCCGAATCTTCTACGGCGGTCTCTTTATCAGCTATGTGATTATTTATACGCTGATGGCGTTAATCGGATAAAGGCAGGTGGCAATTCCAGCCTGCTGACTCGTTCATGTGCCTTATCTTCGGTACATGAACGAAGTGCTTATCCGGACCATCGAGCCGGGCGATAATGCTGCGCTTGCAGCGATCATCCGCAATACGCTGGAAGAATTTGGCGCCAACCGTCCCGGCACTGTTTATTACGATCCCACTACCGATGCCCTGTATGAACTGTTTCAAACCAAGGGCAGCATTTATTATGTAGCCTTCATCGACAACACGATGGTGGGCGGCGCAGGCATTTATCCTTCTGAAGAATTGCCGGCCGATACCTGTGAGTTGGTGAAGATGTATCTGCTGCCTGCTGCAAGAGGAAAAGGACTGGGCAGCACACTCATTGCAAAAGCATTGGCATTTGCACGCGAAGCGGGCTATAAGAAAGTATACCTCGAAACCATGCCCGAACTGAGCAGGGCCATCTCCGTGTATGAAAAAGCCGGTTTTGAATACCTGCCCGGTCCGTTGGGCAATACGGGGCATTTCGGATGCAATATATGGATGCTGAAGACGCTGTAGATTTTCCCTGCTTACCTCACCAAATGCACCTGGAACCCGATTCGAAAATGAAATCCGCCATTGCCTTTGTGGTTCTCCACTTTGGAGTAATTGTATCCGGCAAGGCCATCAATGGCCACATTTTCGTTAAGGAAATAAGCGCCGCCCAAACCGATGAGGTAATTCACGGCCGTTTCTGTTTCTGCCACCCCCATCACCTTGCTGCGTTCCGATTCCACTTTGAATCCTACATGCATGAAAGGCTTGAACTCCGGCTCTTTCAATTCAAAATAATAGCGGGCAAAGGGACCTACGCCCAGCCTGGTGGATTTCACAACGCCAGTTTTGCTGGTGGCCAGCTCCAGTTCCGAACCTGCTGCAAAACCTTTCAGGAAAAAATAGCCACCCATGGGCATGAAACTGAAGGAAGAATTGTTTTCAGTGGTGTTGATGCTTATGCTGCCACCTACCAGCCAGTCGCCTTTGTCCGTTTGTGCATAGCCGACAGATAGCATCAAAAAAGCAATGAGGGTGCAGAGAAAATGTTGTTTCATTGGTTATAGTTTCGGTTGTTGGTTTTGCGATACACCAGGGATGCCTTTTTCACGCATGCAATGTACTTCCCCGGATTTCCGGCAGCCCGCCTTTCACGCCAGCTTCACTTCATAAATCGGGCTGAACAGGTACACGCGGCCTGTTTTGATTTCCACACACTGAAACCGCTTGCGCAATTGTTTGCCTTTCCTGAAAAGGCGGCCTTCTCCGATATCGAATACCTGCCCTTCCTGCAGTTGTTCTACCATTACCAGGCCGTTTTCCCTGCGGTCGAATTTTTTCAATACACGCATCAGGTCTTCGTCGGCGCAGCTGCTGGCCGGCAGGTCATGAATGCTTTTGAGCAATGCCTGTTCTATCGCTTCGGGGAAAATGTTTTTGTGCAGAAAATCCTTCAGCAGCAGGGCATAGCAATTTTTCCATTCCCGCCCATGCGCCTGCACACGGTTGCCATATTGCATAAAGGTGACCAGGTGGGCCAGCTCGTGCACCAGGGTAATGAGGAATGCATATGGATTGAGGTTGCCGTTCACACTGATGCGATGCGCTTTATTGCCCCAGGCATGACGGTAGTCGCCCAGCACGGTTTTCCGTTCGCGCGTAACCGTAAGATGTACTTTGTAGTGGTGAAGATATTCCAGCACCCGCGGCACGGCCGGGGGCGGAATGAATTGCCGGAGATATTCCAATGGTGCTTCCTGCTTAGGCATTCTTTTGCTGCTTGCTCTTTTTCGTCACAATGGCCACCTCCACAGCAGTATATACTACGTACAACACCAGGCAGCCAATGAGCGCCGCTTTGTTCACATTTTTCCGCTCAATGAAAATATATATGGCCACGGCCACCAGGCATACCAGCATACGAATCCCCACACTGCCATAGATCATGCGTGTAATGGCATAGGGATTGGTAGCGCTCAGCGACCGTGCGAACAGGTTAAAAGAAAACAGGGTAACTGCAAACAGTATTACATTGCCCACCAGCAACACCGTTGCATCGATGTTCCATTCAAACAATAATGACCTCCCTGCAATGAATAGCACGGTGGTAATAATAAACAGGATGGCGAGAGGCCGGATAGAACGCAGGAATGTCATAAAGCGTACTTTGCTTTCAGCACAGGAAGCAGGTGTTCACAGGTTGCTTTGCTGCTTTTCCAGAACCTCTACCGCTTACAAACCAGCTGCATGCTGAAAAGTTTGCGCAAAGGTACTATCCAAACCAATAGGCAAATGACGGGGCCGGAGAATGTAAATAAGATGTGCTTTTTCCAACACCGCACCGGACCAAAAACCATGGCAACCTTGCCCGATTGCTGTGTTGAAAAAAGCACATAACCATCCTGCGCCGGTTCACACAAAGTGAATAGCTGATATAAAAAAATAATACGTGACGGATGTTAGTTGGAAACCTCAGGCCGTTACCAGCTTGTCTGATTTCCGGTCGGCCACACCATTTGCCTGCGCATTCAGTACTCCGTTGGCGCCGGTGTTCATATGACACTGGCCATTAAAGCTGGCAGTAGGCTCAATCTGCAATTTGGTGGCGTACAGGTTTCCATTTACCTGGCTGCCGCCCTTCAGTTGCAGCAATTCTTTCACCTTGATGGTGCCGTTGACCTTACCCATAATGTCGGCCTGCTGACCGGAAATATCCCCTTCCACGGTGCCGTTGGCGCCAATCACCACCTTGGCGGTACAGTGGATATTGCCCTGCAGGGTACCGTCAATGCGGATATCGCCACTGCTGGTAATATCGCCTTTCAATGTGGTGCCGGCGGCAATGATGCTGGCTGAACCACCCCCGGAAGACGGGGCATCATAAGAGGTTTCGGATTTGGATTTTTGATTGAACATACGATATGGTTTAGTCATCAATATTCTCTGTGGGTGGAATGTGCAGCAGGGTGGTATCCAGGTTTACCGTAACATTGCCCTGCAATACATTACGCACGTTTTCGAGGTAGCGGTCTCCATTGGCCATCGCCTGTTCCATCGAATCTACCTTGAGTTTCAATGTTCTCAGCTCCGCAGTGGCATTTACATCGCCATAGCCCGGAATGTACATCCGCAGGGGCGTAAACACAATCAACGCCACCGTAAGGCCCGTCAACAGCACAAAAATTGTGCTAAGCAATGTATACACGCTGAACCTCGATAACTTAAACGTCACAACCTCTTCATAAGTATCATCATTCATTACAACCAGACGGTAGCGATTCTGCAGGCGTTTCAGGGTAGTGTTGGCATCGAATTTGGCCATACGGAGAATTTCTAATACTTTAAAGATAGCATTTCTGGGGTTGAACCACAAAGACCACGGCGTTTTTTAAACGGGAAGACCGGCACAATGAAACGCTACGATCCTTGATTTAACCGCAGATGGCGCGGATTTTTGTTCGGCCATTACACGTTTTTTTTAATAGAAAATTAATCTCCATGTAATAGCGGGCCTGCCTGAGGCGACTGATAATTATTATTTTCCCCTGTCCCGTTTAACTCCAAATTTTCACATTCCCTGTAAAATATTTTTCTGCAAAATCAGTTAATAGCCTTTAGTTTGTGAGTAAACTGTTTAGGTTTTGACGCGGATCATCCTGTTATCTCTCTTCCTGGTAGTATGGCTTCCCGACCTGTTGGGACAGTCCGGGCTTTCTATTGACCTCAAAAAACCCGAGAAATTCGAGAATAAAAAGCTTGGTTCCGAAAAAACAGCTGAAAAAAAATGGACCATCCCCCGCCGCTTTGTACAAAACGGTGTGACCAAGTTCAACTGGCATTTCAACGCCCGCAATAAATTGCAGGCCGTACTGGAACGCGCCAAAGCACAGCACCGCGACGATTATTCACAGCTGCTTTCCTTCTATAATTACACCCTGGAAGCAACGGCCCGGGATAAGAACGAACTGGACTCCGTGATCTACAAGGCCAATGCCGGCATCCTGGTGCACGACCTCCGCAACAGCTGGATCGATAACCTGTACATGCTGATGGGCCAGGCCTACTATTTCCGGAATGAACTGGACACCGCCTACCTGACTTTTCAATACATCAACTACGCATTTGCGCCGAAAGAAGAGGATGGCTACGATATCCCCATCGGCAGCAACGCCGTTGAAGGCGGCAATGCCTTTACCATATCTACCAAAGAAAACAACAGCCTGGCGCATAAGGTGTGGACCACCCCCCCCAGCCGCAACGAATCTTTCATCTGGCAGATACGCACTTTCCTCGCCAAAAAAGAAATGGCAGAAGCTGCAGGCCTGATTGAAACATTGAAGCACGACCCGCAATTCCCCGAACGGCTGCACAGCGATCTGCATGAAGTGACCGCCCTCTATTTTTACCAGTTGGAGACGTACGACAGTGCGGCGCATTATCTCGAAAAGGCGCTGGCCAATGCTGCCGACCGCGAAGAGCGTGCCCGCTGGGAATACCTGATCGGCCAGCTGTATGAACGCTCGAAGCAACATGACCAGGCAGAAACTTTTTTCCTGCGCACCGTAAAGCATACGCTGAACCCGGTGCTGGAAGTATATGCACGGCTCAACGCCATCCGTCAACACAAAGGCGACGATAAAGTAATAGACCAGAACATTGCCGACCTGGTGAAAATGGCCCGCAAAGACCGGTATACCAACTACCGCGACATCATTTATTATATGGCGGCACAAATGGAGCTGGAGCGAAAGAACATTGCGGGCGCCCGGCATTTTCTGCTACTCGCCACCCAGGCAACGGCTGCCGGACTGACCAATATCAGCAAATCGAAGGCATTCCTGGAACTGGCTGAATTATCGTTCAATGAAAAAGATTATCGCGAAGCCAAACGGTATTACGATAGCGTAAACCTCAGCGATTTAGCGCTTGCCGATGCCGAAGCCATCCAGGTGCGCAAAAACGCACTGGCCAGCATTGCGGCGCAACTGGAAATCATCTACCGGCAGGACAGCCTTCAAAGAATCGCTGCCATGCCCGAAGCAGAACGGGAAGCATTCGTGCGTAAAATCGTCAAACAATTACGGCGCGAACAGGGATTGAAAGATGAAGAGGCTCCTTCCGGTAGCACTGCGCCCACCAATTTCAACCAGCAAAACCAACCCACCGATCTCTTTAGTAATAACAATGCAAAAGGGGAATGGTATTTCCATAACAACAACCTCAAATCGAAAGGGTATAACGAATTCCGCAACCGCTGGGGCAATCGTCCGAACGTAGACAACTGGCGGCGTGAAGCTGCCGTGGCTGCCGCAGCGCGTTTACAAAAGAATCAGCCTAATCTTCCCGGCGGGCCGGGTAACCCCAACGCAAAACCCGTTGCCGCAGAAGCAGCGCCGCTCACCTATGAAGCGCTCCTGCAACAGCTTCCGCTTACACCGGAGCAACTGACCGTGAGCAACGACTCGCTCAGCAAGGCCAGATTCCTGCTGGGCAAAGAACTCATTGAAGGCCTGGAAGATTATCCCTACGCCATCACTACCCTCGAAGAATTTATAGAAAAATATCCTGCACACCAGGATGTGCCCGAAGCTTTGTTCCTGCTGCATTACTGCTACAAAAAAACAGGCAATGCGCGGCTAGCGGAGGAAATGGCAGCCAGACTGAAACAGCAACACAGCGGTTCGGAGTTTGAAAAGATACTGTCCAATCCCAACCATATATCTGCCGACAGCGCCAGGAAGATTGCCATGGACCGTCATTACGGTGAAATATATACGCTTTTCATTGAAGGAAGATTTGAAGAAGCGCTTGGGCAGAAAAGAATTGCCGACAGCCTGTACGGCAAAAGTTACTGGACACCGCAATTGCTGTATATCCATGCCGTATATCTCATCAAAATGAGGGATGACAATACAGCGCGTAAGGTGCTGGGCGACATCATTACCAATTTCCCGGAATCGCCGATGGCGGCAAAAGCAAAAACATTTATCGATGTATTGTCTCGTCGCAAGGAGATTGAAGACTATCTGACCAAACTGCAGATAGAACGTCCGGCCGAAGACAGCAGCTCACCGGTAATTACCTATGCGCCGCCCGTTCGCCGGCAGGTGACCACGCAGCAACAGCCGCAGGGCGTTACCGCACCGCAGGTGGATACCACGCAGCAAAAACTGCCCGGACTGGTACAGCAAAACAATCCTGTGACGCAGCAGCCCCCGGTAGTAGTTCCTGTGAAGAAGGATACGCCGGCCGTGGCAGCCACCAACCCGCCCCCGATAAAAGCAGACAGCACCGCAGCCAAACCCGTAATAAAGGGATATACGATAGATACTGCTGCTGCACATATGGTGGTGCTGGTGCTGGACAAAGTAGATGCCGTATATGTAAGCGAAGCCCGCAATGCATTCAACCGGTATAACAAAGAGACATTTTACAATAAAACCATACCGGTTAACAATGCCACGCTCACCGATGATATCAGGCTGGTAGTGATGGATGGATTTGAAAATGCCGCCGCTGCCCTCGGCTACCTGTCCAAAGCACGCAAGGATGCCGCCCGTGAAGTAATTCCCTGGCTGCCGGAAAACAAATACTCGTTTATTATTATTTCTCATCATAACCTGGAAGTACTGAACAACACGAAAGACCTCGCGGCTTACAGGGAGTTTATGAAACAGGTATTTCCCGGGATCAATTAGTTAATTGGCTGTTGTGCTGATGTGCCAATGCTTCCATAGCTGAAGTATTTACTAATAATTCATAAGTTAGAGCTATTTGTGTTACTGGCACATGGCGGGAAGTGCTGATGCCTCATTGGCCGGCGTGCATGAGGCAATGAATATGTGAAAATATTGGCGGACAGGGAGCCACATGCAACCCGTGGTTTTGAAATACTGTCTCCAAAAACCGGCCCGATCAGCACATGCGTACACTTACTAACTAATTTGCACATTAGCTCGATTTTTGCATGATTATTGCCGGCCGTGCAAAGGCCAAATCCTAAATACCTGAATATGAGTCGTTCAGTTCGAATTTTCTGGAAATTATTTTTATATGGGTTCCTCGCCTTCGTATTGCTCATTGTATTGGTGAGCCTGGGCGTTTTTGGTAAAATGCCCAGCCTGTCTGAGCTCGAAAACCCCTCGCTGATCCTCGCTTCGGAGGTTTATGGCGACGATGGCACCCAACTGGGTAAATACTATAAGGAAAGGGGTAACCGCAGTAATGTTCAATACAAGGATATCAGCAAACATGTGATCGACGCGCTGGTGGCCACTGAAGATGAACGGTTCTATAATCACTCCGGTATTGACGGCAAGGCCCTGGCCCGCGCCATTGTGTTCCTGGGCCGTGAAGGCGGCGCCAGCACCATCACGCAGCAGCTGGCATTGAATATGTTTGAAGAAAGGGCCAGCAATGTGTTCCTGCGCATACTGCAGAAACTGAAAGAAAACATCATAGCCGTAAAGCTCGAAAGGAATTTCACCAAACAGGAAATCATTGCCCTGTACCTCAACACGGTTTCTTTCAGCGATAACGTATATGGCATCCGCAATGCCGCCCGCACTTTTTTCTCCAAGGAACCAGACCGGCTGAACGTGCAGGAAGCGGCCGTATTGATCGGCATGCTGAAAGCGCCGAGCACCTATAACCCGCGCACCAACTATAAAGCCGCCATCGACCGCCGCAATACGGTGATCAATCAGATGGTGCGCAACAACAAAATTTCCGCAGCGGAAGCAGAGAAGATCAAGAAGGAGCCGATCAAACTCAATTACAAAAAAATTAACCAGAACAATGGCATTGCACCCTACTTCCTCGATGTGATCCGCGAAGATTTGAACAAGTGGTGCAAATCGCATATCAATCCTGCCACCAATGAACCCTATGACCTGCTGGAAGATGGATTGAAGATTTATACCACTATCAATCCACGCATGCAGCTGTACGTAGAAGAAGCCGTGGCCAAACACATGCCCGTACTGCAGAAGGCGCTCAACGCACAGCGCAATGTAAAAACCGATGCCGTATGGAAAGGCCGGGAGAATATCCTGGAGAATTATATGAAGTCCAGCGAGCGTTGGCGCAACCTCAAAGCCGAAGGCATGAGCGATGCGGAGATCAAAAAAACATTCAGCCGGAAAGTGCCCATGAAGGTGTTTGCCTGGAACGAGAAGCGCGAAAAAGATACGGTAATGACGCCGCTCGATTCCATCAAATATCACCGCGAAATGCTGCAGACGGCCGTAATGATCACCGACCCCATGACCGGGCACGTAAAGGCCTGGGTAGGCGGTATTGACTTCAAAACATTCAAATACGACCATGCGAACCTGCGCACCAAAAGACAGGTAGGTTCTTCTATCAAACCCTTCCTGTATGCGCTGGCTGTGGAAGATTATGGCTTTACCCCGGAAACCGAATGCGAAGACCGCCAGCAGCATTTCCCTGGTTTCGGTTATGTGCCGGCGAAAGACCGCGGGCACAATGGCACGCGCACCATGGCCGATGGTCTCACCTGGTCTATTAACGAAGTGGCCGCTTATATTATCAAGCAGACAACGCCGCAACGTTTTGCCGAATTCCTGAAACAGATCCGCATACCTACCAAAGTAGATCCTTATCCGTCTATCAGCCTGGGTTCCTGTGATCTTTCCCTGTATGAAATGATGTGGGGCTACAGCATATTCCCCACGGGCGGTTTCAGCGTAAAACCGATGTTCATTACGCGCATTGAAGACAAAAACGGCAATGTACTGGACCGTTTTGATTCAGACTATAAAGAAGTGATCAGTCAATCCACTGCGTATACCATGACCCGCATGTTGCAGGGACCGGTAGATTTTGGCACTGCCAAAGGTATGCGCGCCAAACTGGGCGTAGCGGAAATGGGTGGTAAAACAGGTACTACCAACGACAACTCCGATGCCTGGTTCTTTGGGTTTACGCCTGAACTCCTGGGGGGCGTATGGATTGGTTGCGACGACCGCTTCATTCGCCTCGAAAGCGGGTTGGGTTATGGCGGACAGGCGGCGCGTCCCATACTGGAAACCTTCTTTGCCAAGGCACTGGCCGATAAAACGCTTGGCCTGAACAAGGACGCAAAATTCCCGGTGCCTGCCAATTTCAACCAGCACCAGAATTACGACTGGATGCCGGAACTGGGCGTTACACCGCCGCCGGGCGCTGAAGGAGAAGAACTGGGCGTCAGTCCTTCCGATGATTTCTTCGGTCGCCCGGAAACGCAGTATATCCCCGTAGAATCACAACAGGCTTTGGAAGAACAGAAAGTGTTGAAAGAGGCCCTGAACCCCAAAAACCAGGTGCCTGCCAAACGAGATTCCACTGCCGATGAACCGGAGAAAAAGAAGAAAGGTTTTTTCCGCAGGATATTCGGTAAGAAAAAGGATAAGGACGAAGCAGGATGATGGTGCAATAGCATACAACTTATTAACAGGCAATGAAAGGTCATTGCCTTTTTTTTTGCGCGTTGCCATTGATCACATGCTGGTTGTTTTGCCTGTTGCCTGTGGTCACGCCCTCTTTGTTCAGCCCGTTGCCTGCGGTCACCTCCTATGGACGCTGGTGTAATAAAACTTTTCCGGTGCACGGGATAACCGTTAGTTTGTGTAAAAAATCAATCTAACCACATGAGACACTTGCTTATGACCCTTGCACTGGCAGGAGGTATCACTGCCGGCGCCGATGCCCAGCTCGCCACCCCTCCGGAGGGCGGTAACAAGAAGGCGTGGGTGGGAGAACGGCTGGGCATTACAGATGTCCAGGTAGAATACAATCGTCCGGGCGTAAAAGGCCGCGAAGGAAAGATATGGGGGCAGTTGGTGCATACCGGCTTTATCGACCCCGGCTTTGGCACCAGCAAAGCCATGCCCTGGCGCGCCGGGGCCAATGAAAACACCGTTATTCGGTTCTCCACCGACGTTAGCATTGAAGGAAAACCATTGCCTGCCGGCAGCTATGGTTTGTTTATTGCCTATGATCCCGCAGCCTGCACGGTGATCTTTTCCAAGAACTCCACTTCCTGGGGCAGTTTTTTTTATGATGAAAAAGAAGATGCCCTGCGGGTGACAGTAAAACCTGAGCCAACCAATGAAAGCGTGGAATGGCTCAAATACGAATTCATTGATCAGACCAATACCGGCGCCACCCTGGCGTTGTTCTGGGAAAAACTGAAAATTCCCATCCGCATCGAAACCGATTATATCAAACTGCAACTGGAATCCTTCCGCAGGGAACTGCGCAGTGAAAAGAGCTTTAATCCCGGCTGGCAGGCCTGGAACCAGGCAGCCACCTTTTGCGTAATGAACAATGTAAATCTCGAAGAAGGTTTGCAATGGGCGGAGATGGCTACCAGTGGCACCTTCATTGGTGTAAAGAATTTCACCACCCTGTATACAAAAGCGCAATTGCTGGAAAAATTAGGCAGGACCAGCGAAGCGGCCGCCACCATACAGGAAGCGCTTCCCCTGGGCACCGTGCAGGAGTTGCATATCTATGCAAGGCAGTTGTTGCAACAAAAGAAAACCAAAGAAGCCTTTGCAGTTTTTGAGCAGAATTACAAGAAACAACCCAATAATTTTACCACCATCGTGGGTATGGCCCGTGGTTGGTCGGCATTGGGTGAGTATAACAAGGCCCTGAAATTTGTGAAGCAGGCACTGCCCCTGGCACCCGACAAATTGAATAAAGATAATTTGGAGAAATGCGTGCAATTACTGCAGGAAGGAAAGGATATTAATTAGTAGCCAAACCTCCAATACGTTGCTGTTCTTTGGTACATCGAGCTGGTTGCTCATCCCCTGCTGGCGGGGGATGAGCAACCAGCTCGATGTACCAGGGAACCGCGTATTTGTGTACGCAGAATATTCATCACTCACACCCCAACAACTCACACAACTTCGCTTCCAGCGCGGGGCCGCGCAGGTTTTTGCCCACGATTTTACCATCGGGCCCTATCAGAAAATTCTGGGGAATGCTTTCAATATTGTACAGGCGCGCCACTTCATTCTGCCAGAAGCGGAGATCGCTTACATGCGTCCAGGTAAGATTGTCTTCACGGATCGCTGCCAGCCACGGCTCGCGGGCACGATCAAGCGAAACGCCCAGCACCGTAAAGTTCTTGTTCTTGAATTTATGGTAAGCCGATACCACGTTGGGATTTTCCTGGCGGCAGGGTTTGCACCAGCTGGCCCAGAAATCCACCAGCACATATTTGCCCCGGAAAGAAGCCAGTGATACCGGTTTGCCGGTAGTATCGTTCTGGGTAAAATCGAGCGCTTCTGTGCCTATGGCCCCGATCTTGCTCTTGTTGATCTGGTCCTGCAAAATCTTACCGTAAAAACTCTTTTGTATGCCGGCATCCAGCTTGCTGAAGCGATTTTCGAGATGGGTAATGTCCTGTTCCAGCTCGCGGGTGATCACCAGCAGGAAAGCGCCTACGGGCGATTTTCTCTTGCTTTCCACAAAACGGTCAATAGCGGCTGATACCGCATCAAATTGCTGGCGGTAAGCCGTGTGCAGCGAATCGCCTTCCTTTACCCCCGGTGTTGCCTGTATCATCTGGCTGGTAGTGATCAGCTTTTGCATGAGGGGATTGAAGATGGTTTGCAGCTCTACAAAATCATTGTGCACGGCAGAACCTTTAACCTCGATGCTTTGCAGGTTGTCGGCGGCCCCGGTGATGGTCACTTTATCATTACCAATAAAAAGCACAGAACGCGCATTTCCGGTCCCATAGAACAAATTGAACAACCCGGGTTCCTGTACAGAGCCCTTCAACACAAATTTTCCTTCATTTACAGTGGCTATGGCAGCCGTGTCTTCTTTTTGCAAATCAATCAGCACCACTTTACCGTTTTCGGGCAATCCGGTGAGGGTACCGGTAATTTCGAATCCTTTCTGCTGAGCAAGCGCCGCAGGTGCCCAGAGCAACAGCAGCAGGTATACATATTTCATAAGTGAATTATTTTGCATGTCGACTTTTTAAAACGTCTACTACGGCCTGTAATTTATATCCTTTTGCGTTAAGTAATACCAAATAATGGAACAAAAGGTCTGCCGCTTCGTTTAAAAAGCGTTCTTCATCATTATCCTTGGCTTCAATCACCAGTTCTACAGCCTCCTCGCCTACTTTTTGCGCTATTTTATTGATACCCTTGTTAAATAATTGTCTTACATACGATTGCTCGTCCTGGCTTTGTTTACGGAGATTGATGATGTCTTCGAGGTAGTACAAAAATTCTTCCATATGGTTCCGCTCGCTCCAACAGGTATCTGCGCCGGTATGGCAGGTAGGGCCCAGCGGTTCCGCCTTGATGAGCAAGGTATCATCATCGCAATCTGACAATATTTCCTTTACCAGCAGGTGGTTGCCACTCTCCTCCCCTTTGGTCCATAACCTTTTTTTACTGCGACTGTAAAACGTCACCTTACCCTCCGCCATGGTTTTTTGCAACGCTTCCTGGTTCATAAAACCCAGCATCAGCACCTTATGCGTCCGGTAGTCCTGTATGATGGCCGGCGCCAGGCCATCCTGGTATTTATTAAAATCGATTTTCATAATGCGAAATAACACAAATAAAAAATGATGGCATCCGCTCTCTCCGTTCATGCGCCCTTTTACTGTGATTTCTTCCCTGAAAGGGCGCCAGTATCTGGCCCACTGCCATGAAAAAAATGAGCCACGTTATCATTGTTATTGTATCGGGCGAACCTGAACGTTTTGCTGCTGCAGATAGCGTTTCAACTCAGGGATAGCAATTTCCTTAAAATGAAATACGCTGGCCGCAAGCGCCGCATCCGCCTGCGCCGTGGTAAACACCTCGGCAAAATGTGGCATCGTACCTCCGCCTCCGGAAGCGATCACAGGAACCGGCAGGTTGGTAGCCAGTTGTTTGGTGATATCCAATGCAAAGCCTTGTTTGGTGCCGTCGTGGTTCATGGACGTGAGCAAAATTTCACCGGCGCCCAATGCTACGGCCTCCTGTGCCCAGTCAAAACACAACCGGTCGGTTTTTACCCGCCCACCGTTCAGGTATACATACCATTGACCATCGTCTTCCATCCGCGTATCGATGGCCAGCACCACGCATTGGCTGCCGAATTCACTGGCCAGGTCTTTGATTAGTTGAGGGTTTTTAAATGCTGCAGTGTTCACCGAAATCTTATCCGCCCCATTCTGCAGCAAGGCATGCACGTCTTCCACACTGCTGATACCACCGCCCACGGTAAACGGAATATTGATATGATGCGCAATACGGTTTACCAGTTCGCGCAGGGTTTTGCGTTTTTCATTGGTAGCCGTGATGTCGAGAAACACCAGCTCATCGGCACCCTGCTGTGCATACAATGCACCGAGTTCCACCGGGTCACCGGCATCACGCAGGTTCACGAAATTGGTGCCTTTCACCGTACGGCCGTCTTTTATATCGAGACAGGGAATAATGCGCTTACACAACATAGTTGGTCCAATTTATCCTAATGGCTGCCCAGGGCAAATAATTGAAGGTCTTTTAATGTTATCCGGTTTTCATAGATCGCCTTGCCGATGATGGCCCCCTGGCAACCGATCTGCTGCAATTGTTCCAGGTCGTGCTGGCTGCTTACGCCACCGCTGGCAATGAAGTGCAGGGAAGGAAATTGTGCAATGATTTTTTTGTACAATTCCAACGATGGCCCTGCGAGCAGCCCGTCTTTGCTTACATCCGTGCAAAACAGCTGGCGTACGCCTTTCTCCTCATACTGTTTTATAAAATCAAACACGTTGATGGACGTGGTTTCCGTCCAGCCGCTCACAGCAATCTGTTCTTCCTTAACATCGGCTCCCAGCAAAAATTTTTCAGCGCCATACTGCAGCAGCCATTTCTCAAACTCCTGGGGATGCTTCACCGCCATGCTGCCGATGGTGGCGAGGGCGGCGCCGGAATTGAAAATGATTTCGCAGTCTTTCTGCGATTTGATGCCGCCACCAAAATCAATCACCAGTCTGGTTTTGCCTGCAATGGTTTCCAGTACTTTCCAGTTTCTTACCATGCCTGCCTTAGCGCCATCCAGGTCAACGAGGTGCAGCCGCTTCAGGCCGGCATCTTCAAACTGCAGGGCCACTTCCAGCGGGTTTTCATTATATACTTTTTTCTGTGCGTAATCGCCTTGCGTAAGCCGAACGCATTTGCCTTCTATGATATCTATTGCGGGAATGATTTCCATGTAATGAGACGGTTTGTAGTCATGTTCCTTACAAAGACAAAAAGTTTTTCAGGATTTGCTCTCCTACCTGCGCGCTTTTTTCAGGGTGAAATTGCACGCCATAAAAATTATCGCGGTGCAAAGCGGCACTGTAAGGAAGGATGTAATCAGCCGTAGCAATGGTATGCGGTCCGGCGGCGGCATAGTAGCCATGCACAAAGTAACAATAACTGCTCTCCGGCAACCCATCGAACAGTTTTGTTTTGAGCTGGTAGATATTGTTCCAGCCGATCTGCGGCACTTTATAGCGACTACCGTCTGGCGCCACAGCATTGACATCAAATTGTTTTACGTGTTCGTTGAAAATGCCGAGGCATTGGGTATCGCGTTCTTCACTCCAGGCGCACATGAGTTGCATGCCGAGGCAAATGCCCAGTACGGGTTGTTGCAGGTTGCGGATCAGGGTGTCCAGCCCATGTTCGCGGAGGTATTGCATGGCGCTGCCTGCTTCCCCTACGCCGGGAAAAATCACTTTGTCTGCCGTGCGTATCTGTTCCGGATCGTCGGTGACGGTGGCCGATACGCCAATTCTTTCCAGCGCGTACAGCACAGACTGAATATTACCGGCATTGTATTTTATGATAACGAGTTTCATAGTGTTTAATTCCGTATGCCTCCTGTTTAATTAACAATGGTCTGCAAAAATGTTTTCGTTGCCGGTAACACATCGGTAGCGTTTTCCAGTGCTTTGATGTATGCCGTGCCGATGATGGCCCCGTTGGCATATTGACATGCCTGTGTAAATGTTGGTTTGTCTTTGATGCCGAAACCTACCAGCACCGGGTTTTTCAGCTGCATGTTTTGCAGCCGTTGCAGGAAGCTGTTTACCTGCTCCATATCCTTATCCTTGCCGGTGGTGGAAGAAGATGAAACTGCGTATAAGAACCCGCTGCTCAGTTGGTCCAGCTTTTGTATTCTTGCCGGTGAGGTTTCCGGTGTTACGAGGAAAATAAAATCCAGACCATATTTTCTGATAATCGCTCCATACTCCGTTTCAAATTCATACTCCGGCAGATCAGGCAATATCAATCCATCCACGCCCACCTCTGCGGCCTGCGCACAGAATTTTTCAAACCCGTATTGCAGCACGGGGTTCATATAACCCATCAGCACAACCGGAATTTCAATTTCTTTCCTGAAATCGCGCAATTGTGCAAACAGGGTGGCGATGGTCATTCCATTGGCCAATGCCCGGCTGCTGCTGGCCTGGATCACGGGCCCGTCGGCCAGCGGATCGCTGTAAGGCATGCCCAATTCAATCAAATCTGCCCCATGTTGCTGCAAGGCGCGCATCACCGGCAAGGTGCTGTCCAGTGCCGGGTAGCCTGCCGTGCAGTATACATTCAGCACATTTTTATTTTTCTTCTTAAACAATTCCTGGATTCGTGACATGTCAACTTTATTTTCTCCAACCACTTATTGTATGCGTTTCATGTAGGTGGCAAGGTCTTTATCGCCCCTCCCGCTCAGGCACAACACCACCGTATCATCTTTTTTGAACGACAACTGGTTTAGTGCTGCCAGCGCATGGGCCGATTCCAACGCCGGAATAATCCCTTCGAGCCGCGCCAGTTGAAAGGCTGCTTCCAATGCTTCTTCATCGGTGGCACTAAGAAATGTACCGCGACCGCTGTCGAACAAATGTGCGTGCAGGGGGCCAATGCCGGGATAGTCGAGGCCGGCGGAAATACTGTGCGGTTCCACCACCTGGCCGTCTGCTGTTTGCATCACGAGACTTTTGCTGCCGTGCAAAATGCCCGGCGTGCCCAACTGCGTAGTGGCCGCGCTCAACCCGCTGTGAATGCCTTGTCCTGCAGCTTCGACTGCGATCAGTTGTACGGACAATTCATCAAGGAAATGGTAAAACGCGCCGGCAGCATTGCTTCCACCTCCCACGCAGGCCAGCACATGGGTAGGCAGTTCGCTACCGGTTTTCTCTTTCAGTTGCCAGCGGATTTCTTCGCTGATCACGCTTTGAAACCGGGCCACCATATCGGGATAAGGATGCGGCCCTACCACACTGCCGATGATATAATGTGTATCGGTGGGATTGTTGATCCAGTCGCGGATGGCTTCGTTGGTAGCATCCTTTAGTGTTTTGCTGCCGCTGGTGGCGGGAATTACCGTAGCTCCCAACATTTTCATGCGGGCCACATTCGGCGCCTGGCGTTCGATATCTTTTTCGCCCATGTACACTACGCACTGTATACCTTTCAATGCACATACGGTAGCAGTGGCCACACCATGTTGCCCGGCGCCGGTTTCTGCAATGATGCGCTTTTTGCCCAGGCGCAATGCCAGCAGAATCTGCCCGATGGTATTGTTGATTTTATGCGCACCGGTATGACAAAGGTCTTCCCGCTTGAGATAGATCGTAGTGTTGTACTGCCTGCTTAACCGTGCCGCGTGGTATAACGGTGTGGCACGACCGGCATAATCTTTCAACAATGCCCGGAATTCTTCCTGGAAAGCAGGTTCATTGATAATGTCCAGGTACTTCGATTGGAGCTCTTCCACATTACGATGCAGCATTTCAGGTATGAAAGCGCCGCCGAATTTTCCGTAATAGCCTCTTGCATCTGGCACCTGGTAGCTGGTTGTACTTGTTTTCATACCTCCTGGTTGCTGTTTATGTTTATCACACTAATCTGCTTTTATCTTGTCTACAAATGCTTTTATCTTATTCATATCCTTTACACCGGGCGTAATTTCAAAGCGGCTGTTGATATCAATGGCAAACAGCGCTTTGGCCACCGGCAGTTGCGCAAATTCCCGCAGTTGCTCTTCATCGCCGGGTTCAATGCCGCCGCTGAGAAAAAAGGGTTTGCCCACCGTAATATCCTTTAACATGGTCCAGTCGAATTTTTTTCCGGTGCCTCCATAACCGGCGCCCATAGTGTCAAACATGAACATATCGCACACGTCCATATACGGACGGATCATCCATTCAATGTTGTCGTTTTCACTGAGGCGGAAGGCTTTTACCACCGATACATAGTCCGCAATTTTTTCGCAGTACTTGGGCGATTCATCGCCATGTAACTGTACCATATGCAAGCGGCACTCATCCACCATATGCAACACTTCCTCAATGCCTGCATTCACGAAAACGCCCACTTTGTTCACAGCATTTTCTTTGCGGATTTGCGTAGTGGTCATGTGTTTAAATACATACCTGGGGCTTTTGGGATAAAAGATGAACCCGGCAAACGTAACCCCCATGGGGCCCAACTGTTCCAGTTGTTCTGCCAGGGTCATGCCACAAACTTTTACGCGCATAGCTATGATAGATTTTAAGTGTTCCGCCTCCCTGTGGTACGCTGATTCAATGGTCCCTATTTCAACTGCTCCGCAAATTTGCGGAAAGCTTCTCCAGGATCGGCTTCTTTCATAAAATTTTCTCCGATCAGGAATCCACTGAACCCGTATTTTTTGAACAAATTGATGGCCGACACGGCGCTGATACCACTCTCTGCAATTTTAATTTTTTCATCCGGTATCATTTCCGCCATCTTTAAACTGCGCTCGATGTCCACTTCAAAGGTTTTCAGGTTACGGTTGTTGATACCCACCATCACCGTATCGTCGCATATATGGTCCAGTTCTTCTTCGGCATGCAGTTCCAGCAGCACTTCCAGTCCCAGTGAAACGGCAAAGGCCGCGAGCCTTTTGACGGTGGCGGGCTTCAGGCAGGCGGCGATCAGCAGGACCACATCTGCGCCGATGGCCTTTGCCTCTACAATCTGGTATTCATCGATGATAAAATCTTTTCGCAATACAGGAATGCGCACGGTTTGCCGGGCAAGCATCAGGTCATCCGACAGTCCGCCGAAATATTTTTCATCAGTAAGTACCGAAATACCGGCGGCGCCGTGCAGTTCATAGGCTTTCACTACATCAATTACTTCCGCCTTGTTATTGATAATGCCTTTGGAAGGTGATTTCCGCTTGAATTCGGTTATGATACCGGTGGTATGTCCCAGCGCCAGCCGCGTGCTGAGCGAAACCGGTTCGTGCGCAAAATGCGGATATTGTTCCAGCACATGATAAGGCAGCATCTCCCGTTTCTTCTCCACTTCCAGTTTTTTGTCGGCAATGATCTGTTCCAGTATATCCATTTCGTAAGCTGTTCGAAAAATTATGCGTGCAATGCTTTTATTGCAATTCAATTAATTTTTTCAGTGCTGCGTGCGCCTTACCACTTTCCAGGCTGTCAACCGCTGCGCCATAGGCATCGTCGTACGACGGGTAATTGCCGGTGCAATGCAGCGCCATGGCGGCATTGGCCAATACTACGGCATTCTGTGCCCAACTGCCTTCGCCCTTCAAAATCTTTACAAAAATCTTTGCGGCTTCTTCTACAGTGTTCCCGCCGTAAATATCGGAAGGATTTACCATGCGCTTGCCAAGTGCTTCGGGCGTCATAATGCTTTCCCCTTCATTGGTGATCACCTTGGTATCGTTGGTGAGCGAAATTTCGTCGTAGCCGTCCAGTCCGTGTATGATGGTAAAGGCTTTGTCCGTTTGCTGCAGGAGGTAATTGTAAATGCGCGCCATCTCGAGACTGTACACGCCCACCAGTTGAAAGGGCGGAAAGGCAGGGTTCACCATCGGTCCCAGCATATTGAAAAAGGTGCGCATACCCAGGTTCTTGCGGATGGGCGCCACGGTTTTCAAGGCCGGGTGAAACAAGGGCGCGTGCAGGAAACAGATATTGGCTTTGTCTACTTCCTGCTTCAACTGGTCCTGGTTATTCTTGAACTTGTAGCCCAGTTGCTCCATCACGTTGCTGGCGCCGCTTACGGAAGATGCGCCGTAATTGCCATGCTTGGCCACCTTTTGACCGGTGCCTGCCACTATAAAACAACTCAGGGTGGAAATGTTGAACGTGTTCTTCCCATCGCCTCCGGTACCCACTATATCAATGGCAGGAAAACCGTTCAGGTCCACCCGCACGCACAGTTCCAGCAAGGCATCCTGGAAGCCCTGCAGTTCTTCAATGGTCACACTGCGCATAAGGTACACCGTCATAAATGCGGTCACTTCATGCTCGTTGTATATACCCTTCCCGATATTCATCAGTACTTCCTTTGCCATGGCGCGGGAAAGGGTTTTGTGTTCGAAGAGATATTGCAATATTTTTTTCATGATCGTACTATTTTGGACCACGAAGGTGGGTGATGCTGAGAGCCCCGATTGCTTCGTGATTAATTTACCTGTAACCAGTTTCTCAAAATCACTTCACCCTGCGGCGTCAACACACTTTCAGGATGAAATTGCACGCCCTGTACATCGTATTGTTTATGGCGCATGGCCATGATGAAATTGTTTTCGTCCCTGGCCGTTACTTCCAGTACCTCGGGAAAATTTTCATCGCTTACTACCCAGGAATGATAGCGTCCCGCTTCTATTACTGACGGCAACCCGGCAAAGAGATCTTTTGCTTTTTGTGCTTTGCTTTGGCCATTCAACACTTTTACCGGCGTAGCCACGCCGTGATATACGTTGCTGAGATTGACCAGTTTTCCCCCAAATGCCTGCGCGATGGCCTGGTGACCCAGGCAAACGCCCAGGATAGATTTGGTGGCGGCATATGCTTTAATCAAAGGCAGCAGCAAACCGGCTTCTTCCGGGATACCGGGACCGGGCGATAAAATGATCTTATCATATTCCTTTACTTTTTCAAGCGGTATCTGGTCGTTGCGGTGCACTTCCACTCTTTTGCCCACAATTTTTTCTACCAGGTGCACCAGGTTGTAGGTAAATGAATCGTAATTGTCGAATACCAGGATTTTCATGGTGTGTTGCTTGTTAGCTGATCTTCTCTGCTTCTTTGATAGCAGTTTTCAGGGCATTGAGTTTATTGTTTACTTCCTGCAATTCGCTGGCGGGGTTACTGGCGGCCACCACACCGGCACCTGCCTGGTACACCAGTTTGTTGCGGCGGCTCAGGAAGGTGCGGATCATAATAGCGTGATTGCAACTGCCGTCAAATCCCATAAAACCGATGGCCCCTCCGTAGTAACTGCGCGGCCCAGGTTCATACTGATCGATCAGCGCCATGGCTTTGAATTTTGGCGCTCCGCTCAGCGTGCCTGCAGGAAAGGTTTTGGCCAGTAACAGGAATGGATTGGTATCGGGCCGCACCTTGCCCACCACTTCACTTACCAGGTGTATTACGTGCGAATAATATTGCACCTGGCGGTAATGCGCTACCTCCACTTCATCGCACAGGCGACTGAGATCATTGCGGGCCAGGTCGACCAGCATTACATGTTCGGCATTTTCTTTGGCATCGCGCAGGAGGCGTTCGGCTTCCCGCTGGTCTGTTTCATCATCGCCGGTACGGCGGAAGGTACCGGCAATGGGATGCACCACCGCTTTACCGCCCTGGATAACCAGTTGCGATTCAGGGGATGAACCCATCAGTTTATAATCGCCATAATCAAAAAAGAATAGATAGGGCGAAGGATTGATGCTGCGGAGAGACCGGTATACTGCAAATTCGTCACCGGTAAAAGCTTGTTCAAAACAACGGCTCAGTACAATCTGGAACACATCGCCGCGCAGGCAACTTTGAATACCCTTTTTCACCATATCCATAAAATCGGCGTCCGTCATGTTCGAGCTTTCTGTTCCTTTGGCGCGGAAAGGATAGGTGGGCACATCCCGGCTGCGGATGAGGGACTCCACCACGGCCACTTCGCTTTCCACCCCGGCTATCTGGTTTTCACAAATGAACAATTCATCTTTATAATGATTGATAGCAATAACGTACTGGTATAACCGATAACGCATTAAAGGAATGAGCGGTTGCGCATTGCCCGATTTCAATTGAATGGTATCAAAAAACTGAACGGCATCGTAGGTGGTGTAGCCATACAATCCCTGGGCAAAGCGGGCTTCGCGGCAATCGCCGGCAGGCTCAAACCGCTGCATGAACTCCCACAGTTTGTGGGGCACGGCCGCGGGACTGCTGATGGCTTCTTTGCGGGGCGGTTCGCCGGGGAATTTGCATTCTATTTCCCGGGTGGAACTGATTTCCATACCGGCAATGGCATTGATGCAGATGAAGGAGTAACTATTTTCTGCCGCATGGTGATCGGTGCTTTCCAGCAGAATGGTGTCCCGGAACCTGTCTCTCACCCGCAGGTAAATGCCTACGGGTGTGTACACATCGGCGAGCAATTTTTTACACCGGGTTGTTATGGCAATTTTTTTCATTTGCAAAAATTGTTTTTCCGGCCTTTTGGCTGTTTTGGTGGCAGGTCAGCGGGAAGATTTCATGGGTTGTTTTGGGCTGAAAGCCATCCCGGCTGACCGGTAATCAAAAAAAAAAAGCCCCGACTTACATCGGGGCCAGAATATATTCATACATAATACAGCAATGCAGCATTACAAGCCCCGTATAGAGTTTGTATGCCACCACCACTGTATATTTTGTACTTGCTTATTCATGACAGGGCAAAAATGGTGTGCAAAATTGAAACAGCCAAATTTTTTTTGGATGCAGAGGGTGCGGGTCTTTTCAGCGGCCGGCAGGCGCAATTATTGATTACATTGCAGGAACGCTTCACGCAATCAATAATCTTATGCTGATACAAAACAAAACCGAAGGCGGCAAGGGCATTTTCTACATTGAACAAAACGGACAGCAGCTGGCTGAAATGGTGTACTCCCTGCCGGTGCCCGGTAAGATGATTGTTGAGCATACAGAAGTGGACGACAGCCTTTCAGGCCAGGGCATCGGCAAACAACTGGTACATAATGCTGTGGAATATGCACGCCAGAACCAGTTGAAAATAATTCCGGTTTGCCCCTTTACCAAATCAGTATTGGAAAAAGTAAAAGAATGGCAGGACGTGCTGCAGCGATAATGTATTACCAGTTACAGGTACATCCTACAACTCGTTTCGTTATGGCTGCTGCATCAATTGCCGCTTGTACAACTGCACTGTATTTTCATATCCCAGGTACAAGGCATCACAAATCAATGCATGTCCTATGGACACTTCCAGCAAACCGGGAATATTTTGTGCAAAATAAGCCAGGTTGTGCAGGTCCAGGTCGTGGCCGGCATTGATGCCGAGTCCCAGTTCATTGGCCCTTTTCGCTGCGGCAATATAGGGCGCAATGGCAGCTTCCCTGTTTTCGTGAAAACGTTTGGCATAACCTTCCGTATACAGTTCAATGCGGTCGGTGCCGGTTTCAGCAGCGCCATTCACCATCTCTATCACCGGATCAACGAATATGGATACACGAATACCGGCATCTTTGAAAACGCCGATCATTTCTTTGAGGTAATCTTTGTGTTGGATGGTATCCCAGCCGTGGTCGGAGGTGAGTTGCCCTTCGGCATCCGGCACCAGGGTTACCTGGTGGGGTTTTACTTCCAGCACCAGGTCAATGAATTTCTGTTCGCGACAATTACCTTCTATATTGAATTCGGTGGTAATGATTTTTCTGATGGCGCGTACATCGCTGTAGCGGATATGGCGTTCGTCGGGACGCGGGTGCACCGTTACGCCGTCGGCCCCGAAGCGCTGCGCATCGATGGCGGCTTTCAACACATCAGGATTGTTGCCACCGCGGCTGTTGCGCAGGGTAGCAAACTTGTTTATGTTTACGCTCAACTTCGTCATGGGGCAAAATTATTTAAAAGAAGGGAGAGTGTAATTCTTTGGTACGTCCGGCAATATAGGCCAACAAAAGACTACCAGAAGCAAACAACAACAACCAGCTGCGACCAAAGCCAAACAAAAAGGGAGCTGCTTGCACAACTCCCTTAGGGGGCAGGGTTAGGGGCTGAGTGAAAGGTTAGCAAATATGGTGGCGGGTTTGGTTATTGAGATTCGGGGGCGTGTTCCCGGTTTGCACCGAAACACAACACCCGAAACTATTGCTTCTCCATTTGGGTACGGAATAACTCGCTGCCGTCCTGGTCCATGATGCACAAATGATAGGTACCCGGCTCGAGCTTATCCGTTTCATTAATAGTAGTAATGTTGGTGCCTTTTATCATGCTCCATCCAAACATGCTGACGATTTCCCCGTGCTCACCGGAAATCCGCACAATTACGTGCCTGTTCAGCTCACAGGTTACGTTTAATGTCAGAAAAGAATTGAAAGGGTTTGGACGTGTAATTACTTTTTTTACCATAATGCCTTTTCTGGTTTATTGAACAGTGGTAACCGGTAGGTGGCAATGGTTGGTTATAAACCGGGAACAGCGCCGGGTTTACGTCAGGCAGGGTCAGTATTAAGTTCTCTATTGTTAAGGTACAACCAGATAAAGGCTTATGGGAAGCCGCATAGGTAAGATTGCTGCACAGGATGAAGGAGGAGTCGGTTGGTCCAGGCCATCAGGTCAATACCAGCTGGCGCTTCACAAGGTCCAGCTTGTGCAAAGTATTTCCTTCCGTATCTACCGCGTCGAGCAGGTAATGACCATCTTCCAGTTTGTCGAGGTCCCGCAGCATGGTAATATTGCGCCCCCGGGCCATACTCCACGACAGTATGCGAATGAATTTTCCACATTCGTCGTACAATCGCACTATAGCGTGGCGCGGGTGATCGCACACAACTTCGAGTATTACGTTACTCGTAAATGGATTCGGTCTTGTGGTTACTGTCATCCGTTCCGGTATTGTTACAAGTAATAGTAAACCGAACAAGCAACGATGTAACCACTTTTTCGAAATATTTATGACATTCCGCAATGACCTGCCCCGCTTCGGGCCGTAAGTGCTTCATACACATGCCAAAAAAGAACTGCAACGAACTGGCTGATTGACTAGCCGGGAGCGAACATACGAAATGTTATACAACATTTACCAAGAAAAACTTATACGGGTATGCGGTCAGAAACGGGCTACCAGCTTCACGTTTACCAAACGGGGCGTGAGCCTGTTGGGCATGGCGAAGATGGTGTTGGAAAAATCCTTGATCAGCAGGTAAGAAATGGTATTGTCGCGGTCAATGAGGTTGAATACTTCAAAGGTGGCCCAGATGTTTTCAAAATTGCGAAAAGGATTATGGCTCCGGCGGTTTGTTTTTTCACTGTCGAGCAACAACAAACTAAACCCGATGTCTATACGCATATACGGTTCAATCACCAATGCATTGCGATATTTTACGCTGTTGGGAATATTATAAGGCAGGTTGCTGCCATATAGGAAATTGAGGTATACCTTGAAATTCCTGTTGGTGGATAAATAGTCCTGCAAAAACATGCCGAATGTAAACAACCGGTCGGTGGGGCGACGCAGCCAGCCTGCTTCCGCAAGTGTGCTGTCGGTGGGTTGATTGCTTTCATTCAATGTATACTCGTAGTATGTATCGTTCTCCAGGTCTTCGCGGGTGCGCATCAATCCTACACTCACCCAGCTTTCCGCATCTTTCACGAGTTCGCCAAACAAACGGAACTCCAACCCCGATGCCCAGGCCTTTGCACGGTTTTCGCCAAAATATCGCATACGCACATTGTCGATATCATAGGGCACCACATCCCACATCTGCTTGTAATAGGCTTCGGTAGTAAGCCGGAACGGGCGGTTGCCCCATCTGAAATTATAATCCCATCCCCCTACTACCTGCCAGCTTTTCTGCGCCTTCAGTTCTTTGTTGATGCTGCCATCGTACCGGCGCAGCTCGCGGTAAAACGGCGGCTGGTGGTATACCCCTATGGCGCCACGGAATACCACATCGCGTTTCCATTGCAAAGGCTTCCACGAAAATCCCGCGCGTGGCGAAAGCAGGAATTCCTTGTTGAGTGAATTGTAATTATACCGCACGCCCGCCTGTATGGTGAAGCCACCGGATTCGTTGAACACAATATTGTCCTGCACATAACCGGTAAGCCGTGTAATGCTGAGGTCTGCTGCAGCGTGCAGGAATTTGCTCATCTCCAGCCTGTCCGGGTTGTGCGGCAAATTGTATCCTGCCGAGTCCTGGTATTCCCATTCGTGCAGTTTATCGCTGATGGTTTGCCGTTCTATGCTTTGTCCCCACTGGAAGTAATGGCGTCCCTTGTCGAGCGCGCCTTTATGCGAGGCATTCCATACTTCAATGTTCAACGTATTGCGGGCATAGGTTTGAAACAGGCCGGCGCCGAGCGGGTTGTTGATAAGACCGAAATCCGGTTTCGATTTATCAAATTCACGTTCGCCAAACAAATACGCGCCGGTGATATCGATGCTCTCGCGTTCGTCATTCTCAAAGCGACTGACCATCCATTTCAACCGCAGGTTTTTATTCAGTTGCTGTACCAGCGAAAGTCCCAGCATATTGGTAAAATAGCGGTCCTCTTCACGTCCGTCGAAATAAATGTCGAGCCCCAGGTTGGCGCTGAAATAGGGAGAAAACACCGAAGAAGTAAGCTGACTGAATTCCGGCGCCAGTTCAAATTTTGTTTGTGAAATATTGCCCAGCAGTTCCAGCGAATGCGTTTTGCTTAACTGGTAGGTGAGCAATGCCTGCAGGTCGGAAGAGGAAGGCACATAATTGCCCTGCGTTTCCTGGCTGCTGAGCAGGTTGCGGTTGCTGCGGTTGCGCACGCCCACCAGGTAGGTGAAGCGCTCATTGCGCGAACTGCCCTCTATATGAAGTCCCTGTTCCAGCAAACCCACATAGGCTGATCCGCCAAAGCGTTTGGGCTTCCTGTATTGAATGTCCAGCACCGACGATAGCTTGTCGCCATAGCGTGCCTGGAATCCGCCGGTATAAAAATTTACGTTGCGCGCCAGTTCGGGATTGATAAAACTTAATCCTTCCTGTTGTCCGCTGCGTACGAGATAGGGACGAAATACTTCAAAATCGTTTACATAAATCAGGTTCTCATCGTAACTGCCGCCACGCACCGAATACTGCGAGGTAAGTTCATTATTGCTGCCTACAAACACCTTGATCAAACTTTCAATACCGCCGGTGGGCGATGGAATATTGATGGCATTGCGCGGGTTGAGCACTACCAGGCCGGCCTCCTGTCGCGGCCGGTCGTCCGTGACCGTAACGGGCGCCAGCTGTCCTGCCCCTCTTTCGAGCCGGACCACCACCAACTCTTCTTCACCATCATTCAGCAGAAAATTGCGTTGCTCCGTTTTATAACCGGTGTAGGAAAATACCAATGCAAATGCCCTTTCGGCCGGCACCGAGAGCCGGAACGTGCCGGAATCAGAAGTAGTAATACCTGTTTGCCTGCCGAGAATCAGTACCGACACATTGGCCAGCGGCTGATCATTTTCATCCACTACCCTGCCCGATATAAAGGCCTGCCGGTGCTGTGCCCATACCGGGCTACCCAGGAATAACAGGAGGCAGAAAGCCAGGAAGCCGGAAAATGCTACTGCATGCAGCCGGATACGGCCACCACTTCTGGCAGTTGCGCCGGCCTGCGGGGCCGCATCCTCACTGGCAGCCAATTGAACTTTCTTACGTACGATCATTATTTCCCGGGTTCGTTTCAAGCGGTCGAAAATAGGAGAATTAGGGTTTATACTAAAACAGAAAAAGGAGATATTTATTTTATTTGTGCGCAAAACCCTATCTTATTCAGCCCAAGACTGAATATTACCAGTCGCAACCTGTACCTCGTGAGCCGCGGCAGGAATGGAGCACCGCTCTACCTGCGTCTTTCCTCCGACGGACAGGTGCATAACAATCTCAACAATGATCCGTTTTACCCGATGAACCTGCAGTGGATGGTATGGTCCCGCCCAAAAAAGCCGGAAAGTGATAGCCATCCGCGCCCGCGTGCTGGGCCGCATTAAATTTTACGCGTTATACTTCCGGGATAATATCAAACGGGAAATGTCGGGGATCAGTTTCCTGGGACTGCCCATTATCTTTGAATGGTATAGCCGGGGCATAGGTCTGCCGGAAAAAGAAGCATTGCACGATTCCCGGGCCTGGTGTTTTTATAATCGCCGGCAGGCTGAAAAAGGATATGAATTGTTGCGCCGGTTGATTGTAGACTATGAATTTGACTGGCCGGAAGGAGCGATGGTGTGGGTATATGAAACGCGTTCGGTGCCGGAACAGCTATATCACAAAATGGATTCCCTCCATAAAGCGGCGCTGGCCAGGGAAGCCACGCCAGTTATCCCCTGCATATTACTATTACGTATATGCACAACCGATCAGGAAGAACCTCCCGGCAACGCGTTCTCTACATTGGTAGTATTGAGATTAAAAGTACGTTGAATCCACCCGGTACTGAAACCAATCACGATAGCAGCAATCAGCAGCAGTAGCAGGATAGCCCAGAAGGCGCCGGCTCCTGAACGACGGCGGGTTTCGCCCCGGTGGCGTACGCCCTGTCCATCGGTGTGCAGTTCCGATTCACTCACGGTGCGCGCTTTGATCACAAAACCTGCATACCGCGATGTAAAATTGTCTACCTCGTTCTGTGTATTGACCACCTGTTCTGCCACAAACAATTCCTCGTTGCCCGCGTTTTCGTATGCCTGCACCACAACAGGAAATTCTCTTTCATCCACTTTCATGACAAATGGTTTATGGTAGCAGATGCAAAATTGCTGCCACTGTCATTTTGTTGCTTTGGTGTGGATTCTTTGCTGCAAAAAGCACCAGCACTGACTTACCACAGCAACAATGCTGCATGGACGGGGGCGGTATCGCTTCCCCTACCACCTCACCGGCTTCCGCTCCTTCATAGATTGGTACAGGGCCGTAAACAATTCAACGGTCTTCCTGCCTTCCGCCGCCGTCACGAGCGGCTCCCGGTCTTCTATAACCGCACGCATGAAATCGCGGTTTTGCAATTCCATATAATATTCCACTGCGTTTACGGAATGAAATTCCTTTGTATCAGCTTCCTGGAATTGGGGTAGCAACGCTTCTTCACCGGGTATGGTCCATATATCATTCAGCGGAGGCTCCAATATGGGCGATTGGCCTGCCAGAAACATCGCCCCGCCATCGGTTTGCACACCGGCCGAAGCGCCATTGCTGCCATGGATATGTACTTTGCCATAAATGCCCGGCTTCTGGGCATTGCTCACCACGATATTGGCCACTGCCCCGTTCTTAAACCGCAGAATGGCCGATGCGGTATCTTCCACTTCTATATACGGATGATTGATGTTTTGCCAAACGCCATACAATTCCTCAAATTCACTTCCCATAAACCACTGCAGCAGGTCCAGTTGATGAGGCGCCTGGTTTACCAGCACACCGCCACCTTCTTCCTGCCATTTACCCCTCCAGGGATCGCTGCGGTAATAAGCTTCATCGCGCCAGCCATACATCACCACAAGGCCCAGCATGGGCGTTCCAAGTTTACCTGCGTCAATCGCCTCTTTGATGCGCCGGCAGGATGGATAAAAACGGCGCTGACTGATCATGCCGAGTTTCCGGCCGGTGCGGGCAGCGGTTTCCATCATCTCGTCGCAATCTTCCAATGTAACGGCCAACGGTTTTTCCACCAGCACATGCGCGCCGTGTTGCATGGCAGTAACGGCAGCCGGCTTGTGGGTAGGATGCGGGGTGCAAATGATTACGGCGTCTATACGTTCCAGTTTGATCATTTCCGCAATGTCAGTATATGGTTTCGCGTCAAACGCCGCAGCAGTGGCGGAAGCTTTTTCCATACTCCGGCTTTGCACAGCCACAAGCGTAGTTTCTTCCATATGCTGCAAGGTCTTTGCATGCACCTGAGCAATTTTTCCGCAGCCGATTATGGCGGTCCTGAGTGGTGGCATGGGATAGATAAATTTCAATGGGCTTACACAATATGCTTCAGCTTTGCAATAGTCGCTTTGGGATCTTTCGATTTGAATACCGTATTACCGGCCACCAGCACATCTGCGCCGGCTTCTACAATGCTTTTTGCATTCGCTTCGGTAACGCCGCCATCAACTTCAATCTTTACCTTCAATCCCTTTTCATCGATCATGCGGCGCAGGTCGCGGATTTTTTGCAGACTATGGGGGATGAATTTTTGTCCGCCGAAACCAGGATTTACAGACATGATCAACACCAGGTCAATATCATGCAAGATATCTTTCAGCGTATCCACAGGCGTATGCGGGTTCAATGCTACGCCGGCCTGCATGCCCAGCGATTTGATCTGCTCGATATTGCGGTGCAGGTGTACGCAGGCTTCCATATGCACGGTAAGGATGTTTGCGCCCGCTTTTTTGAAAGCTTCTGCATATTTCTCCGGCTCCAAAATCATCAGGTGCACATCGCAGGTTTTGCGGGCTACGGTACGAATATGTTCAATTACCGGTAACCCGAAACTGATGTTCGGCACAAACCTTCCGTCCATTACATCAAGGTGAAACCAGTCGGCCTCACTTTCATTCACCATTTTACATTCATCTTCCAGTCGTAAAAAATTGGCTGCAAGCAAAGAAGGAGCTATGATTGGCATGAATGGGTTTGGTTTATGTTTTGTTGTTGCGAGACAAATTTAGCCGGTTATAAGGTTATATGGTTAACTTCTTACGCGCCGCAATCCTTCGCGCGCTTCGTCAAATGTTCTGTCAAGGGCTAGCGCTCTTTCATAATTGATCAGTGCCAGTTCCTTATTGCCGGTTTCTTCATAACAGCGCCCCATCCAGTAATACGCATCGGGATTGGTGTTGACTACGGTAGCTGCTGTAGTAAAGGTTTGCAGGGCTGCATCGTATTGCTTTTGTTCAAACTGGATGATGCCTTTTTCTATATGCGCATCGGCAAAACGCCAGTCGCGGCGCAACGCTTCATTGAACTGCGCCATGGCCGAGTCATATTGCTGCGTATAGGAATAGTACAAGCCTTTTATAAAATGCGCGTCCGGCAATTCGCCGGCAACATCTTTTGCGATCAGTTGATCGCACAGTGCCGCCGTACGCGGGTCAAGGGCATGCGCGTAGTAACCGGCCAGTGTAGCGCCATTGAAGTAAACAGGCTGAATGGCAAATGAACGTTCCAGCGCCTGGATGGCGCCGGCAGTATCTTTCAACTGGCTAAGCAGGATGCCTTTGTTGTACCAGGCTTCAAAATCGAGCGAGTCGTGCCGCAATAATTCATCATACTGCTGTACGGCCTTTGCCGTTTGCCCGGTCTGTTCATAAATCTCGCTCAACCGTCGGTGCATATCGATATTGCCGGGCCAGGTTTGGAGACATTGTTTAAGAAAACTGATCGCGTCCCTATGACGGTTTACCAGCAGCAGGTTGTTTACATACTGCAGCGCCATAGGTTCTTCCGGCTGTAGTTCGTATGCCCTGAGGTAATCGGAGGTGGCCAGTTCGTGGTGGTCGTGCTGCGACAATAACAGCGCACGGCGTGCAAACAAGGTTGCGTCGGAAGGAAACCGGCGGATACTGTCTGTAACCGTTGCAAAGGGCGGTGACTGCAGGATGGCTTCAGCGCTCGTTTTCTTAGTATCGGAAAAATCGCAGGCGACAAGCAGGCACAACAAGCCCATCAACACACTTGGATGCAACATGAACCTGGTTCTGAGAACTTTCATAGGCCAAAACTAACCACTTTTGGGGAAGTGCTTATGACAATAATCTGACACAAACTGGTTTTAACAAAAATACCTTAGCGGGCTGCAGGTTACAGGCTACAAGATTGCGGCTTACCTGTCGAGGGCAAGCAGCATGGCGGGTTACCTGTTGGGGTTGGCCCGTTTAAAAGCGGCGCTGTTCAACGTGACTGTCATTGCAGTTTACGTGGCGCAGATTGCAACCATTTCAAGTTACCCGATGCGGGTTACAAGCTCCCTTGTTACCGCATACACAGGCGCAGCCTGCAATGTAACCTCTTATTTTTATCTTGCAACCCGCATAATTCGTATCCAGTATTCCCGACAACCCATTCTTAAACGTTCACACATGCAAAAACTTGTTGCGTTTTTCATTTCCTGTTGTCTCCTGTTTGCTTTGATGACTGCATTCAAACCCCGTACCGTCGTTGTAAACGCCGACAGTACCAATGGAGACACGCTTTTATATCCCGAAGAAAAACATTTCAAAAACATACAGCAACTGACTTTTGGCGGCGACAATGCCGAAGCGTATTTCAGTTATGACGGCCAATGGCTCATCTTTCAACGCACACAACCCAAAGAGGGCATCCTGTGCGACCAGATGTTTATCGGTAAAATCCCGAAACCCGGAGAAAAGTTCGAATATAAAATGGTGAGCACCGGCAAGGGCCGGACCACCTGCGGTTTTTTCACCCGCGACAACAAACATGTGATCTATGCTTCCACGCATCTGGGTGGCGATGAATGTCCGCCCGTACCCGACCGCTCAAAATACGGCAACAAATACATCTGGCCCTTGTATCCTTCCTATGATATTTTCATGGCCGATCTCAACGGAAAAATTGTAAAACAACTCACCAATTCACCCGGCTATGATGCAGAAGCCACGCTTTCGCCCGATGGCACCAAAATGATTTACACCAGTGTGAAAGACGGTGATATTGACCTCTACATTATGGACCTGGAAACGGGCGAAGAAAAAAGGGTCACCAACACACTGGGTTATGATGGCGGCGCCTGGTTCAGTCCCGACGGCAATAAGATCATCTGGCGCGCCTCACGTCCCAAAACACCGGAAGAGATCAGGGAATACAAGGAATTGCTGGCGCAAAACCTGGTGGCCCCTACCAATATGGAAGTATTTGTGGCGAATGCGGACGGCAGCGATGCACGGCAGGTGACTGCATTTGGACAAGCCAACTGGGCGCCGGTGTTTATGCCCGATAGCAAGCGCATCATCTTTGCCTCGAACCATGAATACAAGAGAGGTTTTCCGTTCAACATGTATATAATAAATGAGGATGGCACGGGGCTGCAAAAAGTCAGTCGCGACAAAGGCTTCGACGCTTTTCCCATGTTTTCGCCCGACGGTAAGAAAATTGTTTTCTGCAGCAACCGGAACAATGGTGGAACACGGGACACGAACATATTTTTGGCGGATTGGGTGGAGTAATGAAGAAAAAATGAGAAGGTGCGGTGGGTAACTGGTTGATTAGCAGGCCGCCTCATTAAATGTCATCCTTACTATTATCTTCACCTGCAGGTGGATGGCCCCACGGGTAGGCATCAGGGTTTCTACCTATTTGTGCTGTAAAAAAAATTTTCTTTACTAACGTTTAGTAACATTATGCCGATTTATGTTTTATATTAGTTGTCTCAAAAATCCGGACACAGGTTTAATTGGGACTGAAATACGTTATGACTCATAAGGAATCAATCTGATCTTAATAAACGGGCACGCTTGCGGCGCCAGCCTCTTTGAAAGGATTAAGGCTGTATGATTTTTTCCTTCCGGTAACGATTGCAAAACGAAAAAAAAACTGCAATTCAATGAATGAATTGGAAATCATTCAAGGCCTGAAAGCAGCTAACCAACGTTGTTTTGAAATTGTGTATAATGAATATTACAGGCCGCTCGTCTTTTTTGCGCATACGCATGTGCAAGACGGCGCAGTGGCGCATGACATCACCATTGACGCATTTACCAAACTCTGGGACAGGCGTGGTGATTTCGATTCTCTCCAAAAGATAAAAGCTTTTTTATATATCACTGTTCGTAATGCGAGCCTTAACCATATCAAGCAACTGGAACGGAGAAATGCGGCGCATAAGGAAATATTGTATCTCGCAGAAAAAGACAGTGATCATCTGACCGCCAGCATTTATCAATCCGAGTTGTTGCACCGGGTAATGCAGGAAATTAAAAGTCTCAAGGGAAAAGCCCGTCGCATTATAGAATTGCGTTATTTTGAAGAGCTGCCTTATCC